>Ga0179593_1448796_pt1 | contig 12872 bp, 18 predicted proteins | sample CZODoug2_1_08_16_FD_185931 | JGI IMG/M metagenome (GOLD analysis project Ga0179593, IMG submission 185931) | Vadose zone soil fungal communities from Angelo Coast Range Reserve, California, USA - CZODoug2_1_08_16fungal (PacBio error correction) | ecosystem: Environmental > Terrestrial > Soil >... | reverse complement strand
GCTAATTGCGTTCAAAGGATTAGCATTCGTGCCCATGTCCTTCTCCGTGCCCCTGTCTTTTCTCAACGTACGGCGCGAGACATCACTGCAACATCCTTTTGGCTTTAGTGTTTGTTTCTGCTTGCGGTAAGGGCCAGTGCCGCCGAAGATGAGTTACGTGGCGTTTGTAGGTTCTGAGGTTTCGTCGTTGCTCTCTCTGGTGCCCATGCCGCCTAAGTAAGTTCTTTCCCTTGGCCTTGTTGTCGATGACTTCTTCGTCGGGCTTTATGCTGAAAATCCTTTTGTAAAACTTTTTTAAGTGAGCTTTGGGTATTGACGACCTGGGGCCATTTCCCATCTAGGTCCTGACGTTCCTCTTTGCTGTTTCTCTTTTTTGAAATTCTCTTTTCGCTCCGCTTCGGGAAGCTGAGATTCCTTTTGACCCGCACCTTTTCCCTCTGGGTCGCTCCTCCTCGAGGTCTTCTTGGGCTTAGCTGATCACTTTTCCTTTGAAATAAGTCCTCCACCTCTTTTTTTAGTCACCCCGGCTTCCCGTTCAATAGCTGAAATTTCCCCGCCGTGGCTTGTTTCTTTACTCTTGTGGGACGCTCCTCTTTTTTCCATGACCTTTTTTCGGCTGTTGGGTTCCTCCTGTTTCTTATTCTGCTGGCGATGTCTGGTGCCCCGGACGGGAGTAAATTATCTTGAACCCCATTTTTGGGGTTTCTTATGGGGTCATCTCAAAAGTTCAGCGCCATCTTCAATTTCCCGCGACAACTGAAATCGGATGGATAAGATGAGTGTCTTCCTTCTGGCGTGTTGACAATCTCTTTTTCGCGATTTATGGCGTCATCGGTGTCCCCTCCTTCCTTGCGATTGGTTTAATTAGGGAGAAGCTGATATTTTTGCGGCGGGGCCTCTCGACCATCAGGATCCAGGTTAAGTTTTTCCCCTTCGTTATGACTTCGCTGATGGTTTTACGGTTTTTGAGTTGAGCCCGGTCGGCGTCATGAGTGGGACGAAAGCGGCTTTCTCCTTCGTTGAGGTTTGGGCGTTTTCGCTTTTTTTTTTCTATATTGGTTGCGTGGCGTTGCCGGATTTTGTGCATGCGTCGGCGGACTGGGACTGGGACTTTCGAGTCTTATGTTATTGGCTTTTCGAAGATGTATTCTCACCCACTTTATTTTCTAGAAGGCGTCGCATATGGCGGAGGGCTTCTCGGGTCCTCAGCTTCCTCCGTTTTTTTTTTTTTTGTTTGAACAGAGGCTGGCCAGCGCGCACGAAAAAATAGTAGCTCTCCTTGTACACGATAAGTTTTTTTTTCCTTCAACCTTGGGCTGCAGGTTTGGGTCAATCTCCCCATTTTCCGTCTTCTTTAACCCCTTCGCGGCGGCGCGGACCTTGTGTGATGTTGAAGGCGTTTTTTTTACTTTCTGTGAGACATTGTGCTCTTGGCGTATCCCCCATTTACTTTTGCCCGAACTTCCCCTTTGACTTTCCTTGTCTCCTTTTTTTTTTTGACCCGTTCCCCTGGTGGAGGAGCCTGACGATGATAACCCCACTTCTTTCCGTTACCTGAACGCGTGGAATCGGCGACTTTCCTCTTTTTGAGTTCTTGCTTCCGCCGATTCCATTGTTCTTCTTCCCGCACCTTTTGTGTTCTCTGCAGTGCTCTCCATTATTTGGGTCACCCTTCCACCTGATTCTCCCTATCGGCAAAACACTTTGATTCGCAATAAGTTTCAGCAATCCTCCCCTTTTTTCCACTTTACCCTTTTAAACCCCCTAGAAAAGATTCTTCCCATTAAGGACACCATGCAGAGCCGCTTTTGTTTCTTTACCCACAATGAACCCTTTCTTTTTTGAACTTTTTCAGTGGGTTTCTGCGGATGACGCTCCGTCCATAGAGCTTCTACCATCTAGGGTCTTTTTCCTGTGGTGAACCCTGTACGACCCCCCCCTTTAGCCCTGGCCTCCCCAATCCTCCATTTTTTGCCTGACTTGAAATCAGGTGATGCTCGATCTTATTAGTACTCCGATTACACTATACTCTGCTTTTTCAGGACCCCAGCTCCCGTGCACAATTTTCCCCTTCACCATCTCAACTGTCCCTCCCACACCCACACACTTTTTTCCCCAAATCCTCAAGGCTACCAGAGCTTTTAGTTTTCCCACAGTCTTCCCTAGACCCCTGAGTCATCCACCCCTTTCGGGCCCAATGATCACCGTCCTGCGTTTCACCCCCTCTCATTTCGTGCCGTGCACAGTGCTTGGCTCTCCTCCGCACGCACCTATCCTCGTCGGACACTCCCAACCGCCCTCCAACCTCCGAAATTTAATTTAAAGCCAAACTGTGCTCATGCGCCATTCCGCTGATAAACTAGACCATCTCGTTTGTACTTTCCACTTATAACTCATCCGGTCTTTTCCAACGACCGGATTCACGCTATGTGTTTACCCCTAGTCCCATAAAATCCCAAAAACCTATGTGTTCAATTCTCTTCCCGCTGCCAAGCTTATTCATACTCTCCCCTTCGAGTCGGTACCATTCTTCCTTTTTCCTTTTCGTTCCCTTGTTCAAAAGCCCAGACCCCTTCACGTGCAAATCTCAACGACGGCTTTACCCCTGTCAGGGGAACAATCCATGTTATTTAGCCTTCCCCCCACCTGGTTTCATTCCTTAAAGTGATTTTCTACGCCTGAATCCTTCGATTTTAAAGAAAAGAATTTTCCCAACCTTCATTTGGAAGTACTGCTTATCCCCTTTCAGGTTCCCGCAATCGTCCGTGGCTCCTTACTATGCCATTCAATCTCCCCTTTTTTTCCCCCTTCCATGACCGTATCTCACGTATTTTTCCCGCATACAAACAGCAGATGCCAAGCCTTAGAACACTTTTTATAATGGTCAGCTTCCCCCTCTTCTCAAATCAAAACGGTCACCTGAGAAGCACCAACACCCCCTATTGGCCTCCCCTCTGCGTAGGGCTTGTTTCGTCTCCCGCGTGCATGGGTTACCCTCACTGGTCCCCCATTTCCTCTCCTGCCGAATCACATTAGGCGGCTGGCACAAACCACAGTTTCATAAATCAAAAACCTCTCGTTCCCCCGTTGACTGGCTTTGCGTGCTTTTCTCGAGCCCCTTTCTTGCTGCGCTGGCCCCCGTTTTGTTCTTTCCCCTCCAAAGAGGCGATCTGCCGGCGGCACATCTATGAGATATTTGACTACTGTTTGTGATTGATCTATGCTAATTCGTGTATAAACGACCCCACAGTTCTTCCCTCTCGATCATTTTTTGATGGTCCCTCGATGTGGACAAGAGTTGACTCCCCATTATAAAGGTAAAAAGCCCTTTTCCCTCTTCGATTCTGAGATTGTTTTGTTTTGTAGCTTTCGAGTCAATTTTTTTTACCCGATTATGAGGGATACTGGTCTTTTTTGGTTTGGCTTGCGCGGAGGTGTTGTGCGTTTAAGGTTGGCGTTCTTCGGGGATACGGATCCAGCTACGCATAGTTGTCTTTCTTTCAGGGTGTTTGCTTGCCCCCTCTGTTGTTTGTTTGTATGTCTGCGTTTCGTCGGCCCCTCGACAATTCTGCAACCTTTTTGGATTGGCTTTTTCGTCGCGTTGTTTTGATGTCTTGCTCCATAGGGGCAGTGTCGCATTAGTGAATTTTCCGGCCTGTGGTGGCTGAATTGAGGTACCGGAAGAACCTACTCGTCCGTCTTCCTGGTGTGCATTTCCCGTGTTTTCGACGTTCCAACCCAGCATTTTCCCCTTTTCTTTCCAGCACGTCTTGAGGCTCGGTGAGATCCTTTCCTTTGACATCATCATTTTTCGTGGGTTAGTTACTGCGCCCGCCATGATTTTTTTCCCCCTCCGATCCATTTTCCCCCCCAAAGCCGTTTTTTTTTTTTTGGAAGCTTCGCTGTCCGATGATTTTCTTTTTTTGACCCGCGTCCGGCTGGGTAGTTGCATGGCCCCTCCTTTTCCCTGTTTTGGCCTCTTGGCGCTAAGGGGATCCTCTCCATCAAACATTTTTTTTTTTTTTTTTCAGTGTCTTATTTTTTGGAGTCCTGGGAACCCACTCTTAATAGTGGACTGGCCCCGTGATCCTGGGACCTAGATGGTTCGGAATCGGAGGTCTTCCTTTTTCGTCTTCGGGGTTCGGAAGTGCTTTTTGGGTTGTCATTCTTTTTTCTGAGGGCAGCCCTCGTTCTCTTGCTCGTGGAGAGCTACATCAGGGCCTTTCCAAGTCAGCCCTACTCTTGTAGGCCTACCGGAATAAGTTTGCGAAGTTTGTTTTTTTTTTTTAGTTTCTGTTAGGAAGTTTCCGGGAATGGCCCTCTTTGGGATAGCCGGGATTGGGTGGGGGCGTCAGCGTGTTGGTGGTTCGGTTTCTTTTTGATGCGTTTCGAGGAAATTCTTTTAAGGTTTTTTTGCTCCTTTAGCTTTAGTTTCTAGTTCCATGCTCGACGCGTGGAATCGGGATTTCCTTTAAGCAGATAGTCTTTTCCCCGCACAGGTCTGAAGGGGCCTCGGCGATCGGTTTGGTAGAGTTTGGCGAAGTTTTGGCGTGTCCTGGTTTCACCCCACCTAGCGACGTTCCGCAGTTTCAGACACTGTTTTTTTTGAACTCTAGTGTTTTCCTCTCCCATATTCGCCCACCCTTCGCGAAGGATGTCCCCCTCTTAGGGACTCCGCCGCTCTGGCCTAGAGCGCGTTTTTCCATGGGGGTTCCTTTCCCCTCCTCTTGTTTCTTTGGTGTAAACTTTTTTAGAAGTTGTGGCTGGGCTGTAATATTACTCTCCTCATAAGAAGGTTGAGTTCAGGTTTTTGACTGTTTTGATTGGGACCCCCGCACCGGTTTGTGATTTTGAGCCTTGATTTTGGGTAGTTCTTTCGGGGAGCTACATGTCCGCTTTCTGGCCTTCCTTTTCTTCTCCTCTTCGTGTTTTGACCTTCGCCTCAGGTCTTTCCCGAAATCGACGTGTATCCAACTGTTTTTCCCGTCTCCCTTCCATCCACTCGGTGGCCCCCAAGTTTTTCCGTCAGGCCTCTCATCGGCCTCACTTCGTCTGCAACTCTTCTCTAAGCCATCCCGCCCAATTCCCTTAAATTTCAACCCCATTCTAACCCCCAGTCCAGGTTTCTAGGCACACCCCTTGCGCTCTCTTATGGTTCAAAATTGTCCCTGAGGGTGCCCCATCTCAGTTTTAAGTTCTTGTCCTGAAGTCTAGAGTTCCCAGATTTTCATCATTGTTTCCCTTCCTTGCGCGCTTTTGGATGAAAACCGTCCAATTCGCAGACTTTTCCATTTTTCTTCCCCTCTTCCCCCTCCCTTCCGCTTTCGAAGCCTGCCCTTGTAATAGGTTTGATTTACGACTTCTTTTCTCTGTCCCTCCTCGGATTCCTACTTACTCCATCGGAGGGCAATTGACACCTCCTGTCCCACATCCACGTCCCGTACATCTTTCACCCTCACACTCGCCACCAGCCATGACGCAAGAAAGTATAATCCCCCCAAACCCAAGCCACCACGTCCTCATCCGTCGCTCGTCCCTTTTCGCCTCGGCCTTTCGCTCAACTCCACCCCACCCTCCTTCAAACTGACGCATCCGTCCGCTTTAATACTGACCCTTTTCTCCTGATGTATCGCTTCTCCGCCACGACATCTCATCTGTAGCCATTTTTCTCTGTTTTACCTCCCCCTCAGCCCCTTCCCTCCAGCACTGCCTGCCCTGCGACCAATTTCCTCCTGCCACTGAACATAGTAGTTTATATCGAATTTCGTTGTTCTCCGTCCCCCATACCACCTTTAAGATGGACGCCTACTGTTGGCGTTCACCGTGAACCATAAAATCAATCCCAACCCCTATGTTCTCGCCCAGATTTTCAGGCCCGCCCCCTCGTTTCCGTGCCCTTTACCCGCCGGCGCGTGTCCCCCCCAGCACATCCTCCCGATCCCGCAAGCTATTCAACCGCACGTGTCTTGGTTCCCCAAATAAGGGCTTGCCTGCCTTCCACACGGCGGTTTTCATTTACCCTTCAAAGTGATTTTATTTCCTTACCCTGCTTCTTCCCCGTCGAACATGCTTTGAAGTGTCCACGTCGATCTCCCAACTTGCCACGGCCTCTTGGCGCCCCCTTTTATCAGACCTCCCCCTCGAAATTCTCCCTGATGGTTTCTATGCCCACGGATGTCCCTAAACCCTTTCTGCGTAGACAATCCCTTTGACAACTGCTGGTTCATCTGTTCTCACGATTCCCAAAACCTTGCAATCCTGCCACCCACAAGCCCATTTTCCCTTTCTTTCTTCTTATGTCGTAGCCTTCCTATCCCTTCCCGAACCCCCTGGCGACCCCTAACTTCATGACCTCTGCCGACCCTCTATTTCAGGTTGGTCACCACTTCCTCACCCTCAACAAAACACCCGTTCTCCTCCCGGAGTGGGCCTTTTTCTCACCGTCCTTTTCCGGCTTTGGCTCCGCACGATGCGAAGAAATGTGGAGATTCTGCAATTTCATATCCCTTTCCTTTTCACCCTTGTTTTTGTCTGATGCTAGTTTCCTGAAGATCCGTCCCCCCCTCGTATAGAATAGTTCGAGTACCGGACCCCCCAAGGGCCGAAGTCTGCAGCGCAAGAAACCTTCCAGCAGGTATTTATTTTCACGTTAGCGAGATTTTGTTTTGTGTCTCTTGGCCGTTTTTTTCGGAACCTTTTTTTTTTCCAGAAGTCCCCTTGAGATTTATTGGAGAGTGCTTTTGTCGGCCAGTGGCGGTCGTCGGCGCGTTTCATACCCATTCAGACCTTAGTTTTGGCCAGCTTTCGTGTTTTCCGTTTTTCTTGAGTGGTTAGAGTAGCTGACCATCCTTTTCTAATTGTTTTTTCCTTTTAGTCGCGCTGATGTTAGGAGGAGTCCTTACGTGACCCCCCACCCAACACCGCCCAACCCCCCCCCCCCCCTGGGTACCCCAGTAGAACCCTAGGGCTGATTTTCGCCTTGAAGGTGCGGTTGATTTCACTACCGATTTGTGCTTTTCTTGGGAGTTTCTGATTTTTACATTCCCAGCAGTTTTTTTCCCCCTGTCGGTAAAGAAGCGTCCTAGGATTTGAGATCCTTTTCTTTTTTCCTCCTGAATAGAACCTCGCTTGGCCATTGCGACATTTTCAAAGCTGATGTGTTTGCCTCGATGCCTGGGCCTACTTTGTCTGACTCTGTGGTCCGTCTTTGGGGTACGTTCCGGTCCTCCTGGTTTTTTTTTTTTTTAGCATTGGAGTCGTATGGCTGAACCTTTCGCGTCCCTTTCTCCCTTACTTGAACATCTTTTTTCTATTTGGCAGCGGAACTCTTCCTAGAGTCCCTATTCCCGGTGGCCTTACACTACCATTCGGAGGGGCTTTCTATTGCTCTCTTGCATTCTTAATTTGGATACTCGGCTCTTGGCTGAGCGGTGGTTTTCGGATGCTTTTCTTACTGTCGGGGAGAGGACTGTGTTTCACTTATTCTCTGGTAAGGCCATCCGAAATTATGCGATTAGGATTCTTTTTTCCGAAGGTGTTTGTTGTTCGTCTTTTCAGGGGCGAACATTCCTTTTACAGTTTGACTACATATCGAAGGGCTATGGGTGGGGCGTTCGCTGTTTTCTCGACCCCTTGTCGTTTTTGGAGCTGTTTGTCCTTGTTCTCTTTTTTTGCGGTCTTTTTCTATGTTTTCCGGGACGTATTTCCACTTCTCGATTTCTTCTATTTTATCTGTATCCGGCACCCACACCCGTATTTCCGGACCTGGATGCTTTGCGGCTGAGAGGGACTTCTTTTCGTCTCTGGAGTAATAGGGTTTCACCCCTGGCGCGGGAGACATATCCACCCATGCGTAGAAGTTAGGGTCGATTCTCCCCCCCCTTCGTCAAAATTAGTCCTTTCCCCCCCCCCTTCTTCAATTTGTTACTAAGTTTTTCGCTAGGAAAACCTAGAGAGGACCTTTTGGTGTGCGTCTCCGTTCTTTTGGTTTTCTCAGGTCTTTAGGGGACTAAGTTTTGTGGTTCTTGCGGAATATCCACTATTGCGTCTACGAATTTTTGAGGAAGATGAAGAGCTACTTTTCCTTCGGTGGACCCGTTTCCAAAGGAGTGGATTTTCCTGGCGCTTTTGGATGCACACGTCGATTTGTAGCAATATTGGAATCCTCTCAATATCATTCTGTTGTTTGCGCCTTTTCCTCTCAGGGTCTTCCTTTTAGCTCCGAAACTCGCAGTGTTCATCGCAGGCTCCAGGGCCATCCTTGTTGCCCTTTCCACGGCACAGTTAAAACTTCTCTTTCGCCAATAATTGGATATCGCCATTCAAATCCCCCCCTTTTAAGTTAAACCCATTTACCCCCGCCCGATTCCGGATTTACTTTGTCCCACCCATTCCTCCCGCCTCTATGGTTGCTCGCAAGTTCCTTGATTCCCCTCCTTCGCGCCTCAGTCTCTATTACAGACTGATACTCCTGGTTATCGTGCTCTCTGCTATGGGGCCTGCTCCGCCAAAAAAAATTTAGCACAGGCGGCTCGCCCCTCCTTCGCCCCTCCTTGAAATCCGTTTTGATCTCCTCTTCTGTCCCGCCTTCCCGTGTGTTTGGCTTCATTTCCAACTAATACGACTCGTTTTTTGCTCCCGGATTTAAATTTCCCGCCCGCCTGACAAAATTACTTTGCTCAACTGTCCCTCCTCCTTCCCCACCAACAACGCGAACGCCCCTACCGGTCATCACGTCCGCTTTCTTCTCTTTGCCCTTCCTTCCCTCTGTCCCAACCATTAAAAATGTTCGCATCCTTCTTAAACCTCTTTGGATGGCCTTGTCAGGTCTCCTCTTACAGCTAGTCCCGTCCCCCCGGCCCTGACAGTCCCCGCGAAATCCTTAAGAAATGTTCCGCCATATAGCCTTCCTGATCAAGTTCCCGCAACTCTTCGTTTGTCGCTCAGTATCCCTCCGTTTGATCGTTTAAACCTTACTCTGGACTCTACTGTTCACCCATTCCCCCAACCCTCATACCTATCCTATTTCTCTTTTTCCGATGTTTCCCCCTTCCCGTCCCCAGGAGTGCCCCAGGCCTTCCCCTGGCCTCTTCTTCCAACAACGACCTCGACGCCCTTAACCGTGGCTGTGAAAATGTCCGATTGAATTTTTTTGTTGCTTCTAACCCCGGGGTTCCTTCTTTAAACCTCTCTTCTGCCCGATTTTTTCTTCTTTACCCGAATGGCACCCCAGGTGTTCCACGTGCTCTCACCTGACCGGCGCGAACATCGTCCGGTGCCCCATAAAACAGAAATTTCTGCCGATGGTACAATAATTTTTTTCCGGCATCCCTCCAGTCCTTCTGACCAGTTTTCACAAAGGAATTGCGCATGCAACGCAGTCCTAACCCCCCCTCAACTTCCCAACCGCCTGCATGGACCTTTGGCGGATGCAGGGTCCGTAGAGATAGCGTACCGACACATGTTCCCATCAAATCACAGATGTCTTTCTGCCTGCCCGTCCTCCATTCTCGGCTGGCCCACCCACTATTTCCCGCCCGCAACTTCCGACAACCCCCCATGTCTTAAAGTGTAGAAACTCCACTTTTTTTGGAGGGGGTTTGAGAAGAAGGGGAATAGTCCCTTTACCCCAGAGTGTGTATATCTCAAAATTTCGCACAACGTCTAAAAACATATCGGTAGCAATAGGTGACACACAGACGACGACGACCGGAAACGACACAGCCTACACTACCCCAATTTTTTCTTTACCATTTTCTTTTACCTCCGTGCGAGGGTGCCCCTGACTTTCCAAACGATTTTATGGACCCTCATTTGTGGTAGTTTATTCCTTAAATTTCTTTATCCCCTTTGGTTTGTTTTTATTGCTCTCTAATTGCCCATAAGCCACCTTTAGATTCATCTTGCGTCGGTTCCACCCACTTTGGAGCCGTCGCTCTTATGCAAACACTCCGGCCTCGGTAGGGATGTGTTAGAGATCTTTGTTTTGATTTTACCCCCCTTTTTGTTTTTTTCCCTAGCGAGTCATACGGTAATGCAGGTGTCTGCCTTCTTTTGTTCGTTCCCCGGTGTTCTTGCTAAGGATCGGTTCTACTCCCACTCCTTCTCCATGGCTGCGGTGTGCGGCTCTTTGGCTTTTTTTTCGGCTGGTCCTTGATACATTTTGATTGTTTCCTTCTTTTGGCGAGCTTTTTCTTTGGTTCTGAGGGCGGACCATTCGTTTTCCCCTCTTTTTGCATTGGCGTTTTCGACGTTGGTGCGTGCGGGAGATTAGTTCCTTCCGCAGTCTTCTTTGGAATTTCGTCTCCGTGGAACCCCTGCAGGTTCCCCCATAGGTTCTGGCCTTACGAGGCATCTTCGGCGTAGATTTTCACTTTTTTTTCCCCCTCCATAGAAACCGACTTTCCGGCTCCCGCCCCATTTTTGGCCAATCGATACCTTCAAGACTTTTGGCGGTTTCACGCGCTTTTTGTGATGTTTTTTTGACAATGCCTGGTGCCTGTTCGGTCAGGTTTTTCTTTAGAAGTGAGAGTATGCCTGACACATTTGTCTTTTTTTCCCTACTCCTGTCCCCTTTTTGTTATTTCCTGTTTTGCAGCTGTGACCGGCCCAGGTATTCCTTTCATTTTAAGCCCCCTCCTTTCGGGGATCTGTCTCGTTTCATCTGCGTTTCAGTGAGATGATCCTAGCGGCAGGCGCTTTTTTTCCCTTCTCCAGTTGCATTCTCCTTTGCCTGTTTTTTGTCGGCTTTTACGCGTATTCTTTTTTTGCGGAGGTGGCAGCGATCTTGGATTTTTTTCAGGCAGCCGCCCTTTTGTCTTCCGCCCTCTTGAGGAGCAGTTGCGATTTTTTTTTTTGGAAGTGTAATGCTTGGATTCTTAAGTTTGGCGACGTTTTGTTTTTCCCTTTGTTTTCGGGACTTTTTGGCGGATGGTGTCAGGTTTGATTTTTTTTGCGGATTCCCCCTTCGATTCGTATTAGTGGCACTTTGGCTTGACCTCCTCCGTAGTCAGCAAAATAGCAAGTTCTTCTCTTTGTGTGTCGGGTGTGCTCGTTACCTATTTGAGGCCGCTGGCGAAAGTTTTTTGGTAAGTCTGGTTCCACCACTCTTGAACTTGTGCACCTCCCAAAATCTTCCGATGTAAGAGCACCTTTTCGCAATTTAATTCTTTTCCCTCAAGTTTCACTGGTGGACTTCCGGAACCCTAGCCCTCGCGGAGCCTTCCCTCCTTTGGTTTTTTTTGTAGCCTGGGGTTTTACTTTAGGTACCTTGACCGTTTTTCTGGGATGAGCGGCCTAATTCTAATTTTGCTTTCGAGTCTATCTGTGACAACGGTTGATGGACGGGAGCTGGAAGTTGGCACATCTGATGTCGGGTGGAGTTACTTCCTGTTTTCCATTTCGATTTTTCCCTCCCCCTCTTTTGTTTTGTTTTTATGATCTCGCCGATTCCCTTTGGTCTTTTCTCCCTAGTTTCATCCCCCCTTGGCTCCTTTTGGGTCAACCTCCCTCCTTTGAGCAAAATTTGTATTGAAAAATGGATATTATCCCAGACCATCCATTAAACCCCCCCTACTCTCTTCTTTTTCTACCGGCCAAACCTCCGCCTGCTCTTTTTTTTCCCGAGTGTGTCAACAATTGCTCTTTTTCCCTCGAGCCGTTGTGAAGGATTGTCCTACGCGTTCAAATATATCTCACTGTGATACTCTTGCGCGCTTGTGGTGATGACCTCCCCCCCCACTTTCGAACTCTTTTTTTAAATTCTCCAGCCATTTCCTGTCCCCCCCTCGGCCATACGGTGTGATCGATTCTTCCGCCTTATTACTTCATACATCCCCGGATCAGCCCGTCATTCCCCCTTTCCAAATCCTTTTCTCTAAGCCCCGTTGACACTTCCCCCCCCTCCCCAGCCCCCTTCTCCGCCGATCGTCTTTTCCGCTTTCCTTTCCCCCCGCTTCCAACTTCTCCAACTGAGTCGCTCCTGTTCCAGCTTTATAGGTGACCTTGCTCCTGATTTTTTTCTTCATTCAAATATACTCTTTCCTAACGGCCCCCCAGTACCTTCCCGCTCCAGCCTGAACATCCTGCCTCCTCTTTCTAATTTTCTACATGCGCCAATTCTTTTTTTCGCTTATCCCTCTCTCTTGTGTAGCTTACTTAAGATGGTCCTATACTGTGGTTTCCGTTTTTGCCCATTCCCTCCATCCCCCACTCAACTCTCCTCTTTCCCTTTCCCGTTGCCAATATTTTTTCCTCATGGAGACCCATGCCCCCACGGTCCACCTTTCCTTTTCACATCACATCCCGATCGCCTCACCCGGGCCTGAGTCCCTGGATGGACCCAATCTGCGGCGCGGGCCACCCAACGGCATGTCCTCTTTTCCCCGTATTCAAAGGACCACCTTGGTAGTTGCCATTTCTTCCTTTACAACTTTTTCCGGTTGTTTCCCTTTCAACACCCCCCCCGAATAGGATCCTTCTTCTGTGCCTTCAACCTATCCCCGCCAATCCACAATGAATCCTGATGGTCGCACTGCCCACGGCCTCAGCGGACAACCCTCTCTTCAAATTCCACCTTTTCCCGTCTTCCGAAACTCAGCCTCCCCATCAAACGCCCTTTCACAAAACGCCCCGGACCTGTTTCCTTTCCTGCATTTTACGTTCTTTCCCCTTTCGCCGCCACCTGGCCGACTCCCTCCCTAACTACTGCATGTCAAGTCCACTTTCGGCGTGCCCCCCCCACCAAGTGAACAATCGACAACACAACATTCCGGTCCTTCCTCCCCAACGGCGTTTGGTTTTCTTCGAACGCCTTTTCGTCGCTGTGGTGGAGGGACGCCGCACATGCTTTTTGGACGAATCCTTGGTCTCGC
>Ga0179593_1382531_pt1 | contig 12872 bp, 19 predicted proteins | sample CZODoug2_1_08_16_FD_185931 | JGI IMG/M metagenome (GOLD analysis project Ga0179593, IMG submission 185931) | Vadose zone soil fungal communities from Angelo Coast Range Reserve, California, USA - CZODoug2_1_08_16fungal (PacBio error correction) | ecosystem: Environmental > Terrestrial > Soil >... | reverse complement strand
AATCCCTATTCCGCCTCTCGTTCTTTTTTTTCTCATATGGGAATATGACCCCGTTGACGGTTTATTTCTTCTTTTTTCCCCCTCTTTTCTAGATTTCAGTGGATCTGATCTTTCCTTCTTTTCCCGACCTCAGGTACCTGATGCTCCCTGTTCTCCTGATTCGGAATTCTGTATAACTTGCATCTTATTCATCTGCGCGAAGTGGTTCCCGCCTTTTTTCCCTTTTCCGTTTTGCCACTTGGCGGCTTGGTCCCTGGAATGGAGCTTGAGGTTCCCTCTTCTTCTCTCGATCGGCAGAACTCTGGGAGGTTCCCCCCCTCTCAGGCGATGCCTTCCCTCGCATCGATTGCTCCTTGGTACCTTTATGAAGAAGCTTCCCCAGATCGGCGGCGCCCCTCATGACGCTGTTTTTTCAAAGAATATCTCTTTTCGTTTATGGCGGAACGCTTCCTTTATGGGAGCGCCTGATCTCCGACTCTCCTCTCATCCTGTTGCATACACACTCAAGAAACTGGTTCGCTTCCTCGGGTCCGTTACGTTGATCTTGTTTCTCGCATAGAACTCTTCCCTCTTCGCCTTTGAGTTGCTCTGTTTCCTTTTGTTTTTCTCCTTTTTTTATTACACTTATTGTCGCGTTCTAGCGCCCCACCCGAAGTGAGGTAACCCTTTCTCCCGGCTTTCTCGAGTACGATGTTTCTGTACAGGTAAAAATTGATAGGAAAAAGTTACCTCCCTGTCTCCTTACTCCTGAAGTCTTCCATCCCTCCTCCATCTACGATGCACTTCTCACCTTTACTAATAATGGAGGGTACCCCCCCCTACGCGGCCCCCCCCCTTCCTGAGTCGGGTAGTTTTCCTGGATGTCTCGTACATCCCGGTTGCCAGTTGGGTCTCGGAATTATGTTCAAGTTGCCTGGCTGGACGTTTCCGGGAATTTTTTTGCGCCACCCCTTCCTAATTGATCTCGTGACTTTCCTTTTCAAGACTTTTCTCTCTTCGTTCCAAGGTTAATCCGACGGCTCCCACGGTCAATTTTTTTTGTTTTCCTGAGGTTTTGGCGTGCAGACCTTTCAATTGACATAGATGTTGCTTCCAAAGGCCTGCACTTTGTGACCGCTCGCCGTTGAAAGTCTTGACCCCAGTTTTTTTCTTGTACTTTGAACTGATATCCCGGTACTTTTAGCAGGTTCCTGGCATGAGCGCCTTGACCTGGTACGGAAGGGATTGTTCTTTGCCCTCTCCTTTCCTCACCTTGTCATAATGGATGTGATTTTTCTAGGTGAGAAATAGTGGTTGTTCAATGCGTTCCTTTGAGTCAGTCCAGTTGGCTTGGTTTGGGAATTTTTTTTTCTGCATTGAATGTTCAATGCCCCAGGAGTCTCAAGGTGTGGTAGACCATTTTTCCATGGATTTTCTCACTTTTCCCGCCATCCCCTGTGCTCTCTTGACACGTTTATCTTTCCTGTTCCAATATCCCAAGAGGTGCAAGTTGGGAGGTTCTCCCGCTACCGTTTTGTCCCATGTCCTTCTGCGGCAAGAATTTTCCCCCGCTAGCCCTTTCTCTCACTATTGTTTTGTGGTCACTTTGACAAGTTTTACGAGCCATCCCGAAGTCAGTCGCCTCCCCCTTCCTCAGCATGTTCTTTGTTCACCCATTAAATTCTTCATCGACCTCCCTGGGGTTTATTCACTTGGATCATTGTTTTCCAATAAGACTGTCGTTCTTTAGATTTTGTCCCGAGTTTTATCAGTTACCCTGGCGCTCGGATTCCGCCTTTCTCAAATTTACTCCCACGCATTAAGTTCCCGGCGTATCCGATTTCCTCTTTTTTTCCCTCCGCGGTCCCTGCAATCTGACATTTCCCCGATAGATTCATCGTCACTTACTCCCCACCCCCAAATACGTATGATACCTTTTCCGTATTTGCCCAACCCTTTTTTTTCTCTTCCCCCATTGTGCCAATCGCGGTAGGTCAGGATAGGTTTCTCCTTTGCCCGGCCTCCCTGAGCTTTTTTGACAATTCCCAGGGAGTCCCCCACAGACGCCAGCAAATTTTCTTCGGTGTAGCAATTCACTCTTTTTTTTAGAAGTAGGAATACCCAGGTGCGGCATCCTTCCTGACTCTTGCGGATATTGTCGCTCTTCCCAACAACCCCTCTCGTGAGTTATTCTTGTACTTTTGATTCTTTTGTCTCTCCTGACAGTTAAACTTGCCTTATCTCGGGGCCTCACCTTTTGTCCACGCCTTTTTCTAATCGTTGACTTGACTTTCTACCCCCGGCTAGGAAACGCACCCCCTGTAGAAAGGTACTCCTCCCCGTGTCGCAGACACCTTTCATCGAACGAAGTTACCCTTTCCACATAAATGCGATCCCAGATTCCTCCGGCGTGATCCACTGTTTCCCTTTCATGAAGCTTTTCTTTTTTTCTTGGACTGCTTGGAGCTTTTTCATCGATGCGCCCGAATACGTCCGCATATGTTTCTTAATCCGGAATCGTTCTTCGTTCTGCCCCCGTGCGGCCTGTTAATTCGTCCCTTTTTGTAGGTATCACATTGAAATTTTTTTCCCCTGATCCAAACAACCCGTCACGCGGGGGCACCTTTTACGTCCCAGGTCCTCGGGATGGTCGAGGCTTTTTCCTCCGTCCCCTGTAGTCTTACCTTGGTACCTTGATTGAATTGGCTATTTTTTCCCACCTTGCTTCTTCAATTGGAATCACTCTCCTCCGTTACTGCCTGGAAGGAGGACCCCAAGGTCTCGGCGGTTAGTTTTGTAAATCGGCATTCGCGCCGAAGTATGGTCCAACTCGGCGGATATTAAAATAGATCTTATTGTCGTCCCTTTTTCGTCCCATAGACTTTATGCCCGCCGTACTTTCTCTTCGGCAAGGCTACAGGGTTGTTCCCATCCATATTTTAGAGCGTTGTGCTTTTCTGACTCCTTGGGAAGCAAGTTTCTTCGTAACGTTCGGGTTACGTTTCTTTGCCGGCCCCACACCGCCCGCACTTTCCGTGGGTGCTTGCACTCGTTTGATCGATCTTGTAGGCGGACCATATCTTCTCCCTTCTGTACCCCCGGCCGCAGGATCTTTCTTTTCCAGAACGGGTACCTTCTATAAAGGCATACTTCCCTCAAAAGTCAGGCTTTTCGCATTTTCCGTGACCTTCTATCATCTGAGGTCTTTTCGAACTTCATTTGTTCCAACAAACAACAACCCACACCCCCCAATTATTTCTCTCCCTTTCTTTCCCTTGTTGGTTCGTCTGATTGTTTTCGCGACGGAATGTGCCCTTCCGCGAGAGTAGTCACTGTTTCGACCATTTCCTTAATGTTGAGCACTTAATTCCTTTCCCCCTTCGGTGTAAAAGACGATCCTTCTTCCGGTTACAGACGTTCTTTGACCCTAAGATTCTTCAAGTACTCCCATCCCGTGATTCACTGTTTCTGACCCTTCAGTTGACGGGGCTGTTTTTTTCCGGCCAAATCAACTTGTAACGTTATGTATTCCCCGTACGCTAAGGTGCCCCCCCGCCGCTAACATCTTTCTGGTTAACCCTTTATCATGGACCAGCTGAATGGCAGATTTCGTGGCGTTTTTGCTGATAGAGGATGTTTCCCCTTTACTTTATGTTCATGAGGGTAAGAGTCGCTCCGAGTCGGCAATTTGCGGCAGTCCCTGACGATTGCCTTTTCCCCTTTCCATTTTTCAGCAGTGAATAGAATGGAGGGGCTGGTCGTCTTTATTCCCCTTTTGGAGATCGAGGTTAAATCACGAGCAAATTCAATTCTTTACAATTGACCGGGACTGGTAGGCTTCCTTTCCAGAGTTTTCTTTTTCCCCTCCCCAAATCAAGAATACCTGTTTTCAGGTTGAGCTATACAGGTTTTGATCCGGTTCCCTCCCAGTCGACTTCCAATGACCATCCTTCGCAGTATTCATCCAGATTACCACCAGGACCTTTTCGGACGAAGACGATTGCCGTATCTTCAAAATATGATGGCAGTTCTTTCCCTTAGCCGTTACTGCCTTTTCTTTGAATTGGCAATTTCAAATCCCCGTTTTGTTCAGGTCGTCAGGATCTGGACACTTCCTTTTTACCGTTTCTCCTTCTAGCATTTATTTTTTTTCCCCCTTTTTGTAACGTTTTTCTTTCCGATTTTTTCTTTCCCACAAATAGGTAGGGGTCTTACCTTTCTCCAGGTGCGTTCCTCTTTTTCTCTAAGATTCACTGCCCCCTACTTCATACCGGGACTTTAAACTAGGACCTCACCACTTGGTTCACCCTTTTCATGGAGCCCCAGAAATTCCTTTAAGAATTAACCACTCATATGTGTTTTGTTCCCTCTCATCTACAAACGGAGCTCGCTCCGTTCTTGCATGCCTTCACTTCCTGCTCTTGAAAAGGTTATATGAACATCTTTTTTTCTTCCGTTTCTTTTTCTTCTCCTGGTGGGTTCGCCTGCGTTTTCACTCTCTACTGATTGCTTTTTGACTGTGAGATTCCCCACATGTTTCCGCGTCCCCTCCCATCTTGGTGGGAAAATTATCTCCCCCTTAGTGGGCTCTTTTGTCGCCCTGCGTCTTCCTTTCTTTTGGTGGGTCTGAATTGCGCCCTGTTGGATCTTCTTCCCTCGCCGGTGAACGCTTAAGGTGTCCACCCCTCTTCTATAGCATTGACTGTCCTTACGTTTTGGTTCCTCTTCTTTATTTCATTTAATTCATGACAGCTTCGCCGTTAATGACTTCTTTCTTCCCTCCAACTAATCTCAGCCTTTTCGATTGGCTGGCACCCAGCCTCCACATTGCCTAACCCCCTTCTTATCTTCCGGCCTTTATGTCACCCTTTTTGATGATTCTGTGTCTTCCCTGATTTGAAGGAGGTCTCTGTCTTTCAAAGTGCCCCTTCTGGGGCTTTTTCTCTTTTTTCAGTCAGGGGGAATCTTTCCCTGCCTCTGGTCTGTCACAACCCCCCCGTTTGGGTCAACTTAGAAATCCACGTCGAACCAAAATCTTTTCCGCTTTTTATTTGTCACTCTTTTTTCGTCCCCCTCTCACGTGGCACCTATTATCTGATTTTGCTTGCAGTTTTTCCTTTGACATTAGTTCTTCCTGCCAGTGCCTCCCTTCTCCCCTCTTTTTTCATTAAACACTGTCCACTCTACAGCCCCTCTGCCAAGCCTTAAGCCCAACTGGGCCTGTACCGGCACACCCGTCGGCCGAAACATCTTTTTCCTAAATAAAGAACGGGTTTCGATATCCTCGCAAATGCGCATTTTCACACGCCCCATGCCATTTCTGACCGTCCATTTCATTGAACTTAAAACTTCTAGCCCAGTTGCCGGTTTTTCTGAAGCTCCCCCAACTAATGGGGCGAACACCGGTTCTGTCCTTCTGGTCTTTTTCCCTATTTGATAAGCTCTCTCAATTTAATTTGCCGCATCCCCACCTCCCTCATTTGAATTTTTTTGTCCCCCCTTCTAGATTCCCCTGGACGCCTTCCTGTCCAACGTTTTCCCTGAAACTTCAAGGTCCCCCTCGCTCTTGACATCCGGCCGGAAAGTGCCAAATTCCCCCCCCTTGCCTACTTCCGTTTTTGACACCAACTGCGCCCTGGTATTTTTCCGCGCACGTCAAGTAGTCCTCCCCCAGAGGATCAGGAGGTTGGTTTTTTCCCTGTCCACCAATTATTCCGTGCTTTTCCGTTTTTTTCCTCGTATATGATTTTTTGACCTTCGTTTGATGGCAAGACATTCAGGTTCGTTCTGTATTATTATCCGGTTTTCTGATCAATTTTCCCTTCCCCTCGTCTACCCCTTTTGAAGCCGGTCGCCGATTTTTCCGTTCTTTTTTTAAGCCGCGCGACTCCATCATTGTTACTATTACAGGTTAGTCACCCCGATCACTCCCTCGGATAGTTAATTTCGCAGGAGACTCACCAGACCACCTGTTGAAAACTGAATCTCTTCTCCTCCCTTTCCGTGTTGGGTTAGTCAAACATTTTGTCTTTTGTTTTTCTGCCTCCATAGAATGAAACGTTTTTTTCCCATTTTTATCCTCCACAGAGATCTTAGAGGTTTATCAAAAATTACCACCTTTCTTTTTTTTTATGTCTGCCGCCCGCTGTACGCGTCTTCCTTTTCTCTCCTCCTTGAGCACCCGTCTCTCGTGCTTTATGAGTTCTTCTCATCTATGTGTTCTTTTTCGTTTCAGCGTACAACACCTCCTCCCCCCCTCGATCAAAGCGGAGAGCCAAAAGGTTCAAACGAAGTCAAAACCTGTTTCTTACCCCTTCCGCTTTTTCCTCATGACATTGATCCCTTTTTCCTCCCCCCGTCTCTCCTCAATTCGCTTTTCAAATTTACCTGAGCCCAGCTTTTTTTTCGCTCAGGACTATCCCCTATTTTTCTTGCAGTGCGAAATTTTCCCGAGTCAAAAAAGGGTGTTCCCCTCTGCAGATTCTCTTGTCTCGCCCCTTCGCCGCTGCTTTCTATTTCCTTTTCCTCTTCCTCCTTTGTTTGTAGCTCTCTCTCACTCTCCGCATCAGCGCCATGTGCGGAGCTCAGATTTATTTCCCCACCGTTTGCTGACCATTCTTTTTTTTACCTCGTTTATCTTCCTTGGTCTGAGTACTCAACAGTTCTTTGGAATAGAAACTCACCTTTGATTGCGCATGCTATCTTTTGCCTTATTACTCTGCTCCCTTTTCCCCCTTGAGTAATGGCATTCTGAATTTTTACGCACCTGGTTGACCTTCTTTGCTTGTCTAGCAGCTTTTTCTCTTTCTTGCTTGCTTTGTTTCCTCTGATTAGTCCTCGTCCGAGCCGACTCTGGAGGACCTATAGTTCTCTTTCCCCCTCCCTCCCCTCGGATCTTATTGATCAGGTTGAGTCTTTCTGAATCTCTTACCATACCTTCTCGTCGCCCCATCCTTTTTTTTTCTTGCATCGATTTTGGATCTTTTTTTTTTTTTTTTCCCTTTTGTTCCCTTTACCTTGCGACGAATGATCTCCTCCTCGAATGATCTCATGGTTTGAATCCCCCCCTCCCCTTTCCACGTTTCGAATGAATATGTCTTTTAAAGTTCTAGGGGTTTTCTTGGTTTGAGTTTTTTCCTCTTAACCTATAAGAGGTAGTTCTTTTGGTTTTTTCCCTTGGCGAGGGCTTATCACTGATTGCTTCGGCGCGGCTTAGCCGAAAAACTCGTGAGTCACCCAATTTTCAGCTTCAGACTTTTTTTCGACAGTCCTTTTTTGTCCCCTTTCTCTTTCACAATCCGACGTTCCAACTGCTCCTTAAATCCTTGACTGTCTGCCATCATCCTCTTCCACCCTCAGATACGCTTTCAACCTGATTTCACTCTTCCATCCTTATGCCGAAGTCGTTGCTCGCAACCACCCCTTCTATTTTTTTTTTTCGACATTTGACTTTCGTTCCCCCCGTTTTTTTCGGTGTGTGCTACGTCAGTTCGACCTTTGGTGGATCTGGGTTTGACTTTAATGCTTGCATTTTTTACCGCGTTTTGCATTGACGCTTTACTGTCCTTGTTCGCGTCCCTAGGCCGTCCTTTCCTTTCTTTTTCCTTTGACACAATGTTCCCCTTCCCTTTGTTTTGGACGTCCTACAGGTCACTGACATAGCTCTGATAAAGGATGACAGTTGCCCCCAACTCTCGAGGTGAATTTTCTTTCCCCTTTTTATTTTTCCTAATTAATCCCTTCCCAAGTTTTTTTTTGTTTTTCCTGGCCCTCTTCTTTCCCTTGCGCCCACAGTGGATTGTGGCTTTTGGTGTCACGAGCGGTCGCACTGTCTTTTTTCATCTTTTTTGCCTTGTTGGCCTTTTTCTTCCTTGACCCATCTTGTTTCGACGTTTTTTCGTTCCCGTTGTTCTCCCTTGTCTGGTTTTTTCAGCGGGATGGCCCTCTTGGTAGTGTTTCACATTACCAACTTGAGGTTCTCCGTTTCCCCTGTTTACAGTCCTTCCTTCTTCCTCTCCCAAATCAAGTTTCCCTCCTCGGCCCCGTTCTCGCAAGGAACTTGCCATCGTCTCCAAGAGGTGTTTGCCCCTTTATTTCGTCTACCGTGGTTTTTCACCTCCCTGTCTCTTCTGTCAAGAATGCACCTTCCTTTTCTTCTTTCGAGAATTTTTTTTGGCACTTTTTGAACCCTGAAGCTCCCTCCCGTAAATCCCGACTGACAATCCCAGCAGGATTTTCCAATTTTAACTTTCTCCTCTGAACGCATTTGTTTTTTGTTATTTTTTTGCATGTGTTTTCCTCCCTTTTTTGCGAGTTTGATGGTGGTATTTTTTCTCAGACTTTCTCTCCCAGTACCTTGCGCTAGTCTTCCCTTCCTCCTCACATACCTCCGGTCACCCCCACGGTGCTCCTTGTGCTTCTCCCCCGTGTTTCCCATTCTTTCCCCCCCCTCTCCCGCCCTCGAATTTTCCGACTATTCAGCCGTCTCTCCCCCTTCTCCCCACCCATCCTTTTTGCTCCTTACTTTTTCTTCTCGCGTTACCACGTTTTCCCCTTTTCCCTTTTAGGCCGGACTATGTGGCCTCCCAGTGTCAGGCCTCATTTAGTTTGATTTTTCGTGCCCGTCTCCCCCCTGGACGCCCCTCACTTGACTTTTTCTCGCAAGCTTTCTTCTTCAGAATCTTGCATTCAGGTGAGTTTCTTTTCCTTTCCGCTCTTCTATTTGTGTGACTCTCCCCCCAACCCCTGTTTCGTTCGTTATTTTCAGTTTTTCTTTTTCCCATGGTTACTCCTCTTAGGTTCCTAAACTTGTTTAAGTCCCTATAATTCGGGTCCTTTTTTGCGTGAAATACCCGGACTAGACCCTCACACCCCTTTCCGCCAGGAATTCACTAACGTCGTGGTCGCTCTCCCCCTTTCCTCTGCCCCCGAAGTTCACCTCTTTTTTTCCCACTAAATGCTTCTCACTTGTAAGTCAGCCGGAGTGATTCCCATTTTTATCCTTCTCCTTCAGTTTACTGGCCTTTCCTGTTCATCTGGCCTCTCCTCTCTTTAGACCGAATCCCTTTCACTGTTTAGAGAAGCCTTTATCGGTTCTTTCTTCCGCGGCCTGGCCCTTTTTCCTTTGTTATCGTATCCCCCATGAAATGTACCTTGTAAAACCCCTTTCTTCCCCCGATTTGCCGAAAACTTCCGTACCACCCGTTTTTGGTCGACCTGTCCAAACTCTGGACCCTGCTTCATCACCTGCCATTGCACTGGTACCGTTCCCCTTTACTTTTCTCTTGCTTTCCTACGGATTGCCTTCTCCATATCATCCCAGTAACCTTTTTCTTCCCTTAGGAAACTCACTTAGTTTGTGTCTTTAGCAAATCGTGCATGTTCCCTATCCAGAAGCTCCGGACCCTAGTTCTTCTAGTACCAACTACGGCTCCTTTTTAACCCTCTTGTCCCCAACATATCCTTCCCTCCAGTAAGCTTTCTCTTCGCTGCTCTTCTCAAGGGTGGTTACCAGACAACTCTTTGTTTTGCGCCGGCGATATCTTTTTCGTTTCGAAGGTCTTTCCTTTGATTGGCCGTCCCCCCAACCTCCCTTCACATGAAGGTATCCATGAGTTTGATCTTCGGGTATGCTTCCCCCTCTGACGTCGTCATCGTCAGCCCTTTCCCCCCCCTTTTCAAGGACTTTCCACCGATCTGACCCAGGCCTTATGGACCTCACTTCTTTTGCCAGTTTTTCATTGACATCGATGCTTTCGCCCTTTCCCAGGCTCTAACCCCCCCACCAAAAAAACCAAAAAGACCCAAATCTCTCCTCCTCCGTTGTTGTTGTGATTTTTTTTTTTCTGCAGCCTGCAGGTCCTACCTCTTCTCCCTTCATGTCACTTGGCTTCCTCCCCTCCTTCTTTGAGGTCCAATATGACTCCATCATTCCCGGTTTTCCCCCTTTGCAGAGATCGCGTTTTTTTTTATTTTCCAGCGCTTTGGTCCCCTACCAGATCGTCCCCCCCTCTTTTTTGACCCGTCATTTGAGGGGGCTGTTTTCTTCCAAGCACCCTGTCCCCCGGCTCCTCTCGGTTCCCCGGAAATGCGTCTCCATCTATAAGTTATGGGAACCCCCCCCCCTTATCCTGCCTCTCCAGAGTCCGCTTCATTGATTGTGTGCTCCCCCTCTCCTTTTCCCAAGGGCTCCTTTTTCCATTCTGTCGTTTCTCCTGATTCCAGGACCTTTCGACGGCTTTCCCCCTCCTCTTTGCGTCCTCCCCCGAAGGCCTCCCGCCGGACTATGCGTCGGTCCTTTCCTGAGTGATTACCGTGTTCAGAGATTTGAGTGACCCCCCTCTCCCACCCCGGTGCCTCCTGGGTTTTTCCCTTTCTTTTCCCTCGCTCTAAGTCGCCCCACTCCCGAAGACCTGGTTGACTTCCCCTTCAGGTTTGCGTTTCCTTTTTTTGCTGTTCCACTTTTGTCCCCGTAGAAGTGCTACATATGAGTTTTTCTGTTCCCACGATTACCACCTTCTCTCTTTTCCCTGAATCCGAAGCCTGGTCTTCCTTCTTCCGACATGACGTCAGTTATTCGGTCTTCCGAGGTTCAGTTACAGACGTCCGTCCTTCTTAACTTCCCCCACGGTTCAGTTTTTCCTGTATAAGTGGGATTCACACGCTTTTAAACTTCTCCCTCTCTTCTCCGAATTTATTTGTAACTTTTCCTCTTTTTCTCTGTGTTTCCCCATCGGCTGGTTCGGTTCCCTTTTTTTGCGTATATATACGGTTGGATTTTAAAGTACCACCCGTAACTTCTCCCCTGGTCCTTTCCCCACAGTTCGGTTTACTTCCCTCTCCCTTTGTTACATGCGCAAACCCCTCCCTCCCCCGTGAATTCCCTTACCCTCCTCTGGTTGGTTGAATTTTTTGACTTCCTAGGAAAATATAGGAGACTCTTCTCACTCTCCCCTGGATGTCTCGTCTGTCACCCGGAGCTGATTGCGCGCTCAGTCCCTTCTTTTTTTTTTTTTTCCTTCAGGGTTCCCGTGTTTCCTTCCGACTTTCTTCTTCCCTTCGTCCCCCCTAGTCCGGCGAACTGCGGCCTTTCTGGGTACCTCCCCTCAAACGTTTAGTGGTGATTTTTTTTGGATTCATTTAGCGAAGGACGCTTCTTGTTTCGAAGTTAGCCCGGCGTCTTTTTAATTTTCGAGTGCCGTTTTATTCCATGGACACCAATTTTCTCTCTTTTTCTTCTGCGTATTGTCTTTTTGGTTTTCCCTTTTTTTTTAGTTGCGTCCGGTGACGGGCTTTCCCCTTTACTGACTCCCTTATCAAAAACCCAACTCCCCTTTTCCTTTTGAGGAAAACTTTTCTCCCCTTTTCCTAACCACTTTCTTGCGATGCCAACTTTTATTGTTAACCAACTACTGTTTCTGATTTCCTTGTTTCTTCTTTACGTTTTTTTGCTCGTTTCCCCTTGACCCCAACTTCTGTCTTCTCTCCCTTTTCCGTTCGGTTTTGACTTCTTTCCGCTTTCCCAACCACCTGGTATCAGTGAGAAACCCCAATGGCAACCAACCTTTCGCGATTGGCACAGTCCTGTATTTTTTGTCATTCTATATTTTTTTTGTGCTCTTTAGTCTATCCCTCTTTTCAAGCCAGGTGACTGAAGGACCACGTGTTAACTTGACCCTGACCCTTTTCCTCCTCCCCCGTTTTCCCCCAAGCCGACGCCCCACTGGACCTGAGCCCCCTCACTTGTGAAACCACTGACTTTCCCCTTTCTAGGGTCTATCATTTCGATGAAAGTGCGTTCCGCCGCTCAGCTCACCATCCCCCGGTAACGTTGTCATTACACCCTTTTTCCCCTAGACATTTGCGGGTTGGTAGCTTTTCCCTTGTCCCCACCCCTTTTTTGCTCAATCTCCACAAAGGCGACCTCCCGACTTTTTTCACTTCACGTTTCGTTCCCTTTCCCGTCCTTTTCAGCATCCATTTTTCCTTTACCTTGTTGGGTAAAATCCTTCCCGGAATAACTTTCCTCCACGGAGGACAACCTTTCTTCCCTGATCCTTTTATTCTCTTTTTCCCCCCGGAACGTCCCGTATCCCCTGCTGCCTATCGGACCCCAACTTGGACTTTTGATTGTCCCGCGAAGTATGTCGTCCTCGGTCGGAGGTGTTGCGATTACTCCATCCACTGCTGTCCCCCTGGTTTTTTGTTATAGTATCTGCTTTTGCAAGTTCTTTATGGCAAGACATTTCAGTTGCGGGAAGGAGCAGTTACGCTTGTCCTCGACGGTTGACCCTTCTTTGAATTTGGAGGACGAGGCTGTTACCTCCCGTTTTTTTAGCGGCGAACGTCCATCGTTCCCCTTCATTCCCCTTCTCGTCCCCCCTCCTTTTTCCCCCAATTCTTCATCCTTTATCCGGGAGGGACTCAAACCCGAACCCAATCGAGGAACTCCGGACCCTTGTTCTGCTTGGGTAGTCAACATTTGATCATTTTTTTTTTTGTAAAGTTCTTTCCCTTTCAGCCTCCCCCACCTCCTCTTTCTCTGTTACTCCCCACCCTTCCCACGGGGTTTTTCTCTCCGTCAGATCTTTTTAAGTCGGATCCATCCCTCCTCCGCTTCTCACACTCTCTCGCGCGTTCAGTCTCTGTCATCCAAGGTTTTTCCTCTCTCCCTTCCCCCTCATCTAACTATCTCCCCTCCCGATGACCACAAAGCTCCCACGGAAGGTAACCATTTTTTCTTACAACACTCCTTGTCAGCTCCGTTTACCAGTTTTATTATTCGCCTATTTCCCCCCTCTTGCCGGTCCTTAAGTCAATCCCGCGGTTGCAGTAACTTTCAGCGTCAACGGGGTCAATCAGATTCTCTGAGCTAGCAACTGTCTATCTGGCTT
>Ga0179593_1710952_pt1 | contig 12873 bp, 16 predicted proteins | sample CZODoug2_1_08_16_FD_185931 | JGI IMG/M metagenome (GOLD analysis project Ga0179593, IMG submission 185931) | Vadose zone soil fungal communities from Angelo Coast Range Reserve, California, USA - CZODoug2_1_08_16fungal (PacBio error correction) | ecosystem: Environmental > Terrestrial > Soil >... | reverse complement strand
GTCTCTGCATTTCCCGTCCATTCGGTGTTTTTGTCATTGGACCCACTTCCCCTTTCCCTCTTCCCCTCTGTCCCTTCCCTTGCTGCTTCGAACCCCCCCCGGTAACCCCCTTTCTTTGCCGATGCTCACGCTGTGAAAACTTGTCCCGAAATTTCAGTTTTTTTAGTCCCTCTCCTTTCCTTTTTAACACCCTGTGAATTACACAACCATTCTGTTATTTCATTCCCCCCTGTTTTCGGGGTGATAAGTGGTGATTCGATCCCCTCCTCTTGTTCCTTCGTCTTTCTTCCCTCCCTGTTTTTACCCCGTTTCCTTTTGCGTAATATTCCTTTCCCAACCTCGCCCGATGGGCGCGTAATGCCCGCCAGTTTGGCTTTTGGTTTCCTTTCTCCCCCCCGAGATGTCTGTTGGGACCACAACTTTTTTTTTCCCCCCTGTCCCTCTCGACGACGAAAGATGATGGTTTTCCTCTTCGTACTCACGGTCTTTTTCCCCCCCCCCCCCCCTCTTTTCCATTTGAGTGCTTTTTCGAGCAGTTTGTTGAATCCTGGCCCTTTCCCTTCTTTACCTCTCTTTTTTTCCCGGCCATCCTTTTTTAAAACATTAAGATGATATTTGTCCCTTTTGTGTGGACAGTTTCCTGCTGATCTTTCTTTTTTTGTGTGGTTCGGCCCCGGTTCTACTTCTCCGGTTTGACCACCCGTTTTCTTCCTTCCTTCTTTTTTTGAAACATCCCCCACTTACCCATAGAAAGCATGAGTACCTTTGCCAGGAATTGCCGTTGCCCACCACTCCAAAGGGGTACCACTTCCCCTGACCTTTTTTTTTTCAAGACTCCCCTTTCCCCTCCCTCCCATTTCAGCGGGGGACAGGCCTTTTGCTCCGCAATTCGTTCCTCTTTTTTTTTTTTCCCCCCCCCCTCGAAAACCCCCTCTTTCCCCCAGTATGCTTATGTCCCGCTTGATGTTCCTTGAGCATAACCTGCTGCGCTCTCCGAGGTGTCAAACCCCCCCCTTCTTTTTTCTTTTCCCTACTTTTTCCAACTTGTTGCGGCCCGTTGTAGGGTATCCCACGCTTACCTACGAAGCCCCCCTGAACGTGCTGGACATTATTTTTACCCCCTTTCCTTTTTTCGTATCGGACTACTATTTGGGCAAGGAACCTTTGTTTTTTTCACGCCTCCCCCTTTGAACCCACCCAATCCCCGTTTCGGCGTAAACCTCCCGTGCCGGTGAGACTTGACGTAAATGCCCCCTTTTTTTCCCTCCCCCACCTTTTCAGTCTTTTTTCTGTTGACCCCCCAGATTTTTTCTCGGCCCTCTGCAGCCCATTGGTTACTCCTCCCTGATTGTTTTCCGCTCACCTTTTTTGTTAACGAGTACGACGCCCGGCCATTGCCCTTCCCCCTGGTCACGCTCTTGGAAAAATCTCCCGTCTTTTGTCCCCGGACCTTTTCTTTTCCCCCTCCCCCCAGTGATCCCTCATCGATTGAAAACATCGTCTTGACGTGAATTTGAGGTTGGGGGCTTATTTAGTGTACCCCCCCCCCCGTCTTGTGCGGCTTCAGGCCCCCCCCTAAGTCTTTTCCCCCAACACAGCGCGCCTTCTTGCGTTCTACTTAGGATGTTCCCAACGGCTTCTGTATCGTTTCCATCCCTTCTTTGTTTTTTTGTTTTTGACAGTTTGTGTTAATCGAACCCCCCGGTTGGGCAGGCCCACCGCCTCCCGGGTAGCACATTTTTTTTTTTGGAGGATTTTCTTTTTCCTCTTTTTTTGAAGATTGGGTTGGAGTCAGTTGTTTATTGATTCTTATCCCCCCCCCCTACCCTTTTTCTTTGTTTTACAGGGTATTAGGTCCGGTATGCCATGCTTTACCAAAGCACCATTTGGCTCGGGCCAATCTGAAATTTTTTTTCCCTTGTCCTCTCTTTACTTTCTTTAGTTTAACCTTGAATACAATGGTTTCTTGCTTCCTCTTCTAAACAAGCGGGAGTGCCTATCCGAATTCTTCTTCCTTATCTTTTCGGTATAATTTCCGTCAGTTATTAACGGTCTTTTTGAGTGAGCGTTCCCCGTTTCGTTTAGGTGTTGCGAATGGGGAGGTGGATAGGAAATTTCGGCTGCCGCTTTGACGGAAGTCCCAGTTTTCCCCCCCCCCTCTTTTTTTGCCGTCCTTTTCTCCCCCAGGAAAGTTTTTGTTTAGTCCCCCCTTTTTCTTTGTCGCTGGCTCGTGTTTTTGGTGGGGTGTCCAAGCCTTGCTTCTTTTATGTTCCTCTCCCGCAACGTCCAATTTTTTGGGGAAGCACCTTGGTTCCGCTTGCCGTCCGGTGTACTCCCTCCCGCACATTCCCCATTTCCCTTTCTTTAATCCAAAGGCTTGCAGTGGGAAAGTGCCCCCGACGTCACGCTGGCGTAGATGCCAATACTCAAAATCGGTGCCCCTCGTGCCCCGTTTCTTTCCAATTCCCCCCTCCATATCAGGACTTCTTTCTTCGTCCCCAATTTCCTAGATGACACTCTAGTGATTTTCGGGCCCACCCGGAGCGTTTTCGACATTTTTTTTTTTCCCCTCAGTTATGTCCTACTTGTTTTGGGTGTGTTCCGCGACATGGCCCCTTTTGGATCTGGAAAGTACCGTTTCCCCCAGCCGTGATTCGTGCTGAATCGTTTTTTCTTTTAGGTGTTTTTTTTCTTTTTTCAACTCCCCTCTATTTTTGAGGGTTTGGGGGTGGGGTCCTTCCTTCGCAGCAGGGGCAAAGTGTTCTTCTGTAAAAGAATTTGTTGCAGATTCTCGTTTCCCAGCTTTGCGTCCCCCTCGGTCCCGTCATACCCCTCATTCCTGTTCATTTTTTCCACCACTGCCTTCTCCCTTTTCCTTTGGTAAATAACCTCTTGGTTTGAATTGTCCGTTACGGTGGCAAGTTCCTGCTTTTTTGTCCCCCCCATTGCCTAGAAAAGAATCCACTCCCTGGTGATAGATTTTTATGGTTGGACGCCTTAGTGACCCAACCGGATTATATTGCTCAATTCTCCTCCCCTCGTTTTCCTCTTTTTCCCTTGGGACTGGTGTTGTTTTTTTCTGCATTGATCGGGCTTTCAAAAAAGCCCGGTTTTTGCCCTTACCAATTCACGCCCAAAAATCAGTGTGTCCCTACCCTGCCACCCCCCCCCCTTTTCTCCGTTAGAAAATTCGTACAAGACAATAAACCTTCAGACAGGTGGGTGTTGCTGTTCCTGTTGAATCTTTCTTTTGCCGTCCCACCCCCCCCTTTTTTCCGGCCTTTCCCTTAAAATTTGTTTGGGGGATGGGGACGTTTCCCGTTGGGCCCTTTTTGTCTTGGATTTCGAATCCGTCGGTGGGGCAATCCCTTCTTCCCCACGTAAGCATGAGGCTTTGGTTCATCTTTTTGAATTGGTAGCTCCCAAATCTTTGAAAACAAACCCCTTTTTGCCGCCTCCCCCCGGCAGTAGTTGTGCTGCATCTCTCTTTTCCCTGTTGGTGTTTTTTTCCCTATTTTAGACAGGAAAGTTTGGTTTTTTTTTTTTTTTTTTCTTGGACCGGGGTGTTGCCGGGCTATTTGAATTCACTCTGCCCGGCCGGTCCAAACACCGTAAAGCATTTGTGGAAGCAGTAGTTAAGGTTGCCCGCCTACAGGGGTCTCCCCGGACCTCGTGTTGCGCCACTTCCTTGTCTTTTCAACCTCCTTGATTTTTTTGGGTTCCCCCTTTCCTTGCCGTTCTTCTTTTAGGCCCCTAAGGATCCCGAACCAGCACCCCACTGTTTCTGATTATCGTCTCGGTGTTTTTCCTTACTCTTTTGTTGGTTCTTTGACCTGGGATGGCTGCGGTTGGGTTCTTGGAGCGTTGCCCTTTGCTTTGCCCTATCATTTTCGGGCACCAGCCTTGGTGTCGGCTTGGTACGTCTTTTTCTTCTTAGTGTAATTGCTCCGGGGGATATTCAACCTCGACCCTCTTTCCCAGTGTGTCCTTCCCAGGAACACCTTTTTTTTTGTACTTCCGCCTTTTTGACCTCCCCCTTCCCGAATTTGGACCAGAACCCTGGTATCCACCCTTCGCCGCGATGCTTGTCTCATGGTGGCCTCTTGTGCATCATTAGTTTCCACCGTCCCCGGTGAGGGGCGAGGGTGTTTGCCCTCCCTTCTTTCTCCCCCCAACCTTGAAAACAGTGCGACAGACTGTTTGTGCCCCCGATAGCCTATAAGGAAAAGTCAACCAAACCTCCGGTTTTGGACTCTGTTTTTTTTGCGTTGTTTTTTTTGTTTGGCTTCGACACCGAACTGCTATCTCCCGAATTCCTGTGGACCGCCCCCAGGCTTCCTCGATTCAACTGGGTTTAATTTTTTTTTCTTTCCACCCCCCTCACCCCCCCCCCCCCACATGACGGGACCAGGCCTGGGGATTCTTGGGTGTTGCACCTTGCACCTCTTTAGTATTTGATTATCTAGAACTTTCCCCCAGTTTCCCACCGCGCCAATTGTGGATGTTTTTTCAGGGATGTGTTCATTCGTTCCCCGGAGGCTTATTTTTTGGCGTAATTTTTTGGTTTTTCATCTCTGTTTACGTCGTCCTTTTTTTTCCCCGTAAGACCCCTCGTGGCTGTAACAGCGTTATACTCTGTTGGGCCAATGGTGATTTTGGGGTTTTTTTTTTTTTTCAGGAATTTTGCCGTTTCCCCCTTTCCCGGAAGCCGGCCAGTGGGACCATTGGTCGGTACCTCCGTCTGTTGTCTATCGCAATGAGGTTTGTTTTAGGTTTTTTGCACGAGTTAACTTTCCCTTCTGTGATCCCCATTTCCCGCCTGCGTTCAGTGTTTTTCTCAAGGGTCGGGATTTGCCCCGTTGTTTATTTTTCACTTTTTTTGAACCCCTTTTTCCTAATTCGACCCTTCAAAAAAACCCTCAATTCTCGACTCTGCAAGCATCCCTCGTTAACCGCTCATTCTCGAAAGCCTTATGACGCCTTTGGCTAAGTACCACTTTTGCGCCTTTTTTCAACAGCCCCCCATCGCACTGGGGACGGTCCAAGTTTTTGCCATGCGAAGGCGCGATAATCGTAGAATTGATTCCCCCTTCATTTCCCTGGGCCCCCCTTCTTGCTTGTTTCGTCAATGCATTCCCATTGCTCGTTAAACCGTGTTTCGGACGGGTTTTTTTCGTAGCTTTTTCACCCCCGCGGAACCACACCCTTTTGGCCGCGGTTGTCATTCTACCATCTCCCCCCCACCCCCTTTGAAGTGTTTTTTTTTTTTTTTTTGTTCTTGGTTGTTTTGCAAATTTTTTTCCCCTTCTCATTGACTTCTGAAATCCCCATCCCTGGCCGTCGGACAGTCCGAGCCGTGTTTCTTACGTGCCGCCAGGGTCGTTGGGCGTTTTTGTGAAAATGGTCTGCCGGCTGATTTTCTGTGCCCTTCCCCCCCTGCCGTTACGTCCCCCTTCCTAGACGATTTTTCCACATCAGTGGTCCTATTTCACTCAACGCTTGGTTTTTGATTCCTTGAATTTTTTTTTCCAAGCCATTTTTTTTTCCCCCTGTTTCCGTATCGTTTACCCTTAATTTTTCAATCGCTTTTTGTTTTCATCTGGTCCTTTCCTAATACCCTTCTTTCGCGGTCAATTTTTTTTTTTTTTTTTTTTTTTTCTGTTTGGCTTTGATTTCCCCCCCAATGGCGGGAGTTCCCCTCCGCCCTTTTCTTTTTTATTTCCACGATTGCGTGTTTCAATTAACTCTAAGTACCCCCCCCCTTCTGTGTTTTTTCCTGACCTCTTTTGGTGCTCTTTAGGTTTTGTTTGGCGCGTTCCGCTCCAACACAGTCTTTAGGAATTTTTTCCCTCACCGAAAACCTTGCCGAATTTTTCTATGTTTCTTTTATTCGGTCATTTCCCCATTCCCTCCCTTGAAGTCTATCCTTTGTGACCGCCCGCTTTCGAATGATGCTATTGCCCTTTCCCTTGGAGGTATCCCTTTTCCCCTCCCACCCATTAGTCCCTGCTACAGATATCTCCTCGCGTTATAGATAACGTGTGTGGGGGTTTTTTTACCACGACTGGCCGAGAACCCTTTAACAGGCGGGCAAACTCCCTTTTATTGTTTTTGAGGCGGTACAGCAGATGGTCCCTTGTCCTTTACGTGACCCCCCCCTTTTTTCGAAGGTTTTTGACCTTAGGTTTCCCCCAACGTCCCTTTTTTCTTTCCCCCCCCTTCTTTTTTTGTGGTCGTTTGGGAATTTTTTGGGATGCTTATGCTGATAAGAATTCCTGCCAACAGTCCCCCCTGACCTTTTTCGGGGATTTTTTTTGTCCGCGGCCCGTACCCGCTCGCTTCAGGGAACCCCCTGCACCCCTCGGACTCACCCCCTTCTCCTGAGTTAAAGTTTTTTTTTATTTTTTTACCAACCCTGCCCAGGAACCGCTATCCATGATTACTTGTTCAGGATCTCCGCCACCAGGGCTTTCCACTCCCCCTGGACGAAGCACGCCCCCCTCCTTGTCCCTTTTCATTTTTCTCCGCCCTCTCTGAACCCCCCTCCGATATCGTCCCTTTCGAGTCTGGAAACCGGTTCTTGTTCACAATTTCCCCACCCTCGCTTTTTTTCTTTTTTTCCCTTATCGGCGGGTTCCTCGTGCCCCTCTATCTGCCGTGAGGTTTTGCAGAACTTTACGGCATTCGGCGAAGAACTACCCCGTTGCCTCCCCCGCTCGTCTTTTTCTTTTGAAGTCCCTCCCCTTTTTAGTTCAATCCAACCATATGTTTTTCCCCCAGAGGTTGACTTGTGGACTCCTTCCTCGTACCCCTTTTTTTTTCTCACTTTTTTCTCCCTCTTTTTGTTTCAAGGGTCGCATTTCCCAATTTTCGGTATGCCTGGGGGCAATTTTTTTTTTTTTTTACCTCGGCACCGAATGGCCTGTTCCCCCCCTTTTTTGCCCAACCCACCCCCCCCCCTCTCACCCCCTGTCTTTTTCCTATCCCATCTCTATCCCTTTCCCCCCCCGTTGTTGGTTTTTTTGGACTCTTTTTTTTTCTTATGATGACTAATTCATCTGTTTGGGTTTTATCTGTTTTGTTTTTTTTTTTTCTTGACATGTTCCCCCCAGCCCCCCTCGACGTTTTTTTTTTCGTGCCCCCTTTTTCTGCTTGTAGTTATTGAGTAGCCCTTTCCACCCAAGGTTTCGAGTCCTCACTGAAGGCTCCACCCTCCGAACTTGGGTGGGTCTTTCCCTATTCGATTTCCTCCCGTACCTTCACCCCCAGCCCGTTAGTTCTTTTTCTCCCCGTTCCCCCCCCCTTATGTGTTTTGTTCCCAGGTCTATTCTTTTTATTCTTTCGCCAGAGATGAGATATTGCGTGCTTTTTCCTTTGTAACCCCTCTTTCCGTGCGATTCTCGTTTTCAATCGTTTTTTTGAACCCCCTTCAGCCGCCTATCCGGTTTCCTTTCAAAATCCCCCTCTCCACCTTTCCCCAACTCCCCGAGTTTTCATTCCCCCTCACCCCCCCTTTTTTCCATGATGGAAGCCCTTAGATGCAGACGATTTTCCCTCTTCTTACCGCCATTTTCTCGAATGTTTTCTTTCCCCTCATTTACTGGGGCCTTTTCCTTTTTCCCTAAGGAAAGTCAATTTCCAGCCTTTTTTTTTCGGTTTTATGCAACTTCTCTTATTTTCAAAAATAGTGTTTAATGAAAGCTCTTTTCTCAAACCCCCCCAACCTTTCATTTCCTATTTTTCCGCCTGTTTCCATTCAAGATGGGGTTCTTTTCGTGCTTTAATATCTTCTTTTCTGTTTTTTCCTTTCCCCCACCCTTTTACTCCTCAGTTTTTTTTTCCCTTTTCTTACCCTTTCTTTTTTCTCCCGTAATCGAACAGCATCACCTTTCCCCCCCCCTTGCAGCCCCCCACCCCCTCTTTTTCTCCCCCCTTATGTTGAAATCCCCCCTCCCTGCATTCCCCCTCCTTCTCCCCAGGGTTTTTTTTCCCCCGTTTGAGGAACCCGGGCCTTTTTTTTTTTGTTCTGCCTCCCTTTTCCCCCAGCCGGGAACCCTTGAATTCGCCCCCCCGGTGCCCGTTTTCTCTTGTGAGCTTTGGGAACTTTTTGTTATCTTTCGTGCTTTCTGTCCTTCCCCAACTTCCCTCACATCCGCGGTTTTTCTTTGTGTTTTTAGCTCTTTTTTCTTCTTCCCCAGTGTTGAGCCCCTTGCGTCCTCCAATTCTTGGGACACTTCCCCTTCGCCTCCTCCTACCTTTTTTCCCGGTTCGCCCTTTGTTCTTTTTCTTCACCGCCCCGAGGACCCTGTTTCGCCCTTCCCTCCCTTTCCCCCCCGAAACGACACCACCCCCTTTTTTCCCGAAAGTTCTTTCCCGGGTTGCGTTTCTTTCTTGCTCTCTACTTTTTTTTTGGGGTCCCCCCCGCCCACGCGCTTTGCCCTCCTCCACACTTCCCCCTTTTTTGCCAAAATTTTTTAACACCGGTATCTCTTCCCCCCCAATGACTCCGGTCTCCCTTTTAGATCTTTTTCTTCATGCCCCCCCACGTTGTGTTGTTCAAGTCCATGCCTCTTCTTTTTTTTTCCGTACTTTACCCTTTTTGGGGTTTTGGGGGTTTTGTGGGTTTGACCCTTTTTTTTGGTAATTCCCTGGTTTGTTTGCCTCCGAAGTATTTCTTCGAGTTCTTACCGACTCTGTTGCTGCCTGTGTGCCCCCTTTTTTCCCCCATTTTCCTGTTTTCCCCTTTATTTACCTTACATGTCCCGTGATCGAATTGTCACGGCCCTTTCTGAGTTCCCGCCCCCCCCAGGTGACCCGAGAGTTTTTTTTTTTTTGTTTTGGTCCCCTCCAAACCCCCCACCCTGCCGGTACACTGAGTTCTTTTTTTCTTCTTTCTTTCTTATTGCCCCCCCCCCCACACTGTTACCCCTTTTTTTTTAGGCGGGTCCCAACTGATCCCCTTCCCCCCTATTTCCCACCCCCCCCCCCAGCTGCACCCACTTGGCGGCTTAGTTTCAGTGACCCCACTTCTCTCTGTTTAGATCTTGTACCTCCTTGAAATTTTTCTAATTCCCTTCTCCCCCCTTCCTTGCTAGATAGATCCCATTCATTTTTTGTAGCCAACCTTCTCCCTCCCCCTTTCTTTCTGCGAGGCTCTTTCGAGGATGACGCCCGCCACAACCGTTTTTTCCTTCAAGCTGGGTTTCTCTTGTCCGTAGCACTTTTCTCCTTTTTTTTCCCCCCTTTTTTCTTTTCCCGTGATTGTCCCCCCCCCCCCGGATGCCCTGAACCCCGCCCCTCTTTTTGTCCGGTTTACTTCTCTCTTCGTTTAACCTTCCGTTATCGACTCTTTTCCTCCATTTTTTCCCCCCCCCACTTGTCCGTCTCTTGCTCTTATTTTTTCCAACTGCCTTTTTTTTTGACGACTAGTCCGTTATAGGATGGATGGGGGGGTTACCTTTACTTCCCTGACCCCTGTTTTCCATTACTTCGGCGGCGTCTCCTTTGCGGTGGCTGCGAGGAGGTTTACCTTTTCTCTTTTCTCTTAGGAAAATTCGCGCTTTGATTCTGTCGGACGTCCCCATGTTCTATTTTCTTCCGTCCCCCCTTCCCCAACCTAGCTCTGTGGCGCCAATTGTCTCAGGCGTCCTCTTTGTTTTTTTTTCCTTTTCCTTTTTGCACGGGCTCTTTCAAAGTGATTCTGCGATTCCCGGACATTCCCCTTGTTTTTTTTTTGTTTTCCAGTTACTCCCCCAATGGTGGGCCGTCCTTCGAAGCAGGACCTCCAAGGACAACTTTGCCCTCTCCCTTCATGTGCTCTTGCCACCACCAGGCCTCCCCTCCTTTCTTTACCCTTCCCCCCAGGCAATTGTTCCGATTTAACCGAGAGCCTAGTCCGGTATTGTTAGGTATTCTTCCCCCCAAAAAATCGTCAATCACGTTTGTTGTTTTTGCCGAATTGTCCCATACCCCGCTTCCACCCGGTTATAACGCCTTTCTTTTTACCCCTTTTTTTTGTGTTAGATAGGACCATTATTTTCGTGTGCGTGTGGCCACACAACGGTACCGTTCTTTCCCTCGGTTCGCTTGCTATCTGTTGTGGTTAATTTCTGTCGTGGAACCTTTTCGTCCCGGCAGTTTTGGATCTTTTGTCCTAGGGCCGTTATTTTTTTTTTTTGTTGTGATGCAAAAGTCCCTTCAAGGGCCCCCTTGTTCTTCCCCCCCCGGCTGTTTTTCTCTTCCTTGATAAGGCTTCTCGGTTGAATGTTTTTTCGTAGTCCTGTTTACTTCTCCAAGGTTTCCCCGTTAATTTTTGGGGTCCCGAGCCTTGTCTGCCCCCCTCGTGTCCAGACAATCCTTTCCTAAAGGTATCTTTGTAATCCACCCTACCCCTTTTTTTGATTCCTTCTTTTTTCGGATCATCGCCTTGCCCCGTGTTTAACCTGAATTGTTTTTACCCGCGTACCTGAGTCCTTCGTGTAGGTACCACCCACTTGCTTCTTTTGTGTCCCTTGACACAATTACGCCACCTACTAAAACCGTTGATTCGTTGAGGTGTCCCTTCGCCCAGATCCTTTCATTACTCGGTACTCTCCCCTTGCAGTATAAGCGCCCCCCCGTTGGAGCTTTTTTTGTTTTTCGCCTGCCCCTTGATTTCGGTTCACCCCAAGCAAGCCGCGCCCCAATGACCATCCCTCCTCCCAGAACAGTACTCTTTTTTTGCTCCCTGTGACAGCATTAGAAGAAAACATGACACCCTATTCTGAAACCTTCCAGGGAAAACGGTTTTTGTAAGTTTTTTTTTTTGGTTTTTCTCTTTTCCTTTGCTGAATCCACCCACGCTCGAGGGGGTCTTACCCCCCCCCCGTTTTTTCATATCCAGGGCTGGCCTTTTCTCCCCCTGTTTGGGACCTTTTTCTGCGAGGCAGTTCCTTAGCCTGGCCCGGTAGGGCGGCCCCTTGGGCCTTTCTTCCCACTTTCCCTTTGCCTTGGTGGTTGTTTTTTTTTTTTTTATCTGCGCACCCCCTTTATCTCCCGGTCAGATCAATTGAGTCAACCAAACCCCTTTTCTCGCCACTCCAGTTGTGCTTCCTCTCTATTTTTCTCCCCCCTTTTTTCCTGCGTTGTTTTCCTTTTTTGTGTGAGAGCTGATTTCCTCATCCGGAAGCGGGGTTTTTGGGGGGCGAAGGGGTTTTTTCCCGGCCCGCTATTTGATAGACCGCACCCGGGATGAGCCGGTCTGATGACACGCCCTCATTACTCTTGAGACTCCCCTCTCCCTGTTCCCCCTTTACCTTTTTTTTTGCTCACCAAGAATTCCTTTCCCCTCGCTCCAGGAATGTTGCACGTCCCAGGCATGGACTTCTGACTCCCTTGGTGACTTTCCCTTCCTCGGTGTTCCAGCCCTGATCTCCAATCCCCTCACCTGCCCCCCCTCCCCCCCCTGTTTTCCTGATTTACCTTTTTCTCCATTAGGTGTACTTTATTTTATACCTGTGAGCTGTGGCGTACCCCCCCACGGCGCTTTGGTCTTGGGATTTGTTAGATGGGGCTTTGGTTGCCGATCAATTGCAGGCCTCCCCCACCCCCGAAGCTCCCCTTTGCGCGAGACGTCGTTCGTCTTACCCCCGATAAAGTGGTTTTAATGCTAGCCGGTCGCGGTCCACACCTAATCTATTCCAGGTTAGAGTGTTCGATTGTTCCAGGGTAACAACCTTCCTGTTTTTGTTTGGTACCTCTTACCAGGCCTTCCAAACCGGTCGTGTACAAAAACTTCATACCAACACGCGTCCCGCGTACGAAGAGTCTCCCTCCTAGTTGGAATTTGTCTTCACTCTTCCTAATCCCTTCTGTTGCCTAGGGTCGGGAAGTTCCGCTTGTTCCCCTCTTTTCCTTCACCCAAAATCTGTCACACTTTTACGCATTCAGGACCGATCAACTGCCCACCGATAGCAATATCTACTAGGAACCCAAAATCCAGTCTGGGACTTCTTTGTCCGGAATTTTTTTTATTCCCCCTCCACCGGCCTACTGATCTAGGGAGGTTGCTCCAAGGTACTTTCCCCCGCCCTACTGACCCCTTTTCACTGTCTCCCCTCCTTAGGATCATGGTTTGCTGACGTGGGTGTTACTTCGGGTTTGGCAACACGAACTTATGCTAGATTCTTCGATTTTCTCTTGAACACCCCCCTTCCCTGTTTTTTTGCGATATCCTTTGATTTTTCATTATTTTTACTATTTCCCCCCCACGAAGGGACTATGTGGTACCCCCACCCCCCCGTTATGGTAATCTACCTTTTCTTGTGTAGTTTCCTTTTGTTCCCTTATAACAAATTCGGCCTTTTTTGCCCTCTTTTTTGCATTAGAATGGATGGATGGGGGGCTCTGCACAGTCAGGCTATTTCCACTTTGGTCCCTTTCCCCCGTTTGCAGCTTTACCCCGTTTTTTCTTGGTCCTTGCCTTTGCGGGATTGTTTTCGTTTTCTTTTCTCCCCTACCCCTCCCTTTTCTGACGGGTTAAAGGGAGCCAGATGAAGCACCACTGTTGCGACAAACCCAGGCGTTATTGTCGTTTGTGGGTGTTGTTTTTTTTTTTTTTTTTTTTTCCCCCCTTTCAGGTGTGCAGAAAAAAAGATCAGTTGTCTTCACCTAAGCGGCTTCCCTTTTGAATCATAGCATCGTGACCCCGACCCTTCTCCCCGTCGACCTCTCTCCCCCCTTGTTATTCCTCACGGCCTGAGGTTACCAGCCATCTACGATTCGTTTGGTTTTGTTTCCCCCGGACCACTTTGCTTAGGCCCCAAAGGCGCTTGTCCAAGATCAATTCCGCCTCCGGCCAAAAATTGGGGTAATGAGACCAAGGCCGTCGTATTT
>Ga0179593_1703339_pt1 | contig 12873 bp, 11 predicted proteins | sample CZODoug2_1_08_16_FD_185931 | JGI IMG/M metagenome (GOLD analysis project Ga0179593, IMG submission 185931) | Vadose zone soil fungal communities from Angelo Coast Range Reserve, California, USA - CZODoug2_1_08_16fungal (PacBio error correction) | ecosystem: Environmental > Terrestrial > Soil >... | reverse complement strand
TTTCTGGCTGCCTCCTTTTTTTTTTAGTTCTTAAGGGGTTGTTTGCAGAAGCACTTATCGTTTCGTATGGGAAAAACTGATCCTTTTTTCCTTTTTCCAGTCTCCCCTTGCCTGATTGTCAACAGTTTTTTTTGCCGATGTCGGAGTTGCCGACGTTGTTGGCGCACTTATAGTCCCCAGCCCGGACCACTTATGCTCCCAATATTGAAGGTAGTTTTTTAAGGTGCCCACTTTTTTTTTTTTTCCCCGATATTTCTTTTAAAGCGAATTAGCATAGTGGATTTCGCTTTACTCCCCTTCTTTTAGCAGTCCTTCTCCTGGGAGACTGATGTTTTATGCTGCAATCCAATCCGTTTTTCCGGGTACTCTCCTTCGAATTGTCCCCCTTCTCCTTGAAGGTGATGCACATTTTGGTATGGTCGACCCTTTTTTAATTGATCAGTATCTCGAAGCGCCCCACTACCGTTGGCCGCTAGTTTTCCTTGGAGAGCCCTGATGTAGTGAGTCGAGTTCCCCCTCTCCAATCTTCACTCCAAGTCGCAAGCCGATTTAGCAGACCGTATATTCGTTTGACCGTCAGAATTCCACAAATTGTTGGAGGGCATTTTCGCCTGTGTCTTCCCCCCCTTATTTTCCCGGGACTGGCTCCATACTGCAGTTCACGCCTGATAGTAGTGCGTAGAAACCACTTGTGTGGGGGAAAAAAAACCTGTGCTGGATGCGTTTTTTTCAGTTTCCAGCTTCCGGTCAATTGTCAGGTCGAAGTGCTCGTTAATGCAAACAGCCAATGTTCCTCTCTTGAAGAAGATGGCCCTTGGCCCGTATGTCGAATCTTTTTACCCACCCCCCCTTTCAACTCCCTTAGAATTAATTGGTGCTTTCAGACCTTAATTAGGTTTAGCTTTCAGCGCCCCACCCCCCACAAGTAGAATCCCCTGGTTAAGGAGTTGTCCGGCAGTGTGCGATTGAGTTCCTCCTGGGAACATCGCCTATAGCCTGGTTTATTGTCTTTTCTCGAAGTACGTTCTTTTCCTCCCCCCTTCGGGATTTTTTTTTTTGGTTCAGATGATGTTTATTCGTTGGCGTTCTGCAATCTCATTTGCAGCGGTCTCTATGAATTCTTCTACTTTGTCGGTCTGAGGTGCTTTGCTTGGGATGTTTACTCGAATCACTACCTTGTTATCCTACTATAGCACTCGGTCTTGTGCTCTTTTTCACATAGCGGGAGTGTATGCATCCCCTTGTTGTTGGCATGTTTACCATCGGTCGTTTAACTTTTGATTGTCGACGGAGTTTGGTAACAGCCCGCATAATCGCGAATCTTTCGAGAAGATTCGGTGACCCTTGTTGTAGATTATTCTTTTTTTCCTTTCCTTTCCCTCTTGGTAGTCTCTTCCGTCCGCCAGGCTCCATGATTGTCAGGCGGGCAAATAGCTTTTCGCCATTTTTTGTCTTGTGAAACCTGGCGGTCGCGCTTTTTCCCGACTGGTGCATTGAGGTGCTGAGGGGGAGTCCCCTTATACAGACTGTTACCCGTGTTTGACCCGACAGATGTCCCCTTCCCTGGAAGGTGCTTTTCAGGTGCCTCCTAACTTCCGTATGTTTGGAGTGACTTGGTGGGATTTCCAACCGACAATCAACTTCGTTTCCGTCCGCCCTTAATCAATTGCTTTACGTCCAAATTTGAGATTTATCCTTGCATTGAATTGTATGTCCGGTCCCTCCCCTTTTGGCCTTCCGACGTGACTGTAGTTTCAATACTGGCCAGATTTCTTGGTAATATATGGGATCCGTATACCCTCCCTGGATTTTTTTTTTCATTTTAGGGCCCGTTGCCGTTTCTGCACGAGAGTTTTGTTTGCTGCTCCATTTGGGCCACGAACCGGCAAGCCTGTCCCCTCCTTCCCCCTCTTTAAACCCTTGCAAGTGGTTGCTAACCCCCGCGTATTTCCTCCCGATTTTTCGGTATTTCCCTTTTTTTTTACTGTTGCAGTGTTTTAATCTGGATTAGGGCGGTGCTGCCTAGCGGCGAACTGGATTCTGTGTTTTTGACAAAGTTCCCCTCTTTCATCCGTAAATCAGCACCCAAAGATCGTCCTTTCTCCCCCCCCCCAGGCCTTCCTATTATACTAGTCTTATGTTTATGCGGCGGTGTAGGACGCTCCCCCCAGCAGACAGTCGGTCACGTAGCCCTTTGTTTGAACTCCCCCTGGTTTTGGCGGCTTCTCTTCCGCCCCCAATAATTCTCCCTTTCCCTCTGCATCCGCACACCAAAAAAGTTCTCCTTTTAGACAGCGATGTGTTTCACTGTTCTTTGGTAGGGCCACCTCCCGCCGGTATAAACTTTAAGCCCGTTTCCCCCTTTTTTTTTTTGGCCCTTTTTTTGGACCTGTTAGTGGCTAATCATCGTTTGAACGGAAGCCCAAGAACCCTTTCCCTCTCCCCTTGTATCGGCCCCCTTTCCTGTGCAGCGAGGCGGTGCACAAAGACTTCCGTTTCTTACTTCTTTTCGATTGGTTCTCGCACGGATAATTCTTGACGAGAATTTTCACTGTGTTTTAGAGAGATGACAGGGAGGGGAATCTCCGGCATCCGCTTCTCCTTCCTTAGAAGAACTCGAATTTCTTTACAAGTACTTGTGCTTGATCTTCACCGGCCTCCGCTGTGGCCCTCCTATCCATTGGCCTCCCTGCGTTCTTTTTTTCTTTTCTTTACGTGTTCCTCTTTTTCCTCCCACCCTACCCAACTGGAGGTAAATTTCCAATCTTTCTTGCTTTTGCATGTTCCCCAGGTGGATTATTTTCTGATGCAATACTCACAAGTGTTCTCCCAGTCGTCATCCCTTTTTTACGTTTTGGACATTGGATATGATTCATTTACCGCTTATTGCTCTTTATCCTCCTCTCCGGAGCATCCGATGGTTTTCCGTAAACGGAGACTTCCCTCCGACTGTCTGCCTTGGTCTTCTGAGTCTTGGAGTATCAAAGCGGGGTCTTCTTGCCTTAAGTCCGTTTTGTTCCTATTACCTGATAGACCTCTAGTTCTTTAGTTTTAGCTGTGTCCCGTAACATAATTCCCCCCTCCCCAGGGATCCCCCCATTCCCTGCAACCACACAGTATCTGGCCTAGTAGTTCTTGGACAACCTTATGCCCCCCGATCCCCCCTCCTGTGGCAACAATATTGTTCGTCCCCCCCAGCCTTGTTTCTTCTTCGTGTTTTTTTTACACGTGCCCCTGAGAAACTTATTAAACCATTTAATATCGGCTTTTGGAACTACATCACCTGGTCACTCTCCTTTCTGGCCCTCTCCTGAGTTAACCTTCATTCTATCCCCTGAAGGGCCCATGGAATACCACCTTCTCGTTACCCCTTCTGACATCCTTCAATGGTCCGATTTGACCTTCCCCCTCCTTTCAGTCTTTTTCCCCTTTTTCTTGGATGTACGCGGACTACATCGGTTTCTTAACACATCAGGTGCATCCCTCCAAGTCACGCAGCCCCTCCTTGAGGATCGAAATTTTCACCCGTCACTGAGGAGTAGCATAGGTCCCTCCCGCCCTCCGGTTCTGTCGCGGTATGTATACGGCGCCTCCCCCTCCCACACCAGTCCCCTTCGCTGCCTTTTTTCCCCTCCCCAATGACACTTCAAAAGGTCCCCTCTTCTTGCCTTCTTTTTTCAAATCCTTCCTGCTCCGCTCAACGGAGGTATACATAAGACCTGCAAATTCCGAGCCCCCTGTGACAATTCGTCTGGAGTTGAACCACTTTCTTACATCTCCTCATTTCCTGACCGTAACGGGGACAGCAAAGTTGTGGCCTCAGTGTCCCCCGGACCCTCCAAAGTTCTGCCTGTTTCCATAGTTCCTAGCCAATTGTGATTTTGTCCTTGGCCACCTCATAATCTACTTACTCTATAACCAGATCTCGGCTTCCAAATCCGCTGGCCAAGGCAAGGTTTTTCCCCAAGTAAAGCCCCAATTTCTTTTTTGTTTTTGTCATTTGTATTTCCCCCTCTTCCCGGAAGCTTTTCCCCGAGACGACGCCACCCTGTTTGTCTGCCCTGTCCGATCCTCTCGACACATGCAGACAAACCGATCTATAGGTTTGTAGGCCTTTTTTGATTCCCCCCAAGAAACCAACCTCCTTTGTCTGGAACATTACTTTTCGTCTATATTCTCTTTTTTTGCCTTTCCTTTTTCCCAATCTGATAAGTTGCATGAGGTCCAATTGGTGTTTGATGTTTGAATGTAACCCCGTCCCTTTCCAGAACTTAGGTAAAGGTTTCCCCTCCTCTTGAGGGTTGTGTGTAAATTTCCCGCCTTTTCCCGGCTTTTTTCTTTTTCCGATTTGGTTATTGATCCAATCTTCTCCCTAGTCGCCTACTCGCCCTACACTGGATTTGAGTTTCTAAACGTCGCCCTAAGTTTGCTGCCGAATTTTTGTAGTAGTCTATGTGCGGGTCTCCTATTAGAAATATGTCTGAGGCGTTGCGATTCCGACTTCCCTTCAACACATTTTACTTCCCCCCTTTCCCCCCCATTCCTTTTTGATTTTCCACACCCATTGTTCTTGTCCCTACTCTCAGTGGTCTCTGGCTTTTCATTTTCCTCTGGATGAGTGCAGTCTGCAGTACAACACCCTGAACTCGCCCATACTTTTCAAAGGTACTCTACCCTAATTACCCTGATTTTTAACCTGCCCCGTTTACAGCCCTCATGTCCCTCTTTCAGTCCCTTGGCTGGTTGACCTTATAACGTCCACAGGGCTTACCTCCTGCGAATGTCACCTTGCACCCTCTGTTTCCCTTTTTTTCGATTCTCCCCCAGCAGGGTCGCGTCTGCCCATTTTTCTGCCCCTTCAACTTTTCCCCCCTGTGTCTGCTCAACCTCCGTTAACGGAACCACCAGCCCTGAAGCCACATTGATTCTCTCCTTTTCTTTTTTATCGTTGTTTGAGATTTCTAAGCTCCTTCTTAGTTACGTTTCCCCCCTGAAAGCAACTTCGCGTTGACTTTCCTGGGTGATTCCCCCCAAAGGTGACGGGAGCTCTCCCCTCCGCCTTCTGACATTTCTTTTTTTTTTCTGTTTCAGCTACCTTTTGTCCCGATTGACGTTACCTAACCCCCCAGCCGAGTTCAGTATGCTTAAGCAGTCTCTTTAGTTTTCTCTGGGTTTTTACACTGACAGGTCCACTGCTTTACATCGTGCGCCTTTTTGTGCGTTTTTAGGCGCTTTTTCGCGTCCCTTGTAGAAAGTAGTTTTTTTTCTGGTTGATGTGATGATCCCCCCCAGTCCGGCACGCGTTCTACACTCCCCTTGATCTTATTTGCAGCACAATGGGTAGGTTTCCCTGCCTCCGAGCTTGTCCCGTGCATTTTCTTGAGTAAAAGGCTTCGAGCGCCCCGTCTCCCGTTTTTCATCGTACGTGCCGAAGGGGGCCTTCAAAACTTTTTCCCCCACAGCAGGGAACGGTCCGGGTCCCTCTTTGACCCCCATGTTAGTGCCCTTCGGCCAGGCTTTTCCAGTCCCTGTATTGGTCCACCCCCCCAAAATATGCTCGACCCGCATTGTCGGTGTATTTACCGAATCCCTCGCTCCCCTTTTTCTTTTTCAAGAGGAAATGTGGACAGGCGTGTCTCTTCTTTTTGGCCTGGCAAATCCCCCCTTGTAAACTTTCCCGACCCGCCGGCGGGAAGATAGTCTTTTTCGCTTCTTTTCCCCCCTCCTCACAAGATCTTGCAGAGATGATAGATTACAAAGATAATGTTTCCTTCAGCCCCCCCCCTTTCTTTATTTTGTTTCCCCATGCTGGATGCACGTTTTGAGGACCCCTTTCCTCTGATGGGCCCTCCTTCAGGTAGAAAAGTTGGCGACGGGTTGCTGTAGATCTCCCCCGGCCCCTTTTGTCAGCTTCCTTCCCAGTCTCTTGCGTTCCCGGTTTCTGAAACTTGTTCCTTGGCAGCAGCTCCCGAATTTCTTCTCCGATCTAGTACCGGAAAGGCTCTTCCTTTTTTCCCCTCCCCTCTCGGTTCGGCCCTTTTGAGGGGGTTTTTTCTTTCTTTTTTTTGTTTAATCAGCAATCGTCCTTTCTCTTGGACTGTTCAGAACGTTGGATGAAACATACGGTTTTTTCTTTTTTCTCCTCTTTTCCTTGTGGCGTCCGTTACGGTCGAACGGACTGGGTCTGTGACCCTTTTCCCTACTTTCCAGACGACAGGAACTGGCCAGGTGATCGTGTCTTCTTCTCCAAACCCTCCCCCCCCTTTATTGGTTATCCCGTGCTCCTTTTCTAGTGTTCTTTCCACGTCGGAAATAGCGTGATTCGTCGTCGTGCCGACTTTTTTTTGGTTTTTTGAGCCCCCCCAGTAAGGACTGTTTGTTCCTGGTGAGCCTATACAGACTTTCCCGGTTTCTAAGCCCTGGAGTTCTGGACTACGGCCCGAGTTTTCCAATCGTTTTTTGCCACTCCCCGGTTCGGTGCCATCCCATCTTCCTTTTTTGTGTACTTGGATGGATTTGATCCTGCTTTTTCCTCGAACTCCCCCTGACCATCCCTTGCATTGACTGCTTTATCCAATGTGATCCTAGCCCGCTGCTTTCCCTTGAACTCCCCGGCAGCCACAGTTTACGACCCCTCCTTATTCTTATATCAATGGCCCCTGCGGCTTGCTCCTCATTTTTATACCCCCACCTTTTTTTCTTTCTTTTGCCTGTCTTTTCGGTACCCAGAGCCGATCATTCCCAGTCTTTCCTTGCCACGACCACCTTTTTCACTGGCTTCCCCCATCCTGTCCCCAGGCCGACTAACCAATGAAGGTTAAAAGAGACCGTCGATTGGCCTCGTAAAACAGGTGTGTCACCCAACAGGTTCCTGGTTTGAAGGCGGTGTTCCCGCCCTAACGTGTATGCTTCCAACCCTTCCTCTGGTTTGAAAAGTCTTCCTTCCAGAACGGAGTCCGGATCCCCACCCTTCGGCTATAATCGAGGGCCCCCCCCACCCCTTGAATTTTTGATCTTCCCTTCGTTAGGTCTTCTTAAGGTGTATCTCCGATCCCACTTTGCCAGCGTTCCCGGAGTTTTTTGCTGGTCCACTGTCCCCATAGCTTTTATGATACCCTTGACAATTCGTATACTTCCCACCATAATTCTCCCCCCAGCCTTTCCCGGAGTTCCCTCCCGACCCCCACCCCGTTAGCTTCTTTTTATGACCCTTTCTTCACTTGTTGCATTTTTCCAATACGCCACGGTTACTTCCATGTCCCCGCGTTTGGAGTAACTCCACTTTGGGCTCGTTCCGATTCCACGTTTGCCATGGCAGTTTTCCCGAACCTTCTTTCTTCTAAATAATCCGGGTTTGGTTTCCCCCATTTATATTTCAGAACGCTCCACGAGGTACCTTCCTGTCGGAAAGCACAACGTTTTTTATCCGATAAATCGGGGGACTGCCCATTCTATCCCTGTGTCCCTTTTCTTTTCTTTTTCCCCCCCCTTCCTCAGTTGGAGATGGACACAAGTAGGCCTATATATCCCGGCCCGCGATCTTCCGACTCCCCTTTGTGCTTTTCCATAAGACTGCTTCACTTCTGTTTCGTCTTTTTATGGCTTCTCTTTCCCCCCGATACCTTAGGTTTTGAGGGCTTTCTTCAAACCTGGCGCCGTTTCAACCTTCGCCCCCCCCTCCCATCTGTAAAGTCCCCCAGATTGGTTTGCTTTATCACGTCTTTTTAGGATTTATATCACCAAGTGACCTTTACCCGGTCAGTCAGCCCTCCTGTTTCTAATGTTTTTTTTTCCCCGGGTTCCCTTTTTCCCGAATCGATTCTCTTCTACGATACTGCTCGATGTTAAAAGTTGACAAGTTATCAAACGTTCAGGATCCTGATTTTTTTTATACAAATGCAGAAATTCCACTGCTTTTAATCAAATTTAGGATTGGGCGGAAGTTTCTGATGCTCGTCGGGGAGGGGGGATGATATTTCTGTTCAGTGTCTATTGTAGATGGGTGAAAATTCCAAGCCTAATCCCCAACCCCCCCCACAACACCCCCCCCCCCCAAACCCCCCCCCCCCCCCCCTGTTCTTTGTATCACATCGACTCCATGACCCACCTGCCAGGATCCTGCTGTAGGTCACACGGTGGTCCCAAACGGCCCCTCTAAATCTTCCGGATGGGTGGCCCCACCTTTTTCTTTTTTTTCGGCCTGTTTTTTGGGGACGGCTTGACGGTTCGTGGCCCGAATGATCTACTACTTTTTTTCCCCCTTATTCCCTGGTGAATACAGCACATTAACCCGGCCCCGCTCCCCCCCTTTCGCTTACCCCACATTTTATACATCCATTTTCTTTTCCCTGACCCTCCGCAGGGTCACAGGAATATTACAAACCCCAGTCACTGTTTGTCGTTTCTTGATTTCCCCTCAATAAATGGTCTCCTTCATTCGGTGGAATCCCTTTGTCCCCCCCCCAAGTCCCCTTTGGGGGAGGGGTCTTGGACAACTCGGGTCGCTTTTTTACTCAGGTTGCCTAAAGCCTCCCCAGCCCGCCCTCCCTCCTTTATTTAGTTATGACAACGCAAACCCCCCCCACCCAAAATTGGAAAAGGAAGGTGCCTTCCCCCTAATTTCCGTCTCCAGCCTTTAGGTGAATTGGATTGATTATGTTCCAGCCTCACCATCAGAGTGCAGGTCCCCTTCCGCCAGGCCTATCCCAAAAGATCGGTTCGGAGGCCCGATCACGCTATTCTCCCTAAATCAGCGTGACGTACCTGCTTGGCTCTTTTTCATCTGATTTTTTGCACAGTGTAACGACTATGGTCTTCTCCCCCTTCGTTTTTAAACAGAGTTGGAGTCCCAATCGAGTTCTATTGTATGTCCCCCTTTCCCCCGATTTAAAGACCGTAACTTTGAAGCAGTAAGTGCCTCCTCTTCTTTTTGCCACCGTCATGTGACATTCAACGTTCGGATTGTCCATCTGACGGTCTCTCCAATTGGTGTCCACCTCAAAACGAAGATACCCAAACGATTCCTCCTTAACTTACTTCATCCCATTAACCAGCTTGCAAATGGCGGCAAGGTAACGCCAACGGGTACTTTTAACCCCAGCCTCTGAGCCCCCGGGACTTCTTTCTGATACGCTGGATGGGACTTTGGATACGAGCGGTGCAGACATTCTGGATACGGGCTTATCCTTTAGCACAACTGCCGACCACACCTATAGGTTTTTTTTTCCCTCTTCCTAAATTCCCCCCACACACACAGGGTCTCGAGCCCCACCATTTTTCCTCCCCTTCTTTTTCTTTCAATGATTTCCCCCTTGATTCGTCAGGGATACCGCTATCTTCCAGCGGCTGACAGTTTATTTTGCCCACTGTGTGTTTTTGTGTTGTCGTCTCCGCCTTCCCCTCCCCCCACAATTGGCTTTCCCCAAACGGATCTCGGCGGTCACGATGAGTGGTGGGTAACCTCTTCTTATAATCTTTCGTTTACATGTATTGGGTATGTCGAAACCCCTTCCAGTTCTTTTTTACCTGGCCGCTCCACATATGGATTTTGAGTTTACTCCCCTTCACTACCTTTGCTGACCTTTCTTCACCCTTTGTTCTTGTTCTTTCGGTCTCTGCTCTCCGACTAATTCTATGTGTAGACGGAGTTGTCCCTCTTACTGACGGTCCACCAGTTCCTCCTTCAGTCCCTTTCCCTTCACAAATATCGGTGCTTTCTTGATCCCCCTCCCCCTTTTGCAAACGGACGAGGTCGCGGGTATTTCAAACGCTCTAGCTTTTTGTTTTTGAGTATTCAGAATTCCGCCCTATCTTTCACGTTTCCCACTTTGCCGTCGCTATCCCCTTTTGCTGTCGTGTCCTTACCTGCAGTTTACAGCCATTCCATTGGGACCTCACCAATACATTTCGGTTTTTAGGTACTTCCTATTACCCCAATCGCCTGTACTTCCCCTCTAGCTGGACTTCCCGGCAATTTTTCTTGGTAAGGGTATCGGTCCTCTCGCACCCTTCCCTGCTTTTTTTCCTTCTTAACCGTACGTAACGTCACCCCCCAGCAATGTCTAGCCACTTTCTCACATCTCTTTCATCCGTTCTCTTTCATGGGATGCGCATTTGTTGTCCGTTTTTCGGTTCTCCCTTCGAGATCCTTTGCAGGAAAACACAGAGTTACGGACTGAACAGGACCCTTCCCAGTATCCTTCCGGGCCGGTCTGTTTCATTTCACGACGGTTGTTTTCTTAGTAACCTGGTCTAGCTCCAAACTGACTGGTAGTTTGAAGCGTGCCCCACCGCCTACGTACTTTTTCGCGTAAAGCCGATTCAGTGGATGTCTCCTTCAGCTTTTTATTATACTCGACCCACGTTATATCGAGTTTTCTTTCCTGATTGCCAAGTTTTCTTTTCTTCTGACACTCCCCTTGATCGCGGGCTTGTTTGCAGTTTTTTTCAGCACCTTTTTTCCTAATACTCTTTGTCGTGATGGGGCGTCACACTTTTTCTAAAAGTAGTCGCCTATTCCTAGAACTTTTCGCCAAGATGCCGACACTATCCCACTCCCCTCCCTCTTGGTGTAAGTCCAGGGACTGCGGTGACTTTCCGGGGACCCCCCAATCCAATGGTTTCTGGACGTGTGTCCCCTGATATCGGGGAAGCCTTTTTGGTATCATCATACCCCTGTCTCTTTTTTCTAGTTATTTTACCCCACCCTCCATGCGTCGAGGCGCCGTATTCATCCCCCGTTAGGTTCCCCGGATTTTATTTTTGCTGCCGAAAACTCCCCCAACCTGTGTTGCTCTGTTGGGAGCCGCGTACGATTAGGCTCTGTCTTCGTCTCTCCGCCACACATGATCTCCATTGCGCTCCGAGACGGACAGTATATTTTTTCCCTCCCACTCGGGGTCCGTGGGCTGTCTTACATCAATTTGTGGAATTGCGCCCTTCAACATATATCTCTTTTTTGCTTGTGTGTTCGGCAGTTTGCTATAGGATCGTACCCCCCCCGGGGTCCGCTCCCCCCGAGGTAGGCTCGATTCAACCTTGTTTTCCTGCAGAGCGTCGGCGGTAAAGATGCTGCCTCTTTTCTTTGCTCCCCCCCCCCTTATCGCCCCTTGGCCAAGGCTTTCTCCTGGGGGAACAATTGCCGGAGTCTTATTCCGTGAAAAGTCGGTCTTATTCGTTTCTTTTCATTCAGTGGTTAATCGCTACTTACCCCGAGGATCACGGGTGCCGATCCCTGTCAGAAGTTCGGAGCCTGGTCATACATTTGGTTTTCCAAGCCTCTGTTGAATTCCTGGCACCCTTGTGGTCCTTCCTATTGTAGCTTTTTTTGATTGTCGCGGGCGGGTGTTCTTTCCGACTCGGCCCCCCTCCAACCCTCGTACCATTGTACCATGTCCTCCCGGCTTCACCGTTACACTGTTGCCAATATATGTCCTGGCTTACATGGGCCTTTTATCTTTTTTGTATTGCAGAGGCCCTGTGTTTGATTGACACACCTCTACGCTTAATGGTTTTCTTAGTCGCACGTTGCGATGATTCCGACCTGTTCAGTTTGGTGATACGTTGATGGGGTCTGATTGAGGGTGCCGTCATTGTCAGGTTCCCCTTCTTCTGGTTGATACCTGTTTTTTCCCCCCCTCTGTGCTCCCTCTTGTCCACCAACTGTTCGGTGCCTTCCGCATATAACTTGTCCGTTTTTTGACTCGCTTATGCCCACCTCTGTGCACAACCGCACCCCCTTCTAGCCAACTGCATTGACTTCCTCTTTACGTCCCCATGTTTTTTTTTGTTTGGTTTTTCTGAAGTATTAGACCCCGTGGTCCCATGACCCTCTCAGCCACCAGTTTGGACGACATCCGAACATGACTGTAAGGTGTTCTCGCTCCATGGAGCCTGCCTGAACGCTATCCGGTCCCGTTGAGTTTACCCCACCCACGCTTCCCCCTCGCGGCACGTTCGAACTTGCGTTGCCCGCTTCTTCTGTACCCGCGCCGTTAAAGGTGATCATAACAATGGGTTAGCTTCGGCTGTTTTCGCGTCCCATTAGACTTCCCCCTTACCCGTGCAACACAAGTACTTTCGTCACCCCTTCCGACCCCCCACCATTCTGGTTTTTCCCCCCTAGACCACGAGAGTGTCGGTACTATCGGTATTTACCCATGATGTCTTTTCCCAGAGTTGTTTTGATTCACTACCTTCACCGTATGCAGTATCCGCAATCGCGGAAGCTCTGGAAATCGAGCTGGCTTGGCCATAGTGACGTCCCTGGATTATGGCGGAGTTCTTCCCCGTTATCACAGTTTGCCTGTCCGTTAGATACCTATAATTTTTAATCAACGAGCTATCGTCCCGGGGACGTCCTACCAAAAGCCCACATCGTCCCCCCAACGCGTTCCGACCCCGCTAGGTCTAGTTTGGGACGTCATCCAGTTTACCCCTACGCCGTGACCGAACTGGGCAATTTTAACCCAGCGACGTATTCGGACTAATTTTTCGGGATAATCCTCACCCCCTTTTTTTCATCCCCCTCAGTGTACATCCGTCCCCACCCAATTCCCTCGTTAGACATTCCCCCCCGCCGAAGGGTTATTTTGTTAGCACACCTTCATTGCCATCCACACATCCGGCCAATTCCATCTCTTCCCCGCGTTCCCCACACGAAAGAACCATCTTAAAAGAAACCCCACTGGTGATTCTATGTTCCATGTCCCCATCAGCGCAGTTCCCAGAAAATCACCTCCAGACCCGCTACCTTCGGCCAATGGGCTGAATTCCGTCCTCTCTTTGGGGGACCTCTCCCGCCTCTGCTAAAATCCATTAAATGTCTACCTTTGAAGTACCCCTTATTTCCCTTCCCTGAGAAGCCCTTCCTGG
>Ga0179593_1543983_pt1 | contig 12873 bp, 10 predicted proteins | sample CZODoug2_1_08_16_FD_185931 | JGI IMG/M metagenome (GOLD analysis project Ga0179593, IMG submission 185931) | Vadose zone soil fungal communities from Angelo Coast Range Reserve, California, USA - CZODoug2_1_08_16fungal (PacBio error correction) | ecosystem: Environmental > Terrestrial > Soil >... | reverse complement strand
ATTTTTACGCTTCGCCGCCCCCTTGAACTCAAGCCGCGTTCGCGAGCTTTTTCCACTTTTTGGCGTGAAATTAGCCTTTCTTTACAGATTTTTTGTCTATGCACCTCCCCCTTGACCCTCTTCCAAGTCTTCAAACCGAGCCGTCGCTCGGACCCTGACGCCCTTTCCGATATGGTTTTGCTGACGTTCCACCTTTTCCCTAACCTTCCCGTAGTCCCATCCTCCGTTTTGCGCGGTATCTCAACCCTTGCCCTTTTTTTCCCCTGAACCCTCCCGGGAGATTGATTACGCGCCTAAGCTTTGTTTTCATCCTCCCTCTCGAATCCACTTGTCCTTGTACCCTTTTTCCGACCTTTCTCCCATTTCCCTTGTTATTCGGGGACCCAAGATTCTCCTCCTATGAAATGAGACATGCATCACATTCTCCCTTCACCAAAATTATGTCTCCTCCTTGGAATCCTCTCTTTAGTCACGTCGGATCTTCTTCGGTTTTTTTTCTTAAGTCAGAAGAGTTTTGGTAATCAGGCCTTCCCTTTTCTGGATCTTCCGTTGGAATCTTCCCTCCTTTATCTCCTTTTGCGCCTCTCCGCTTCTGGCGCTTACAATGATTTCTTTATATTTTTCCTATGTATCCCTCCCAATGGCGCGGCTAAGCTTATGATCGGGCTCGTCACCCGCACTCTGCTAGTCCTTAGGTTTTGGGACTATTATCAGAGGCGCCCTTTTCCCCCTTTTTCTCCCCCCTCGTGCCTACCTTTGCTCTCTTTTCCTAACCCAACCATGTATACGATTTCAATGCCCTTAAGCCCCTGAATAGGAATTTCAGCAAATCGCTCCTCCTGACCCCGGTGCAGACTCCCTCCCCCTGCACGCTATTAAACACCCCCATCCACTTCCCCTTTCTGCACAGGACCCGTGGCCAGCTGCCTTTTCCGTACCCAAACACTTTTTTTCTCATCCGGCGAGTCCCTTTCTGGTTTTTCTGGTAGTTTAAACTTTATCCCTGATTCTTCAGAGTGATTTCAGAATCTCCCTCCCTTTTCCCGATACGTTCCTTTGTAAGGAGCGCCGTCTCTTTCGCACCCTAAGTTCCCCTTCTTAAGAAGTTGATCTTCCTCCACTTAAGATGGTCGCTCTTTGAATTATCAGATTTTCATCAGAAGTTTCTCGTCTATCATTGTGCTGGTTCTCCTTCCCCTTTGGTCTCAGAGTAGAAAGAGGGTGGAGTTCGAGATTCCCTTTTTCCAAAACCTCTTGTATCAGTTCCCCCCTGAGAATAAGTTTACCTTGTTGCTACTTCTCTTTTCCGGGCCTACCGTCCTACGATGTGGTGTTTTTTTCCTCTAAGCCCTCTGTCGAATATGTCTTTTAAACTCTTCTTTTTCTTTTCTCCAAGTCTCCTCCCCCCTTGCTCGCCTAAACCCTAAGTTCCCTTTTTTCTCTCTCCTGCCTACGTCTTTTCTTCCTCCTGGATCTTGCGAAGCGTATCATTTATTCTTTTCCACGTTTGCTAGGTGACCGATGATCCTCGATTTTTGATCCTTCCCCTTATTCATGCAGACTCCCTTTTCCTCACTTGAGAGGGATTCTTTTTTCCTCTTTTTTGTACCCGTAACGGACACCTTTTAGACCTCATTCTCAAACCTTGTGGTTCCCATTCCCTCCTTTTGATACGTCCTCTTGCCGGTCCTTTTGCATCGACGTCACGTTTGGTTTCCTGGTTTTCGACGGCACTGGCCGTCGGTTTTTTCTGATCCTTCGATTGTTTTCCCCGATGAAGTTTTTTTGTTCCCCCGTTCCGGAAGTCTTCAATGGTTTGAGGATTCGAGCCCTCTTTGGTTCCCTCTTTTGGCTCTCCTCTCCCTTACAGAGTGACTCGACTCGTCTCCCTTCAAACCCTTCACAATGAGACCAGGGGGAATAGAGTCCGTGTCTACCTTCCGTCTAAGAGCGTCCTTCCGCTGCTCCATCGCGGCGACTGAGCGCGCCGATTTCGATTTCTTAACGTGTTCCGAGGCAGAGAGGATGTCTGCGTCCCTTCAAACCGCTACCCTCTCCCGGTCATTTAAGACCCACACTTTTTTCTCCTTCTTTCCGAGATCGGACTTTCGCTCTCTATCTTTAGATTGAGTACGAATGTCCTCCCCCCTCTTTTGCTTCCACCCTGGCTCACCATGTTTTCCTTTTTCGCGGACGTGGTCTTCCTTTTCTTGGGTAGTAGTAACCCAACTTGCTCCTCGGGTGTCACACCTTTGTACGATTTTTTTCTTGACCTTTCCTTGGGGTCCGGTTCCTTTTCCTTCTTTTCGCGGTCGTCGACTGCAACTGGCACTTGGGCTCCCTTTCTTCGTGTCTGTCCGAGGAGCCCTAGGTGCTCCCCGAGCGACATCATTATTCTTTCCCTGTCCGGCTCCTCCCGGCACCAAAAACCATTGTCCATCTGAGCGACGCTCTTTGCTTGGCAACCTTATTTTAATCTTCTATGGCGGCCCGTCCGCCCTTTTAAATTGCCATCTCATGGGCTCCCCCACGCGTGTGAATTTCTTTCTCGGCGTCCCTTTCTTTTTCCCCTTTTAAGTTTCTTTGCGTTATCTTTTCGACTCTCGAAGGCCGCAAACATGCCCGCTACTCGTTTGTTTTAGGATGCTTTTTTTGTCCTTCAGATGACCCCTCTTCCCCGTTCTTGTGTTCCAGGACATTTCGTGCTTCCGGAATTTTCCTCTCCCGCGCCTTCTTGATTTAACCGATCTCGCACGCCCTAGCTGTGCTGCTTGCTGGCGGGAGATGACTTATCTCCGACCTTCTTTTTAACCCTCTTGCCGCCCCTCGATGACGGTTTTTTTTGAAAAAAAGTTCCGGCCCCCCGTGGGTTCCAATAACCCCTTTTCTTTGTATGTTCTCTTGGTCCTCCTCCTCGTTCGTCTCGGTCGATTGTCCCCTCTCTCGGGCCGGATGTACTGAGGGACGGTTCTTTTTTTTTCCCCTCGGTTTTCGGGACCTTTTCCCATGGTGCGACCCTTTCGGTATCCTGGCGATTTTTCCGCGGGTTGAGGACCGCTTCTTTTTTTTCCCGGGGTGTCAGGGTCCCTAGTCCTTCCGTGCCTTTTGCAAATTTTCTTATCAAAACCCCCCAGCAGCTCTCTAATCCATGACTCGTTTCTGCGTGGTTTTCATCCATCGGCGGTGTCCCTTTACCACTTGGTCCCTGACACTAATTTTTCTTGAACGAATACGTCCCCTCTAATCTTTCCTCCCGACATTCCTTGTCCCTGAGAATGGTCTCCCTCCCTTTTCTTCACCTTTCTTTTTACCACGTCCGCTAATCCAGCCGCCTATCTTAGATTTTTTTTATACTGGTACGGCCCGCCCTCCTTCGAATCCTCCCTTCTTGCTGGACCTTTTCTTACCCTTAGAACCTGCCAGCCCGGAGCCTTTCTGTTTCCCCGGTGCCACAGTTTTCTTCTATAAACTCGTCCCTGGACTTTGGCAGCGGTTTCCCGATGACTGTCGGAGATGTAACAATTCCTCCCTTCAGCCCTCCCCAGATACTCTCACCCCCCTAATAGTTCTCCTCTTGAACTCATTCTGCTAACTTTTCGGACCCCCTCCTCGGCACAACGGCAGAACGCGAGTTCTTTCCCCCGCTCCTCTCCCCCCCCACTCGCCCTTTTATCATTTGAGCAGGACGTCGTCCTTTTACTTACTTTTTCAGACGGTCCTAGTATTCAGGACTGCGAGACTCTCTCCCCCGTCTCCTTCCCATGTAGTTGAACTTTTCTTTTCTTTTGGCTGTCCTCCGGCCTCCTTTCACCCCCTCTTCCATTACCGAACCCACCAATCTGCTCCTTCTGTCGTAACCTTTGTTTTGATGTTCCCTTATTGCCCCCCCGTCTTGTTCTTCCCATTCTTCTTTCGATGATACCAAACAAGCGCCTCTTTTCCTTCGTGAGCATAGGCTACCGAACGTCCCTGAACTCCCCTTTCCCTTGGAGTCCCTTTCTACAAAACATCCTTCCCTCAATTTTCCCCCCCCGCCCCCAGTCACGACGTCTCCGGTTTTTCGCCCGACGGCGAGCCCCCCCTTCCGGTCCCCAGCTTAGAAGACTAACTTTCTTCAAGAGCATTCAAGCATGTGGTCTCCGTTTCTTATGATGCACGACCTATCGTTTCCCGATCTTTGTTTTTCCGCTAGGACCTCTTTGGGTAACGGAAGTACAGGTCGCTCGGGAAGGTCGGTCCTTTTTCATCTATTTTCCCCCCAGCTTCCAACTCTCCTTTCGCTTCCAGTTAGCGCAGCTCGTTTTTTCGCACGTCGAGCAAAATTCGGGAGTCTCAGTCTTAGCTTCCCCCTTTCATCCGCTTCTCATGTTCTTTTTTGTTTCCTGTTGTGGGCCTAATTTCCTCGCTTATTTTTATCGATAGATAAGAAGAACTAAGTTTTTGTTTGGACTAGGTTTTTCCCTGGTCTGAGTGTATAGAGAACCACCTTGAGTAATGCATAGTGCCCCCCTCCCCCATGTTCTTCCTTCTTAGACCCCTCTCCCCGAGGTTATACTTTCACACCCCTCCTCTTTCCTTCTCTCGAGAGCAACATCCACGTCCAGACCTTAGTCCTGAACATCCTTCCCCCCTTCCTGACGCCCGGATATCCTTCCCCTTCTTTTCCGTCCCCGTGAGTTTCTCTCTGGTGGCGTGAATTGTCGTTGTTTCCCCCTCCCGTAAGAAAGAGTACGTCCTAGTGTCCTTTCCTCCCCCCTTCGTCCCTTCTCAACTGCAGACTCCGGACCACTCCCCCTTTTTCTCTGATTTTTTTTTTCGAGAAAACGTTTGAGGCCCTTTTAGGGTTCCGGGATAGCCCCCCCCCCCCCTTCCCCTACGCCCGGCGGCGACTCTTCCTTCCCCTTTCTCTCCGCGTTTTTGTGCGTCTTGTCGAAGCCGACGACAAGTTTGTCCCTCATAGTCGACACTTTAGTTCGTAGACACCCCCCCTTCCAACCCCCCCCCCCTAGGTCGCTTTGTTCAGAACGTTCACCAACTCTAATAATAATCTTGTTGTTGGGACGATAGATAAGTGTTCTTTGGATTCCAGATACTTGGTCCCCCTTTTGATCTAATCTCCGATGTCGATTCTTTCCCTTTTTCGTTTGCTTATCCCCTCCCTCCCATATCTTTTCCTTCCTCGCGAGATTCCGATACTTGGTCCCTTCCTTAGTACTTTAATCGTCGACTCCCTTCAAATTGACCTACCGCCTGGGCAGCTTTCGGACCCAGAGAATCATTGTTTTTTTACCTTTCCCCTTTCTTTTCACTTTCTCGACCTGTCTCCGCGGGCGGTGCCTTCGACGTCTGTGTCTACGTATCGACACCTTTTACTTTCCCCTACTGATTCTAAACTAATGTGGCTTTTTACTATGGATAGGCCCCCCCCGAATCTTTATGTGTCATACTAGCCGGGCTGTGTTTTCGTTTTTTTCTCTGGTGGAGATGAGTCATTTACTTCTGCCCACGAGCGCTTTCCCCAACTTTAGACCTTATTGCTTCCGCGTCAGGATCTTTCGGTTGCGGTCGTTTCCGACTGACTCGGTCCCATTGGCGGCGCGCCTCACTATTTTCCCCCCTCCTTGACCCCTCCCCTCCTGATAATGATGTACCACAACTCTGGTCAAAGGGGAATGTCGAGTGACTTCTTGCCGAAATTTTGGGTTTCTATGCTGACAGTTCCCCCTTTCAACCTCCCTCGACTCTCTAATGCCTCTGGGAGCTTACTTTGAGAAGAAGCTGAGAGCCCTTAGGTCCTTTTTCTCGCTTGCTGATGAGACCCCAGTTCGCTTTTGAAAGTCGCGTCCCCTTTTTTCTGTCGCCTGATTTTACCCTTTCCCCCTTCGCGGACTAGTTTTTGACAGAGCTATTCACTCCTGGTTTTTGTCCTCCCCTGACTTGCTGTTCCTTTCTGGCCGGTCGCACACATGTTTTGTTGGTTCCTTTGTAGTTAAGGTTTTTTTTGAACTCTTTGACCAACTTTTCGAGAGTTGTCAACCCCCTTGTCGACGTCTGTTCCCGGCTTACGGTGGACGGCTCTTGTAGACCTTCTTCGCCCCATTTCCCCCCCGTGATACGTTCTTTCCCGCGCCCTTTTTTGTCAGGTCCGCGGAGAGATGCTCTTGTGCTCTTCGGTAGGACATCTAGCTCGTTTTACGCTGTTTGGGGCTTAATGGTCATTTTCCTCACAAACACATCTTCGCTTTTGCTCTCGCTCGGTGGCTGTCAACTATTTCCCTTTGGGGTTTTTTTTTTTTTGGTTTTGGGGTTTTTTTTGTGTTTTTTTTTTTTTTTTTGGTGGTGTTGATGTTCTTTTTTTTCTTGCCGTTTTACACAGACCGATGTACTCCTTACGAATTTCCTGGCCGCCATTTTGTGGCCTTCCTTCCCTGCACCTCGGCTTCGGAGCACAGAGGAACGTCTGCGTTTTTCTTCCAGTTTCCCGTAGGAAGAGTAATTCATCACTTTAGCCTCTTTCCCCTTCGGGATACTGGGGAGATGTTTATTGGAATAAGAAAGCCCCCTTTTCCTTCTTCTGTTTCAGGGGCAGATCATTTTTTTTTTTTGAGACCTTGCTTTTTTATATGGTTCCAAGGTCCAAGACGGTCTCCCCAATAGATGTATGAGGATTACTTTGTTTTTTGTTGTCAATGCCAGAAATTCTTTCTTCATGGCCGCCTTCCACGCCGTTCGACAACTCTTCGAGTCCCCTCTTTCCTCTTCTGATGTCCAATTTTTTGCATCAGCCCGATTTCTTATCTCCTTGTACTATGCCCCCGATGCTTTCCCGGAGCTCTGGGTCGATCTCTTACCATCGCCTTGTGATGGATTCTTTTTTTCTTCGCGTGGTCATCGGCTCTGATGTTTTTTCCAAGTGAGACACTGTTCCTTTAGTTTTCTTTTCTTGCGACGAGGTCTTCTTTTCCTTCTTTTTTTATTTATTTTCAAAGGTAGGATTGTTCTTTACACTCCTCTGAGTTTGATAAAAACCCCCCCTATACCCAGTTTTTTTTGAGAGGGTTTTCGGTTGTAATAATTTCCTTGGTTGTACCCGATAAATCCTGACGTCCACTCCTTTGAACAGGAATAAGACCCTTAGTTCCTACCCTTTAGAATCCCCTGTTAAGATTTCCCTTTTTTGTCATTGATTCCCCCAAAACGTGAATGGACCACTAGTTTTCTTTCCCAAGCTAGACCCCGATTGGAAACTGTTTTCCTTTCTCTCGAACTCCTCTATAATGGTCCCCCTTTCCCCTAATTGAACTCTTCCCCTTTCCCTGAAAGCGTGGCTTTTTTTGATCCCCCCGGTTTGCAACCCTCCCTCCAATTCAGTTCCGTCCTGCGATGGGCGGCCGAGGCCTTGTTTATCACTCCCAGATTTCTTTTCGATTCAAAACAGGATTCCCGTTTCCTCCCCCCATCGTATTACCTTCCTAGTCGATTGCTCTTTCTCCCTCGTCGAAACTGTTTTCATTCCTGGCTTTGGAAAACCGGCTTCGAACCCTTTTGGTCTTTTTTTCTGTGTAGTTTCCCTTATCGAATCCCCCCCCTCTCCCTCCCCCCCTTTGCGTATTGGTTTTTGGAGAGCCCGGAAGGAGGAGATAGATTCCCTTCCAATGAACGAAGATTTTCCCTCCCCTGCTCCCCCCCTTCAGTTTAAGAGTGCGACTTTGATGCGGCCTTCCGCCGTGACCTCCCTGATCTTTTTGTAAATCGTTTTTTTGTTTAGCCTGCCGCCAGGACCCCCCCCTCTCCAAAGTCTTTGCCCCCTCCGCGCTTTTTTTTATTAAGACCGTTTCACGACGATTTTTGGACTTTTCCAGGTACCTTGAACCCAGTCAGCCCCAGCTCGAAATCGCGCTGTTTTTTGCCTTTCAAAGAGCTCTCCTGCGGACATTCCCTCCGGTTTTTTTGGGCACTTAAGCCCCATTTTCAGTTGGAATACCTCTTCCTACCCCCTCCTTCACGCTTCGGCCAACGGTGTTTTTTCCCCCCCTTTCCGTTTTAGGAATTATTGTTATAGCTTTCCATATACTTGGGCCCCTTTCTGAACCCCATTTTTCTCCACTTCCTGTTTTCACCCAGCCGTCGCCTGGGTATGGTTCTTAGTTTGATATAGTCTCTTTAAGATTTCTTTTTCTGACTCGTCAGCGTTTTTCCTCATTCAGGTGTACTTCCCTTCTTTCTTTGGATAGGTTTTCCGACGGCCGTCTTGTAGACCTTGAATCTTCGCGTCCTGAGAACTTCAATAAGCTCGAGCTCGATCGTCCTGCCCCCCTGTTAAACCTCTTGACCTCTCTTTTATCTTTGGCCTTTTTTTTTCTCTGTTTTATTAGGAGTCCCTGCTCCTGTGTTTGAAAGAGGTTGTTTTTCTCCCCCTGCTCGGTAAATATCTTCGTGATCCTTTCCCTAATCAGTCAAAGTGTTATTTTTTTCTATCCCCCCCCAAACATGTCTCCCCCTCACGGAAGCTGTGCCCAGACCAAAATGCCTCCCCCTCCCTGTATCCCCCGCAGCCGTTTAATCCTCTTCCTTGCTCTGACTCCATCCCCCCCCCCTCCCCTAAAACCCGTTTTTGGTTCCATTCCCAGACAGGTACAGCTTCGTATCCTCTTTTTTATTCGATGATCCACTCGTTGGCGCATTTTTCTGTCCGTTAGATTGGCGCTGTTGCTTACTTATGTTACCCCCCCCTATCCCGCGACTCTCCTTCCCCCTCGGACTTACGGCGTAATATCCGCCACTGCTTCGATTTTACCCTTGGGAAGGTTGAGGTCGCCTTTTTCTTTTAGTGCCCCCTGTTCCGGGTAAGAACCGTGACGCTTCCTCCCCCCTCGTTGGCATCTCACTTCGCTTTCTTTTGCGGCCGGGAATCGCGTTTCATGGTGAGGTTCTTTTCCTTCCTTTCATATTTTTTCCTACAGCCTTTTTCTTAGTAGATCAGGTTTTTTTGACACCTTTTTGTCGCCCGGACAAAACCCTTATCTCTTTTCCCTTCCTCTCCCTTTTGAGATTCCTTTCCAGTTTGCGGTCTCCCTCTGGTTTGGGCCCTGTGATATTACCCTGCTTGGTTCTTTTCCGTTCGGATTTCCCAGGTTCGGATGAATCGCCTTCTTTCCCCCAGCATTCCCTTTGCCTCTTCCCCTTCATCGGCTACTTGGTATTCACCCTCCTACTTTCCGTTGCCTTGACCGCGCTAGTTCTTTTGAGGATATCTTCTTGAATCTCCCTTTCCCGCGCCTGTGCTGCTTAACTCTTTTTGGGGAACGTCATCTTACTTTAGTTTTCTCCCAATAGGAGTAGCCACCTAAGTGTTTATCTTCCTTCCCTAAGATGGATCGTTCCTGCCTGCGCCGTCTTTCCTCCGAAGTTTTTGGGGTCGTGTATGTGTGGGGAGTTTTGTTTTTGGTTTGGCCTATTAGTCGATTATTGGCAGTCTTGTGAATTTTCTTTTTTAACACTTTTTACCGTCTTGACGGCTCCGCGGGCAGTGAAGCGGCTTTTTTTTTCCCTTTTTTATGAGAACCTCCCCCCCCCGATCGGTAACCCCCGATCCTCGATCCCCCCTTTGATCGCCTTCGTTCCTTTGCCCACACACCGCTGCAAACCCCACATTCTTTTTTTTCTGACACAAGTGATTAACGGCTTTTCAGTTATTAGGCATCTTTCCCAACTCCCGGCCTCCCCCACGAGTTTTTCGTTCATCGCGGGTTCTTTCCGAAGAAGAAGACTGCGCGAATCTCGACTTCTTGTTTTTTCGCTTTGTTAATTTCTTTCGAAAAAAGTACTTACATTCCATTATCTTCCTCCAGGTTCTCGATTTAGGACGGACCCAGAGCTACCCCTCGCCCCCTATGGTATCCTTTGACCCTTTTCTTCTCCTTTGGGTGCTTTGCCTTGACGGGCTGTTGTACCCCCCCCCCTGTTTCCTTCGCCTTTTGAGTGGTCTCCTTTCCTCCATGATTCTTTCTGAACCTCGAGTAACCTTTCCCTCTGTCTTTCGGTGTTTGTCCCCCCCGTTTTCTCGTCGGTGTAGTTTGGTTAGGTGTTCTTTCGTTTATCGAGAGGAGGTCGAAACTGCCCCCAATTGGAGTCCTATCCTCAGGTTGAAGGTCCGCCGGTTTTCTGACTTTTTTTTTCTCCCGCCCGCGAGTCCCAGCGCTCTTACTTTTTCCACGGTAGGATCCTTACCTTGCAGTCTCCGACGTCTTTCCTTACTAGCGATTTCGTTTTTTTCCCCCAATGGAAGATTTTTGTTTTAAGGCGTTCTGCCGGTACCCATACCACGATCCCTTTGATATTTCCGTCCAGCCATGTTTTTTTGATATAGGAGTATTACCTCCCCCTGATGACCCGAGTTTTGACCGTCTGATTCCCCAGAGTCCTCCTCTTCTTTCTTTTGAATTAGTCTCCACACCGCCGGGAAGTCTGATTGTGGATTCTTGGCCAGCCCGCAGTTTCCCCTTTTTTCGTCGTCTGCCCTCCGAGATGAGTCTGACCATCGTTTGATTTCGATATGTCTACCACTCAGCTTCTCTCAAATCCCTCCTTGAGTCGCGGGCTCTTTTAATTTCCTGCATCTGCTTTCGTGATACCATTTTTGCATTGCATGAAAGGCGATTGTTTTCACCTTCCCTTTTCTTACCCCCCCCCTGGTGAATCCCTCCCCCTTTCTGTTCTCGGACGTTTCTAGCGATGAGGTGCCTTTTTATTTTTCCTTGTCTCCCCCCCCTATCCTCCCCGTGTTTGTATGCGGATTGCGAGGCCCCTTTCTCCTTGTGTTAGTGTCCTTGCGCACCCCCCGTCTTGCCTGACCATCTCTCCGTTTGCGATGTCGTTCGGCCGCGTATCCTTTGACTAGATGGTATCTTTGTGATTGGTGTTCCCCGGGTCCCCCTTCCTTTTGTCGGTGGGCCACAGCCGACATTTTTGACCCTTTTTTTTACCCATCTTAGGTTAAGAAGTCGTTTTTTTTTGTTCTTAGAGAGGTTCTCCATGATTCCTTTGGTTTAACCTCCCTCCATACGTGGACCTGACCAATTGGTTTTTCCAGAACACGACCGAGAGTCACGAACCTCCCTCCCCCTTTCTTCAATTGTACTTCTGACTTTTCCTCTTTTTTTCTCCAGTACTCAAAGAGCGACTTAGGTTTCCCCTCCGGCCATTAAGAGAAACTGGGCACTCGACCTAGAAACCTCTCCCCCCTGTATGGAACTTGAGTGACGAGGACCCCTCCCCCCTTTTTCAAGACAGGATCGGGCTTTTACCCCCCCCCCTTTTTCCATCCTTTTCGATCCCCCATCGCCGGTCCGGACTGATGGGTGTTCGGCGTGTATCACGGAGCCCTAGTTTGGTTTTCCCCCAAACAGGACGTCTCTGCCCTTTTTAAAAGGCCCGAAACTTCCTCCTCCAGCCTTTTTTGTGAACGCCTTCTCGCTTTTGCTTCTTTTAAATTTTAGCCCCTCTATCTTTTTCCCCCCCACCCCGGTTTTCCAGTTTTTTCACCTAAAGCACTAGCCTACTGTCTTTTTTTTTCAACTTGAGAGTCCGGGTGCTGCGACTTTCCCTTCTTCATAGACTGCGTCCTTTCCTGCCCCTTTCCGCCTCGTGCTCAGAAGGACCTTTCTTCTCAATGGAGGACGTGAACCTACCCTTATCTCCCAAAGTTGGTGTACCGTCAAGGCTTCCCACCTTTTTTACTTCTAAAAGCATCCTTCTGGACTTAGAATTCCTCCGATTTGGTTTTGGTTTTTCGGTGCCATTCAGGCGACTTCCCCACTTTTTCCTCTCCGTCCTCATCGTGTTCTACTCAATTTCATTCTCCGGCGTCCCTTCCATCCGTTCTCTTTTCTTTTTGTATAGTAAGCCAGTTGTTTCCGAGAAGCCACTGCGGCCAGCCCCCCCCGTCACACTCACGTCCGTTCCCCCCGTGTTGCCCTTGCTAGACCGTTTCTCCAGTTCTTCCCTTTCCAGCGTGTCCCCTCTCCCTACACATTTTTTTCCCAGCCTTGACCCCGCCCGCCTTTCTTTAAAGCCGTTACGTTCTCTTTTCCACGTCCCGAAGCTCTTAGTAAGGTCTTTTCATGTCTGGGCAGGTCGTCCGTTTCGTTTTCGTCGAATACTTCTGACTACTTTCGTCCCTTCGAAGAATTCCTCCCCCCCCCCCCGCTTTTCTCTCCGTCTCACTTTTTTGCCCGCGGTTGACGTCACTTTCTACCTGCTTTCCTCCCGAGACACACTGGGTCTTCATGCGGTTTGGAACTCTTCCTTTTCTCCCCGTCACCTTTCTCGACCCGACGCCCACTTTTTTCGCGTGTCTGAGCCTTCCCCCCCCTTTTTTCCCTCTACCGCCGCTTTCCCTCCATTGCATAGGTTACATGCCGCGTTCATTCCTTCACCGTCGGCCCCTTTGGCGAATTTCCTCCCCCCGCGCTTGACACCTCCCGCCACCGTCCGGTTCTCCTAACGCAGCTGCCGGCTAGCTCTTTCGCTGAGTCCAACACGGATTTCTCCCTTCCCTTTTTTTCGCCCCGGTGTTTTCGACGCTCTCATACTCGTCAGCACGATCTTTGCGTTTCTCGAGTTATCTCCGAAACTTCGCCTCTTCAAATTTCACGTCTCCTCCTATTTCCCCCGAGCCCACTTCGACCCCGTCGTTTTGGTTGATTTCGTCTGCCCTTTATTTCTTTACGGCCCTCAGTACCTCTCTCTCTCGCCGCCTCGCTCTATGGTCTTCTTTTGTCCTGCAGAGAGTACGTCTTGTTTCTAGAGTTTGCCTTATGTAGATCACCCCCCTTTCCCCCCACCCAACCCTCTATTCTGCCGAACACAAAG
>Ga0179593_1316957_pt1 | contig 12873 bp, 17 predicted proteins | sample CZODoug2_1_08_16_FD_185931 | JGI IMG/M metagenome (GOLD analysis project Ga0179593, IMG submission 185931) | Vadose zone soil fungal communities from Angelo Coast Range Reserve, California, USA - CZODoug2_1_08_16fungal (PacBio error correction) | ecosystem: Environmental > Terrestrial > Soil >... | reverse complement strand
CTGTCATCGTTGCTCCCCCTTTCCTTCCCCTTTCCTGACTTGTAGTGTTTTTGAAATGTTTGGGTCGCTGGTCCCCGCCCAATTTGTTTCCAAAAGTCATTTTTTCTGCCTAACACCCCCCCCTCCGACGGACCAATTTCCGTTTGTAAATACGGACCCCTCCTTTCTCAGTTCCGCATGACCCATACCCCGACCCCAGGTGCCGCATGTCCCCCTCCCACAGGGTTCGAAAGGAGAGCCAACGTCCCCCGTCTCCATCTTTCTCCCCTTTTTTTTTAATTTCCACCTCCAGTTGTTGCCTTTGGCCCCCCGGGGCACGGATCGCTAAAGGAGAGGGACACATTAGTCAAATGCTGCGCAATTTTTTTTCCCTCTTCGAGTTACTAGTTTTTTGCTTTGGGGTGGTCGTTGCAAGTTTTTTTCGTTTCTTTGAGGAAATCCGCCATCCGGGCCCAATGTTTTTTCCTTTTTTGTTTTGGTCTCTTCTCCCCAGTACTTTCTGGCCCATGTTTTGGTTCCTTCGATGGGTTGAGGCACGGTTGCTTTTATTCTTGACTTTTTTTTACCGTCTGCCTTATGTAAATGGTGCCGGTGACGTTTGGTCTTCCCCCCCTGTACGTGATTCCGCCCCCTCCTTCTTTCGCTGAACTCGTTTCTTCTAGTCCCTGGTGACTTAAAAAGTTCGGGGCATTGTCCTACCCATCTTACCCAACCGCTAACCCACTTAGGTCCCTGGTCGACCTGTTGGGATTTTCTCCCAAGCCTTGCGAGATTTTGCTCCCCCTTTACTCTGAACCCTTTTGGTTTGCATGAGGTTGATTCATTCTTCCTTCCCTTGTTCCCCTTTCTGTAGTCTTCGCATCTTTTCCTTTTCAAGTTTTTGGGAAGGATACCCGCATGACCTTCACTTTGCTAGGTTTTGGAGTCGTCCTTTTAACTACGTGTAAAATACTTTTGAGGGCTTTCCCCGCGCCCTGGGTAAAATGGATGATACTTTTGTTTTTCCCCCCAGAGTGTGCAGAAAACAGGAGAGTTATTGCAAAAGTTGTCTCGGATTTTTTTTTTTTGGTGAAGAGTCTTTGGGATACAGGAACCCCCAGATGTTTCATTAGGAGAAGAGTTTTCCCATCTTCCCTTTCTGTCATTTGAAAAACCTGGGTTCTTACGAAAAACTGCCAGCCCCCTTGAGGTTCCTCTCCCTGCTTTTTGTTTTTGTGCATTGCCTTCCCTCCCCCCCCCTATATTGTCCTTTGTCAGAACCGTCGAGTGAGTCCGTTTCTTGTTTGTGAACTCTTTTTTTTTTAAAGGTGTCTTTTCTCGCGACCCCCCTCCCCGAGGCTGACCGGCCCTCCCAGTCTTAGTTCTTCTGTGGAACGGTGCCCGGGGCCTACCCTCTTCGTAAAGTTTTTTGTCCAGGACACGGCACCAAGGGAATTTTGCTGCTCGACTTTAAGATGAATATCATGTCAGAAAAGCGACACTACCCTCCTTTCATTCTAAGACTCTCCAACATTTCCATTTCCCATAAACCCCACCCCCCTCTTACCCTGGCCCCCAACCGATTTTGGTTGCGTCGTTTTCACCCAGGTCCCTACTCTCCTTTCCTTGAAGAGGTTGGAAGGACTTCTTTCGCACTTCAATGGTTAGGAGTGACCGCCACCCATTCCCGGATGCCCTGTTTAGGGGGGAGTGTCAGAGGGGACAAATTTGCTCCATTTTCATGCCTTTTTTTCACTCACACCTTGAGACCTTTTCGTTTCTATTTCTTTTCACTGTTATTGGGCGTTATCCTATTTTTACTATTTTTTGGTTTGTTTCTCTCGAAAGAACAAGTTCCCCCCCTTCCTCACTCCCTTTCCCCCCCTATTTCAGTCTTTTTTTCGAATTCTGACTTTCCCCTCCGTTTCGATCACCTGTCAACCCGGGTAATGCCGGAGCTTTCCTTCTGGGACCCTTCCCCCCCCCCCTCTTTTCCCTCCCCCCCCCCCCTCAAACGGTTCCGGGGCGATCAGTCGTAGGTTTACCCGGAGTTGCGCCCCCCACCCCAGCTTGTTTCGTTACGTTGTATCTTGGACCTTGGCCATGGGTTTTGGCTTCCTCCCCTCTCTTCGTGATGTATGTTTTCTTTTCTAGACCCCCCCCCGGACCCACCCCACACAGGCTCTCACTGAGCAGCAGGAAACCTTGGCCCTGTTTTCTTGGAAACCTGTCTTCCCAGCTGCTTTTTATTCCTTTCCGGCCCCCACATACTCCCTCCTTTTTGGACGGGGCGGTCCCCCATCTCGGGCAATCCCCCCCCCGGTTCCGAAAGAGTTCCAAAACCCGCTTGACCCAAAAATTTTTCGCCCCGCAATTTTTTTCCCCCCGGTGTTTCGTGCCCCCCCCTCCCTCCCCACCCCCCCCGCCGTGTTTGGAGACCCCTTCACCGGGTTATTTAGTTGAACTTATATCCTGCATGGCCTTCGACCAGTTTTATCCCTCTTTTTTGCCTGGTGCCCCCCCCCCCTCCCCTCCCTGAGAACGTGTTTTTCAATGACCGTGGTTGCAACTCGTCCCGCGTTGATCAAGGGCCATTTGCTGACCCCCCCCAACTTTTTACTTTCCCCTTCTTTTTCCGGTCCCTTTTCCCCCATACGCACCGTCCCGGCTTTTGTGGACGGACGTTGCTCGGAGGGATGTTTCGCAATAGACCCGTTTCCTTTTTCCCCGGACTTTTTTTTCTTTCCCACGTTGACGACCCTTTCCTTTCGGTTTCGGAGTTGTCGTCTCTTTCGCAGGGCCTTTTTCTCCCTCTTCCGTCCCCCGTCCTAAAGGTTATGTGGTTGAAGAGCCTTGCTCTTAAGACGGTTTTCACTGTTCCCGTTAGCTCCCCCTCTTTTTCTATGAAACCCCCCGCCTCCAGTTTATCGTTTGAACGGTGGGGCCCAGGCTCACCCCCCTGCTCCAGGGCCCTACTTGCCCCATACACTCGTTTTTCCCTTCCCCCTGGATGGGCTTTTCCTCCTCCCCCCCCCGTCCCGTTGCACCGGAGGATTTCAACCGATACGGTGCCCCCAGGTCGTGAGGTGGCTCGGTCCCGTACTGCCTCCCCCCACGAGCGTACGAAAAGCTCCTTCCGTGCTGACCCGTTCTTAAATATTGATCTTCTGTTAGAGCTCCTTCCTTGGCCCCGTCGTAGCCATGCTTTAAATCACGTTTTTCCAATCAGGGGAGAACGTGAGGCTCCTCTTTTTTCTAATGAACTTGCAATTCCGGATGTTGATAGAGGTTTAGTTCCGGCGTGTGCGGGTTCTTACTTGGTCACGAACTTAATTTGGTCTGGGTTTCCCCTTCTGGGCTTTTTTTCTTAATAACACATGGGGCTGTCCTCTGGCGTTCTTACGCCCAGTACCCACAGGCAATGGTGACAGGGCACCTGGTCTCACCCTTGAACCCCTCCTTTAATACCTCCCTTTTTTTTTGTGATTCTCTTTTTTTCCCCTCCTGGTTGAGTACTGCCCTTTGTTTTCCCACCAGGGTTGCATTGATCTTTGTGAACTGGGAGTAGTCCCCGCCCCCCCATCTTTTTCCCTCTGTTTATTCCTCCCCCCCCCCCGGAGAAACCCACCAAGCTTGTTTCCTGGCCCATAAGAAATTTTAATCTAGTTCCCTGGGAAGTGTCGACCCCAAACTACCTTTTCCCCCGTTTTTCTTGAATTTTCAATTTTTCATGAGGGAGACCTTCTTGATGCGTTTATACCCTTTTCTTTTTTTTGTCGCCCCTTTTTTCATTTAAAGGTTCACTTTGCCGAAGGGCCCCCCTGAGAGAAGAGCTCGCAAATGTTCCTGATGACCCACGTTTTTAACTCTTCTGATCAGTTTTTCTTCCCTCTGTTTTTTGGATGGTGCACGTTATCCGATGCCGGCAATTTAGAAGTTCATTTTTGTCAGTGTTTCGATCTTTATTTCCCCTTCCTACGGTCACCTCTGGGACTTCGCTTTTTCATCCCAATTCTCTTTAAGGGCGCTGACCGCAAGAGTTTGACGGCGTTTGGACTAGTAGGAACATCCTGGCGGTGAAGATTACAAACCTCCATTTTCTTTTTAAGACCTTGTTGTGGTCGGCTGGTTTTGTCCCCCAACTAATTTTTGACTGGTTTTTTGGATCTCGTGCGGATCCTGTTCCTTTTACTTTCCCTTTCATCTCCTGACCATCCAGGCTAACCTTCCTTAAATTGAACACTTGTTTTCTTCCTCCACCCCACCGGCAAGAGGGATATTCGCTTTCTTTTTAAGGTGGAGTTTTGCTTGCTGATGTCTTTTCCCATTCTCCGGGTCCCCGACCTCGTTTCCCGTGGACCCGTAATGGAACATTTCATCACGTTGGTTGATACCCGTCTGATAGGTAGTTTTTTTTCCTTCTTTGGCCAGCTTTTTTCCCCTGCCAGTTCACTACGTGGTCCGACCTTGAGTTGGAGTGGCCATGTTGCAATTGGGATTGCTTTTTCACTTTCCCCCCCCCCCCCTGCCGTTTTCCCCTCCCCCGAGGGTGCTTCAGTTTTGCAAACCACGTGATAGATGGAGTTTGGAGGTTTACCTGCTCCTGGAACAATTTTCTTATTCTTTCTTTTTCCGTCCCCCCCGAATCAATTCCGGCAGACGTCCAAACCACGCCAACCCTGGGTGCCCCCGTGATGCCACCCGTTCACTTCCTTCTTTTCTGTTGGGCTTGCCGCAATGCCCCCTTTTTTTTTGAATTTTTTCGGGGTCCCGACCTGAGGGGGATGACCCAGGTTTTTTGCCAGCTTTCCCTACCTGGGGTTCTCGTCTTTCGATGACCGACCTATGATGACGCCGTACGCCCTGCCGTTTTCCGTGGTTTTTGTTGACACAGGTTTGCGGCATAACCCTTAGCACCGTTCAGTTGACGATTCTTCCCACTACACTGGACCCTTCTTTCCTGGAATCTTCCCCCCTTTCCCACATTGTTGTTCCCTTTGCACTGGTGTCCCCCCCATCATCGAAGAGTGGGAAAGCAGCCCCCCCCCATGGGCCAAGGTCCCCTTCCCAACCCAACCCCCTTTTCCCTTCCCACATTGGCCTTCCCCCCCACTTCCTTGTTTGATTTTTGGTTAGAACCCTTTGAACGCCAAGCCTACGTCGTTTTTTTTTTTTTTGATTTTTTGGGCCCTTTTTTTCGAAGAGGTTTGGGTCCCCTTTTCTTTTCCCCTTTCCAATTTCCTCCGGATGGCCCCCCGGTAGGGGGAGGACGATTTTTTTCTGAGGGACATTGACCCTCCCTTCCCTAGGCAAGCGTCCCCTTTGCTGCCTAGGAAATTGGAATCTCATCTATTCTTTTTTACTCCCTCCAGTGTTTGGGTTTTTCTCTCTCCATTCATTTTTTTCCCCTTCCCCCCTCCTCCACTTGGAAGGATTGTTTCAGTTCTCCTTTTTCCCAAAAGCACCTCCTCCTCTCCCCCCCACCCTTTTTTCCAAGCCGTCCTGATTCGTCACGCGGCCCTTGGCCAACCTCGGGCTTGGCCCCCCACCCGTCCCCCTCCCCTACGGGATGCTTTCTCTTCTGTCTTGAGTTAAAAAAGAGTTGAGTCCCCCACCATCTTTGTCTAGAGGTGTCCTCCAAGGTATAGGTTGTCATTCACTGTCATGTTGCGGCTTGCGACCCGTTGAGGATTTTTCTCGTGACAGTTCCCCCCCCCCCCATTTCCAAATGGAATCTTCCCCATCTATCCGCATTACTCCCCTTTGTGCCGGTTGTTCCCGTCTTCACTGATCTGGGAGAGCCTTCTTTCCTGATACTTCCGCCAAGTGAGTTTTTCTGGGTTTCAAATAATAGTTTGGTTTTAGCCCTCACTACCCCCCCGGTTTTTTTTTTTTAAAGAGTTACCCATTGTTCTAAAACTATCGGCCCCGTCACCCCTACAGGTGATTGATTTCATCTCCCCCAATCTTCCTTTCCAGAGGCATTTTTTCCCACTTCCCCAGCGTAGGGTTAGTTGAACTCCCCTAAGGCATCTTCTCTAGAGGAGTATTTTTACCCACCAATTGTCTTTTTTTTGCCCCTGGTTCTCCCCCCCCCCCCCTAAAAATAGGTCCCGTTTTTTTAAACTTGAATCTTTTGTGTCGGGAAAACTCAGCCCGTTCCTCAGGGGGTTCCCTGCCTGGATCCCCCTCACCTTTTTTTTTTTTTTTCCCCTTTATTGTGTGAACTGGGTTTTTTCCTTGCGAAATCACGCACACCCGCAGCCTCTTTGTTGAAGAAGTGTGCGTTCAGGGAAACTTGCTTTCGCCCTTGATTTCTGCATTTTTAGCCCCTTCCTTTCTTTTTCCCTAGATGATAAACCTTTCCTATTAGTAGTAGAAGTTTGATCTAGAAGGTTTGGTTCTAACCGTGTGTCTCCCCCCGGGGCCCTCCCTTTAGTTACTATTTTTTTCTGTGAGTGATCCCTTGGTCACGCTTTTCGCGCCGATGCATAGTGTAGTTTCCCAAAGTCCCCAGTATTTGGAGGGCCTTGTTTGGTTGGGACACTACCCCCTTTTTCACTCTCCATTTTTTCCAACGGGAAGTTCCCTCGTGTCTTCAACGGCTCCTTCTTCAGACTTCCATTTGAGGTTACCGAACGCCAACCAGAAGTGAAAGTTGGAGGATTCATCAAGCGCCCCCCCCCAAGTGTCAAGTACTTCTTGTCTTGCGTGAACTTCTGCCTGAGCCGGAACCTCCCCCCCGTCCTTTTTCGCCGTTTCTCCTCCGCTTCCCAGAATAGGTTCTTATTGTTTCTAGCCATTCTCCCGCCCCCGTCGTTCGCCCTGGGTCACACAGGGTTCCCGTTTTTCCCGTCCTTAGAACCTTTTCGGCATATTGTCCCGCCCCTTTTCCCCTTCATGACCTTGGGGTAGTATTAGGATGTTTCGCTCTAGGGAGATTGGTTGGTCGATGGGAAGGACAGCTTTCCCCCCCTGGGATGGTTTGTCCGTTCTTCGGTGTTGTTTCGTAACCCACATGCTTCCATGGGTTCTTGTCTTTTCTTCCTCCCCATAACCTTTCCCCCCCCGGCACCGAAAGGGCGGTTCTTTTCTCCACACTCCCCTTTTCTTCGTTCCTCCTTTCCTCCGTTGGTTGTGTTGTTGATTTTATTTTTTTTCCTTTCTTTTTTTTTGGGCATGAACTTTCCCCCCCCAAAAGGGGGATGATTAGGTTTAAAGGTTTGTAATTTTTTGCCAGCCAATCACTTTTAATTTTTTTGCTTTGGACAGAAACCCCCCCTCCCTAACCCCACCAGCCGTTGACCAACTTTCTCCAATAAGAAAATCGTGTTGACAATAATCCCCCCCTTTCCCGTCGTCAATTTTTTCCTTTTGTATGTTCAAGGCGCCGAAAGTCCCATTTTTCATGAAGAAAGTTTTTAATAATCCCATTTTTTGAGTCACGTTGGGAACTGGAGAAGACCTCTTTTCTCAGGACATTTCTTGTCTTGTTGAATCTGCACGACTTTTGACATCCAGTCGTCCCCCCTTAGGATGTGAGTACCGTTTTTGGAGGTTGCCGACGTTCCCTGTTTGTTTTGCTTCTTTTTTTGTCATAAGGTAGTAAATTTCCTGACCTGGTTTTCCTTGGGGGTGTTATACCTTATTATTCAAGTCCGGGGAAACGCTTTTGCCTGAGAATTCCCCTTTGGTTGGACCTGAAGACGGAGGTGTGTGGTGAAACCCGCTCCTTCTGTAACTTTTGGCGGCGTGGGACGTCCCTTGCTGTGAAAAACCAGTCAACCGATTCCGAATGATCCTTGGTGCTGGTTTTTTTTTTTTCCAAAACAATTACTCCCCCCCTCCCTTTTCCCTTCTTCGAGGGACGTGTTTTCCCCCGTAGAGCCCGGCGCCTGAAATCTTCACCGCTCCCCAGTCGTTTCCTGTCACCGATTTGGAGTCTTCCCCCCAGGCCCCGCGTCGAACACACCCTCTTTTTTTTAACGTCGAGGTTTTTCGGTTTTCTCCCCCCGCCCCCGGCACTCCCCTTCTTTCTGTGCGCAGCGATTCCCCCTCTTAAAGTGGTCGGCTCCCTCCCCCTGCTTCCAACCACACTCCCTGTTTTCCCTTTCGGTTTTGTGTCCCCTCTTCCCTGACAGTCCCATTTCCCCCCCTTCTTGTGGGTGAAAAAGAAACTTTTTTCGACGGTCACATGGCTGATAAAGGTGAAGAGTTCCCCCCACGCCCCCCCCATCGCTTTTTTTTTCCTTTTTGGCAAACCCTTTGGACTAGATGTGAGGTGTTGACGCGACCAAGGGCAACCCCCCAATTTTTGATGATTTTTATCGTTTTTTTCCCTCTGTCTCATCGCACCTTGGCCTCACGTCCCTCCCCCATAGAACAGGGGTCAACCTGCTTTTCGACAATTATCCTAGCGTTTTTGGCCTTGTCCCAACTCCCAATTGGGGGTCACGGGTGCAAAGTAATCGTGTGTGAGTTTGGCTGTTGTTGACTGTCCCCTTTCGTTACCGGTGGTTTCCCCTTCCCTGATTTCTGTCAGGCTTTTACCCGACAGACGTCCCAGTACCTTTTCGGGAGTTCTGGGTGTGCATTTGTTTTTTCTTTTGAACGATATCGGGTTTTACCGGTCCCCCCCCCCCCCTCCTCCCCCCCCGATGACACCACCCAATGATTTCTTGTGGGCTTTTTCCGATTTTGGGCCCCAGATGGCCTTTTTTTCCTTTGTCGCATCCGCCCCACCTACAATTACTGCCTTTTCGCCCCCACCCATGGCTTGTTACACCCTAGCTACCTTCCGCCCCTTTTGCATCCTTTGTTTTTAGTGGGCCAAAACTCCTTTGTGTCAAAGCCAAGCCGGCAACCTCGAGGAGGCGTTTTCGGTTCGGTTAGGAGAGGTTGGGAACCTTGTTTCGTCCGTTTCAAGGCTTTCCGGTTTTTGGGACTTTTTTTTTTTTCGGTGTTTTTTCGTTTCCCCCCTTTCTCCCCCCCTTTTCAGATCCTGGACCCAGACCCGTGGCTTGGAGAGGGAATTGGAATTTCGCATTCCCTCTTGTCTCTTCCGTTTTTTTTTCTGAGATGTTTTTATTTCCCTTTTTTCCTCCATTGCACGAGTTCCCCCTTTTTTTCTGCATGCCCCCAGAAAATGGCCCTTAATTTTGACTCCGATCCCCCTCCACTCCCCGCCTTAGCCTGTTAGCCTTTGCCTTCCGCTTGGACCATTGGCCAACCTCTTCTTTTTTTCCCCCCCTCCAGCCCCAGCACTTCTTCCCGGCAGCTCTTTTGGGAACACACGATCCCGCCCCCCCAAAAACGCCGAAGTTGTTCCTAATTTCGGTTGATGGACCTTGTTTTTTTTTTTCTGTCTTTTCTTGCGTGGTTGATGTTTCCATCCTTTAGTGCCAGGACAATGTTCACCCAAAGGGTATTTACAATTCTCTTCATCCAGGGCCCTTTCCCCTTTTTTGGAGTCCCGTATTCACCTGCGAGGATAAGGCGTTTTGCCTCCCACCCAGACGGCCCCCCCCCCCCCCAACTACGGATGGGCGCTCTTTTTCAGCGTAAGCCTCCTCCTCCCAGTTTTCAGAGTGGAACCCCCCCCGCTTTATCTCCCTCACTTGTTTCCGGACCCTTCCCTTCCATACAAATCTTTTTTTGGGCTGGGAAGATCCCCCCCCCGAGTGCATTTGTCGATACACGGTCACCGTTCGAGGGTAGTTGTTCCCGTCGAGTTTCTTTTTTTTTTTCCCCCTTTTTCGCTGATCTCTTTCCCTTCCATTCCTTCCCTCTTTTGTGGTTCAGTCTGAAACCCCATAAAACTCCGACACGGTTTGTATTGAAGAATATGTGGGTTTTCCGGGGGCACCTTCATCCTTTCTCCTGGGGCCCCTTCTTTTCCTTTAACCCTTTTTTTTTCCCCCCCAGTTCTTTTTCGGAAACTGTTCTTTTCCTGCCGCCTACGCACCGCGCCAACGGTAGTTAGGCAGGCTTCTAACGTTGTCCCACCTTTGCTCGAGGCCCCCTGTTTTTATGTTTCCCCCCCCCCAGTGTTTCAGGGTTTCCGGCCCTGATACCAAAGACAGCTCGTCCCTTTTTTTTTTCGTACCCAGAAGTTTGGTCTCCTCTCTTAATGAGCTCCCACCTCTTGGACCGTCAAAAGGGGACTACTGTATTTTTTGTTTCCCCCCCCTATTGCTTTGCAGGGGCCCTTTCCCTTGTACGTTTCCCGGTCTTTCTCCTGCTTCTTAGTGAAACCCCCAAGACACAGATTCCGTTGGCTTTTTTTCCTCGTGTCCTTTGGGGTTTAAGCCTTGCTTTCAAAGTTTCTCGACCGAGGGTGGCCGCGCGTTATCAAAACGCTCTTTTTTTTTCCCTCCCCCTCGAGTTGCATAGTCCCCTTCCCTCCAGTTCACGGAAGGTGTTATACACGAAAACCAAGGGTCCCCCCCCCTGGATCTTTATTTTTGGTTCTTTTTTGCCCGTTTTCCCCCATGACCCCCCCCCCCTGTAGCGTAGCCAAAGAGTCCTCGCTGAAGTCGCATCTCTAATCCGTGGTGGGTCCTTTCTTCTCGTGCTTCTTTCGTTTGCTGGGTTTTTTTTATTTCCCCGGTTTCGGCCATCCTTTCTGAAACGTTTTGAGCGCCTCTGTCGCCTATGAAAATGAAACGCCGTGTTACCCGGGATAAGTTCTGCGTTTTTTTCCTGAGTGGCTTGATGGGCAGGTCAGATTTTATTTTCTTTTTTTTCCGTCAGTGAGTGTTTTTCCGTCCAATTTAATACCCTCGTTTTTTTCTGTCTATACGGGCCAGTCCCCCCCATCACAGCTTGTGAATTTGGGCACTTTCTTTTTATCCCAAACTTCTTCTTATTTTTTCTTTTTTTTTCTCTTCCTCCAGTTGTTTTTTTTTTTTGATGATGTTTACTTAAGTGGGTTTCGAAACCTGGGGACCTCACATTTGGATTGAGAAGGGGGATTTTTTGTAACTCCCTGGGCAAATTATGGTGTTTTTTTCCATTTCATGTTATTTTTCGTCAACCCAATACATTTCTTGTACACCCCCTTCCCCCCCCAGGTGGGAAAGCTATCTGACACCCATACGGGACCACTAAAGGGACCCAGAAAACTCTACCACGTACGGCTCAGCCCCCCCTCTCCTTGAGGGTTCCAAGGAGAGGCCAGGGCCCCTTTTCATCACCTTTTTTAGCCCTTCCTTCCAAGTAACCTGCTTTCCACTCCTTTTTTTACAAGGATTTTCGCGACGCCCCCCGGAGGGTACGAGATTTTAGGCAGTATTAGAATGTTCTTTAGAGTGCTTCTGTTGTCTTTTTTTTTTCCGTTTTTTTTTTCCACTTGGTGGAGGTTGCATCCGGTCCAGTATCCTCTGCAACGGTCCCATCTCTAATTGTTTTTCCTTGTTGGGAGTTATAGTTATCCACCCATTTCCCTTTGCCTTTGCTTTGGGAAGGGTCAGAATTTCCCTTCGCTTAAGGGCGCGCCGAAGTTGGGCCGTCTCACCGTTCTTCCACCTCTGGGTGTTTTTTGCTTTTTGACTGAGATTAAACCCCCCCCGTCACCCATTTCCCGGTAATGAGAATGTGCTTTTTTTTTTTTTTGCCAACCCTCCCCTTCTCAGATTCTTTTCCCTAGGAAAGGGCCGTTACCGGACCGTCGTTTTGGTAACTTCAACCGCCCCTGTCGTCATTTTCGGCCCCGACGTGGTCCCCCCCCCCCCCCCCCATGCAGACCCCACCCCCCCCCCCCCGACCCTGCTACGGAGCGGAACACCCTTTTTTCCGACTTACCTTTTACCTTGAGGTCTTCTTTCTCTATCGGCCAGTCATCCCCCCCGTTTGGTAGCCCTGCCAATGCATGACCCCCTTCCGAGCACCTTGTGCTCTTACGCCCCGACATTTTTCGTTTTCCCGTGATTTTTCACTTTCCCTTTGTTACCAAGCAAGTTCACTCTTTGATTTTGTATACGGGAGATTTCCCCCGTATTGTTCACGGTTCCTATGGTGGCCTTGACCCCCCCCACCTTAGGTCTTTTCCTGTTTCCCCCAACCCCCTTTTTTTTCTGAGATTTGACTTCAAAAGATGATTGAATATTATTATGTTCTCTCTCACCTCCTTGATATGTGATTTTTTTTTTTTACTGTTGTCTTTTTTTTTTTTCTTCATTTTTTTCCCTCCCCTGGTTTTACCGTCGCCACCCGTGGAATCAAGTGGAGTGTTTTTTTTTTTTTTTTTTTCCGATTTCCCCCCCCGGCGGTCCCCTTTTTATTGTGCGTCGAACGTATGTTGGAGTCTTAGTTCACTCGGGTGTTGGGTCCCCCCACGCTCCTTGTTTGGGGCAATGCCCCGTTCCTTTCACAACCTGACCAAAGAGGCTTTTACCTGGTCCATTCCTTAGTTTTCTTCATGGGGTTTTTTATGGGTGACCCACTGATTTTATTGAGCCTCCCCCCTTCCTCTCCCAAGCCTCCCCCCCTTCCCCAAACCCACAAGCTTCCTTATGCTCTAATTGGCCACTCTTTCCATTTGTCCCCTTTGCCTTCCGTGCCTTTGCTGGCCCCCCCCCCATAAGCCCTCTCCTTCCCCGGACAGACCCCCTTTGCCCAGTCCACATTTCCCCTCTCGCAAAAGTATAATACACAAGGCTTTTGTTTTGTTTTTTTTCCTTGCCCTCTGGTTTTGGAGTGTTAACCCTGCCCCGCAGACGACTGCTGGGCGGAGTTTTCTTCTGCTTTAGCATAGTTTTTGGCCCACTGGGTTGCTCCACGGGAAGCCCTTTGTTGACGGGCGGTGAGTTGATCTCCTTCTGCCCCTGGGGATTGAATTTGCAAACGGCCCCTAGGCATTGGATTTTTTGGAACTGGTTCCCCGGCGTTTTCCAT
>Ga0179593_1287737_pt1 | contig 12873 bp, 19 predicted proteins | sample CZODoug2_1_08_16_FD_185931 | JGI IMG/M metagenome (GOLD analysis project Ga0179593, IMG submission 185931) | Vadose zone soil fungal communities from Angelo Coast Range Reserve, California, USA - CZODoug2_1_08_16fungal (PacBio error correction) | ecosystem: Environmental > Terrestrial > Soil >... | reverse complement strand
CTCTCATTTCCTCTTCTTTAACCCCCCCTTTGAATCGTTATGTCCTCCGTTTTGCTCGGGAAGACAGTTCAAGAATTCCGCGCCTCAGCAGCTAGTTCTTTTCTTGTGCCTCGAATTTGAAAGTTTGGAGGGATTCCCCTCTTCCTTCCACGTGCACAGAGATACCAAGACAACTTTCTTCCCTTTTCGTTCTAACTGAGTTTTTCTCGTTTCTTTCTCGTTCCCGTTTTGCTCCCAGACGGTTTCGTAACCTAAGGGAATAGTCGCCCCTCCCCTCCATCCGCCGCTACCCTCATTAAATTGCTCTTTTTTTTCTTTAGGATTTTTGTAGTCCATGCTTTTTGACATCTTGCCCGTCTAGCAGCATCGGGCAATGGACTGGAATCGCCGACGGCCCCTTCTAATTTTTTTTTTTTTTTGTAAGTTGGTGGCTATCTTTTTTTTTCTTGCAAGGTCCTTTTTAGTTCTCGGCCGCAGAGTAGCAGTTTTGCCCCTGCTTCTTCAACGACGATCCGACACGTGCCCCACTCACCTGTTTCCCCCTTTACCTAGAATTCTCCCGCGATTTCATCCCCCAGTCCGCGCCTTTTTTCTTGGCCCCTTTTTCCAGACTATTATTCGCATCACACTTTTTGTTTTCCCCGCCTGCTCGCGCTCCTTCCAGAACTCTCCCCCCCATGGCAGATTTCAAGAACTGGAAACGTGCTGTTTCCCCCCCTCCTTTGGATGTTTGATCCCTCTCTTGCCCCCAACGTCCCTCACCATCTACCGTATGAGGAAGAATCCCTTCTTTTTGGGTTTGTGTTACCCCGATCCTAATTTCCTTCGCGCGTGTTTTGAGCCGCTTGAACCCTTTTTTTTGCCTCCCGTCGCCAGAGGCAAGTTTCGGAGCACTTTCCAATCCCTCCTGGCCATACCCCGCACGATGAATCTTTTCTGAAGAAAAAGGATGAGAGTAGCGGCCCCCTCCTTCCTTCGCATTCTTTAGTGGCATCGGTATTTCTTTCTTTTACTCACGGCGGTCTCCTGCGCGTTCCTCCCCGTCGTAGCCGTCGGCGCTTTTTCTCTAATGGCTGGAACACTCCCCCAATACCCCATCGCCCATGACATGGGGCATCTTCCCTCCTACTTGGGCAACTCCCAAGATTTTTTCATTTTCGACCTGCCTCTAGCTCTCCCGTTTGATCCTTCCTCCCCCCCCTGAGAGCATTCTCCCCCGGTGAGGTTGACTGATACGCTCCGCAGTTTTTTTCTAGCCGCGCATGTAGTTTGCCGACAACCCCCCCCAACCCCATGCGATCTTTTTCTCTGAGTTGAACCCCCCCCTCAAGTTCTTGCCCCCCTTTTTTACTAGTAGAGTCTGTTTTTCCCTCTCCGTCTTGATTCTCCCCCGATTCTTCCCCTGTTCCCCCCTTCCCCGTTTCCACGTGCCTTTTTCCTCCCTTTTTTCGAAGAATTTTTTCCCCCCCTTTCGTCCCCCCCCACGCTTCGAATGGGTTAAATCAGTCGTTTCTAATTCTGGGCTAGGACCACATCATGACTTTATTTCTTTATCTTCCTTTTTTTGCGCTTCTTTCAAGCTCCGATTTTCGTAATTTTGGTGTACATCTATTTGCCTGCCCGTCTTCCTCTCTGTATAACCTTCTTCCCGTATTCCATCCCTCTTGCGTCTCGTTCCCCACACCTTCCCTGCCACTCTTTCCCACACACCCCCTTTTTTTAATATCTTCTTCTCCTGAACACTCTCCCCTCCCCCCTCTCCGTCGTCCAATGCTTATGAAACTCCCTCCCTCCTTTTCCCCCCTCCTTCTGTTGGTGAGCATTTCTCAATGATTCCGCATTCCCCTTTTTTGGATTTGAACTTTTCGTCCGCCGCCGATTATTCAAGATGTTTTTGGTTTGAATACTGATTGTGTTGTTTTTTTCTTCTGCGTCGTGGCTCTTTTTGTGGTGCCGCTTCCTTTCCTTGGTTTTATTCACCGCTTGTCAGGCAACCGGTTTCTCGATAACTTTGCCTGAATCGGCTGTGCCGTTTTGGCTGAGCCCCCTTCTGGCGCCCCGCCTTGTCTTCTGTCCGTTTTTTTTTTTTTGTCAACTGCTCTATTTTTCCTGTCTCTTGTTTCGCTTTTTTAGATTTATTCCTGACTTCATGTGCGGGTTGGCGTGGAAATTTCCCCCTCCCTTTGAGAAAACGCCGACTCCACTTTTCCCCCCTTTCCCCTTTTCGGTGCTCAAAGATTGTTGATTGAGGAAATTTTACTCTTGTTCAAAAGGAGCAGGAACCTGATTTTGTACGATCGTCGCGATACCCCATTTTTGGCCCATCGTTTTTTTTCACAATCCTTCGCGCTCCTATTAGAACCCTAATAGTATACATATTTGCTTCCTCCCCTACCGGATTTCTTCTTGGCCTTCAGCTCTACCACCCCCCCCCCATCCCCTCGCCATGTTTCATCTGTGCTCGCGTCGAAGGGAGAGGGACTGGCCGTTCCCCATTCAGTAAGCTCCCATGTCCCAGATCAGAGCGGCGGTTTTTTTATTGAGCCCTTGCCCCGGTTGGGCTTTCGTGTTGTTTTCCCACTTCGCCCGCCCCCTTCAGGAATCTACTCCTCTTTCTCTGGAGCGTTTTCCCAAACCCAGATTCCGTCCCTTCTGCACTAGCCTCGACTTTCTATTCTGGCCGACGGCGCAGCTCAGCCCTTGCCGGACATGCCGTGCAGGGAATTTATTTTTTCGTTTGCCTCGATCTCCCTCTTTTCCCTCCCTGGAGAAAGCCCCCCATCTTTCCGCCCTCTTTGCGCGCGTAGAGAAGTCACAGTCTCTTCTCTTTCCCGTAGGGATTGATCCGTCCCAGTTGGCGCTGTTGTTTTCGCTTTCAAGTCTTCGTCATCAATCCTTTTTTTTCCCCCCTCCCCCGTTGGGGGGGGTCCTTTTTTCCTGTCCCTCGGCTGATGGTGATTCAGCTCTTCCTCAGGACCTTCTTCTCTGTGACCTTCTACAGGAGGACTATTTCTTGATCGTCTGGACCCTCTTTCCCCTCTTCCAGCTCCCGTCCCCTTTTACGCGTTTAATAATTGGGTCACGTGCCTCTCCTCTGGATTTCCCGGTGAGAGCGATGACCTTCTCGTCTGTTACTTTTCCCTTTACTTCTCCTGCGCCCGACGTAAACATACCCTCTCCTACGCGACCATTTCGGTTATTCCCCCAAAGTAGCGAGCGCGTCGTCTAGGGTTGCCATCCCCAGTTCGGCCCGATGGCTTCTTTCCCCCTTTTACGGATGTCAAAGATCCCTCTCTGAGACTCCTACTCAGACTATTCGCTATCTTATTGACACGTTCAGTCCTTCGGCACTTTGGTGCCCGGTAGATCGCTTCGTTTCAACGAAAGAGTTTCAAGCTGTCGAGAGCAAACCCTGGGTGTGAACGCCGACTCCCCTGACTGATCCTCACGGTCCCTTCTCCGTACGTACCCTTTCTGCCCCTTTCTTTTTCGTCCCTCCGCTCAGTGTTTTCACGCTTTAAGGTATGTTTTTTGGAGTCAAACGTTTCCCCCTTTTTCGAGCGTTCCCCCTGCTATTCTGAGGCTTTGCTTCTGCGGTCCTTTGGCTCTTTAGCCAGGCCCACCCCTTTTTTGACGTTCTAGAGTATTATAGAGGGACTTTCTTTTTCCCTCAGACCTTACTCTATCTTTTTCCTCCTCTTTTTGGCCCTTTTTCGAGTCTCTTTCCCCCCGATGCATCCTTTCCCTTAATACTCGTGGACTACTTCTTAGAATTTTGCGCAGACTCCGCTATCCTTTGATTGGATTGGTTTCCTATTTCCAAAGTGGTTTAGGTCTTTATGCTTCTCCTCGCGATCCCGCAACTCCCCCCTTCCCCTTTTAGCTTCGCGTTTCTGAGTTCTCTTTTTTTTCCTTTTTATCATGCGCCCTCCTTTCCTTTGCCACCGTTTCGATAATCGTCTTGGAAGCTTTCGTTCCCGAAAGTAACAATGGACTGTCTTCTGCATTTGGAAGACCGGACCTTTTCCTTTCCTTCCCCCTGATCTCCGTCTTCTCGAGCTAATATGCTGTGTTTTGCCTTGCACCCCCCCTCCCTCTGCTTTCCCCAATCTTTCCTTGCCCCTGCCGACAGTCACTCCTCGGCCCTAATTGTTTTTATCCTTTGGCATGTTCTTTATTTCCGTTTACAGGTTCGAGTGTCCTCCTTCACTACCCAACGCAAGCGCCCCCCCCCTGTTTTTCCCAACGTTGTCCGCGAGAGTTCCCATCCTTTTTCGCGATCATGTACACCACCTCCCTCGCTGCTTTCCCTTCCCAGGGTAGCCTCTATTACCAATGCGCCTGTGCGAATGGCCTCTTTTCCGAATTCTATGTATACCGGTTTCTTTCAGTTTTGTCCAGTCTCCCTCGCGCTGCCCCTGCCAGCCTTTTAATCAATCCCTTCTCCTCACAGCCAGTTCCTTTTCTAGGATGTTACCCCCAATCTCTTCCTCCGAATGAAACTCGTCTACTCGCCCGAACGGCGCAAGCTTCCCTCCCTTTCGAGAATCTCTACTCATCCTTTTAATTAGAGTTCGCCTTCATGCGTCGCATCCGTTTTTTGCGATTTCGTACGAGCATCCTCTATTGTGAGTTACTCCCCTCACCTCTCCAGAAGGAATTTCCCTAAGGCTTTGATCGTCCGCTACCTCCTTTCTAATATTTCTGTCGTTTCCCCCCTCTAGTGCGTTTCACAGGAGCCTTCGTCGTGAGTTTCTACTTTCCCGGCCTCTCTTAAACTGCTGCCCCCCCCGCCTTTCCCCCCCCCTCTCCCCCTCGGGCTTTCCTATTCCAAGAGCTTCGTATCGCAGAAATCTTCACTTTCTGACCGTCGTACCTCTTCCCTGCGCTCGCGCATCTTCCCCCCACATTTGTCTTGCCTAGCCAATCGATTTTTTTTAATAGCTCCCTCGGCAAGAACTTATTCTTCCCCTTTCGCCGACGACCGGTACTCTCGCCGACCTCCGATTTTCCCCAAGATTTCTTGGCCACAATTGTATACTCCGTACGTTTCCCTATCTTTTCACCTACCGTCTTCCCTTTTCCCTCCTTTCCCCCAAAACCGTGTCCCGGCCCCGTCGCACGCAGTTTCCTTTTCTCCCCCCAGTGGTACCTTTGAGCTTTTTTTTTCCCCCTCGCCACTCTTAGTAATGAAGTTTCTTCTGTTCTCCATCATAAGACTTGTGTACCGCTTTCCAGTTATCTGCCTTCGCCCCCTCCTTCCAGCTTATTCTAGTAGAACTCCGGGTCATACCCCCGTGAATGCAGAAGAGGATCGCTCTTCCCCTCGGACGGTTCTTTGTCTCGCCCATTTCCATCCTTCTTCAAACCCCTCTTTTTATTTTGTGACCGGATGAGCCGAAAATTGAGCATCCGCTCCCTCCTTTCCCTTTTGCTCTGCCTTTTAAAAATTTTCCTCTTTTCCCCTACGTTGTGTTGACGTCGTTCCCCTTTCATTTTCATTGTCTCGGCCGGAGCGCGGATATTCCTTCCTTTTTTTCCGCCTTTTTTTTTTATGACTCTGGGGTTTTTGTTTCATTCCTTCATTTCAGGTTCAGTTTTTTGTGTTCTGCGTTCTCTCTACATTGACTTATCGATGACGTCCCTTTCCTGGCCCTTTTAAGGTCCCTCTCCCAACTTTTTGCTCCTCTCATTCTGCTCCCTTGAGGTTCAGAGCAAAGCTTGACGCTATGACGGGTTTCTGTTCGCCCAAGCTTGGCCCTACGCTCCTATGAACACCCCTATGTCTGGTTTCCTCCCTTGGAGATCCCTCTTCTTCCACTTTTTGGCTTTTCACTTTTTCTTGTCCCGTTCCGGGTGTTCCCCTTTGTTTTGAACTACTCGGGGGTCGGTTCACTTGGGCTTTCCCTAACATCTCTTTGTAACCCCTTTTCGTACCCCATTTTCCTTGTTACCCCCTCCCCTTCTTCTTGATCCGTTTTCTCTACATCCCCGATTTTCTGAGAACCCTCATAATCATTTTTCGCGGAGTTTGAAAATGCACAGCTTGTTGTTTCTCTTAGAACGGGTGTGGGGGTTGGGGGGGGGGGGCCGTTAATTGGGACGTATCTCTCCTTTGCGTTTTTCGAGGAGGAAGGTGCTTTCCCTTCAGTGTTCTTGCACTATCCTATCTCTTTCCCCCAGATATGTGCTTGTGGTTCCACCCAAGAATCTAGGCTCGTCGACGACCTTTCGGCTCCCCTCCCTCTTTTCCTTGAAACCCTCCGATCCTGAATTTCGTCTGCCCTAGCTCGTCGTCCCTCTGGAACGGGATCACCCCTTGCCTTCCATCTTATCGTGCCTGTTGGCTCGGTTGTAAACCCTCCTCTTGCGCTTGCTTCCGGCTGAAAGCGTTGACAACTCGGTCCCTGCCAGCTGCTGCCCCCCGAGCGCGCCGTGTCAAGCTACTCCAGTTCCTTTTACGCTTGCTTTCTACTTTGGTCCGCTTTGGGGCCTTCGCGGCTCCCCTTAAAAATAGTTTTTTCCCTTCCCTCAGTTCCAGGTTTTTTGATTTCCGGCCCTGATTTTGCCGAGACAACTGCTGTCCGCTCTTTTGTTCCATCTTTGGAGGCCGAAACCTGCTCCTTTGCTCTTATTCTGGTTACTCTTTTCAAATGCGCTGGCGCGCTTCTCGCGCCCCCTCATGGTTGAGCGAATTTCTCCGTCGGGTGATGTTTTCCCCGTGAGCTCCTCCATCTTTCGGATCTCCCGTTTTTCCTTGTCGTTGACGTTTTTCTTTTCTGCAACTTCTTCCCTCGTAAAAAGTGGAACACTCTTCACTCCCACTTTCCATGTTGCACCATTCTGCAAGTTGAAACTCTGCTAGGTTTGTCCCTTTTTCACTCGAGAGGCGCTACCTTGGCCGTGCTTTTTTTCCCAGCCAGCCTGAGTAAACTCCCTCCGTCAGTCTTCTATCTTCCCTTTTTCTTAATTGTTCCTTCTGCCCCCTGATACCATGGCTTCCTATTCTTTTCCCCCTCATGCGTCCCCTTTTTTTTAGAACCTGGTGTTCCCCCCTCTGCCAGACACTACTTCCTCAGACCCAACGTTACCGATCTAACATGGCGCTTGGTTAGGATTCGATTGCCGCATCGTTTTTCCCAGCGTTCGTTTTCAATTCTTACCGGACCCAGCATACCATTCCTCGTACTTCTGATCTCTTTCAGTATTTGCTATTCCCCGAGACCAAAACTTAGTGACCTAGTCCTGATTCTCCTTAGTTGTTTTTTGCTGTATCATCCTCGAACTTATAGCTTCTTCCTAGTTTGGTGTTTGAGGGACCATTTCGAGGATCCCTTCTCCAGACCACTTTTCCCCCGTCCACTCCAGTTTTTGTTGGGTACCTCTTAGCTACTCGAGAAGACATTTAAGAGGCTTTTGATGAGTTGGGTCCTCCCTCGATAGTGGTACCCTTTTTTTTCGGAGATGTTTCCTATTGCTCAACGCAGAGATTCCCCCCCCTCCCCGCCTTCGCATGTTCCGCCGGCGAAAGTTGCGTCGGAGGGCGCCTTTTTTATTTTCCTCCTAAATAGTGCACCCCTTTTTTTCGCCTTTTACAGATGGCCTTTTCCCCTGTGTTAATGCCAGTGCATCTTGGTACAAGATCCTTTTCCAGTAAGGCCATCCACTAAGTTTCAACTGTCTCTCCCGAGGTTTTCTTCTTCTGTATTCTTTGGACGTCTTTAAAGACATGTCAGTTCGCCGCCTGTCTTTAGCTAATCTCTGATTTCCAGCCGGACTTTAGCGTTCAGGTTTTTTGCATGGTTCTTTTTTTCTTTCCCCTGTAAGTCCTTTTTTAAGAGCCAGAACCTTCAATTCGCCGCTGCATGAATCTTAGGTAAAGATGTTTGTTTCCGCGTTTTAAAATGCCCTCGCCCCAGGAGTACCCTGATCCTTCTTGCTTCGCATGCCCCTCCTTTTTTCCTCGACTACTCTTTTTCCAGTAAAGGGCATCCCTGGTGCCGGTACTTAGACTTCGCCTCTCCTTTCCCGGCCGTGTTAATTTCCCCAACCTTGAAGGACGCCTTTCTTGGATGTCCCCCCCCTTTGTTTTTCTTTTGACTCTGCCCTTTCCACCTCGTTCCCGTCCCACCCAATTTCCCAATTCTTCCTCGTCCCAGCGAGCCCCTACTCCCGTCCAATCCTCTCCTTTCCCTCGCCATTCTCCCCTAAGCAGCGTGCTTCCCCCTCTTTTTACGCGGTAGTGCCGTTGGGCATAAGCTTTGCGCTCGTTCCCCTAAAACTACGTCCTCCTGATCCTGCCTTTCTTCGATTTTATTTCTCGAACTTTCTTCCCTGACTTTGCTTTCTCGCTTAGGCAATATCCCTTTGTAACCCCCTAATGCGCCTTCTGTGTGGAGTACCTTCCCCCCCTTGAGCACTTTTTTTATCTCAAATTGACCACCCTTCCATCCCCATAGATGCAGGGCGGTAATCCCTTACCGTGTCTATTTCCCCACTAACATAGGTACCCCGGTTTCCCCCCCTTTCCTTACTGCTCTAATCGCCTCAAACGATCTCATCTCGTCACCAATGAGAAGGGGATCGCCACCATCTGTCTTTGGGCCTTGACTCTCTCCATTTGAGTAACGCCTGTCCGCCGTTGTGCTGTTCAAATCTCTTTTACTTTCAGGGCGACAGATTCAGCTGCATTCTTGAATGTGGAAGTTTTTCCAAAAATTATCGGCCCTCTTTTCAACTCGTATGTTTTCCTGTCCTCTGGCTCAGTCTTTTCCCCATTTTGTCCCATCCCCCCTCCCGCAACAGACAGCCCGTAAAGTCCCGGTTCGTGTTCGCCGACTTTTCCCTGTCAACCTTTATGGGGTGTTCATTCGGTCTCTGACACCTCTAATGTTCATTGAGAGATCGTCCCCTCCCCAACGGCCCTATTCCGTTCTGTATAATTCATCTCTGCTTCACGCGGGAGTCTCCCCAGTGTGTCTCTATCCCTTCCCCCCCTCACTTCCCCCTCTCTCCCATACTTCTCGCAATACCGGCTCTTCTCGTCCCCCAAACCTTGACCCTCTATCCACATCTTCTTCCATATCTCTCCGCTAAATTTTCGCATACCCCCCGCGATCCAATGCGTCCGCTTTCCCATTCTTCTTCCCCCCCCAATTACTAGATTTCCTCTCCCCGTTTTTGTTGTTTTTTGAGCTTTATACCTCCCGTCTCCTTTTTTTTTTTTTTGCCTTCTCTCTGCACCGCCATGCAGCAGACCCCTCCTCCTTGGTTCGTTCTAATTCATTTTTCCTACTGTTTGTTGGCGAGACGAGAGTTTTTGTCTTCCTATTTTTTGGAAGATGTTGACTACCCGATTCCCCCGTTCTCGGCTTTCCTGAGATAGATACCAACCTTTGTTTTTTAATTAGTTCCTCTGATCTTTAGCATTGTGTCTGCTCCCTATCCGAGGCATCCAGTCATTGTCTTTTACGCCCCCTTTCCCTTTCTTCTAGATTTGCGCGACGACATGGACCCCCCCATTTCTCTTCGTTTTTGGAGACGTACTCCCCTCCTCGACCACGTGGCGCCCGTTTGTTAGTTCTTTTTTTTTCGGGATTTTTCTTGTTCCCCTCCTTGGTTTTTCCTCGGGAAGCCGGGAGAACCCTCCCTCTTTTTCTCTTCGAATGGTGACTTTTTTCCCCCTCCTTTCCACAATGGAGAGAGTTCCTTTTCCTTCCTGTCTCTTCAAGCCATCACGCCTTCGCTATGTCCTTCCTCCTCCTAAACTCCCTTTTTCTTTGTTTAGATAGAACGGGATTGGTGCTCTTCCTCCTGATTGTCCTTCGAGGTCCTTCAATTTGCTTTGTGGTTCACTTCTCCGGCGGTTATGACTTCATCGATTGTTTGCGGTTTGGCAATCCCCCCTACACTATTGCCTCCCCTGCTTTTACTCTAGGATGCCTCCCTCCCTGGAGCGGGCCCCCTCCGCTCTTTCCAAATCAGAACCCCTTAACATTGGGTCCTGGTCCGTTTCCGATGTCGCTCCTTTTATGGACCATTAATTCGTTCCCTTCTTTTCCCCTTGTGGTTTTGAGATCTATACCGCTTGCTTCCCCCTGGAGACCAAGAGGTTGTCTTGCTTCTCTCTCTCCAGGTTGATAGTCGTCTTCCTCTTGTTTTTCTTGTCCAGGTCTCCCACGTTGGAGGTTGGCTTTCCCTCTTTTGGCCATGCATTTTTTAGTCCCAATATGAGCTTTTGTCCCCCTCCAGGACGGCCGGGTTCCTTGTGACGGCGTCTATTTTTTCTAAGCCCCTTTGCAGCGCTTTCCTGCTATTTCCGTTCGTCACCCTTACTTGACCACCCTTCTTCATGAAATATGATCGTCTTCACCCTGTTCCTATGCTTGAAGAGCGAGGCGATGTTGATCTCTCTTGTAGGCTGTTGATTTTTGTTTTTTGCACGTGAGTTTCCTTCTTCTTTTTCTCGGCGACTTGGACTTTTTTCTTTGAGAGCCATTCCTTCCCTGTCCTTTCCAACAGAAATCTCTAATTCCCCCACCGAGCCCGAGTCCAACCCCAAGTCTACGAGCTGGCCTTCGGCGATGTGGCCCTTTTGATTGCCAGATGGTCGTCGCGCCCTCCTGGCACAGTGAGTCAAAGCCGTCCCCTATTTCGTACTAGACGCCTCGAGTTTGAAGTCTTTTTTTGTCCCTTGCCTTCGGTTCCCTTGAGCCGCTCAGTGCAGGTCATGGGTCTGACGATTGACTTGATTTTGACACGAACGCTCTCAGACAGTGGTAAACCTTTTCCTCCTTTTACTCAACTCCTTCCCCCTCTCCTTGACTGGTTTCCAAGGTTACCCTGGGTTTGATTTTCCTCGAGAAGTTCCTCTGGAGCCTTCCTTCATTTTCCGCCTTGCACCCCCTTCGATCTTACAACCGCTTCTCAAGTACTTTACGTTCGTCGTTTTGTGAAGTCCTTTAGTCGATGGCACCCTGTCTTCTCTCTCCCCTGAGTGGTGATGACTCGCCTCCTCCTGAAATGTCTTTCTCTCTTTCTTTACCCCTTGTTGAGCTAATAATTTAGTCAGCCCCCATCAACGTCAATCGCTACGTCCCCCTCCGGTGCTTTTTCCCAGTCCATGCTCCCCTCCCTCTTCCTAGGTTTTATGAGCTTGGTCGCTCTTTAAGAAGGTCCCACTTGTGCAGTGCTTCTTCCCTATGCGTGAACCGCTTACTTTCTCCCCTCGAAAGGTGATCCTAGCCCCCGCTACTTTTTGGTCGGGTTTTTCCCTTCCAAGTATTTCTATGAGTTTTCCTCGGTGAACCTGTTCGCGCTTGCGTTTTATTAGTTCCGTCCATTCCTCTTCCAAAGACCTTCAGGTTTTTTGCGTGGTCCCTTTACGTTAAGTCGTTTTCCCCCTTTTTCCCCGCTTTCTGCGTTGCTTTCGTATCACTATTGCTTTCCTTCTGTCCTCATTGCGTTAGACTCTCGGCGTTCCCCCTTACTTGTCCCTCGGTGACGGAAATCTCTCTCTTGTTCAGGGTCATCTTGGCATGGCCTCCCTCGTATTTCCTTCCGCAGAGAACTGCGGCCTCACCCCTTCCACCTTCGCGATCCCGCCTCGCGCCTAGGTCACCTCTCTTTCCTCAGATCAGTCCAACCCCTCGAAGCACCCCCGAGCCTTCTTCAGTCTTTTTCTCCCCTCGTTGAGCCTTCGTTTTCTGTTTCCAAAGATCATCTTTCCTTTATCTTTTTCACTCCATTTTTTTTCTCTTTTCCAGATGCGCCCCCCTCCCTTGATGCCAGCGACTAACAATCTCTGCCTTCACCCTCCCGTCGGGAGGTGTCCACATCAAGGCTTCGGGCCTTAGCTTACCAATCTTCACGCCAGTCCAAGTTCTTCCCCTTCGATTTAAAGAACTAATATTAATTAATCCTCAGAATTTACTGGCTTCTGCGTAGCGCTCCAGTCCAGTTTTCCTGCCTCTTGGTGTTCTGGAGCCGCTGATTTAAATAAATCCCCCTTCCCGACGCAACTCTTTCCCCTATTGGTGCCTTTCTTGCGCAGCGCAGACCTGGTCCGACCTCGTCGACGATCTTTCGTGCTTGGGTTATGCACATCTCGTCTGTGTAATTTTGACTTCTTCGCGAGCATCCGAGTATAGTGGTCACTTGTCCCTTCTTTCCACTGCTTGCCCCCACGCTCCACCGTTCAAATTCCTTTTTCCGTCCCTCGAAGAGATTTCAATCACCCTCTCTGAAGGAATGTCCTGCCCCGTACCTCGATCAATTAGATCGAATAGCTCCCCATTGCCCGTCTTGGTTTTTTTATAGAAATCTTTTTGGCGTTTCTCTTCTGACTCTGCCCTCCCTTTTTGATGCTTTCAGCCTCTGATAGTCTTTACGAGGCCTAAAGCAGTATTTACCATGAACAACGAAGTTCTTTTCCACCACCTGTCTCTTCTATCTAAATCGTACTGTTTACTCTCTTCCCCGTCCGATTGTCCCAATAAACACCTGATGTTTCCTTCCCTTCAACTGACCGTGAAGTATCCCAATTTCTTTCAACTGCGCACTCCCTTTCTTAAGGTTTTGTCGTCGCCTGACAATCTTTTTCCCTTTTTTTTCCTGCTATTTGCTCCCTCCCTCTGTCACTTTATTTCCTCCTGTCTTTAACTCGACCAGCCCTTTTTTCGCTTCCTCACGAGACCGAGTAGCCGTCATGTTTACTCCCTGTCCTTACCCCTTAGTCAACCCTTTCTTCCCTTCGCTCAACACAAATACCGTCCAGACAACCCACCACACCTTTGAAATCTCTTCCCCACATTAATTCCTATTCTTTTCTCACCCTTTATATACGCGATAAAAGAATATTCCCCTTGCTTGCAA
>Ga0179593_1575307_pt1 | contig 12874 bp, 20 predicted proteins | sample CZODoug2_1_08_16_FD_185931 | JGI IMG/M metagenome (GOLD analysis project Ga0179593, IMG submission 185931) | Vadose zone soil fungal communities from Angelo Coast Range Reserve, California, USA - CZODoug2_1_08_16fungal (PacBio error correction) | ecosystem: Environmental > Terrestrial > Soil >... | reverse complement strand
TCTTATGTGAGTTTTTCCCTCTTTCCCCTCCTGCTAAGTTTTTTTTCCCCCACCCAGTTTATGAGATACTTCCATAGAATCTTTTTTTGTAAGGAGAGCTCCTTTATGGTGATCCTCCCTTCCTCGAATACGGGGCCCCCGAGTATGTGACTCTTTGTGCCCATTTCCCATATGTTTATCCTTCTTCTTCAGTTTTCTTCCAAGTTTCTTTCGTTGCTCTTCCCAGTCCTCCTCAAACCCTCTTCCCAGCCAGTTCATTTTCTTTCCTCCTGAAAACCATCCATTCCCCTTCCCCTGCCACTACTCGATGTCCCACTTGATTTTTGATTGCACACAGTTTTCGCTCGCTTCCTCCCCTTTTCCAGCTCCCCCTCACGCACGGCGTAGCTGGGTAGTTAGTTCTTTGCCCCCCCCCCTCTGAGAGAGGTTTTTTCAACACACTTTTTGTTCGCTTGTACCCGCGTTCAAAACCCCCCCCAATATTTCTTCTTTTCCTTCGTCATGCAGTGACTGCCAGTTATAAGAGTTCTTTCTTCTCCTCCATTGAAGCTCATAGTCCTCTCCCCCCCCAGGTTTTCTCCCTTCTATTCACCTCTTTTTGACTGTATTCCGCTTACTCTCTTCGGGGATTTCCCCTTTCCCTTCCGGCGCAAGCAATAGTTCCTGAAGAGTTTCTGGGCGCCTTTTATGATTATCTTCTTTTTTTTAAGGCCTTACCCTTTTTTACCACCAGAGGCAATTTTTTTTTTCCATGAATTAAGTTTTCCCCGTCCCTACCACCACATTTCTCTTTTTTGAGAGCGCAGTGCTCCGACCCGGGTCTTTCTATTTCCGAGTCGATGTTGGGATCCCCTTTGCTTGCATCCGCTTCCCTTTTAGCTGGATCTTTCCCTTCACGGGGTAGTTTTTTTCATGTCCTTCTTTTTTTGTAGACCCTAACCAGGCGCCACTGGCCTTCATGCACTCTCTCTAATTACACCAAGTTAGTGCGGCCTTCCTTTGGTACCTCGTATTCGTTTCAGATTTTTCTTTTCTCCAATAATTCGGGATACCTTTCTCCTGGTACCATCTTATCTTTCTCCTCATCCCTCAGCGAGTGAGCCACATTTGTTTGTATTTTTCCCTTCTCTTTTTTCATATGTTTTTATGTTGCTATATAATCCCCCTGCAATTCTTCCCCCTTTCTTTCAGAATACCTTCCGCTATTTTTCCGCTCCTGTCTGTAGACCTTTTCCGCTCTTCCTTATGGCCCTCCCCCCCAAACCCCCCCACAAACTTTATTCTCACAGACTTTCTGGGGAGCCCCCTTTTTTTCAGCACGCATTCTCATAAACAATCCATCATAGCGGACATCTACTCAAAGTCCTCTTTTTCCTCCAGTACTTCCTCCCCTTTTTGAGGGTTTTTTTCCCCTTGTTTTTGACCCTTGTCTTTGAAATCCTTTCAGCCGTTGGATCGAATCCTTTTTTCCCCGTTGTCAGAATATCTGCCCTTATAAACCCCCCTTTTTGCGCGCTCCCTTATTGTGCAGCTTTGTCGCTAGGGATCGCCACCCCCTCCTCCATACCTCATCTCCTTATGGAAACCACCTACTCCGTTTTTGAGTCTTGATTGAGAACCCTAACTTTTTCCTTTTTTTGAAAAATCTTTCCACCCCTTCTCCCCCGAGCTCTTTTGATAGCCTTTTGGGCTCTACCGAGTGAGCGTTTCAATCCTCCTTCCTGTAGGAAGCCCACATTTTTTTCGTTTTCTCTCTCACTCCTTCTTTCCCCAGCCTCTTTTCTGATCAATCCCTTCCTGCAGGAGTTCCTCTTTCCCTTACTCCACTTTTTTTCGTCCTTTTTCTCACAACTTTCTTTTAATAACTTTTTCAGCGCTTTGCATGAAGATTTCCCTAACGTTTCTCCGTGCTTGATTCACCCTTCTCCGTATAATCAGCAATTTTCCCCTTTAGAGATTTCTACCATGCATCCTTTTCCCCCGGCGTCTCTCCTTTTAAATCCTGAGCAAAGGCCCATGAGTCCCTTCCCTTAGGGAATACCTCCCTCCGTTTTTTTTTTTTTCCCAAAACTTTTTTTCTTTTTTTTTTTTTGTGTGCCTTTTTCAGTTGGATTTTTCTCCCACAGAGTACCCCCCCTTTACCTTCTTAACGAGATCGTGGAACGTCTTCATCACATTCCTCTCTCCTCTTTCTTAAGAAACCCTATTAGGTTCCTCCCCGGAAATTTTTTTTTTTTCAGATCTTGATTTCTTCCTCTCATCTTTTTCTCATGAGATTTTTTCCTTCACTAAACTCCATTTTATGTGTATTTGTCATCGTAATTAGCACCATCCAATCCGAAGTTTCCTCCAGATCCTATGACCACCCTTGCGATTTCCTCTTAATGCAAGTGGTGGTCCCCTCGTGCTCACCTTGTACCCTACCACCCTAACACAACAATATCCCCAAGCCCCTGACTTACTCGCCCTGAGCTTCTCCCGGTAACGCGAAATTTTACCGGACTGTTTGGCCTCCCCTCGCAGATATGACTCCTATTTTTTCTGGAGTTTTTCCCCATCTCATCGTCTTTACCCCGACGTCTTTTTTTCGCGTGCATTTTTTTCAACTTTCCCTACAGAGCTAAAGACTGTGAATTCCTTACCCTCCCCGTGCTTCTTCATTCGTACCATACGCACTTCCCCCCTTTTGTTTAGCAATTTTTACTTTTTTTTTATTCTTTTTTCCAGAGCCTTCAAACACATTTTTACATGTCGTTATGCCCCCGTGAAGCATATCTCACGTGTGACGCAATATTTTTGATTTTATGAACCTCCTTTCCTTTTCTCCCTGGATTCTGGAAGACGAATTCGTCCAATTTTTCTTCCTTGTTTTCCTTTCTCCCTACTCCTTTTTTTAATGCCAATCCGAGATTGGTTCCTTCAAGAAGATCTCCTTCTGACAGATCAGGCCTTACAAACTTTCTCGCGAGGAAAAAAGCTTTCCCTTTTAAGATGAGTTGTATGTTTTTTTTTTTAACGTTCTGGGTTTCCTTTCAGACATATTCCCTCGTCAGCAACGATTCGTCTCACTTTGAATCCCCATAGGTACCTTGAATTTCCCCCTTCTGCAAGTTGCCCCCTAGCCTTCTAGCTTATTCCATAAACAGTTGACGCCCTTTACCCCCGCTCTCCGGTCCCTTCCTTTCCCGAGCGCTTGTCTTAGGTTGCTTCCTCTTACTTATGTTGCCAGACTCCCCCCCCACATTTTCCCCCCCCCTGGCGCAGGAAGGAAATCGGCCCTTTTTATCGAAACCTTTCCGTGCAGTCTCCCTTTGAGAACTGAGCTTTTTCCCCTTCCCAATTTTCTGCAATTTCCTCCATAGTTATAGAGCATCTTTTCATTACGATCTCCTTTTTTGTCTGAAAGTCTTTCGCAAAAACTTTTTCTTAGTCAAAGCGCTTCCCTTCTCATTATTGTGACACTTCCTGAACGCTCTTTCTCCTCTCTGCCGATGTTGACCGCTTTGACTTTTTCGACCCATTTTTAGTGCGTGAAATTCCTTTTCTGGAAGCATTTTTGTCGCGCATGTCCGGCACCCCCCCCCCCCCGTATCTTTTTTTTTCTCTACCGCTGTTTTTTCGAAGATACCCGACTCGTTCATTTTCTCAATGATTGCCTCACATCGCTTAATGATTCCCTCCTAAGACAAGCGTTTTTCTCCGACCCTTCTCTATACAAGTCCCCCTTCCAGGCTCGCCCTTTTGCTTGTCCAGCGTCTAAGGCGAATGATCGTGCCAACCAGAATCATTTGAGCGCCCTTTAGTTTTGTCCTAAAGGAGGTCTTAAAAACCCCCTTTTAAATATTTCGTACCTGATTTTTTTCTGGCTGGTACCCCCCCCCCCTCCCCTTCATACCCTGATCTCCTCTCCCTCTTTTCCTATTACAAAGGTTTTTATCTTTTTCTCCTCCTTTTTTCTTCTTCCGAGAAAATAAAGGACACGTCATAGACTTCCACCTGGCTCGAGTTTTCCCCCCCTCCCTGCGGAACCAAGAAACCCTTATCTGTTTATAATATTATTCCTCGTGAGTGTCAGTCCCTTTTTTCCCGAGGAACCATTCTCTGAGCATCTGTTTTTTCCTTTTGCTTTGACCCCCCTAAAGAAATTTTCTCTTTACCAGAATTTCTTTTTTTTCATAGCCATCCTTTTTTTTTCCCCTGAAGACTAGAAAAAAGCATCTTTTTGTTACTCTTGGGGTTCCATACCCTTTCCCATAATTTGCATCTGATTTTTTTTTATACTTTCCTTTCGATTTCCCTGCCTACCAGCCCTTTTCCCCTTTGAGTCTTGGTAGCATTTTTCCGCCATCGCCCAGTTTTCCAGAAGCGAACCCCAATCCCCCTTTTTCACCAGCTTGCGTAGCCCCTTCCAGCTTATCTTTTTCTTTCTCTGACTTTCTATCCCGAGCGTCTGAGGTGAAATCTAGCCTCCTCGCGGAGTTTCCCCCTCCTTGAGCTCCTTCTCATTTTCGAATTACGTTCACTCCCCTTTGCGGTGCTTCTTCCTTTTCGTAAATCCAGGACGCGCCCCTTTTCTGTAGAGCTTCCTTCTTTGTTTTTTCTTTTTCCCCCCCCCATCACCTGTTTAGATATTTTTGTTCGGGTATTGGTCCCCTCCCATACAAAAGTACACTCGCCCCCGGCCCTTTTTCTCATGCGTGGTGAGGTCACCTTCTTCCTTGCTTTTTTTTTTTTTCGGTCATAGCAGTTTCTTTGTCGAGTGTTCGCGCCTCAGCAGCGTTGGTTTGTTTTCTTTTTGCAAGCCCCCCGTTTCCTCCCTTTTAAGCGAAGGTTTCCGAATTTTCTTTTGACCCTTAGTCACTTTTTTGCCTTTTTTTCCGAGATTTTTGTATCTTTCCGTTTTTCCCCGATACCCCCTGTGAAACTTTTTTCTCTACAGACTTTTTGAATTGTTACTCCTTTAGACAGAACATTCATCTCCATGCCAGCATTTTTTTCCCGATGGACCCTTTTCCGCGTGCTTTTAATTCCCCTTGAATTTTCTCCCAAGAATCAAGCCCTAGTCCTCAATTAAGATTCAGCTCCCCACCCATTGTCTCTTTGCGAGTATCCAAATTCCCTCCAATCTTGTTCTTAGCCGAATTTTTTCCCCTCAAGGATATCCCTTCCCCTGCAGGATTCCGCTTTTAGATTGATCAAAAGGTCCAAGACTGAAGCGCTCTTTTTTTCCTTCCTGAAAGCCCCTTCGAGTTTCTCTTTTTGTTGGTTTTTTTTTTTTGACTTTTTTTTCCCCTTCGAGAGGCTTTCGCCGTAGACCCCTTTCTTGAATCACCGTGAAGCGGAGTTTTTGTAGTCTCAAATTCGTTTAGCAACTCAATGCACCGTTTTTTCAACTTTTGAGCCTTCCTCCCCTGATCCCCCCCCCCTTTTTATAGACTCCCTTAGTTTTGTTTCGATAAGCCGTTTTCAAGATAGTCTCCCCGTTTGCATCTCCCCAGTTACTTTTATTTAGCTCCAGGAATTTTTCTCCACCCACAGTTCCCCCCTCAGATGGCTTTTCTCCCAGTTCTCATTACGCCTAGTCTGTTATTTTTTGTGTTTTTTTTTTTGTTTTTTTTTCCCCCCACGGCACTACTTTTCCCCTTTCAAGTTTTCCTACATCCTTCGCTCTGCTACGCCCTCCTTCCCTTGTTTTTTTCTGTAGTGCGCCTTGGGTCCTCATGTCGTCTCTCCCCTCTCTAGAAGCCAGCTTTTTCCTCGTTCCAAACGGGCCCCGGGCGCGTTTTTGCCGCGTGACACGTTTTCCTAGCGCTACCCACCTCCTTCCCCCCCCCTCCCCACACCTCTTTTTTCCCCCCCCCCCCAGAGAATTCTTCTTTTTTCTTCTTCTGAATAGACTCCCCGGTTATCTTTTCGCCGTTTATGTTTTTCCTCACTTCCGTTCAGTGGATCCTTCTCCAATTTTTCAGACCCGTCTCTTATTATAAGGGTCCAGGGCATGACTTCCACCCTCCCCTTCACCAAAATCTCCCCAAGAAGACCCCTCTTCAACAACTTTTTTTATCCCTATTTACCTTTACTGAATTCTCCCTGATTGTCCCGCGCTGTTTGTGACTGCCTTCCAACAAAAATCCCCTCCTTTTATGTGTTGTACCCTCCCTAAGACTTTTTGAGCCCTTGATAGATGTTCCCTCCTCGATTTCAAATGTTTTTGACCCTCCAATAACATCTATTTGATCAACCACTGCCCCCGGAACAGAACTATATTCGCCGTATTCTTAAAAATCGCTTTCTCAAGAGATGGACCTGACCTCTCCTCCCCCCTGTCTACTTTCTTTATACCCCACATTTTTTAACCGAATTTATTCACACCCTTTTTCAGGAGTTGCGATAAGGAAATACCCCGTCCACGTTGCGTCCCTCCCCCCTTTTTCTTCTATTCCGTCCCCTAAAGATTCTGTCTTTTTAGCCCCCCTAAAGTCCCGGCTTGTCAAACTTTGAAGGACACCCCCTACCCTTTCTGCAAAGCTTTCTACTTTCTAAAAAAGTTTGACGCACCCCCCCCAACAAAATTTCTTCTCTTCTGAACTTTTTTTTTTTTTGAGTTTTTTTAACCCTCTCGAAGATTTTTCCCCGAAACCCCCCCCTCCCTCAGGGATTTACCCCCCCAAAATGTCGAGTCCTGTGCAGGTCCCCCCTTTTTCTAGACTTTTTCTTCAGAAGAGTCCAGACCTTTTTTTCCTAGGGCTCTCTTAATTATCTCCAATGCCCCGTCTCCCCCCCCCCTGCTGCTCTCAGATACGTCCCAAACCTTTATTATTGGTCTTTTTCATCCCCCTCGCATTCTTTTTCCATTCATGAATTACATCCTTCCCCCGAAATTTTCCCAGCTTTCGCGCATAGGCTCTTGCTAGCCCCCCCTTTCTTTTCTTTCCACGATTCTTTTTTAAATTCTCTTTTGCGTCCTGTCCCCGTGTCCCTCCCCGGTTTTCTGCAATCCCTTCGCAATGTCCTTACATTTCTTGTGCCCCCGCGCTTTTCGCGGATATCCCCTTTTTCCAAATTTAGAACCCCTTTTCGACTGTACTTCTGCCCAATCCCTCCAGCTCTTCTTTTTAGCCCAAAGGACCTCCTCGCCAAGACCCCCCGCTCACTCCCCGATGTTCTTCTCCCCCTCTGTAAGCGAAGGGCAAACCCCGTACCAACACGCTCTTTTCTCTCATGACGTTCCCTTCATTTTACTTCCTGATGCACCCAGGCCCCCTCCCTTTCTCCTGATTTCCTCCAATGGCATCCTTGACAGAATTTGAATACACTGTACTAACTAACGCCTTTTCCCTCTTCCCCCCCTCTTTTTGCCAGCGCTTTTACCTTCCCCCCCTTTCCAACCATAATCTCTCTCTATAGAGTATCAAACTTTCCCTGAGGGGCCTTCCTGACCGAAGAGCCCTTTTTCCCTTAAAGAAGAAGCAAAAGCCTAAGAATTCCGAATTCTCTTTGAAGTTTGACCCCCCCTCAAACACCTTTCCTTCAACAGCGAGGGTTTTTTTCGGGGGTTTTTCTTCTTAGTTTTTTTGGGGGGGAGGTTGGTTTGTGTTTTTCTTTTTTTTTGGGGTGTTTTTTTTTGTTTGGGTTTTTTGGTGGGGGGGTTTTTTGATCACTTTTCCCCCCTTGGTGCCCCCCTTCGTGCCCTCTCCACACGGCCGCTAACGTCGCGGTGCCCCAAATAACACCCCCCATTCTTCTCGAAGTCGGCCCCCCCCTTTTCCTCAGAGCCTTTTGGCGATGAATCTTCCCTTTGACATAGAGAACCGAATTTCCCCCCATATGCTGTCTCTTTTTATAGGCACTTTGAGACCTCCTCGGAGACACCTCCCTGGACCTTTTCCTTGCAAAGCTCCTTCTCCCTCGGTCAAGAAGAGTTCCAAGTAACTCTTTCTTCCTACCAATACTCTTCTAGTTTTCTGACCCTTCCCTATTTAGCTATTCCTTTTTTTCTTAGAGTCCCCCCTTTCCTCTTTCTCCCTCCGGCATAAATATGATCCCCTTTTCTTCCCAGAGAGCCCCATCAATAACCCCTTTCGTGAGCCGTAAGCCAATATAGCCTCCCTTTTTTCCCCTTTCACGATTCAACCTTTTAGCACGCAGGCACCCAATTTTTTTGATGAAAGACTATACTTCCCCTGCCGAGTCTTCCTTTAGGATCCAGTTGAGCTCCCAGACCCCTTTGTTCCTTTTTTTTCTTTTGGAAGACCATGGGGCCTCTCTGATTTTTTTTCTGCGTCCCCTAGCCATACAGACCAGACTTAAGAGGATGCCAGGCAAGTATTCTTTCTTTAGGCTTGTATTTCCTTTTCCTGCGAGTTCACCACTTCCGCTTAGTTCTATTAGACTTCTTTGCGTTTTTTCCCATGACATTTTTTTTGCCCCAAACAGGACTGTTTCTTTTCGCAACCCCCACCCCGGTTTTTCTTTGTTGAACCTCCATTGCGAGATAATTCCATCTGCAGCTTTTCCCGAATCCCCCCCCCAGCAATGAACTATCCCGCCTTCCCCCCCTCGCCCCCCCCCTTGCACTTCTCAATACGTTTAGTAATTCGATTCCCCCTAGCAGAAGAGAGTTTGATATTTTTCCTCCCCTCCCCTATGAAAGAAGCGGGCCTCCCCCCTTGCGCATCTCTCGAGTTCCAAGTTTTTGAGGTTTTGTGATCATATAAGTCCCTCTTTTTTCTCCGTAAGCTCTCTCCTTTTGATCCTCTTTAAGCCCTCTCTCCTCAAAGCTGCAAACTTCTCTCCCCCCCGTTACCTCTTCTTTACCTATTCTTCTCTTTTTCACTCCGTTCTTTTCTCTTTCTGACACTTCCTCCACTCTGGTTTGCAGTTTTCCCTCGGATCCCCCCCCTGCGCTCCCTTTTTAACCGGGGAACGGCTTTGAGACTTTTCCAGAGCCTTCCCCTCAAGAATGGAGGATAGGACGATTTTCTTTTTTTTTTGTGTTTGTCTTTTTTGCTGTGGTTTTTTTTTTTGTTTTTTTGGTTTTTTTTTTTGGGTTTTGGTTTTTTGTTTTTTTTTGTGTTTTTTGTTTTGTTTTTTTTGTTGGTTTGTTTTTTTTTGGTGCGGTTTTTTGGGTTTTTGGATGGTGATGCCCCCCCAAGAGCGGTTTTTTGTAAAGCCCTATCTTTTTTTTTTTCGCTACTGAAGACTGTTCCCCTCCCGGGAGCCCCTCTTCTTTCTCCCGCCCCGACCAGTGGGACCGGAGTTACAAGTTGGGTCTCCCCTTTTTCCCCCCTTTTCATCAGGGTCGTTTTTTTGCCCCGCCTTTTACAATTTTTTTCAAATTTTCTTTGGTATTTTTGGAGTTAGACACGCGTCCAGGCCGGGACTGTAATTTCCCCTCTCTTTTTGCGAGGAATTTTCCCCTTCGATCATTCCGATCTTCAACTTTCCTTCAGTAGTATTTCTCCCCCCTTCTTTATCCTCCCTCCTCCGTGTTTGTGTCTTCTAAGATTCATTCCCTTTGAAGCCTTCCCCCTCCGCTTACCGATTCGACGCTTTGCATTCCTCCTCTTTTCCACGTCCGGCGGAGTTCTGTTCCTCCTACTTTTTTTTTCACTACCCCCTCCCCCCAGCCCCCCCAACCTGGCCCAAGAAATTTCTAAGCTGAACTTTCTTGCTGGCCGGAAATCTTTCATTCGGCATTTCTCCCGTTTTTTTTTCTTTGCACCCCCCCCCCCCCCCCCCCCCCCCCCCCCCCCCCCCACCTCCTAAGGTGCTGGCTCAATCACCCCACGTTCGGAAGTACCCGCCTTCTATTGAATTACGTGGACCAAATCCCCCCTGCATTACCAGACCGAATTTCCCTTTTTTCTCCCTCCCCCTTGCGGATATTTTTTTCCTAGATTTACTTTATTTTCCCTTATCGAAGGTTTTTTTTTTTCGTGACATCACCTTTCTGCGCACCCCGTTAGAAATTCTTTGTTCTCTGAAGAACGTTAGCGCATACCCCTCCTTTTGCCCCTGCTCTCCCTGTTTTTTTTTTTTTTTTTTCCTCTGCGCTACTGCCTGGGGATTCCTTCAACCCCCCCCCTGTGTCCTCTCGATCTTCCCTTATTTCGTCCCTGATGTCTTTCCTCCCAGAGTCAGTCTTTTTTCTCCGTTTTGTCCCAGATTTTTTTCAACGTTTTTTTTTTCCCCCCCCACCCCCCGCTTTGTAGTTTTAGGAACTCTCTGTTCCGTTCCCTCCGATAAAGGTAAGTTTGTTTGCCCCCCACACCTCCAAGACCCCCTTCTGACCCTTTCCATCCGTCCGGCATTCTTCAACCCCGCCCATCCACAGGACCACCCCTCCTGGGTGCTTTTCTAGCCCCCCCTTCACAATTCTTAATCTTCGATTCTTTGATTGACTTCGGGACTTTTTTGCGTCTGTACCTTTTGGTCCCCTCAGATCTCTTTCCCCCCCTACGGTGCTACCACTCTCCCCCAGCACCCCCCCCCCCTCTTTTTCAGGTGCGCGGGGGCCTAATGCTCTGCGATTCCTCCTTTCAGTATTTTCCCGACTTTCCAGATCTTAACCTTGGGGATCCTTCCCCTTAAAAGTTGTCATGTGGGCGAACATTTCTTACTTTCTCCGAATCTGATTCCCGAGCCCCCCTCTAAGTCAACTTTTCCCCTGAGTCTTTTTCTTATGAACCTCTTTTAAAGGGACTTTTAACACCCCCCCCCCCCTGAAATCGTTTGATCTGCGACTCCCTTTCGACTTTCTCCCTCTACGCTTTCCGCTTTTTTTCCCCCTTTCCCTGAACTTAATTAACTTTTTCAGTGTTCTTAACTATTTTTTTGATTTCCGCCTTGAGTTTCCTTCCCACTCCCTTCAACCGTATTTCGCTATTCACTGTTCTCCTCCCTCATTTCGTTCGCTTTCTTTTGCGGCCCGCCCTTCAAATTTTCGCTACTTCACATCGTCCCCCGTAGACCCGATGCCTTTTCTCCCTCTTCAAACCCCTCTTCCAGACACCTACCCCTCCGCCGGGCCGCTTTATTTACTTGTTTTCTCCGGTGGTTCCCTTTTTTCCCACAGCCGTCATTAATTTCTCTATGATTTTTTCCCGCCCGTTTTCCGTCAACACAACCCTTCCAACAAATAGGCCCCTCCCTTTCCTAGTCCCATTGAATTGTGTCTTTTTTTCCCTCCCATGACCCCCCTCTCTACCTTCCCCTTCTTGACCCTTATCTTCCCTCCCCGTACTTTCTTTTTCTGAGATCATTTCCTCAACCTTTTCGATACCTCTACTGCTATGGTCGAAGACTTTTTAGGGTCCTTCTTCTCTTGTTCCTGTAATTTTTGTTTCTTTTGAATTAGACTTCTTTTTCCCAAAGGCACCCTCGCTAGGGCCCTTTACGTTTGATTTTCCCCCTTTTTGCCCCCTCGCTTGGACCCCCCCCCCCCGATTCCAAAAGTGTAATTGTGGCAATTTTATTAAGATTGAGGGCCCCAGCGGGCATTTTTTTTTCTCTGGCGTTAACAGAACGTCCCCTTTTCGGACTGCGACGTTGCGGGAAAGGTCTGAACTTTTCCCGACTACGTTCTGTCCATTTTATCTGCGGTTCTTCAAACCCCGCGACACTTTTCTTTTTCCATTTTTCAAATAGTCCTCACACCTTACCCTTTTTTTCTCTTTCTGCCTCCCCCTAGGTTTTCTTTTTATTTCAGACGCCCTCACCCCCTATACATGGACTCCCTACACCTCCTTCTCACCCGCCTTTTTGACAATCCCCGTTGGTTCGGCTTTCTACACTCCCTCAGGAATTCCTTTAACTCCTTTTCCATGACTTTTTCAGTCCCCCCCTTAGTTGGGCCCGCCCCCCCTTGAAGTTCTCGATTTTTTTTTCGAGACCTTTTTTTTTCTTTTATACCTTTGAATAGAAAATCTTCCCAAGAGCCCCCTTCTTTTTCTTCTCTCGGCACTTTGGCTAGCGTTCGCGGACCTTTCATCCTTGAGGCGTCCCCCCCCCGTAAAGTGAAGACCCCTTGCCAAGGCTTTTTTTGGGAGTTTTCACTTTAGTTGGATCTATGCCAATTCCCGGGCCCCCCATCCCCCACCCCCCCAGAGTTCCCGTAGCCCCTTTTTTTGCGTGAGCCCGTGGCTCACCCCTCGAGAGGGTCCGCCATGTCGCCCTTCTTCCCCCCTTGCATTTTTATGTTCTCCCAACCCCACATTTTGCCTTGTCTTTTTTTCCGTTATCTTCCACACTCCTGCACGATACCTCACAGGCCTCCCCTTCAGCTTCCCGCTAACCCTACATTGGACGGTTTTTTCTCCAAGACTCCTTGTTCCCGGTAAATTTTTTCAGTTTGATGACCTCCTCCAACAATTGCCTACCGTGGTCTGCCCCTTTCCTCCAGTGCTTATTTTTCTTCCCCAAAAAGATTTCTGGTATCGACCTCCTCCCCAACAGCCTCCCCCCCCTTCCAGCTCGCACTCCCCACTCATGGAAACCCCTTTGATCTTTGCCCGGCAGTCACAAATTTTCTCCTTAACTTTTTTTTTTCCGGACGAGTCATCTTTACCCCTCCGGAACTTTTAAGACTTTTTGCGATTTCCGTTTTTAGGATTAACCTCCCCGTGAGAGCGTTACTGACCCGTCCGTCTACTTTCCGTCTTTAGAAACTCTGGGACTGGATATCATAGCCTTCCTTCTAGTGTGTGATCCCCCCCCAGTTCTCTCTCCCTTTGCGAGCGCTGAAATTTCCCCTTTTGTGGGGTGCGTCTCTCCGCGGTGATCAACGGAATCCCTTTTAGTGCCTTTTAATAATCCCTTCTTTCCGTTTTCTTCTTTTTCCTTCTCTCGCTCTCAAAGCCTCCCAGGATCTTTG
>Ga0179593_1374300_pt1 | contig 12874 bp, 29 predicted proteins | sample CZODoug2_1_08_16_FD_185931 | JGI IMG/M metagenome (GOLD analysis project Ga0179593, IMG submission 185931) | Vadose zone soil fungal communities from Angelo Coast Range Reserve, California, USA - CZODoug2_1_08_16fungal (PacBio error correction) | ecosystem: Environmental > Terrestrial > Soil >... | reverse complement strand
CTATGCGGTTTTCTACAACCTCCCTTCTTCTAATCCCTTCAATTAATTCTATGGCGTAGGCTTGATTACCTTTCCCGGGTCTTTCTCTGGCCTTTCCTTCAAGAAGTCTATCGCGAATGTTACTCCTTTTATGCCCTCGGTAGGGGCTACAGACACCCCTCCCTGTTCATTTCCTCACAACATTTCTTTTCCTTCTCCTCCCCCTTTTCGAAGTCCAAGGATTTCGCCCACCCTGCTCTTTTCATAACAACGTCACCCCCCCCCATTGCAGTTTTTCCCCCAACTGCCTCCCCCCCACTTCCGTGACGATCTGCTCTCCCCCTCGTGAAGGGGACAGCGGCGCCTATAAATTCGGTATGCGGCTGCTCAGACTACTCGTATTTTCTCTCCGATGGTGGACATGCAGTCGTGACCAACGCCTTTCCCTCGGGCCCTGCTTTCTCTTTTTCACTTTTCGTCTCCTTAGTAACCCTTCCCCCCAACTGTCACTGCATTGACTCTTTTTTGCCCCTGTTAAAGCTTCCACTTTATTTTTTCTATTCTTCAATCAATTGAGTATCTCTTAGACCCCCTACCCTATCTCAATCCCGGTAGACTACCCCGTTACCCCTATAAAAAAATCGCCTTTCGCCTTTTTTCCCCCGCATTACCCCCTTCAAACCTACCTCAACATCGGATTCCGGTGGTCCACATTCACCTTGCGTCCATTTTTCAGTCTCTGACACCCTTCCTACCTTCTCTGTCCTGCTTTGCCCCTTTTCTGCATTAGCCCCTTTTGTCGGTTTCTCGTTTCACCTTTGATAACCTTTAGTTTCTTCTTGTTGCCCCCAATCATCCCCTGCCCCTCTAGTACATCACCGCCCTCCTCCTTCTGCTTGCGCTTTTTACTTACTGCCTCCCCCCTGACTCCCTCCACGCACTTTGCCTCGAAACCTCCATATGCCCTGGACAACCCTCCGAAGTTTCCCTACCCGCCACCTTCTTCCTCTTCATGCGATCTGACCCCTAGTCACCTCCCCCATGTTTTTCCCCCACACGGGCGACGGTGATCGCAGCGTATCCATCCACTTCTTTCGCGACGTCTTTTATCTCACTCACAACCACCTAGATTCAATCCTCCCCCTTGGCTTCGCATTTTAAAGGTATCTCTTGTGTCGTCCTTTCTCCTACTCTATCTCTAGTGGAAGGAAGCCTCGTTCAATGCTTCTTTTACTCTTTCAATTCACTCTTTGCCATGTACGGTATGCACTTTCAGCGCTCTTTCTGATTGAAACTGTGCACCTCTTGTAAAAATTTCGGGCGCGGTCTCCCAAAACCAACGCCCGCACCCCCGTACTCCATTTCCACTATTCTATGAGTCTTTTTTTAAGACTAACCTTCCTCCCCCCCTCGCAGAGAGATCTTCCTCCCTTAGCGTCGTTGTTCGGGATTAGTTAACGAGATTGCGTTTTTCCGCTTCATCCAGATAAATGTATTGGTCCCTCTCCGTCTGGGTCTTGTTCCTCCTTTCCCCCCACGGATCAACTCACACGGCGATAACGATCAGTACCCCCTTATGGCCCCGGGTTTTTCATTCTCGCAGCCTCCCCGGCGGACTTTCTCAGTCGTCAACTTTGCGTGCGTCCCGCTTTTCTCTTTACACACGAGTCTGGATTTTAAGCGATTTTCTGCCCCCCATCGACTCCTCGTTGTGTTTTTTGTGGGGTTCTCGAGAATTAGCCTTTCAATTTTTTACGTTGCAACACCCCAAAAAAAGAAAATTCCAAAACTCTCTGCTTGCTCTCGGGTAGGAGGGTGAAATTGGAGACTAACGTCGTTAGGTCCCAGTCTTCTCCCACCGTTTCTTAACGAGGATCCCTCTGAAATATTTTTATTCTACTTCTTCCTCAGTTCTATAACATTCATCCTATCCTCCTTAAAAGATATTTTCGTCCACCCTGTTTTCTCAATGCAGGTCCCACCGAATCGAATCCCCCCCCTCCCTTTTGTATTTATAAATCCCCATCACTTGGAAAACGCTCGTCATGCCAGTAACAATTCGAGCTAACATTACTTCTACCCCGGCTATTTACAATCACCATACTCCCTCCCCTTTTTTATCCCCACACTACAACCCTTACCCAACCAAACCCCCCACAATCCTCCCCCCCCAGTTTTCTTTACCAATAAGAACCAAAGTTTTCTCAAAACACTACCTATTTTCTTTTGAGAGGACCATTCTTCGTCTTTCTTAATAAGTGCATAAGCAATTGTTTTGCCAAGAAGGACCGTATTACGCGTAGCTCCCATCAGGGCCGTTTGTCCCCTTTTTTCCCCCCCCAATTCTTTATCTTCCCTGATTCTTCTCCTTTCCCCCGAGAGACTAGATTTTTTTGTTTCTTGGTTTTGTGGTGTTTCCTCCCCCTTTTCACTTAATTCTCTTCTCTTCCCCCCCCCCCCCCAAAAAAACTAAACACCCTCCCCTCTTCGGGCGGTTCTCACCCTCAGCAGGAAAAGCATGACTACCTTATCTTGATCAATCCATCGTCGCTCAATTTTACTACTTCTGTTGATCCCGTCCTCGTTCTCGAAATCGCCTCGGCCCCAGTAGGGATGTCTTCGTGTCCCGTTCCGTTTGTTGCCGAGATGGTTGGCTTTCTCCCCCTTAGGATTTTCAATCCCCACACCTCATCTTGTCAGATGCTCCCTTCTTCCTCATGTCTCCGCGCAAAGCAATTTTTCTCTGTAACCGTAATCCCGAAAGCACCCTCTCTTTCCCCGTTCCTCTCTCTTTTTCTTACTAATACATTCCTTCCCTCACTCTCATCAGAAGATGGTCCCCCTGATTTTCCGTGACGAATTTTTTTTTTGCTGCTCTATTGCCATGACTTTTTTTCCCCCGATTTCCTTCTCTATCTATTATCTATAGATTCACCAATGAACTCCCGATTCCTCCCCTGATCAGGCCAAATTGCCTTGAATTCTGTCCTTCCCCCCCCTTCTATATCCCGTATTCTAAATCCTTTCTCCCACCCCTCTTACTACTCTTCAATTGTTTCCGAATCCCTTTATTTTTTCTCAATGCCGTGTTTTTTTTCCCCCGCTCCCCCAACCCTTCATCGTTCCTCTAAATTTATGGATCCTCTCGTCCCCCGTCGCATATTTTTGAACCTTTTTTGTATGTGCCAAGTCCCCAGTTGGATTCTCGTCCGCTTAATGATGTTGTCCGGCGTCTGCGTAGTAGTTTTTTTCTGTGCTATACTTTCTGTTCCATGTCGTGTTCTCCTTTGAGCTTGTTCTTCGGCTTCGTTCCCAACAGCCTTTCAGGACGTTCCTTTCCGCTCGTATATTTTAACTTTCCCCCCTCTTTGATTTCTTTTTTTACCACTGTATCTTCTCTCCCAGGAGATTTTCCACTCTACCCTCCACAGCTACATGACTTTCTTGCAGTCCTTCCTCGCTCCCAGTTCGCCCCGTGTCCTTTTTTTGACTTAATTTCCGAAGTTTGGACCCACCCCTAAAGAGGTATTTTTTCGTTTTCATTTGATTGTTCCTTTGACACAATGCGCCTTTCGATTTTTCTCCAATCCTACTTTTCCGGGACCTTGCGTGAAGGGCTCCATTGATGGTATATGTTTAGCTGTCCTCATTCCTCTCCCATTTCTTGTTAGACTGCGGTACCTATTTTTTTACTTTCATTTCCTTTTTCCAGCTTTGGAGTACAATGGGTCGTTCAGTTTTGGTTCAAGTGAGGATCCCCTAATGACTCCTTTGCTCCCGCTTCTACCATTCCACTGCTTTTCCGCCTCCCAAAGACCCCTCTTCTGACGAACAAATAACGATTAGACGAAGCCCAAATCACATTATCTCTCCTATTTTATCATACCCCCTACCCTCGTTCTCCTCTCTAGATTTTACCTGTTATCTTTGGACGCTTTTCCATGTTTTTCTTTTTTACCTTATTAGCTTTGGGAGGACCTGTGTGATCGCTGAAATAGCCCTGACAGATCTCCACCCCCTGCTTACTGCGAAGTTCGTTTGGGTTTTTTTTTTCTTTTTTTTTCTTTCTTTTTTTTTTTTCTTTTTTTGTTATGCCTCTCACTCCTCTGTCTCACTTAGACCCTTAGACTTCTCTCTCTGTCTTGCGGGTCGCGTGGAAAGAAAGTCCCGGTCACCTTGCGAGTCCTCTTCCAGCGTACAATCCATGTCTTGACTGATTCCAAGCCTTGTAAATGTGGTTTTTTTTCTTTTTCTCTTTTTCTTTATTCTTTCTACCTCAGATACTCCTTTTGCTCCTCTAAGTTTTTGTTGAGGCCCTCTTTCTTTTAGCCCCCCCAGTTTAAATTCCGTTCTCCCCCTGTCCCTTCCTGCCGCAAATGTCTTTCGGAGCACTTCCTAACTTCCGGCTTTCTTGTCCCCCGCGCTCATGGAAGTCCGTATGCTCTTTGTTTTACCTTAGCGAACTGCTTCGGTGCGCCCAGCCCCTCACAACACTACCCTTAGATTCCTTCAAACATTCCGCGCCCTTTATCGCCTCCAAAGTCTTCGCCATGCCCCTTTTCCATTTAAACAGCACACCGAATTTCTCCCACCCTCCCCCATACCAAACGCCCGTGCCTCTCGCTGATCTACACTCGTGTCCTGGTATTCTTGACCGCTGCGCTCCATTGTTTGTTTGTTTACGGCGAATTGCGCTTCTTCTTCGTCGTGTTTAAAGGACATCGGGTAACCGACTATTGTGATTTTCCTCGGATATTATCGTTCAACCTTTCTTCTGCACACCCTAGAACCCAACGCTGCCCCTCCCCCCTTTGCATTGCTTCCTCGCGCACGTTAACTCTTCACCTAGTCTTTGTACCTCTCAAGCTTGATCATAGCTTAGCCAAAGGTCCCCCCCCTCTCTCCCCCCCTGGCTGCCCTTCCGCCCCCGCCCACTTCTTCTTCTTCAAGAAAACTCGAATCGTATTTTTCGGAATATCAAGGTTCCACTCACTCCCATCTGATTTTCCGTTGGTTCCATCAACATGCCCCAGTATTTCCTTTTGACCACGGCTAACCCTAAGCCGTCATGCTTCGCCTGATGCAGCTATTCTTTTGTTCTTCCATTCCTGTCTCAAAATTTTTCAGTTTCAACCCATTCCCGAAACCTCTGAAGTACATCATCGCTCGACTTTCACGTTCCAGTCCTTTTCGGTTTACTCTACTTACCTCCGACAAGCCCCTCCCTTCCCCAAGAACAGGTCTCAGACATGAGACCCTTCCCCCCCCCCCCACTTACAACCCCCCCTGCCCGCGTCCGTCACCCACTGCACAAATTTTCTTCCTTGATCTCCTCCCCCAACGGACTTGTCCGCCCCACCGTTTCCCCCATAGGGCGACGGGCGGCTCTCCCTCGTATAACTCCCCTGTCTTTCGCTCGATGAGGGGTTCGAACCTGTCCAAACCCCACCTCGCTTCTCAAAACTGTGACGTCGCACCCCTGAGCCTACCCCTTTACTGCTGTGTCGACCCCTCAATACCCCTCTCTATCGCCGTACTACGACTCGTTCATTTCGTTTTTTTTTTTTTTCTCTCCTGGTAAAGATATAGCTTTCAGTCTCTTCCCTCAGATCGAGATCGTTTTTTATGCACGCTTGGTGCAATTCTCCCCCAATGGTTTTGAGCTCCCCGAATTCCAACCCCTGACGTTCAACCCAGTCAGACATTGGACCACCCCGAGATGACTCCCCCGTTATTTTTCTCTACCCAAACAAGATAGTGGAAGAATAGAGATTGTTGCTTTTCGGGATTACCGGTTAAGCAGACATTTCTTTCACGAGTACTCCGCCCTCGCTCTCATCTGCATCTGGACTCGTAGGTTTTTTTCCCTTAGAAGACTTCCTTCCTCCACATTCTGCACTTCCAATTGATTGATCCCTCTTCCGCCCTAGACTTCTATGGACCCTCCATCCTCTCTCCAGCCTGGCGAAACGTCAGTGTACACTTTTAAATTGTCCGAGACGATTTTTTCTTGACCCACTCCTTCGTTTTCGTCGGCTTTGCCCCTTCTCTTCCCCTAATCTCCCCCCTTCGCCCGCTGTGGGAGGGGTTTTTTGGTGGTTCTCGCGACGTTCTGACCAAGTGAGCTTGCCGAACCCCCCCCCCTTCCCCCCTCCCACCACTCGATTTTTTCTGTATTCGTGTATCTACTCAGTTCTAGGCGGATTCTGGATCCCACAGGTAATGCGAGGATCCCCCGATTGCCCGAGGGCCAGCCCTCCGATTGCAAAAAGTCGTCGGACCCCCCTTCTCAGCCTCTAAGATCTCTTCGTCCTTGGAAGTAGTAAGATATAAATAATCAAAGAAGAGGACAAAATATTACGAGAGGGGGGGCAGTGAAATGGTTTGTGGGGGGGAGCCATTTTCGACTATCACCCTATCACACCCTCAAGTCCTATCACACTGGCCCTCCACACCGCGCCACGCGACCTCCTTAAAGATAAACTCATCCCCAGTACTCTACACCCTTATCCGCAACTTTTTTCGACTCCCGCACCCGCTCCCCAACCGTAATAGTGTTCTGTCTTCCCCTTCCCAACACACCTCTTCTTCAGAATCCTTCTCAGAATACCTAACCACAACGTCATCACGAGTCATTCGAGTCAGACTAGGCCTCTCTTGACTTAGACTACCAGACTCTACCATTACATCATAGAACGCATCACCTTTTTCCCCCCCAAATATATGTTTTTATGAATATCTACTGCCTTTAAAACCACGCTTAAAAACCCCCCAATCTTTTTCCACATTTACATTTCTCCAGAATCCTCACAGGCATTCTTCCCAATTGTTGTTTTTATAGAGATATTCTTCGGTTTTTTTTATGTTCCAGTCCTACTTGGATGCCCCAAAGTCCGGTATTTACCTTGAGAATGCCACCGGTCCTAGATACGATTTCTGGCTGGGCCTCCACTCGACCTACGAGAACGGCGCCCCCCCCCTCGCGCGGCCGCGATTTTTGAGGTCGGGGTCGGGGTGTTTTTTTTGTTTAAGAACACTCATTTTCTCGTTTTTTTTCCGGGATAGACCCCCCACCCAACCCCCCTACCCCCCCTCTTCGCGGAGTTCTTTGGAGTGAACAAGTCAGTCATACGGCAAGAGAAGAACCCTTCTTCTTCCCAATCTCCCCTTTTTCTTGAAACCTACGTGATGATCACGTTTTCGCCTTCTTTTTGGCGCTTTTTAATTCGAAATCTTGTCAAAGTCTTCTTGAGGATCCCTTGATCCTCCCGTTTTAGGCCATGGTCCTACTTAGTTCCAATCCACCTACGATCCTTTAGGAAGTTCTTTAAGCACATCCTACTTTAATCTTATTCGTTTCCCCCTGAATCCTCTGTAACCTACCTCACAATCAACTTCGCTCTCCTCTTGTTTGGAACACTGTGATTCAATAATATATTCATAGCCAAGGGTTATTTCCCCCCCCCCCAAATGGATCCCTGGAAGCTTTTCTTGCGCCCTCCAAAAGCACTGTTTCATAATTTAAAAATAACTGTGCCCCTTTCCTCGATCTGCTCTATAGATTGACTCCTCAATGAACTCTCCTTCCCCGGATCAGGAAAAATTTTTCCGATTTCCCCCTTTTTTTCGTCCTGGAACTTGATCCTAATCGTGGCTCCTTCTTCTGCCCACCGATCCACCTGTCCTTAATGTTTGCGAACCCCTGTGTTATTCCTTAGCTGTAGGTTTTTTCGTGAGACCCACTTTCCTCTTTCGAAAGACCCTTGATTGGCTCCCTCCTTATAACCCTCGCCCTAGTTTGGAACATTTTTTTTCTGAGTGACCACCCCCGCCATTTGTAGATAGAACAGTCATTTAAGCACTGTTGTAGGTCGAGGTTTTTGTCCGTTTTGCCTCTGTCTTTTTCATTTTCGAGCCCTGTTCTTGGATGACTTTATCTTTGGTCTCTTCCGACTTCCACCGGCCAGTCCCTTTTCCTTCCGTCGAGCGGCTGATTACTCATCGTTTCGTGTGATTTTTTACCCATATACGAATTTATCCAGAGATAAAGCTTTACCTCATAACCGTTTGCATGCCTTGCTGAATTCTTAGCGGGCCCGGCGAAGTTGCCGGCCTCTAGAGACTTCAATTTATAGCTGCGGACCCCACCGTCAAATCATCTGTTGATCCCTTTTTCCTGATGCCCTCCTGAAACACAGTCTCCCCCATTCGATTTTTTCTTCTTCAATCCCTTGACTTGTCCCTGTTTTTAAGGCTACACTTCTGAGATCTTGTTCTAATCCTATTCCTAACAATGTTTTTAGAATCGCTTTCCGACTAGGTGCATCTTAACTGAGCGCTTCTCTTCCTTCTTGTCGATCGTTTGTGTCTTTACCAGGTGATCCGTTATAAATCCATAACGCCCATCTTGCCTTAAGGAAAATACTTTGCTTTTCCGACTCTTCCTCCGTCAAAATAACTCGCTTCGCCGCCCCCCCCCCAAACATTTTATGTCTCCGCGTCTCTCCCCTTAAAGAGTTGCGCTATCCGCGATCTCCGGCTTTGATTTTGATGATTTTTACGCCACTGTCTTTAGTTAATGCCTGCAGTTTTGGATCAAAGCCTTTTTTTAGATTTTTAGTACCATTTCGCGCGCTACACCTCCACTTGCTTCTCGATTCGTTTTTTTCTGTTCAATTCTGGAGTTACCTTCTCCAAGGCGCCCCCCTTCCTTTTTTGATCCTGGAGTTTTCATAATCCCGTAACAGGGTAAGAGCCGTCTAAGACGTTACAATCCATGCGAAGGGAAGCCATCCTGTACTCCGCACTACATTTTCTTTTTTTTTTTTGGAGTGTGTTTTTCTTTTGTTTTCACCATTTGTTTTTTTCTTTTTTTTTTTTTTTCTTTTCTTTTCTGCTTCGTTTTTTTATTCTTTTTCGTTTTGGTTTTTTTTTGCTACCGCATCTCTCTCTCAATAATACTCAGGGTTTTTTAGAGCTATTAGAACCCCGTCCACATGCGGATCACTGCCTTCCTGCGCAATGTCTTGCCCTTATAAGTGCTCTTCCCGTCCCTTTGCTTATTCACCGTTCCTCCCTCTAGACCTTCTTGCGCCGTGGCTACCTTTAGCTCCCCCTGCTGTCCTGTGCGCCAGAACACCCTGACCTATTACGCCAACATTTCCTCCTTTCTTTCCTCGATCGTCACATTTAGAAAACAAAGATTTCATTCAACCCCTCCACCACGACATTGCCGCGTTCAACAGACACCCTAAACGCCTTTTCGATCGCGCTTACGCCCCCTCGTGATTGAGACTTTTTGACCTATACAATGTGATTTGGGTATCGGCTACCACCCGATTTGATTTTTCTTCGCTAGTGAGGGAAAGGGTACCTCTAAACGCCCTTTTTGGAGGCTTCCCCCCCCCTATTGATTCCATTCTCACCTTCGACCCCCAAAGATGCTATGAATTGTCACTGCGAACTCCTGATCACCCTTAGGTAAAGTTTATTCAATCCGCTCTCATGGCACCACAGCGAAAATATATACACCCTAGCCCTTCGCCATTTCCCCCGACTATCGAACTGACTGCCGTTCCTGGATTCAATTTGTTCAACGACCTCAATCTTTTTTTCGTGTAGTTTGCATCAACTGCGTCAATTTCGGCTTCCCTGGGCACCCTTTTCTAACTTCTCCTCGTGCTTTACTCTTTCAGCATGGACCTTTTTCATGATTTTTCCTTTTTTTTCAACCTTCCTCTTTGAGTGACCCCGGTCACACTTTCGTATCAGGGTGTCCAAAATAATAAGGAACCTATCTTACATCACTCCGCTCGACTTCACGGCAGGCTCTTGTGCGTTCCCCCCTCCTCGAACGACAGAAAATTTTCCTAAACTTCCCAGGGCTCGAAAAGACGATAAAGATGCCTGTTTGCAAACATACGTTACGCGGTCTTGCCCCCCAATTGCTTAGTTCCTTTCTCCGAGCAACTGTCATGGCCCGCCAAAATTTTCCAAAATTTCCTGGTTGAGTTCAATTTATTCACATTCTTTTCCTGCAACCATTATTTTTTCAAGGCACACCCCCCATCTTCTACCCCCAATTGGTCGCAACCCTTACCCTAAGGTGGACGCTGTGTTTCGAATGTAATAATTGTCCGACTATATCTCAATTCCTTACGAAGAGCCCTTTCCTTCACGACAATTTCCAATCCCTTATTTCATTGATCTGCCTTTTTTTCGCCCTCTCTTTACTATTCAATCTTTTTTTTCCTTTCATTTTTTTTTTTCCCCCCCCCCACCTTTCGTGGGCGCGCCGCCCACCCCCCTTTGAAAGTAAAGGCATCAAATGGGAAAAATGCGCTCTTCTGGAACTGTCAAGGTATATCACCAAGAGAGATGACGCACCATAGCAGCCTTTCTGTCGTCTTAACTGCCAGCGAACTTTCGGGAACAGCCTCTCAATATCTAGCGCATCGGCATCTTTCTTCGGTTTCTTGCGCATCACGTTTTAATACACCATCTCTTGGTAAAAACTCATTTTCTCAGGCACATACTGACTGTCCGATGCCTCCACTTCTCCTAAGGGCCCCAGTGCTAATTCCGAGTTCCCTTTGCGCGACCAAGATGTTCGCTTGATACTGCTTGTCCGAGTCGCTTGTCGCCCCTCCCCCCTAGCTCAGAGGGAGGGGTTGTGGTGGGGGTCTCTCTCCCCTTCTTATCAAACCTATCTTGTCTAGGAGGAAAACCCCCACCGGACCACCACCGCTTGCTCATTTTGTCTTTTTTCTCCTCCTCCTAGGTGAGTCTTTTAGCCCACGGGTTCCCCGCTTTTAGAGAGGAATCTGCAGCTCTCCCCGTATCGTATTGGACCGCCAAGTGCGTTGACGCCTCTCTATCGATTCCTTCATCCCAATAGTAACTATTTTTTTCTTTTCTCCCTGCACAATTTCTTTCCCCTAAAGACTAATAAACAGTTACTCCTCCGTTGTTTTTGTGAGGAGTCGATATATGGTCGGGTTGATCCGTGACCCGCAGTACTCTGGCTTTTCTCCTTCTTCCAGAAGGCTCCTCCCCCTTTCCGCGCCCGCGCTGACACTTTGGGTATCCGCCACGACCCAGGCTCTTCTCCCCCCCTTCAGTGCTCCGAGTTGTGTTTCGGTTGTTTTTTTTTGGGTGTCCCCGCACACTCCTTGGCATACCTAGAGGTAGTCTCCCCCCCCAACCCAAACCCTCCCCCCCCTCTTTCGGATTTCTTTGCCGAAACAAAAGCGAAGCCCGGACCCCCCTCCCTGAGCAACCCTATATCCTCCAAGCTCACATTCGTTTCCGCGCCAAATGACGCTTGTATGATCCTTAGAAGACCGGTTCGGCGAAATTCTCCCCTTCAGTTAAGACTTGGTCTTATCGTGATCCGCCAGTTTTATTTTGCCTGAGATGGTGGATACGCCTTTCCCAATCCACCCTACGTACGCTCTTCCAATGGCCACCCCCCTCTTGGACGATTACCTTTTCACCGCCCCCCATTCGCTCCTAATCCCGAAAATCACCCCTCAGCCTTTTTTTTGGACACACCGTTCTTCCAGAATCTCCATCAGTTACCTTGTCCATGTCATTTCCGGGTGAAGTAAGGTTTTTGATGCGGTCGCAGACCCCTTTTTCATTTCCTTGCCCACAGCTTGCCTTCTCCCCCGATCTCGATTGATTGCATTCCTTTTCCCATTCCGATTCTTATGAATGATCAGGGTGTAACCCTGCCTCTTGCCCTTTCGTCACTGCGCACTCTTGATGCCCCTCTCGCCCCCTCTTCCTTTCTCTCATGCTCACTTTTAGGAATTCTCTTTTCTTTTTTAGTTGTTTGCGACACTCCTCCGTCTCTCAACTCTCACTTTGATTGGATACGTTCTCTCCAACCCACGTTCCCTAGTTTTGTTGACCCTCGTTTCCCCCTTTCAGTGATCTTATCCCTAACTCTTAACTCCAATGTTGTTCGTCTCTCGTCGTAGGTTTTTTCCGTTTGGCCATATGTCTCTATAGCATTAGTGGGAGTTGACTTAGTTTGGTTCGTCTTACCCCGCAGCTTCCGGCCTCCTTTAGAGGATTTAGGTTACTTCATGAGTTTCTTCGGTTCTGGGGGAAACCCCACGAATTTATCATATGATTTTGAACGCCTCTAAAAGGGCATACGCTCTGTCCCATATCATGACGCTTCCCTCCCTTTCTACTTGCCTCGGCGCGAAATTTAATACTTCGGTCCCCCAAGGAACCGCCAGTCTTTCGGTCGTTTGCCTGATGCTTCAGGAACTTTTCGATTTGCCCAGCCGATTTTTACGGGACAGGGCCAGTAATTGCCACCCTTGATCGATAATTGTTTTTCTTTGTGTAAACTTCCTACAAATTTCTTGAGACTCGCGCTACCATCCTCTTTTTGAACTTCAAATTTCCTTTTTCTGGTAGCAATTCCTTCAATAGTTGTAATGTGCAAGGACCCTCATTTTGCAATGATATATCGACCTTCCCCCCAATCACTGTTTTCAAAGAATTAGTCCAGCCCCTCGCTCCCCAACAACTGCTTACGGAATACCCAAATCACATTTCGCCTACTTCTGTCTCATCCCCTTCCCTTGGAATTATCATCCTCTTTCAGGTACGTTGTGAGGTTTATTCTGTGGGACGTTTTGTACATTCAATTTCTGGTCTTCCCCTTGGTGGGCGAACGCTGTGACGTTTTTTCGCGCGAGCCCCTAGCGTTTTCAACTTTTGGAAGGATGGCCTAAGTCTTTCGGCGCCCTCCACTGTCGTTAATTTCGCCACTTCCGCCATATTTGGTGATGCCTGGGAAAGAACGCCGGTCCCCCCCTTTTTCATGTAAGTTCAAGCCGTAAGCCACTTTCTTTGAATTCAGTATTATCCGCCA
>Ga0179593_1320481_pt1 | contig 12874 bp, 9 predicted proteins | sample CZODoug2_1_08_16_FD_185931 | JGI IMG/M metagenome (GOLD analysis project Ga0179593, IMG submission 185931) | Vadose zone soil fungal communities from Angelo Coast Range Reserve, California, USA - CZODoug2_1_08_16fungal (PacBio error correction) | ecosystem: Environmental > Terrestrial > Soil >... | reverse complement strand
ACGTGCCAAACAACGAGGCGAAAGCCTTTTTTTTCGGCGTCCTTCCATGCTCAGTTTCTCCATTTTCTTCGGACCTTGCCCAGGTTTTTTTAATTTCTCCGGGATTCTTCCCGCGTTACTCTGCTGGCAGAGAAATTTGAACCCTGGCTTCCAGGGGGCTTGTATAGCCTTGTCTGTAACAGGCTCAGACGCTTTTCGTTAACGGCCACGTCTCCTTGTCCGGCTCCTGCAGTTTGAAATTTAAAGTGTTCTTTACATCGAGTTTTTCGTCGGTTTGAGCATCCCTCTCCTTTACCTGAAAGAGAAATTGTGACTGCAGGGAAAAGCGGAATCTCCCCTTCACCACTGGTAGTGCCCGCATTGACTCCTTCTGTTGCCCCATCATCGATAGACCCCCTCCCTTAACATGTGTACTGGGTTTTCTCCTCCCCGGCTGCAGGCTTTTTGGGGATTTTGAGAGACCCGGCCCTGAACAGGTTGTCCACCCCCATTCTCCCCCATTTTGAAGTAGTAAAATTGTTTACTCCTTCGGACCCCGCTCCTGCTGCTATGAAAACCCCCGTCGTCAGGTTATCGAAATTCATGGTTTCTGTTCGTCAGGAAGTTTTGCCTTTTCCCGGAAGTCTGCCTGGCAGTGAACAGGCCTCGGACCTCTGGCTTGACAGAAATTAGTCTCGGCCTTCATCCTCCCCCCTTCCCCCTCCGAGTCCGTGCGGAGCACGGCGGGAGGTGGGTTTCTTCCCGTCGAATTTGAAGAGGCACTCCTCTTTGCCTGTGGTCTCGGGTATCGACGCTATTTTCTGGGAGGTGCGTATTTGGAATTATTCGCCTCTTTCGCCCAGAGAGGTTTTTTTAAAGTGGCCCTCTTTTTACAGACTTACGTGGAGGGATGAAGAAGTTTTTTTGGCCGCGCGGCGTGAACCGCATTTGCCTGGTTTTCTTTCTCTCTTATACGTTAAGTTTTTGCTCGACCCCCTCATCCCCCCCGTTTTTGGCAGAAGGGCCTCCTGCCGAGGTCCTGACAGGCCTTGGGTCCTTACTAGAAGTTTGAACCCTCCCCCTTCCGTTGAGGTCCCCTGTAGACGTCTAAGGAAGGGTCCTCGATCCCCCCCGTTCGGAGATTCTCTTCAGTGACCCCCAAAGTGTTCTCGACGCAGTTTCCCCATTTCGTTCCCTTGGTCCCTTAATGGATTGATCCGGTTTGGTCCTATGATCATCTACTCTTAAGGACTGTACAAGGCGGCATGGCTTGGTGCAAGGGCTATCCTTGTGCCCAGTGACTGTGTCTCTGTTCAACACCACGTCACCCTTATCTAATCAGTTCTCATTCTTTCCTTATGACAAACCTCGCCGTCTCCTTTTTTTTTCCTCCCCAACCGTGATGATGGACGACTTGGGGGAGGTATCGTCGTGGCGCCGAGGGAAGGGACCAAGTACCACGTGCCCTGGCCCTTCCTGACGGCCCGTAGCGTAAAAAAGTTGCCTTGGACAGGAAGAACACATCCTCCCTCCCCCTTTTTTTCTCACCAAGGGAGCTTACGTTGAGCTCCGGGGATAGAACCGGAAAGGTATCTTAACCCCTCCCGCAAGAGTTATCTCCTCAGAATTTCGTGAACTACGTCGCCGTCCTGTAGCGTGCCACTCCTTTGGCGGGTGGAATTTTATCCACCCTCGCTACTCGGTTTCTTCTCGTGCCGACATAGCTACGATAGCAAGTTGCGCTGGCTCCTCCCCTCCCCCGGCATTTCGGTATCGGTTCGAAGTTATATATTTGAGGGATCCCCCTCGCTGGCGAAAGAGTTATGTTCGTCTTCCTTTCGGATTTACGCCGTACGTCCCGGCCGTCTGGGGGGATCTGTCTTCCCTGCCCTGGGGCTGTCTCGATTTTTTCCATTCCGCAAAACCATTTATTCCGCAGCATCCAATCTCTTCCTCTCGCCCGCCCAAGCCGACGCGCTTTTATGCCTGGACTTCGGGTCAACGCACACCTGAATTACATCTAAAGTAATGACCTTAGACTTACGGCACTTTCACCTTTCTTCTCTCTCCTTCCTGCTGTTAAGCCTAGGGAGATGATGACGTTTTTGTCTTTCTCCTCGCACTCCTTCCCGGACTCGACGCTGACCTGGACTTTGATGGATATAGATGTGTCCCCCCCATGAGGAGTCCTTTCACTCTCCCCGGGCTTCGCGCCTTCACCTATTTTTCCGATGTTAAACTTGCGAAGGCCGTTTGTAGCTCTTCTTCCTTGGGTTTCCCAAAATGACAGCGATCGAAAGGGTATATACCGCCCCGGCCTAAATTTGAGATCCTTTTCACCTCACCGTGTGTCTGTGACCGTTAATGATTTAAGATCGGCTCTGACCTTCTCGTTCGTCCCAGTGCCCTTACAGCACTCCAGGCTATCCCCCCAGCACATTCATTACTAAACGATAGGTTAGATTTTTATATTTCAAGCCTGGAAGCTGGAATACCCCTAACAAGCGACATCCCGTGCCTATGCGCTGTGGCGTGTTTGAGATAGAGGCTGTTGGCCATGTAGACTACTGGACAATGGCACCTTCATTTTTTTTCACAGACTCCGTTTTCTTCGCCTTTACGATCTTCCTCATCGTATGCAAGCTGCCCTGTACTGCTGCATACACTACAATGCAATTTCCCTTAACCAAGTGATCTACTCGGACTTTGACCCCCCCTCTACTTTACCCGAAATAAGGAGGGTGAGTTTGTCTTTTTCTGTCCTCTCCTCCTACCCCCCCTAAATAGGAGTGTTGGGTGCGCCGGGCTGCTGCCTACGCCCGACCTCCTCTTTCCCTCGAGAATTCGAGAAGGAAGAACGGGTTTTCATGGCCATGATTTCTTTTACATCCCCCTCCCCGACAAACAGGTGTTACGTCTTATCTTCCTGTGTTCGCTGTTCCAGGTTTCTTTTTTTGCAAGACGAGATTTAGAACCCATTTGTTTCGGCAACCTCCACCCGGATTTCGTATACCCATATGTTTGTCACCTAGACGTGTTAAGTGGGAGAACCTTACCGTGGGTGATGTAATCTCGTGTCGACGCCCTGGTTTTGCCTGAAAGCTTTTGGGGTGGTGCCGCCTTTGCGTCTATCGGTTTGGCACAGAGCCCCCCCCCAAAATCTACTATAGTTTATAACTTGTTGTTTGATCGAGCTTTCGTTTGTACACAAACCAGAGGTAGTCACCCCCCAATATGTAGTTTACAACTAAGTAGTCCCTCTCCCTGCTTTTTCACTCACTCCAATGGAGCCCGGACTTCCCGCCCCTATCGCGTTCCACCCTGTTTCCGATTTTATTTTTTCTACCTCTTTTTACTGAACAAGTGCCCTGTGTCCCATCTTTCTTCTTGTGAACAGCAGTTTTCCCATGTTTTCACGCCATCTCCGTCCCATTATGTATGGAGTTTCTTTTTCGATTTACAGAACTGATCTTGGAATCCAACCTTCGTATGTCTATCTCGTTCACATTGAGTTCCGTAAGCACGGGGAACACGAACACGCCATGTACTTTACGACCTTTGTAGCGTGTAGCCGTTGGGAGAAGACTGCACCATACAGGAATTCTTTCTTGGCCGTGAACTGGAGTTCCGAGCTCACCGCCGAACATCTCCTTTCTTTTCCTTTTTCATGTGTGTCAAGGACGGCTCTCTTTCTTTCCTTTTTTGCTCCGGCCGGCTCCTTCCCCTTTCCTATCCCTTTCACCTGCTAACCCGCAGGATGGAGGTTCCCTCGCCCCATTCCTTTCCCTTGAATTGTCCGAGACGACATCTCCCTACCTGCCTCTTAGGAAAAAAGAGATGCCGGTTTATTGAAGAGAGTCGTTCCCGGCCGTGTTTTTCCTGCTGCCCCTCTATCAGTTTTTAAGAAAGAGAAGTCGTTCTATGACTGTATTTTTGTCCGATAAGTTTCATTTGCGAGGTGCTGGTCGAACCGATATCATATCCCCTGTCGTATACATTTAGAAGACTTGGAGGTGAGTCAAACCGATCTATTCTCTTTTCACCCTTCTATAGGACCCCTGCCCTTCGAAGATGTACGGACCCCCCCATCCCCCCTCCTGATATCCCGGCTGCCTTCAATCCCTGCGTTAAAAGTGAAGGTGCGATCCGATTCAATATTCCCCCCTCCTCTTTCGCTCTTCTGGAAGACAAGAAGGCAGTGTCTACCCCCCTCGTGGAACCTATCTTTCGTCGGGATTTTTCGACGCCCCGATGAGAGATCTTACGCGTTATAGCCCCCCTAAACATTCCTATCCCTTGTCTGCCAAGTCCCGGCATGATAAACGTCCTCCCTTCATTCACGTTCCGGTTTACGTTTGAGCGGCCTCGATGAGCTGGACCCTTCACCACGCGGTCGAGTTTACCTCTTGTTCCCTCCTGTCTCTAGGCCGGACGCGCGGCACCGAGCCGTTTCCCCTCTTTCCCATCCTCCTTGACCTATCTTCGCGGCCCCCCGGCCCAGATAGCCTACCCACACCCCCCGGGTTAGCCTCCCGCGATGCAGCTCCGCGCATCCTTTCAAGTCGGTTATACTGCCCGCCTACCCCTCGAGCCCCCCCCGGCCGCTTTCTGATCGCCAGCTCGATTGCTTCTCTGTCCCCAGAGGTAACGACCGGCGTCTCTTTTTTCTTAGTTAAAGCGCCCTTGGAGAAAGGGAGTTCATGTTTCGAGCACGCCGCCCACCGTCTTTTAGCTCTGATAGACAAAACTACTTTAAACCCCTCTACTCCCTTCGCCTAATAGATCAGAACCGCTGTATCTCCCGTCCCCGGCTCTCTTGTGGAGTCAGTCTTCACAACGAGAGAGCTGCCCCCTTCCTCTTAAGAAACTGATGAGAAACCTCTCGCGATTTCTTGAGGCCTGCTACTGGTCCAGACTAGGAAAAAGTCAGTACTGTACAGTAGCCTTTACCCTTGAAGTTGAAGGTGTATGCAAATCTTCTAGCTTCCAATCACCCCCAGCTGAAAGCACCAGGCCAGGTCTTTTGAGTTTAATACCCAGATTGAGGCCTTATACCGAAGCTATGGAGTCCTCAGTCAAACTCGTCGTGTTGATCGTAATTTTTTATCCCCTTCCGTTTTCTTTAAGTTTAGGAAAAATCCCTATTTCACCCCTTATCTTAATCCATTGAAAGGCCGTAAGTTCCTCCGACTATGCATGTCTCGGCACCCCATCCCCCGCTTAACTTAAGGGTACCAGTTAATCGACCCCCCTCCTCCCCCTTCCTTTTCCTCCACAGGAAGCTGCCCTGAGCATTCTTCCTCACTTCTTCGTTGCCGATAAACTTTAGTATCGATCTTCTTCATAGCAAATTCTCGTTACCCTGTCTTTGTTTAATGAAAAGTCTCCTTCATTCCCGGTTTTACTTTCCCCTGTTTTGCCGTCTCAGGGGGGTCGGTTTTCTAAACTTCTCCTTTTTTCACTGTTTATCGTAGCCGTGTAGAAGAACCAGGGCCTTCCCAGCCCGTCGGACTGCTTTTTCTCGCTGGCCCCTCCAGGCGTTCCCAGTGAGTGATACAGTAGACATGGTTATTTTTTGGTCGAACTCAGCCTTTTCTCCCTTCCGAATGAGAAAAAGCAAAAAAGACCCAGTGCTTCTTGTTTCCTTTTGTACCCCAGTAACACGCCCCTTTTTTGATTGCTTTTCACTTCTCCTCCCTCCTAACAGTTAGCCCCGGTCGAGTCAATCTCCACCGCCCCCACCTTCTCCCGCCCGCCTCCCCCCCCTCTTCTACGATTCTTCGGATACAGACATCTGGCAATCCTGAGTACCGGTATGAGGCTCCGAGCATGTGAAGACGGCAATTCATGGACCTCGTCCGACCCACGGTAAGCCCCTTATTGTCCCCGATAGAAATCAATCTTCCAGAACAGCAACGGCTGGAGCAGTCATTCAGAAGCAACGGGATAATATCCCCACTTTAGCGTCCCGTACTCCTTTTTTGTCCATTTTCTTGCGAAGATCTGATAAGCGGTTTTCAAACTTGGCGACTTCTCTAGGCACTAGGGAAAGTCCTCCTTGACTAATTTATTACTTGGCAAGTCGTCAGAGTGGCCCTCAGGGTGAATATTGAGTTTCAGATCTTTATGTTTCCCTCCCTTTTCTCTAGCACGAAAACGCCTCCGAGCCCCTGTTTGCTCACCCCTTCCCTGTCTCTTTCAGAGACTTCCTGACTAGAATTTCGTTCTGGTAAAGGCCGTCCTCCTACGAGTAAACCTAAAGGCTTCCTGTCAACTTTTCCATCTTCATTTATGAGCCCTAGTTTCGATTAATACACCTTGAATAAATTTTTTGCGGTAAAGTTCTTTCCCCCTTTCGCTCCTAACGTAGACAAAACCCATTAATCTGTCCCCTTCTGGCTCCCCGACCCTCCTCTCCTATAGCTTTCCTCATGTTAGTGATTCGGGGGAAACCCTCGGTGAGCCGTTTTTTTCTTGTCGAGTCTTCGTCCATGTTAGACCAGTTGAGGGTTCCAATCCTTCTCCCAGCCCTTTCTTGTGGTGGTGAATGTTATCCCCTTTTGACCGTGTTTCTCTTGCTTTATCACTCGGATAGAGAGTACAATTCCATTTTCAAAATGCGTGCCTTGGTTGTCCTTCCGACGGCTGCCCCCCGTAAAAGGCGAATCTGCTTGTCTCACTTCCCGCCGGGGGCTCGATGAATACCATTTACCCCAGGTTATCAGTCTTTCTTTTCTTGGTTCATCCAAGGCAAGAAATATCTCCCCTGTCCCCCGCGGGAACAAGGCTAATTACACCCTTGAAATATGTAGAGTTAACTCCTTTTCTTACATCCTTTGCGTTTCCCCTCATATGCAGAAAGGACAACCCTTTTCCCTCGTGGCGTGCATCCAGAAGGGCTAAGGGCGCAGGGAGTCTTGGGCCACGAAAGGGAAAACCAAGGATCTCCTCATTCGTGTAAGCTTTACCCCCTTGTTGGTAATCTATATAAAACGGATTTCTTTAACATAGGGCTCAGAGTGTCTTGACAGACTGTCTTCCCTTGTACGGTACCGTCTTTCCTTCCCCTGGCCTTCTGACCCATTCCTTCGCATGGCGACAGGAAGCTCTGCACCTCACCTTTATATTCTTACATCTTTTTCCTTGGGATTTTTTGCGTTCCGCGGTAGACAGGAAAGCTGAGAAATTGGGAGGGTTCGGCGTTCGAAGAGCCGCCCTCCTATCCTGGTGTAGTTGTCTTTTGACAAAGGATCCCTACCTTCATGCTTTCCTTTCGGTATTTATTCTGCAGCCGCTCAGTGGTGCAGAGACCCTCTTCCCTCCCGTCGCCTTTTCAGCAACATTAATGGAGAAGGTGTCCGCCTCGAATATCCTGTATTCCCTCCTTTCTTTCTAGAACTCAGACTACCTCTGCGCATTTTTTTTTCTCTTCTTGTGCGGTTCTCTATTATACCCCCAAGCTGTGAGAAACTCCTTTGTGATTGAAGGACCTTTCACTTTCCCTTTGCTTCTGCACCGGCGACTTTTAAACGGAAAAGCAAAGGGACGGTTCTGACCCTCTTTTCACTCGACGGTATTATCTATCGTTCACTGTAACTGTCGCCCAAGGTAGCAAGCTGTTCCCCTTAGTAGAGGGGATAACCCTTTTATTTTTATCCTCCCCTTTTTATGGTTCTAGTAGCAGCTAGCAGGTCGTAAGGATTCATCCCCCTGGAGCAATTATCTGTAAGCTCCCTCTCTTTCTTTCCCAAGCTCTCTAGCGAATCCCCCCCTGTAGTCCCCTTAAGTATGATACCTTACTCATGTCTAGCCATCTACTTCTTCCTAGGCCGAAGACATTTGGTTTTTCTTACAGAGGTGATACATGTGTCTTTTGATATTGATCTATCCTCCTTTTGGGAATTTCCCCCCCCCTTTACACGGCCCTCAGGCGCGGTCACCACTTTTCTCTCTTGTAGCTGCGGCGTTTTTAGATGGTGTTCTTCAGCGAGGAGGTTTTTTTCCCTTTTTTCCTGAGAGAAGAGAGGAACAAAGAGCTTCAGGCTTTTTTCCGCAGACCCTCTGTTAGTAGTTTTACAACGATAATTTCTGAGCCGCTTTCCTTTTATTTTCCCTTTGATTTTTTCATCTCCCTTCCGCAGAAGGGGAGTAGTCATAGAACTGTCCTCGACTGTCTACCCACGTTGGTGGCTGTCACGTAACCTCTTTATCCGTTAGGAGACGTTTGTATAGCGGGTCTTTATACCTGAGTTCTATTTACTCTTTTCTTCCTTTGGTACCTTGGGAAGAGTTAGTGAGGGCCCTTGAGACACCTTGTTAGTCCGGCTTCTTCTTACCATTTATCGGACTTGACTAGAATTCATCTCCAACCCCCTCACGTGGCAGAAGTATACTACCTATTCCGAGTAAAGCCACTCTAGGCCTCATCCCCGCGTTGCCTCTTTAAGTTCTGGACACGACCAAGGAACTGTACAACCGAGTTTTCACGTCTTCAGGAGGACTAAGCCCCTGCTTCCCTTTGTTTCCTCTCCTTGACTTGGCATGTGGCTAGAACTCCTCGTCTTTTTGGTCTCTTCCTCTGCCCCGGTTAAGAAAGGGGTCGTAGCAGGGTGGATTGGTTTATTTACCACTCCTGCGAGCAAAAAGCCTTGAAGATTCTCCTGTCCGCTCCCTTCCTTCACCTATTTTAAAGTTTTATGGAATATGAGCCACCCCCCGGCCCGATGGCCACACCATTAGCCAGGCGCCGTGTCCTCGCATTTTTTTCTTTGACCAACCAAAAAAAAACACCCTTGCTACGGTTGTATCCCCTTCTTCATATACGATCGAATTCACTGAATATGCTGCTGTGATCTGCAATGCGACTATACATTCGTTTTCTCTTCGTCTGAACCGAAGAAAATGGTTACCCCTGCTCCATCCGCCCCCCCCCCGTCCGACATCTTTCTTTCTTCTTCATTGGTTCAGAGGACGAGGAACCTCCTTTTCTACATCCACTTCTATCTCATTCTGTTGGATGGTCGCCCGGGCCCCCATTCAAGTTCCCCTTAATTTTTTTACATAGCAGCTGTGTTGCTATCTTGTTACTAGCTCCTTCCCTCTCAGGTCATTACGTTGTCCAGTGATCCGGACTCAACTACCCTGTCCCTCCTTGCCACAGTGTCCCTACCGTTGATTGAAGGTTCCATATTCCTACCTAACTCCGGATGTTTCCTTTCAGTAGAGCTTCCTTCGACCTGCCCCTTTTTTTTTTTTTTTCCTTGGTCAGTTGTGCCGAAGATACTCTGGTTTCCTAGTCGGTTTTTACGTCGCCCCTAGACCTTTTTTTGTTGTTTATATAGGAGGATCTGTAACTCCAAACGACCTCCGCACCACGGTGTTCGGATTCCTCTCCGATCGCCTCTGTCACACTTTCTTATTTTCATGGAAGCACGGAGGGTACTTCCACTTAACCCCGGGCTTTTTTTTATGTTACTTTCCCGAAAATCTCCACTTTGAACCGCGAGAGGAGGATGATTTGGCTCCCCCTTTCCTTTTATTTTTTGGGCAAGGCTCAGTGCGTTTGTTCTGCCTGTTTACTTGTGTTTTTGCCGAACCTACTGTTTTGTGCAATAGATCCCTCCCTTTTCTCCTCTTTTTTTTTTTTCGAGTATTCGGGAACCACCAACCCCCTCGAGAGATTTCTCCCCCCCCCCCCATCCGGATACGGCCACCTCAGGAGGTTCTCCCTGTTTTATTCCCATCCACCCTCCCCCCCAAGACGGGGACGAACCAAACCAGATTCAGCCGAGATTCACACTTTTTGCTTTCTCGCACTTCATACCTAGTAGTTGCATTCCCACCCCAACGGATTCCATATATTTTGTTGCACCATATTAGTGGACAATTCGAAAAGTCGAGACCGTTCGAACCCCTTGAGGTCTTTCTCGTTGTACAGAGCCTTCTAGCGTCGATTTTACTCAAATGTTTAGTCAACCCACTTTCTAGTCTTAAAAGTGACATTTACTAGGACAGATCCCAGCTTTAAAGAACAGAAATGCAGCTCATTGGTCTCCGTCTCTTTTTGCGAAGCGACCGTCCAAAGAACGTTCCTTTTCGGTTCTGAGATTTTCCTTCCCCCTAGAGAAGAGAAATAGTTAGGGTTTCAGGTACTTTGCACCTTTTTTCGTTTCGGTAGCTGCAATAAGTCACGCACCGTTCCTGTCCCCGTGACGATCCCCCCCTTCTGAACACGAAAGTAAACCCACTTTATTCACTTGACTTTTGCGTTCGAGACCAGATACATGGTCCTCTATCCCCCCTCTCCAATCAATCCGCGGGGATGTAATTGTTCAACCTTTCGGACCATTCTTTCCTCCGAATCTTTTCTCCTCGATGCCTGAATCATTCGGCCCCTGAGGTAGGGTGTGTCCGTTGAACTCTAGACCAAGGTAGTTCTTGAATTGTCTTCCGGAAAGAAAGATGGCTGAGTTTCAAACCGATACACATCTTTTTTTTCTTGACCACAGTCAGCTGTCACGATAGACTTATATTCCCCCGGAAAAAGTCCCCTCCCCCTCCGGCCCCTCTGGAAAGCCCGGCTTTCGTGTCTTTCACGCTTTGAACCGGTGCCGCGGACTCAGGAGATCCCCCAACCAATCTCTGTGCCTTACCCCTTTCTTTTTCATTTTCCTCTCCCCGACAGAGAACCTTGATTTCCACCCAGGCGCGTACACTTGGAATGTCTTTCTCGTCGAAGACCACTAAGCTCTCTTCTTCCCTCTATTTCCAACTCCCTTAGGCCAGAAGGCGCTGACCCAGGCCTTTACCTTCCATTTTTATCTCCGAATTTAATTCAGGGATAATTTTTTGACAGCTGCGGCCGGTCGCTTTAAAGCATTCCGTAGATTGTTCGAGGCCGAAACTCGTGGCCTCTTTCCCTCGCTTCGACGGAATTTCCGTTGCTGGAAGTGTTCCAGTCTCCTTCCTTCTCATTCACCCCCTCTCCTTAGCCGGCCACCAATGATAAAAAAACTTGGTTTACTACAGGCCTCCCCTTGAGTGAAACGAGTAATATCCGGCTCCGACCATGAGCTGACAGCTTTCCTCCCCTCCTTCTCTGTGATACGAAGGTGATAGATGCCCCCCCCCAACCCCCCCTGTTAAACCTCCTCTCTTTTCTGCTTGAACAGCTTTTCTGCTGTTAGGAGGATTCACTGAGACCACGTTACTCCCCCCTGGCTTGAGCCTCCCCTTTCCCTCTAAACACCCCTCATAGGGGTCACTCCTTCGGGCCATACTCGAATCCCTCCCGTCTTCTCAATATCGTAGAAGCGTTGGTCCCTTCTTTTCCCTGGGCCCAAACTTTCCTCGATGTTGTCCGGAAAAAACTATGAACCCTCCGCTGCTATTTTTTCGCGCCCACCATGTTGAATATCATCCCCAAGCTTAAAGTTTGGAATTCGTTCGACCGTGTAAGTTTTTAAACAGTGTACCAAAGTAAGAGCGATGCGTGCTCCCCAGCCACTCCAGGCCCCCCTACTTCCCCCCTCATGCAGGAAGCACTTCCTCAAGGCTCTTGTTCTGCCCTCACCCAGTCTGATTTGCGTATATGAGCACATAGTTATATATCCTTTGAGACTCCGTTTTTTTTTTCTTTCCTCAAATTTGTTTGATAAGGAAACGCAAGAGCTCTCTAGCAGGAGACATTCCCATTCTTTCCTGGTAGACTAGCGAGATCTAGACCCCAAGACCTTCAAGGTCTAAGCCTAAGTTGGTAAGTAACGAAATCTGTTTCCCTACATTCTGCTTCCCCCCTTTGATAATTCTCCGGGCCCCTGGATATACTTCCGTAGTCGAGTCTCTAGATTATCCCCTGTACTCCTATTCGTGGAAAAGGAGCCGGATTCCCTTTACTGAAGCCCCTTTCTCTATGGCCTCCTGTCCTTTTTCTCACAACGGCATGTTATAGGACAGGGTTTCAGTATCTGCCTTTCTCCGCCTTCGGACTTCCGCTCCTCCCCCTTCCCCTCCAGGAGTGACCACTCATTGAGGCGAGGAAACCAGTTCTCAAGTTTGCTACTGTTTTAGCTCCCCGACTTCGAAGTCAGCAGAGTAAGAAGGACAAACCCGACCAAGTTCGTCGTGGATGTCTTGATCCTTCCCCCCCCAACAAAGTATGCGTTCTGATCGTCATTTTTTCGACGCTCCCCTACCCTCCTGCGCCACCCTCCCCCCCCGCGAGAATTGAGAAAATAGAAATGCACTCCGCCAAAAACTATTTTACTACGTATTCCTCACTCTGGCTTTTCACTATCTACGGTCTCAGGCTAGACTGTGGGCCTCCCACTTATGACTAGCCCCCCGGGTGGACGCCACTTCTTTCCCCTCCAGCAAGTACCCCGCCCCCAAGACCTGGCCGTCGGGTTCGTACTAGGTATTTTATAATACAATTTTGTAGGCGTTCGGTCCTGGTGTGGGGGGCTACGCCTAGACCGCCTTTTGAAACGTGACGGCTCCTAGTCACGCCCCATTGGGACGTTCCTTCGTCCTACCCCCTCGATCCTAGGTGCCAAAAGTAGCCTTTGAACTTTCTCCACTTCTCTTGCCCCTCTGCGGATGAAATTTCACTGCTGGTAACTTCCTTCCTTACCTTTCTCGAAAGTCAGGTGACCGAACGACGACTTGCACCTCATCAATAATTTTACTCTCTCCTCCCTCGTTCCTTGCGATTATTACCGCGCTGCCATGACGTCGAAACCCTCAGTACAAACGTAATGTTAACCGGTCGCTTTCCTTCTCACCGAAAGACTTTCACTCTACGACCAAATGGGGGTAGACCCGTTCCCTTTCTACCCTTCTCTCGTTTCCCCTTTTACGCCGAAACGGTCCCTGACACTGTTTTCCCTCTGTGGAA
>Ga0179593_1232766_pt1 | contig 12874 bp, 14 predicted proteins | sample CZODoug2_1_08_16_FD_185931 | JGI IMG/M metagenome (GOLD analysis project Ga0179593, IMG submission 185931) | Vadose zone soil fungal communities from Angelo Coast Range Reserve, California, USA - CZODoug2_1_08_16fungal (PacBio error correction) | ecosystem: Environmental > Terrestrial > Soil >... | reverse complement strand
CTTTCAGATCCTGGTCTTTCTTTTGTCCCTTGTTCCCTTCGTCTTTTGTCACTTTCTCCGGTCGAGAAAATTCAAGAAGGCAACCTTTCTACTCAGCTTCTAGTTTCCCTGGCCTCACGGCCCGAGCTCCGTTACCTCTTTTAGAGAAGCCCCCTTAGAATTTCACGCGTAAGGACCCGCTTCCGTCAGCATTTTTCTTCCGCGCTGGTGATCAGTTTCACCTGTCTTGCTTTTCCCGCTGCGTCGGTTCCGTTGTAAGTGGTGGTCTCCCAAGTCTTTTTCAGTAGGTCTTTTCCCTGTTCCTTTCTTCTTCGACGTAGGTGTCTTATCCCTTTCCGAGGTTCCGCTGTTCGGTAGAAGCTGCATCTCCTTACATGCTTCCGATCCTCTTTTCTATGGTGTTTTTTTCTTTGGGTCTCGTCTGTTTTTTTTGTGGTAGACATCTATGCCCTTCAGAGGTTGAGGTTGCCCTTCCGTTTTGAGTCTCCTGACCTCCTGTACATCAGGACAGTGATTCTGTTTTCTTGCGTCTTCTTACAGGCTTAAGTAGAAACAGCCGGTTGAAAAAGTTCGTACCGTCTTTTCATCGCGCCCTTTCTTCCTTGCGCTACCTTCCTCTCCGCTCCGCTTCCCGTTAGTATTATTCGAGTCCCTTTAAGTTTGTTAGAAAGGAATCCCCAAGTTTTTTTTCACGTGTATTTTTAACGGTTTGCCCTTTGAGCTCTGGGCGGCACCCTCTTTCCTTGTCGAAAGTTGTCCTGCCTCGTTTCAAGACGTCCCAGGAAGATTGGCTTCACCCCGCGGATTCCTGCAACTTCAGCGCATACCTCCGATTTGACTTCGTGTTTGTGGAGAGAGACTTTTCTGTATTACTTTTGCAGTCGCCCTCCGGTCCCGCACTCGCTTTCTTCTTTTCCCTATTTCCGGCCACTGGATTCTGCAGTTAGACTTTTCCCTTGCCCCTTTTTCGTCCCCAAGTCTTGGCTCGCAAGATATTTTACAAGTCCTTTTTTCTAATTAAGCACTTTTGACCCCCACTTTACTTCTCGACCTCCATTGGCGAGATCTTCCTTTGTTCCTTCGGCAAGTTCAAGGTGCTTTTTCTTTGCTTTCCCTCCCTCCGTTTTCTCCTACCCTGTTCTTTCTTCTTCTGTGAGTGATTTATAGCCCGGCCCCTCAAAACGATTTTTTCTTTCCTGGATTCCTTCTTTCTGCCCTCAACTCGGCCACTCAACACTCGTTTCCTATTTCGACCCCCCCTTCTTTACCGACAAAACTAACACAGTGCATTCACATCACATTTTCTTAACCCTCCCCCCGCACGCCCTCCTCTTTCCCTCAGGCCTGTCATCGTGATTGATCGTTTACCGACCCCTTTAAAAGCTCTTTCTCAGTCTTTACAAGTTTCCCTCGCCGAACCGGACATACACTTCTCCGAGCTCCCCCATATTTCAATCCACACACTGAACCACCCTCTCCTACACGTATGAAGTGGTTTCTGAATGAAATTCTTTTCCCCTGATTCCACCCCTTCTGAATCGTACAACTTCTGCCCGTTACTCGGTGAAGTTTGGCCTGTATTCCTTCTCTCTCCCTGATTAGTCTTTCTTTTGATGAAAGGATCCTTTCCATAGACGGATAGTCCCTTCCATTTCTTTTTCGTCGCGTTTTTCTTGGTCCCTCCCTCAACGATTTGACAAATGGACCCCTCCCCTCTTGATTTCTCTCTCGCTCTCGCCCTTCACCCCCTGATTTCTTTTGACGTGATCTCTTTACTTTCGAGATTGTAGACCAACTCTCCCCCTGTTTTACTCAGACCTTTCTCTGCGCGACTCCTCGTCACACATCACCGCGGCCGTGTTTCTCTCTTTCACCCTCTCCCTTGAGTTGTTTAATATCGCTTTTCATTGTTAGTGATGTTGTCCCCCCTTATTGGAGGCCGTTTAATGTCGTACTTCCTTGTCTTCCCCCCCTCCTTCTACCACCTTTTACTGTTATCGATCCAATTATGATTACCACTATATGCGAGTTACTTTTCTATCTGAATTTCAGTTGTCGTCTCCTCCCGTTTTTCCGACTCAACGAACCCTACCCTCTTCCCCCTAAGATTGAAGTCCCAAACCTACTCTCATTTTCGCTGACCGGTGTCGTGTTTCTCACTCCCAGTTCCTCCCCGTACACCTTGGCGAAGTTGACGTCCCTGGCCTCCCCACGACCCCCCCTTTTCCGGACGTTCCCCACCGCGCACATGGTGAGACGGGTTGTTTTTCCTTTCTCCCTCCCGGATTGATATACCACTCCCGTACAGACGTCCCATAGGTGGTCGCAATGGCCCCCCCGCGTCCGTCGGGCTCCCTCCCCCCCCTTGGCCGCCCTTTTCGCAGGAAGAACGTTAACAGCGCTTTTGTCTCCCCCACATTTTCCACCTCTTGCCTTACTTTCTTTTGAAGGCATTTGGACCCCTCTCCTCCGTCGTTTTAAAAATGTTCACGCGTTTCCCTCCCTTCGGCGCCGGCGTTTTAATCATCTCTTCCCCACTTTGTTGCCGCCCTCCTATATAAATGGTTTTTTGTGATTCTCGATATGGAGGTCAAAGAGAGTTGGTTCCCTTCTTTTTATGAAGACTCCTGCGAAATGGGGCAGCAGTGCTTTACATTTTGCTTTTCCTTTTGCACCCCGAGGCAGATGCAGGTCCAATGATGGAACCCTTTTAGAATTTATACCCCTGTCTTCATTAGGTTCTTCTTTTCGAACTCTTTCCCTTTCCCCCTGCGGAGGGAGGTCAGGTGAGCCGACCCATTGCCCTTCTCCTTACTTCCCTATCCCCAGAGAGGCTGAGGAGAGTGGTGACAAACTGCCCGAAGCTTTGCTACGAATTCTCCCCCCTGGCGGCTACCATGTTTGGCCCCTCTTTCCAGCCTCCGCTACCTTGTTCTTCCTTCTTGAGTAAGGATCCCAGGTGGTCCTCTTTTGACAAATGAGCCCTCCCCTTCCCAAAATATCCTCAGCAGTGTGACTCTTCCTTCTGGGTGTGGATTCCCGGCTTTCCTCAGCTGTTATGTTTTTTGATTTTTCCAAAAAGTTGGTCCGTCTGAGAAGCTCTGTACTCTCCTTCATGTACTTTCTCGCGATCTTTTTGACAGTGAACGTTTCGCCTATTCCTTCCCCTTTTTCCTTCCCTTTTTCTCCCCCTTTTATTGAAGAAAAGGTCAGTACTAAGGCAGATGACCAAATTCCCTCCCACAGAAGAAACTTCGCACAATGATTTCTTAGTGTATAGACGACCAATCGCCTTCTTCCCGGTAGTACTCTTCGATCCCCTCTTTTTCTGAGTTTGTCTTTCGAGAGGTTGTTTCTCAGCAGATAACACGCCCTCTCTTCTTTGACCTCCTTTGTTTCCTGCCTTGACACATCTCCTATCAGTACCCCTACGAACCAGTCTAGGACCATGTCCCCCTCGTATCTCTAGCACTCCCTTTAGGTGTGAGCGTAGAGCCCGGTTGGTTCCGTCCCATGCGCACCTCCTTCACGACCTCCATTTCTCCCTTGAGGGTTTTGTAGTCATCTTAGTACTTCCACTCCTCCGGGAGTTTCTTCCCGCGGTTCATCAGTAACTATTCAGGAACCTGGGAACCCCCCATTTCAGAACGGGGACGATTTTTCCAGCGAGGGTGTATCCCTTTCTCCACGACGTTTCCACCCGGCCGGTTTGGGACCTGTTTTTTCGTGTAAGTGTTTTGAGGCCCTGACTGGTACTAGTTGTCTGTCACAGGTTACTTTTTTCCCTCGTCTTTTCTGCTTATCACGTCCGAGGTCGGTTTTCGTTTTCCTCCTAGAAAAGATTTGAAAGTCCTATGTGACCTCCTTAGACTGGATTTTTTCGTTTTCAAGTATGTGTGAGTGACTTTACCCCCGGCGTTGTTTTTTCCTTCTCCTTCCCAGCGAACTATGACGAGGTTGACCTGGTTGAAGTTTCCCTTTCAGATCTTCCTTCCATTTTTTTTCCCCTTCTTTTTCGGTGTTTTTTTTTTTTGTAACTGAAGTCCTCCGCAGACAGAAGGAGACTTCCCCCCTTTTGATAGTCTAGGGGGTTCATCCAGCGCCACTCCTCTTTCTCGACCGGACTTATCGCGCCTAAAGTTGCGGCGTCAGCAGTAGCCTTTCCTTTTTTCGTAACTTCCTCCCCTTCTGGAAGTTTGTTCCCCCTTTGGTAGCAATGGGAGGAACAGTTACCGGCTATCTTTCCGGTGGTTTTTTTGAATTTACTTTAGACCAGTTTCCTCTTTTTCTTACGGTGCCCGGCAACTTCAGATTTCACAATTTTTTCCCCTTTCCTTTTTGTTTTGAGAGCTCTTCTGCTCTTAGTAATACTTCGTAAGACACATAGTCGGCGATGTTTTGGATTTTTTTTTTCCCCCCACTTTTTCTCGAATTTTTAGTGTGCAGCCCCCTTACCCTTTCAACGTAGGCCATCCTTTCTCCCATTACCTTTCTGCCTTTCGTGCAGCCTCCTTTTTACTCTTTTAGAATTTTGGATCCTCTACTTTGTACGATAGGTGACCTTCTTTTTCTTTTCACCTTATTTTCCCCGCCCCGTGCGCTCCTTCGTTCTGTGTCTGTGTCCGGGACTCCCTTCTTTATGCTCCTGGTTGAGCCCTAGATGAGAAAAGCAGGAACCTAACCCCTTTTATGAGTGTTTTCCTTTCTTATCAACGTCCCTCACACGCCGGCCCCGCCCTAACCTTTCCCCCCCCAATCCGCCGCACCGTCTCCCTTCTCGGTCTTCCCCTCTTTCTGCTCATTCCCATCAAAACTCCATTCCCCCCCTTTCTGAAGGTGCTTTCCCCCACTCGCCCTGGACCCCTGAACAGACCCCTGCTCCCTCCCCTTTTCCCCATTACCCCTGCGAACCCGCTGCCAGAAACGCATTCGCCCTTTTTTCGAACTTCGTGAAACCCGATACACCTCCCCTTTTCTTTTCCCCCCTTTGCTGCCGTTCACTCGGTGCCGCTTTTGCCCTTGGACTTGACCGTCGCTCCCGAACTTATTGTACTTCCTCCTGACCGTGAAGACCCCCCCCCCTCGCTACTTTTGTCTAGTTCGAGGGTCCGGCTTTTCCGTGAACCGCACACAATTCTTTTTGTCCCCGTCTCACCCTAATGTTGTTCCCCTGAAATTCACATATATGTCAGAGGTTACTGATCGCAGGTCCCTTTTTCGTGCCTTTTTTCTCCCCCTTCGTTAGTCTATGAACTTTACCTCTCTACTAAAATATCTCAAACTCCCTCGTCTTGTCCTATCTTCCCTTTTCTCCATGTTGTGTTCTTCTACTCTTATCTTCATTTGCTGATGGCGGGCTGGGAGGTATTGGGTGCATTTCTCGTACCCCTTCTTGCTTCCAACTGGGTTTACACCCTCAAGGCGTAGAACTAGTCATAATTTTTACCTTTTTCCCCCAACTTCCTGTTTAGTCCTTGCTTTTCTTCTTTCGCGCTTTCGACGCAGACCCCTTGACTCTCACACTTCTATTTTTTTGGCTCTCACCACCCGAAAGATCTTCGAACTGTTTTGATCCTTTTGGGTGTCCTTCTTCTTGATGTCATTTCCTTGTTCCCCCCCCTTGCTCCTGTTCCGCCTTTGCCGTAAGGAAGGTTTAGTGATACACTAAAAATGGTTTTTCAAGTTATACTTCTAGGGATGTGACGTTTCTTCTTTCCCGACTTTTCCGTTTCGCCGAGGGGCGCGTATGGCTTCTCGCTTCTCTTCAGAATTCGTTTTTCACCAACCCCCCCAACCACACCCACCCCACCCAAACCCCCCACCAAAACCCCCACAACCACAACCCCCCCACAACAAAAAAAAAGGTTGTGACCCATAAGAAAAGAGACAATGGCTTCTCCTCCCTTTTATGGCATTCCCTTCTTGAGCCTTTTTTCCCCTTTTTTCTTTGCTGTCAAATTCCCTGCTCTTCTAGGCGCCCTTGCGTAGTATCCACGCGAGTACCACTTTCTCTTTCCTCCCCTCTCTTCCTTCTCTACCATTTGTGGTTTTTAGCTACTTTCTTGCAATAGAGTGGTTTGTAGAGTTTTCTCCTCCTCCCGGAGCCTTTTGAAGAGCGGCCTTTCTTTGCGACGCATTTTTACACACTTTTGCGGTTCCCTACGTCTCGCTCCGCGTACTATCTTAAGAGTTTTCCCTTTTTCTTCGATCCCCCCTTTTTTTTCCCTTTTCCTTCGATTTTTGAGGTTTCGACATGGTGACTTCTGGAACTAGACTCTCCCCCCTTCTATTACTGGCTTTCCTTTTTTTCATAATGCATCCCTCTGTTCCTGAAGTCGAACCCCCTGATTTAAGCTTTTTGGCCTTGTGTATCAGCTCCTATACCTTTTCGGGATCTTGGAGTCCTTCCGAACCCCCCCCGGTTGTTATCGGTCCCTCTCCTCTTTTCCAACCCCACCTCTCATCAGAAGTTTTTTCTTCGCGGGTTTGGGCCTTGTCAAGCGTAGTCTTTTCGTTTTTCTTTTTCTTCTTCCCCTGGAAGTTCCGTCGCCGGCTCCGCTAAGTGGACGCTTGATCCCTTTCCCTCCGACTAGTTGGTTCTTTTGACCCTGCAGAGTCGTTCCCCTTGCTTCCCCTTTTTCTCCCTAGTTGTTCCGCCCCTTTCATTCCGATTAAGATGTCACAATAACCCTCCCATTAGAAAAGAAGCCAAGTTTATTGTTTTTCTTCTTATTGAACAGTCCTTTTGCGGTGTCAGACCTTTTTTAGAAACTTTGAGTATGATGTTTATCTTGTTTCTTTCGTCCTCCCCCCCCTTCCTCTTATAGATGGATTTTTTTGAGCCCATTCTCAACAGTCACACCCTCTCCCTTTTTACGATAACCTTAGCTGTGCATGGCGAGACCCCTCTTCTTTTGCCGATCCGGTGTGCTGGGTGAGCTTTGTTTCCCGCTTCCTTTTTTCCTTTTCATTGCCAAAATCCTCTGAAGACACGTATTTGGATTTCATTTTCCTCTGTTATTAAGCCCGGCTAGCTTCAGTACTTTCCCCCTTTCTCTCTCCTTCCTTCCTCCTGCCCCCGTTACCTCTTTCAAAGCGCCCCTACGAAATCTTGTGACGTATTAAGATCTGTTTTATTTTCCTTTTTTTTTTCTGACCTTCTTTTCATGCCTGTTTACGGCTGAGTTGGACCCCCCTTTTGTTTTATTCCTTATTGGTTCTTTCATTCTTCTCCCTTGTATATGTTTCAGGCATCTTCCCCTTATCGACCTTCTTTCCCCCTCTTTTTTAGTTAGCGAAGCCGCACTACTTTCCACGGACGATTCCTATCTCGGATCAGCGCATGGTGATTGCTTTTCCCAGTTCGTTTCTTTTTTGGCCCGGCGTTTTTTGGTAGTGGATCCAGAAGCGACCAGCTCGTTTTGAAGTCCTCTGGTCCTCGTAAATGACCCTTTTCTTTTCTTTTTTTTCGCCGGCGAGTCCTGCCGAAAAGTCAGACCCCGTGCAGAACATCCTTGTTTCTCACACGGCTTTCCTACTCTTTTCCCTCCTGAGCAAGTTCCGTCGATATTCCCCCTCTTAGATAGCAGTTCCTTCTCCTCCGACATTACCGACTCTCTGAACGAAGTCCCCCCAGTTCTTTCCTAGATGGCTCCGTTTACTTTGGTCTTCTCACTTTCTTCCCCCCTCTTCATCCCTCCATTTTGTTCTTCCTGTTTCCCACGTTTCCAGACGTTCTTGACTGACGTTCTCCCGAAGGACCAGTAAGAGATACATTCTATCTTTTCTCCTTGTTTTCTATTTTGATCGAGACCCCCCTTCCCGTGTCGCATCGTCCCTGCAGCTCTTTTTTTTTTCCGTGTATCCCCTTCCTTTTCCCACATGTATCCCCATGTTCGCCCTGTGAAGAAAAGTTAAACCTTCACATAGCCCCTCTTCCACACTGGGTTTGCCGTCGAAGCAATGGTCGTTTATTCTCGACGCCCACTGGTCGGGCTATCGGTACCCGTCGCGCCGGAAGCACCGGTGGTTACTGGGCGCTGATTCACTCTCGTAAAGAAGGTTTGGACTCTCATATTTCTTTTCTTCATGTAGGTTCGTGAATTCTCTGGTCGCAACGCGATCCTGTTCTTGTCCGTCAGCGTTCTTCCCGTTTTGGTCACCTCACCCCTCGTCTTTTTCTAAGTATTGGTTTTCCTCACCCCTCCCCCTCCGTACTCCCAACCAAGCTGCAAATAAAAACGGATCCCTGACCCCGCGAACCGGAATAGTCTCGTGCTGCTCTTTTACCTAAAACTTCCCACTTTCCGTGTTATTTCCTTCCCTCCTCGAAACCTTCTCCAACTACCCCGGATATTTACCTCCCCCCCCCACTAACTTCTACCAATGACAAAGAAGCACTACCAGGGCACATTTTTTCCCGCCGGGGTTTTTCATCCTTTATACCCGATTCACCCCCCTTTGTCCTTCGTAATATTAGTCTTTGAAGTGTTTTTTTTTCATGGACCTGTCGCGCCGGTACGGGATCTCCGTTTTCCCTAGCATACTCTCCCTTTCGGTAGGTTCTCCGTTCTCCCGTCATTTCCCTTCCCGGAAACTTTTTGGGAACCACTGCCCCCTAATGGCGAAGCCGCTCTACAATGCAAACTCTGTTACGGTAATGATCGCGGTACTGTTCCCCTTCGTTTCTTCCCTGCTTCCCCTCTCTCCCTCCCCCGGTGATATTTCGACTTTCCTTCAACCCTGAGAACCAACTCTCGAGGACGATGTGCATCTCCGCCCCCTTTTGATGTTTTGTTATACTCTGTGCTGATGGTAGTTTTTGGGTCTTTCGTACTCGGTCGGCCCTTGGTTTTTTTTTACCCCCTCCTGCACGTTCCTCCTCCTCTCCAATTCTGTTCCTTTGTCAAAAGATATTTGTCATTTAATCCTACATTATCGGCTGTGTTTAGACGGAAAAACTTTCATTCCAAAGGCCTCCCCCCCTCTGACTGCACTCTGGGAATATCCACCCACCACCCTACTGCTTCTTCTTCTCCCTTGCTCTGGGTTTTTTTTCCACCCAGTTGAGAAGTTCCTGATCCCAAATTTTGCTCAGGAAGAAATGTTCGACAAAGGCTCTGCTTTTCCCCCCGCGGACCACCATTTTCCCGACTTTTCTACTACTTCTCCCCTTTCTCCGTTCTTTCCCCCTCCCTTCCGTCCCTCAGATACGCTGTGATCTCCTTTATTCCGAAAACAATGGTAGGATCAGACGGTACTAGCGCAGGACTTCTTAAAAGGTTCTCTCTCCCTCAACGATCGTCAAACTGGCTATATCAAGGGTAGTTGCCCCTTCCCACTCATCTCCTCTTTTTTCCTTCTTCTCTGAAACTTCTATCCCGTTGCTATTTGTCCTTTCCTCTCTTCCGAAAAGAGGCGAACCCCTTCTTTTCTTAACATATATTATCTTTTTACCCCTCGTGTTTTGTTTATCTTTCAAGCGAGTTGGTTCCTTTCCTTCGGTGGTCTTATGAGACTCCCCTTCTTAGTAATATTTCTTTTCCTCTCCTGTTTCCCCTGGTTTTAGGTCCCCCAGATTTCCTTGTCTTTCCGCTCAAGAGCTGTTCCCTAGACGAGTTTTTTTTTTTTATTAGGGATGACAACCTCCCGTTTCGTCCTTCTCTATTTCTTCTTGCTGGATTCCCTCATTCTCATGCCTTCCCCATTACTGCCTATCAACAAGCACTCAGTCTTTCTTCCGGATTTTTTTGTGACAGTTCCAGCTCGCCTAAGAAGTTCGACGAACGTACAAAGGCTGATCCCATGGTTTCTCTTTGATTCCATCCCTCTCCCTTTGTTTAGGGCCGGAATTGCTCCGTTTGCAGAAAGGTTTACCAGATTTTGACCTTTCTCCGTCTTGCTGGCCCCAAACCCAACTGAGGCATCATCTGGTCCCTATTTGCTTTTTGCTTCTGTTCGGATTTTCTAGTTTAGCTTGCCTTCTTCATTAAAGTTTTTCTGTGGCGGCGTTCCAGCGAGACTGCCGATCAGTTCACCGTCCTTTTCTTCGATTGTGCAACCATTCACTCACTAGCCTGTCTGTTGGGGTTGGCCAAGTGAATGCTTTTTACCCCAGTAGTTGCCTCCACAGGTCCCCCCCCTCTTGCAGCTTCCCTGAACAAAAAGGAAGTCAACAATAAGAACAGTTCGTCGCCGTATTAGCCGACCTTTCCTGCCCGGCGGTGTCATTTTTCTCACGAGCCCAGTAGACTGATATTAGGTTGTTAGTCTCGTTTCGTTCTTCTCTATCATGCATATGTTTTCAGCGTATGGTACGATTGGTTGTCCCAATTTCGACTAACGCTATCACCGAGAAACCCGTCGCTGTCAGTTGCGATATCTGATGCACCTATTAAGTCGGTTCTTCCATGTTCCCTTGGAGTTGAGGGTTTGCCTGCCGACAAGTTGACCTCCTGCGCGTTACGTCCGGTTTTTCGCGATGTTCTCCTTCCCCGTACATTTCGTCGCCTTTACTTTAATCAGGCGCGCGCAGTCCCTTTAATTCCTGTGATGAATTTAAAGCAGGAACTTTGAGATTTTCCGGGACATCGAGTGATTGAAATTTTCTCCTCGTTATCTGTCCCCCTTCGCTTCCCAAATGCTCGTTCGATTTTAGTCCCTTTTTAGACTTCCTTGGTCATTTTCTTCCTGGGTAGTGTCCTGTTTCTGCGCTTTTTCCTTTTCTCTTCTCCATCCTCGTTGTTCCGGTTTCTGTATTTGCCTCTACGTAATCTTCCCGGCGATTTTTCCGCGCCTTCTATGGTGATGGTTTCTAACTAGGTTTCTTCTGTTCTTCGTCTTTTTTTGTTTTTCTCCCGCCGTAGAAGAGCTCTTTGATTTTTCCCTTTTCTTTTGAGCATATTTTTTCTAGGACATCCCTGACCAGGATTTCCGCTTTCGCCTTTCGATTCCTGCCCTCCCTTCCTACTCCATAACTCCCTTTTATACAAAACCTTCCGTGTTATATGACGCTTCGCATCCTTTCGAACTTCCGGCGCGTACCCTTTCTCTCGCTGCCGGAACCTCTGCGCATCATGCCTTTTCTCCATTTATTCTTTATAAAACCCTGATTACGAGGATGGTTATTGCCACTGAGTCTCCGCTGGGCGTCCCCTCTTTCCTTGTCCTCCCCGTGGTCCTTTCCAGCCTCCACGACGCGAACCACATCCTCTTCCTTCTACGGATTTTCTTCACCCTTTCAGAGACAAGACATCTTATATCCCATCTTGTTGTTGTTATATAGATTGTATTTTTTGGGTCCGTTCCCCTGTTTTTTTTAGCCCTTTTTTGTCGTTGGACTTTTTCAGCGAAAAACTGATCTACCTGAGCGGTGCGCCAGTTATCGCCCCATTTCCCTTCGCCCCATTCCCCAGCTTTTTCTTCCGTTAATTTTTGTTACTGCTGTATCCCGACACTGTCGGCTCCCCCTCTCGTAGAGTACGACTTTCTTTTGCGCAAACGTCCTCGGGTTAGCATCCCTTTCTGTTTCTTGAGCTGTCCTTTTCCCTTTTTCCTTCCCTTCTCCCTGTCCCCTTACTGATGTATCCTATCTGATTATAAAAGAGAAACATAAAAATAGTACTTCGTGTCTCCCTCCACCCACCCTCCGTGCCAGGGTAATACCCTCTCCCCTCCCATCTCGCCGCCTCCCTCTCTCCTTTTCGTAATCGTGATTGATAGTTTTTTCTATACACCTCCGTTCCCCCTACTTTTTTCGATACTTTCACGACTTTTGCCGGTGAAACCTTATTCCGTTTACTCCTCTTAAACCAAATCCTGGATACACCATAACCCCCGCCCTGCTCCCCCTTCCTTTTTCCCTAAGGGTTTAAGGAAAGCTTGACACTATCCAATATCTGTTTCTTCTCCATTCGAAGTTAATACAGGGCGTTACCGGGAATCTTCTTACCGGTTCGTCTGCTCGCCCTTCTTTTCGTAACTTCCTCTCTCCATCTGAGTCAAATAGAGCCTGAAACCGTTTTTCTTCTTTCTCAGGTATTTTCCACTTTTTTAAACTCATTCACGATTTGTCCCACGTCTTTAACCCCGCAAGGATACCCCCGTTTCACTCTCTCATCTCTCCCTTCCCCTCGTGTCGAGGTCACTGTATATAGGTAGGACTTCGAACTTTCGCTCTAATCTCCCGGTCATTGAGCTCCCCGCTAACCCCCAACGTTCCTTTTTCTTCTCTTCCTCCACTTCCGATGATGTCGGTCTAATCTTTCGACCTCATTTTTTTTTTTTTTTCTGATGGTCCAGGATGGGGTAATTGGCCTTCTGGTAGTTTTCATTTTGATTAAAAATCCTTCACGTTCCGCTCGACCCCTGTCTGTTACTGGTCCCACACCTTCTTCTCCTTCCGTTCCCCTATTTCTTCCCTTTTCGCAGTCTGTTTCCTCCCCCGACTTGACAAGCAGATAAAAGTGCTAGTTGACCCCGCTTAGCTAAACCACCCCTTTCTTCATCCTTCTGTCTTTTTTTGGGTGGCTTCCGTCGGTCGCAGAGCTCACACTTTCTGTCCTTCCGCCCTTCCTTCCTAAACCCCGGTTACGGCGACCCAAAGATTAAAAACTTCGCCTCTGTTTTTTTAGTTCTTAGGCTTGACGAAGTTTTTTCTTCGCCCCCTTACGTGTCTTCTCCGTAATTTGCCCTCCTACCCTTTCTCTCCCTGCCGCCACTCTCTTCGAATCTTTCCGAGGTTCTTTCTGGTATTAACGATTCCCCAGGTATATAGTCGTCGTCTTGGGAGGTAGTTTAACGTCAGTCTTTTTCCCTGTCTACTTTTTTTCAAGGCCTCTTTTATATTCTCCTTCTCTACCCCCCCCCGCCGCCT
>Ga0179593_1618666_pt1 | contig 12875 bp, 12 predicted proteins | sample CZODoug2_1_08_16_FD_185931 | JGI IMG/M metagenome (GOLD analysis project Ga0179593, IMG submission 185931) | Vadose zone soil fungal communities from Angelo Coast Range Reserve, California, USA - CZODoug2_1_08_16fungal (PacBio error correction) | ecosystem: Environmental > Terrestrial > Soil >... | reverse complement strand
CTTTCGGCATCTGTCGACGTCTCTCTCCTCGTTCCCTTCCAAGAGTAATAGCAGGGACAAATTTTTGGGAAACAGCTCGATCACCACTTCCCCCGAAGATTTTACCTGCCTCTCCCCATTAGTAATTGCTGACGAAGAGACTTACGTGTAGAGCTGCCCTTAGCAGGTATCTGATACCTAGGGGTGAGAGGTCATGTCGTCACAAATCCCCTGCGGGCGCCTTCATCTTTCAGCGACCGCGCCGTTTATCCACTTTGGTTTTGAGTACTCGTTCTTAACTACCAAGGTCTATTCTTTTTCTGCTTTTTTTACCTACTGCTTCCCTTTCCGGGCGAATGGCAGATTCTCCGCCCCTTTCCACGTTCCTCCCGACAGACTCCGATTTCTCGAGCATCTCCCCCTTGCAACGTTCAATGCGGACTACCGCTGTGGGACCCCCTTCATCTTCCTTAGAATTTCAAACTTGTGTTCCCCCCCCTCCGCCGCTTACTTCTCGCTCTAGACCTCCTAGGCTTTCCCCAACGCGATCTTAATCTCCTTGAAGCGCCCCCGTTACAAGTATCGGTGATGGTAACTGTTTTCGATATTGAGCAACTTTTCGAAAATCACCCCCCCTAGCGGCAAGGTTGGTTTTCTTTTCTGCAGACTTTATAACGCCCCGGGCGCTCGTCCACACGAGTCCGGAATTGTGTCTCCTCGGTCCAAGCACATCGCTGCTTCTGCCTTCTCGACATTATCATCCCATTATTTGGGTCCCAACTTCCCCGCCGGTTATCCCCTTCCACCCTCCCCCCCCTTCCTCCCATCCCCTTACACCACACACAACTTCCTCTTCACAGTTAGGAGCTAGGCCTATTTCTTCCTTTACCCCTACAAGGTGAGAACTACTCCTCATACAAGAAATCCCCTTTAGGCCAAATGCGTAAGTCGACAAATGAACAGTCACTACCATTCCCTGACAGAGGGACCGTTCGAAAGGACTCAGACTAACATCCCTGCCCCCGAACACCCCCGTGTTCTCCTTCTATATCCCATGACTCCGGACTTCATGATCTGCCTTTCCTTCCTGAAATCTATACAACCTGGTCTCCCCCCCACACAATTTTCCTCCGGAGAACAGTCCCTCCCGTTTTCTTTTCCCCCGACTCGCCGGTGACTTTTTCCGAAGCAGACCTAAAGCCTCCCACTAGATGGACAGTTTTCGTCCCTTCGTCGATTTCTCTCGAGTCGACTGAAATCGCAGCATCCTTCTTTTCCATCCTCGGGTAAAAGAAAACCCTTTTTTCCCTGTTCTTCCATCCACAGTACCGATTGACTTTTTGTTCAGCGAGTGTATCCCGGCGAACGTAGAACCCCCCAGATCTTATCTTTTCCCCAATCAGCCCGAAACGCCGCTTCCCCGGACCTGCCTCGATACGAGCACCTAGAGGGATTGATTTGACTGTTCAAGAACCATTTCAGGCCCCCACATGCTTTTAGATTCGCAGATGAAGAGCAGAGGTAGGATGGTTCTACGTAACCTTTTTTTTTTTTGAACCTAAGAATACTGTTTTTTTTTCGTTTCCTTCCCGGAGATTTCGGACTCGCGTACCGCCGAGTCTCATTTTGTGGCAATGGAGAATTTTTTTCTCACTTTTTGACCTCTTTACTTTTTTAAGAGATTCTTGCTCGTTGGACCCGATAGGAGTCCGGCGTCTGTTGGAATTCATGTTTGGTCTTTCCTTCTTTAGTTGACTTTTTTCTTCTTATCCTCGCAATGGGTCAGTCTGCCTTCCTTCCGTTTCAGAATTCTGGCGTTCTCCCCTTCGGCATAGCGCTCCCCGGCCGAAGACGTCCAAGGTAACTTTGTCGCACAGGACCTTGGTCTGACCATGGCTACTTCTTAGGACCCCCACCCGATTGATGGTCCCTTTGTCTTCTCGTGCGGAGGCCGTTTTCCTCATCTTGTTTGTACCCTGACATTCCCTCCTTTCCAGATCAAGCCCCCGAGAGGGGTCTCGACGTGAGGTTTTTCGGGTATTAGTTTTCAACAAAACACCCCTTTTTACTTTCTTTTCTGGCCCTTTTTAGGAATCTCCTAGGGCATGTCTCATTTTTACAGGGGTTACCGCCTTCACTGAGACCGAGGATTTCCCCCCTAGGCCTTTTTTTATTTTTATGTGCCTATTTCGATCCAAGGAAAACTTTTATTCTTGACCTGACCTCTTTTTAGCGTGTTCCCCTTTCCATCCCATCTCCCATGGGCCAAATTGACTCCCCCGTCTTTCCCCGACCCCTGTAATTTTCCTCTCACCGAAAGTCTTTCTTTGATGGATCTTTTTTTCCCTTCCCCTTGAAGGCGTCCCCTTTGTATGTGCAGAATGGACCCCCTCTTTGGGTTGCCAACCACCTCCCGGTCAGTCCCCCTCCACGCCTGTCGTTTTCCTCCCGAAGAAGAAGCTTATGGTCCCCTCTCTGCCGTTTCGCTTTTAACCGTTCCCTGAGGGGCTTTTCCGATGCTGTCTCTGGTCCTTTCCCAAGCTTCAAAGGGGCCGGGTTTTTCTTTCCCCCCCCACCCCCCCCCTTTTTTTCCCGCCCCCATCCGTTTAAACTCCTCTAGCCCAGACACCCCCCCCAGGCGTCAACCGTTAAAATCCCCGGGTCTGCTGTGGTGCTACGAGTGACCCCCTCTGCCCAGTGCGGTGATTTTGCTTTTTTGGAATTGGGGCCCTTCCACCCTTTGTGTCTTCCTGGAGTTCCAAAGGCCTGGGGTTACAATTTTGTGATGGTTCACCTGGGTTTTTTATGTTCTCCTTTTGTCTGTCAGTGGCTTATTATGCACTACCAAGCACCCCTCCCCCTTTCTTGTATAGTACAAATCCCCTCCCCCCTTTTTTTTTTTCATCCTCTCTTTCTTCTTTTATATCATCCCTCCCAGTCCTCTCTTAGTAACGTGACACAGGAAGCTATTTTCCCCCTCCCCTTTTCGTCACATCAGCTCCCCCCCTGCCATGGCTATACCACCCCTTACTTAATCCCCCCCCCCCCTTCCTTAAAATAATTTTCTCACTGATACTATGAACTTTTCCTTCCTCGTTATTCTTGTCTTGACCAACTTACTTTTTTTGTGGATCACAGTGACAGGTTATGGGCGAGCCCATTTAATCCACCCAATAGTAGCTAACACCCAACTCCATCAACCTTTCCTAAGGGGTTTATAACTCTTTATTTTGGGTACTTTTACGGTCTTTTTTATCAGATGACCTTTCACATTGGGTTGTACTTTTTTTTGGCTTATTGGCGTTCGTCAGGTTGTGTGTTCAGTTTTGGGTCATCCCTTGCCCAATTTTTTTGTCCGACGCCTGATCCATTGTTTTTAGTGATTCCATTGTTCATCCCCTTTTCTCAATAAATTTTTCAATGCCCAACTTGTAGTCCCCCCCATGCAATTGAATGCTTTTGTCCCTTCAGCATATCAGGTCGGTTCCCCCCCATTTTTTTTTGTCCACGTCGAGAAGCTTTCCCCACCCCTTCTTCTCTACAGTTACTGCTTAAAAGTTTTTCTTCTCTATTGGACTCCTAATCCCTTTGGTGGGGTTGAGTCGCCTCTCTGTCCCTTTACATGCAGAACTGTGCCCTCTTCTCCCCCTTAGTTTTCCTATCTCTTCCTCACCTTTTTCCATGTGTAGTCCTCTCGTTTCGACTTGCTTTCCCCATTCCCTCATATGCCTCTTTGTTGCTTCCGTTTCTGGAACCATTCCCCCAGTCACCCCTGAAGTTGCCCTTCCCCCTAATTCCCCTCCCCCCCCTTCACAATGCTTTCATTCAGTTTCCATTTGCCGAATGTGTACCCTGTCCTGATTTCCCCCACCGCCAAAGACCCCGACTACTCACTTCCCAACCTTTCCAATGCGTCAAAAACAATGGCTTTTTGACCGCTCTCCTCGGTAGAGTGAGGCCCAAGGAAGTGTCTGTTTTTTTCCTTCTAGCATCTGGGTTTTTTTGTGGAATTAGGTGTGCTTCACGTTTCCAATGGAATGCGGGGGGGTACCCTTTCAGCCACAGCTGCTCCGGGTGGGCCCAGTCCGTCTTTGTCTTCGTGACACGAGGCCCTCTTCTTTCCACACTTCTTTTAAGTAGATCGTGTGCTTTCTGTTTTTTCTTAGCGGCCCTACCGTTCCTGCTTTCTCTGATGGGAAACTGTTTGTGTGGGTTCAACTATCATGTTCTCTTTTTCAATTGACTCCGGGGGCTAGGTGTTTTCCTTCCCCCCCTTCCACACTAAATTACTCATTGGTTTTTCGAACATGACTCTTTTCCCTACTCCCCCCTTAGCATGGTTTCTTCCAGGGCTTATTTTACCCCAACCCCCCCCTTCAAATTCAGCAAATTCCCCACCCTTGAAGACCCCCCCCCATCAACCTGTCCCCCCCACCTTTTTTTCAAACCCCCCAAAGCCCCCTTTCAAGCTGCCACCACCCTTTTCCCTTCCAGGCTAACCATTTCAGAGCTCCAAAAAAGCCCCCCCTTTTTTCCCCATTTTTGCCCTTCCTGTGGTTGCGTAGGGGCGATTTTTTGTTAAAGTCTTTTTGCGAGGGGAAAAGTTTGCGGAAAAACCAAATCCCATTTTGACGATTTTTTCTTCCCCGCTGAAGACAGTTGCCCAGCAATATTTTTTTAAATTGGGTTAGACAGCTCCTATTGGCAAAGACTACTCTTGCTCTGCTCTTCTCACCCCTCCCTTTTAGGGTAATTTTCCTACACCTTGGTTAGCTTTGACCCACCATGACCCCCTACCCTTGATAGACAGCATCCCATTTCGCTGAATGAATTCCTCCTGTCCTTCTCGGAGTTTCATTACTCTTTCTGGACGATGTCGCTTTCTGTCGTTTCCCCGGGGGTTTTTTAACCCACGATAACTCTGGTACCCAAATTATGGTTGGGGTTTCCCCTTCAGATGCCAAGACGAGATCCTCTATGTTCCCCCGTGACCCCCGTCCTTTTTTCGTCCCTTTTCCCCGATGTAGAGGGGGGTTGTCACTCGCGCCTCTGTGCATTTCAATATTAGGACACAGGTCCTTGTGGGTTCCCCCACCCCCTGAAACACCTCCCCTTGGAGTTTAAGACACCTTAGCCGGTGGGAGTTGCCCCTCGGGGATACACCCTTTTATGAGGAGGCACTGCATCTCATCCCCTAGATCTGTCATTTCTCCCCCGGTTTCCCGATCTGAGTCATCCTCTTTTTGTTCATTCCGCACCTTAGGCCGTGAAGAGAAAATGTATTTCGACTTGTAGCTCTCGGCCTTTTTGCAGTGCATGTTCATCATATACAGAGGACTCCCCCCATCCTGCCCCGACGCCCCTCCCGACCCCTCTTCGTTCATCGACAACCGTTACTCCCGCCTGACGACCACCCCATTGTCGCCCCCAAACCTGGGGCCGGCTAGCCCTGACCAAGCCTTCAACCTCGAAGAGTTCGAGTCCCTCTTTATCCCTTCATGCGTAGTAACAGGGCGGCACGACTGACCGTCCCCCGGTAGTCCGGATCTCCGGATTCTGGATCTCTACAGTCTCCAATTCCCGTGTTTATACTCGTCTCCGATCCTGTTCTTTCTGACTTGACGATTTTCCAGACGACGCCTTTTTTTTTTTGCTGTCACCGAATTCTATAGCTTGCGTTGACCCCTCTTCTCTTTTTTTAGTCTTGGCCCCGCTCTTTCCTGGGCTTCACGGTAGCCGTGTTCCTCTCGAGGCCCCTCCGACCTTTGTTTTGATTTCCTTCAACTTAGGTTTGCAGCCTTCCTGTATGACCCCGTTTTTTCCTCCCGCCCCCTGTTCGGCTTTTGATTCTTCCTTCGGACTGTCGACCCCTATCCTTTCTGCGTCGGAGGAGAGTTATCGTTTCTTTTCCCCTCTATCTAGAACCCCCTTTTCGCCTCAAGGTTTTCGCCGATCCTTAGCCTTTGAGTGGAGGTTTATTTTATTTTTCCCTCTCAGCGTATTCTGGTCTCCATGACCCCCCTTCCTGCTGGGAGATTCGCCCGGGTCAAGACCCCCTTTTCCTGAGCATCCGATGAAGGGTTCGTTTATAATTCGCCCTGGCGCTTTCTTCAACCAACTCCCCCGGAGACGATTCTTAGCGTCTACGTTTTTTTTACGAAAGCGCCTCTCCTTTTTCTTAGCAGACCAGAGCAGTTGCTACGTCCTGTCGTAGCCCTCATCCCCCTCTTCAGAGATGAGGCGTTCTCCAGACTGTCGCAGCGAGCGACCCCATCGTTGCCCCCCTTTTTTAAGTTTTTTTCTCTCCTTGATCTCGGCCTTTCGTCCTTACGGGAAGTTGGAACGTTTCGTCCCCTCGCTGTTTCAACGATTCTATCATTCGCGCTTTTTCCTGCCGCCCGATCGAGATTTTCGCTCCGCCTTGACTTTCGAACCCGTTGGTGATTCCCCGTTCTAGCTGTTTTCAGACGAGGCGCCTTATTGTGCCTTTTTCTTCCCTACGGTCGTTCTTATCTCGTTCGTTTTTTTCCCGTTGCCCATATGTACATTGGATACTGCCTTTACGGTTCTATTCTTTCCTAGACTTGGTATGTAATCCAACAACCCCACAGTGGTTTTGCGTGTGCGTACTTCACCGCCCTTTATCCCTACAAACCACGCACTGCCCTCCGACCAGGTTCTCCTAGATCTTCCCCCTCTCACTTTTCGGCCCGGCTACTCTTCATGCAGTAACTCAGCTGGGCAATTGTGTAAGTTTTGAAGTTAGCGATGAAACCCTGTTCCCATCTTTTTTTTTCATTCCTTTCTTGTCAGTTAAGAGTAGTTCCTTTTCAGACTGAACCTCTTTTTCTCAGTTTTTTTGAGTCCTCGATGCCGGCCCTAGTAGTCCCTCCTCCCCTCGAGGGAAAGCCACCTATTCTTCTCCTGATTATTTCACCCCCCCTTGGTTTAAAAAAGAGATTAAGGAAAAAACCAAAAAGAAGCAAGAACCTACCCCAGCAGTCAGGAATGAATTATACACTCTGACCTTCCCCCTTGGACGGAAGCTTGCGCCTCCTGCCAACAATTCTGGTTTTCAGTGGGGGAAAAACTTCGTGGGGACTGATTGCGAATCTTTTTTACGAGAGTCGCTCGCCCCCCTTCTTGGGGGATAATATCATTCCCTACAAACCAGTTTCCTTTTTAGAGAGCCGCCACCAATCCCCCCATTATCTTTCCTTGACGCTTGTGGGATAACGCTCGGAGGACGATCCTATCCTCGATATACGAGAGCTCGGCAGCCCTTTCGACTCCTTTTTATCCAACTCGCGACGTTTACCCAGCCTTAGTTTTTTCCCCTTTCGTTTCGACACAACTACTTGATAGTCCAGCTCGCTAAACTCTAGTTTGGGAGTCAAAAGCGTAGAAGCCGTTTGGTATTTGCCCCCGCTCCTTATTAAATTCTCAGTGACTTACGAAAGAGGACTGGAGATCCATGTTCATCTCCTCAAATCCCAACAGACTTTTTCGCCCAGTTGGATGAGACCGAGTTGCCAGTACCGGGAGGGCAACCGCCACTGTCCCTTTGGTAAGCCGATGGGAGGATCTCCTTCCTCAGGGGCCAATCTGTTGCTCCGTAGATGCGCGTTAGAGATTACAACCCCCCCCTACCTCCTTTTTGTGCGCTGTTTACCCTCTAGGTTGCGTTCTCGACCGGCCCCTGTCCCCCCCAGCCGCGAAGCGGACGACGAGTCACAGCCTTTCGCCTTCTGACCATATAGAAGCGACGTCGTCATTGCCTTGCGATTCCGATTTCCCAGCTCTCTTCTTTTGAGAAATCCTTCTCAGCCAGTTTTGTGATCTCGACATATGAAGCAGCTATCGTTTTACGGAAGGGGAATTTACAGTTCTTCTCCCTTGTACCTCGGCTATTCCCTCCTTTTGCGGGAGATAGACTTGCTTCGCCGCTTTTTTTTTCCGCGCTCTGCTCGAGAAGTCTTTGTTAATCTCTATCGCTCGATCCCATCTCACCCATTGCTCCTGGAAACGAATGCGCCCTGCCCCCACCATTGCCCTTGGACCCTGAGCAAACTCCATTCCCCCCTCATTCCGAGGGGAGCCCATGCGTAGGATTCCTTTCTTCCCCCTTTGACGCTTCGACCCTGACCTGCGAGAGGACATAGCTCCCTTGTACCCCCACAGGAGAGACAGTAGAACACGTGGAGCGGACTCTGCTAATCCGTCCACTGCTTCCGAGCTTGTAAGCTCTGGGAACCCGGCAAGCGCGTTGCACTTTTCTTTGACTCGCGAGACCATCCCAGTAGGGGAGATCCCCCTCGCGCATTTAGTAGCAGAAAGCCTATTTCCCTTCTCGAGTCCCCCGGATTTCTAGTCCTGCCTTTATACCCGATTACCGGGCTCTAAATCTCTGTTTCCTTTGGCGAGAATTCCCTGTTTTCGCCGTAAAGCGCGATCTTCTTTGACCGTTTGAGAACACCTCTAGTCCTTTGTTTTCTGAGCACTTGTGCACTTTGGTCTTCAGAGATCCTTGGACAGGTGTGGGGTTATTAAAAGATGGAACTCGTAATTCCGTCCGGTTGAACTTGTGCCCGTTGTTCCCCCCGGTGGACCTGATGCGTTCACATACGGCCCCCCTCAGCTTTCAATTTTCCTCCAAGGTCTATCTTTTTCTTCAATCAGGCTTTATGCTGGACCCCGTTCCCCACTCCCTGTCCCCGAAGATATTTTTTGAGTATCCGCTCTTTTCCGCTCCCCCCCCCTTTGCCCTCCTGGAAATGGCTTCCAAACGCCCCTTTATCTTTTTATTGTTTGTGGTTTGGCCCAGATTTTTGCCCACACCGCCCACTGGTTATTTATTCCCAGTTTCCCTCCTTCCTAAGGAAGCCCTAACATCGGTTTTGGTGAAAGAGAACAGCATTCATCTCTTTGGCCTTCCGTCTGTCAGCGGATTGAACATTTTCCAATGAGTTTTCTTTTTTTTCTTTTCCCCCTATAGTAGTTTCCAACTACCTTGTCAAGACAACATCATTCAGCTGACGCCGTAATGGCACCCTCGTAGGTCTCATTTGTGGAAGGTTGCGTACCAGGTCCTTGCCGGTGCCTGGGGGGCAGCTGTAATTTGATTGGTTTACCCCCCCCCCGCTACCCTGGCGGTCCATCTCCTTTAACCCCTCTGTCATTTTTCCTAGGCTCCTATGTAAATATCTGCGTCTTCTTTTCTCTTCCCTGGAACCCTATGGCTCGTTACCTGATATTTTTCCTTTATCATCTCGGAAAAAGGGGCGGTTTTTTTCTTTTTTTGTTCCCCCCTCCCCATTCCCAGCCCCACCTTTTTTAACACAACTCTTCCCCTCCCTACCCCCCCTCCCGGAATTTCAACCTCTGCTTCTCGTTCTTTTTTGGGCTCTTTCCTTCGGCAATGTCCTTTTTCTCTCTTTTGTTTTGAATTTCCCGTGCCTTTTTCTTTGGGATTTTATTTTTTCAATTTTTTGTTGCTGGTTTTCTTCCAATTTTCTGTCATGACTTTTTCCTTTAGTGGTTTCCGACCCAATCAATAGCAGACCCTTTGGAGTGAGTACTAATCAGCTTTTTTTTACAGTCCCCCTTCTGTCTTTTTTTATAAACGTCTCCCTATCCCCTAATTGAACCCTTAGTGCCCAAGGAAGATCGTTCCCATCTAAACCCATCAAAGCCCCCATTTGACTCAAGAGTAACATCAACATCCATCCCTTTCTTACCTGTATTGAATATTTGTCAACTTCCCTATGATTTGCAAAAATATAATCTATTTGATTGAAATTTTTCCCTATGCCAGTAGTTGTCGACCCCGACGTGACCCCCACACAACCAAACCCCCTATTTTCCACCAATCAGCCAGACCCCTTCCCTCCTCCATTAACTTCTTCTTCTTACATTTTCAGCAGTTTTGACGCCCCCCACTCCATTGATAGTCTTGCTCCCTTTGTGTTCTTAGACCGTGTTGTGCGCCATGCTGTTTCTGCGATGACTCCTCCTTTCGTGATTCATAGCAATGTTGCCTTCCTCTTTGGTGGACTCTGCAGCATTCCAACACTCATAGGTTTTCCGGTTGGCAACCCTTTCCCTCAGGTTTGTCCACTTTGTGTTGTGGCCGGGAAGAAAAGTCCACCTGACTTCGTTACAGTTACGGCATCCCTGGACGTGATCCTTTCCTCATTTGTTCTGATAACAACTCATGTAACCCGTATCTTCTAATCAATATTTTCTGGCTTATTTTTTTCCCCCCCCCCCTCAATGTTTTCCCCTCGGTTATATTCTGAATTTTGCCCTTAGTCCCAATTCCCTTTTTTGCTTCCAATTGATTGAAACCCCTGATTACCTCCATGAGTGGTCAACCGTTTCCCCCCCCTTCAAGCGCTGCTGCCCCCACTTTTGCGCTTTTTTCACACCTGACGGCAACGTCCCCCCCCCTTGCACTTACTCCCATCCCACGTTTTCCTTTTTTTTTAAACTGCACACCACTCTCGATTATCATTTTAGATTACTTTTCGGTCTTTGTATCGCGTGAATCATATGGGGTGTGCCCCCTGTGTGACGACTGAAGGGCAGACTGTGGTTTGAGCATATGATAAGTTGTTCCCCCTATCCCGCAATCCCAAAACGTAGTTCCTGTGTCCACCATTTCCATGTTTACGATTGTTGGGGATTTCCTCTTGGCCTTTCCATGCTTTTTCTATTTCTTTTTGGATTTTTTGTACCCAGTTTGGTTTCCTCCAAAATTTCCAGGTTTGGGCTGGTGCATTTACTAGCAAATTACCACAAAATACATGCCTCTGCAACTAGGATTATGTAACACTTTCCCCCACCTTTTCCTGGTGCTTCTGGGGCTCATAACAAAAACGTTTTAACCTTCCCCCTCAAAAACTTATAATAAATGCCTCCCTCCCACCATTTCCCCCCAAATTCTTTCATTTCCATACCCCCTACCTTCCCCCCACATTCAACAAATTTCACTGCTTCCCCACTCTACCAAGGCAAATTGCAAAAAAGTTTTTTCAGCTAAAAACAGAAAATAAATCCATAGGTTTGACATTTCGGTTGGCCGTTCGGTATAGGGGGTGTTAAAGTGATTTGGCTGGTCGCTTTTTTATCATCTTCCCATCTCAGACGCCCGGTCCACATAATTTCCACAACGCCCTTTGTCCTCCCCCTATGCCTATCTGATCCCCTGCCACCTCCATATGTGTTAATGGTTGCCCGAGCTTCGCTTTGCCCTTCCTTTTTGAGTCGAGCCCCCCCGCGCGTTATTTTAATTTGACCCCCCGGGATGCTGTTGTTCCGACCCAAATTGTCGATTGATCCCCTTATCTAATACTTCCATGAATCTGTCGGACATTCCATCCCGCCTCCTTTTGTCCTCTGGACGTCATGGTGCGTCCTCCGTTTTAATCTCAATAGACTTGGGTGAGGGATGCCCCACACGCCCCATCCTACCCAATCTCGCTACCCAGACCTCCCTCCCACACCCCATCTCCCCCCACTTCCAAACCGCCCCTCCAGCCTCTCCCTTCCACTCCCGCCCCCCATTTCCCCCTCCCCCCCTCCCCTTCTTCTTACCCCCTCCCCGCCGCACCACCCCCCTTCCGTCAACTTTTAAACCCTTCCGGTGGCTTCCGTCCGACACTTCCCTTTATATCACGCTCTGCCGTCCTCTCTTTCCCCCCCACAATTCCCATACGCACTTGATGATCCTCTCCTTCCCCTAGAGTTCCAAAGGATTCTTGGGTGTTTTCAAAATACCATTTCCCCCGCCCTAAATTTTCGAGGTGAAACGTCTTCTGATTTTTTTTCTATGACTAAGGCCTTGATAAACCCCGTTAGGCCCCCACCTTCCCAGCAGATCGGGGAATGTAGCCCCTTAGTTCAGTACATGGTCATTCGGCCGTTTGCGTCCCCCCCTCCCTTTCCACGGATTCCTAGTTAGGCCTTGACCTCCCCTATGTACGGCTCTACGCCTCCCGCCTCTCGTGCGAATACGAACGCAGTGACATTCTTCTAAAACCGTTCTCAAGACTCTGACTGCCCATTTTTTGACGTGTCGACCCAAGCCGGTACCTTAGCGTTCAAACCTCTCCACTCCCAGTCAGACGGTCAACCTTATGTAACGTTTGTGCTCGACAGGCGGACCCCCCTCTTATTCCTGATACGGTAGTTTTTCAACCGCGATCACCTGCACCTACCCCAGGGCTCTTAGAATGAGCGCACAGCTAGCGGACTGGGGATACCCCTTTTTAGCTATTGCGTTCCTCTGCGGCCTTTATTCCTTTTCTTTTTGCCCCCAATGTTTTCGACGCTTTTTTTCCTTCTTGATTAAATACCTTTTCTTCTCGTGATGCCAAATAAAGATAGTTGTCTTTTTTTTCCTCAATGAGGTATGCATGAGGAACACTGATTCAAGCTGGGCTCATTTTTCCCCTTTCCCACTTGGGTTTCTTTTCGCGAATACCTTTTTATCCGAATTTGTCTCCTCTTGCGATCGAGGAAGTCGTCCCCCTCATCTGTATCGCGAGTCGAGTATTAGATTTCCTAGGCTTCCACGTGGAAAATCCGTCATATCTCGGTGTAAAGGTAGATGGAAGCCCTCGAATGTGATACTCATCCTTTAAGAGTGTTACCTACGCCATCATTCCTGCGGTCTCGGCCGCCTTTTCCTCACGCCTCTGGCGAGAGCGGAGGTTTTTTCTTTGTACGATTGATTCCATCCCCGTTTTTACCCCCCCCCCGGGTAGTATATTTTTTCCGTCCTTGGCCCTACGACGCCTCCTGGTACGTTTCTCGACCGTAATTGCTTGATTAGAGTAGGCTCAACCATGCCTACTTACCCCACCACCCCCCCGAACGGAAGAGAGGACTACCAC
>Ga0179593_1349338_pt1 | contig 12875 bp, 24 predicted proteins | sample CZODoug2_1_08_16_FD_185931 | JGI IMG/M metagenome (GOLD analysis project Ga0179593, IMG submission 185931) | Vadose zone soil fungal communities from Angelo Coast Range Reserve, California, USA - CZODoug2_1_08_16fungal (PacBio error correction) | ecosystem: Environmental > Terrestrial > Soil >... | reverse complement strand
CTAGTGTAAACTTCTCCCTCTTCCGAGAATACTTCTTCAATATGGCTTTCCCAGTGTCTCTTATCGCCCCTTTTGAACCTTTTTACTTTCTTCGCTGTGTTTTGGAGGCTGCGTGGTCTATTTTCTCTTCCCGTTCCCCACGCATGTGTTCGCCTGCACCCCCCTTTGTCTTTTTTTTTGCGGAAGTTAAAGAGCAGTTACGCTCCCCAATCGTATTCTCAGGCCACCCGCCTTTCCCCTTGGGCCCCCCCAAGCGTTCCCTTGCTTCGACTGTCACGCGGGGATAAACTTTCTTTCTCAGGCCTCCGACCTCCGGGAGCTCCGTCCCCTGCCATCGTTTCAAATTATTTAGAAGGACCCCAATACTCTTCCTCCCCCCCCCGCTTTTCTGGTTCTTTTTTCCTCCGGAAGGACTAACTCCCTCTGTTTTCCCCAAAAAAACGGCTCCTTTCCTTCGCCCTAGTTGTTAAAAACCAGTAGTCCACCATAAAGATTTTGAGGGAGTCTTCCTGTTCATAGGCACTTTCGTCTTTTTTCCCTGCCATGTCCCATTTGCTTCCTCATTTGATGAGCGAGAGCACTTAGTGAAGAGCCCCGGTGAACTGTCATTCTGATTGTACTCCCCAATGCTTTTGCCAATTCCCTCAGGAATGATTGGTTTTTTTCTTGTTTTGTGATCCCGTGGTCGACCTCCCGTTCCCCCTTCCCTCCCCCTCTCTGCCATTGAAGGAACCTCCCCTCTCGCGTTTTGTCAAATTTTTGCTCACCTTTCTCGGATTTTTCCCCTGGACGAAGGCCATCTTTTATCCTCGATGGTAAGAGGTTTTTTCTTTCCCTCCCCCCTTTCCTCTCCCGGCACGTGCAGTAGGTTTAAAGAGTGCCTCCGGTCTGAAAGTCTTTCAGCGATGGTGAGTCGCTCCCTCTGTGCCGTAATCTTCGTTTTTTTTCGCTCTCTCCATTCCTAAACAGAAACACTTTCTCTTTCCCTTTGGACGAGCAGATGTTTTCTCTTCCTGATTCCGGCTCTCTTGAAGACGTCTAAAATTTCCGGCAGGCCGCTTCCTTTTTTTCCCCCCTTCCTATGAGAAAAAGAGACCAAGATCTTTTTTGCCTTACGGGGCTCCTTTCATGGAAATATGTCTCCGTTGTCCCACAAAATACCAATCTCAATCTTCCGGGTATGTTACTTTGGGCTCTTGTGTTCCTGCCTGTCTCTCGAACAGCTCGCCCCCGGCCGGAAATTTTTCTCCTCTTGTACTGCCATTGTCGTCCCTGTCTTCCTTCACACCGGGTGACTTTTTGTGCTCACCCTCCCCTCTGCTTCCTTTGCCGCTAAATCGATTTTTCGAGTTTTTGCCCACCCTCGCATTCCCGGGTTCTCTGCCTAGATTACCACAACGCATGCGTCGTCTTTGTTAGGCCTTCAGAGGCGTGGTCGTTGACCCCTTCATAAAAGCTCTACTCCGTCTCCTCTATATTTGTTACAGCGCATGTTGACTTCCCCTTCTGTCCCAGTGCTCTTGATTTCGCTGTCTTCTCGGGTCCCCCTTTTTTTTCCCCTCTAAAATGTAATCTGTTCGACAAGACTTGGCGTTGGGTACAACCTTCGAGAAGCCCTCTATTGCTCATGTTTCCTGAACGGTCGTGTTCTTTTTTTCGAGGGCCCTATTTCTCTCCCTTCCGTCCCATGTCACCTATGTAGGATGTCACCATTCTCCTCCCCTCACGATCGACCTTCGCGTATTCCGAGGACCCGGCACGAATGTTTGTCGCTAGTAACCAAGATCGAGAGCGTCCCCGCGTGACTTTTTCAGCACGAATTTTTCGTCTTACTTCCGTAAGTGCTTCCGTGCTTCTTTCCAACATTCCCCTTTGTTTGCCCACTGCCACCCGTCCGTTCTAAGAGGAAGAATCGACCCGTCGCAGAGTCTGGTGGGCGAGGAACCCACTGTTTGTGTTAAGGTTTTCTTTCCTGCCCTCTGGTCTCCTTTTCCGTGTTTTTTCGAACCCCGGGACCGTTTTCCTTTTGCCTAAGCTTCGACTCTCGTTTCCCTCCGTTCTTCTGAGACGGCCCGATCTTTTTCCCACGATGAGAGTTTTAACGTAGACCGCTGCGATTGGAAAAAGATCCGTTCCCCCTATTTTCTCCCCCCTGGCTTCGGTTACGTTCCCTCTTCAACATGATCGATGGCCGATACTCCTCTACCCCTTAACGACCGGAAGTCCCCTTTGTAACGCTGTTTACAAGATTCGTCAACCGTGAATTCGTTTCGCGCCTCGTTCCTCTTTTGTTCCGTTTTATCCCCCTTGCGCGCGTGAAGAGCTTTCCCTTTTTTGACGAATTTCGGTCGAGCGTCCCATTCCACCAGTTCTTAATTTTCTAACATGCAACAGTATGACCTTCTTTTCCTCCGCTCATCTTTACTTCGTCGCCCCTGGTGAATCGTTATTTGATCCTTTTCCTGCCTCTTTTTGTCCGGAGTCGTCCCCCCTCCTGACTTTTTTCTGAGTCCGCCCTGCATGGCGTCCCCCCGACGGCTTTCAGTGACGTGTAGATGTCTTCGTGACACTCGAGTTCCTCCCTTGTAATTTCCTTCTCTTTTTGTTGTGAGATAGACAGTGTCAATCGCTGTCGCGAAGAATCTCCTTTGTGACCTTGCCGGGCTGGCTTTTTCGCCATGCCGTTGGATTCTGAAGTAAAATTCCTTCTTTCCTCACTCAAACAAATAGGACCTTCCCCCCACGCTTCTCCTCAGCCCCCTTCTCTCCGATAAATCGTTTTTTTACGCCACCTTCAATTTTTTCCTTTTAGCACCTTAATCCCCTTTGGTGTCCCCCGTTTTTGACCTGATAGACTTGCCAAATTGGTGCAAGGGCATACTCCTTCTTTTTTCCCTCTCGACTTCTCTCCTTACACCCCCCGCGAGAGTCCTTGCTCTCCCCACAAGAATTCGTTTTTCTCCTTTTGACCACGCTTTTCGATGCAATGCTGCCTTTTATTACTGTTTAGACCCCGGATCTCCCTTTTCATCGATCATTGTTGTAATCGGTCCCCTATTCGTTCCTCAAGGGAACAGCCTTCCCATGAGAAAATCCGACGATTTTATTTTTTCCCCATCGAGCCCTGAACCTTTCTCCCAGGATAAGTTTACCCAAGATCGTTAAGGTTCTCCCATCACTATTTCTCACTCAGTATCGAAGCGTCTTTTTTTCCCCAGAATGCCTTCGTTAGACTGGTTGCGTTCCCCCCTCCGCCCCCCTTCGGCAAAGGGCCAAAAGTATAGCCTCCCCCTTAACCCACAGGTGGTTCCGCGTACCACAGACTCTTCTCCGATGTTGACTCTTCCTCTGCGAATCCCCTTGTTTGAAGTGGTCCAACAACCCCGTCACTTTGATTGTCCTTGTCCACGCCCTCTCTCGCCCCATGCACTTCGGCATCGACATCCATAGGGATTGCAAATGTAAGAGCATGTTGTTTATTTCGCGATCCTTTTTTCCATCCGGTCAAAAAATTCTTGCCGCCTTTGTTCCTTCCCTGCAGCTCGATCTTTCTCGTCCCCGCTGTTGATCCTAAAGATAACGGACCTGCGAATTATTAACGTTTGGCCGGAACTGCATGATGTTCCCCCTCTTTCGTCGCGCCTTTGTTTGGAACCTTCACCGTTATTGTCGCCCACCCCCCTCCTCCAGTTTTTTCGGATGAAGGAACTCAATCATCGGTCACTTAAGTTGAATGCCGCTGTCCCCCCCCCCCCCCCCATTCTCGGCTTTTTTCTGCGCAGCCCTCTGATTAAATTTCGTCGTCCCCCCTAATATGCATGTCTCCCCCTTGAATCCTGCGTTGTTGTATCTCCTTTTATTAATTTCCCAAGGCGCTGTTTTCAAATTAGGCTACGCTCCGATCGATTCTCTTACACTAGATTTCCTTTTTCCCCCCCACATTAGTAGGAACGCTTTCCTCCTGGCCTCCCCTCTTATATTACGGCCAGTTTTCTCTCTTTTCGATAGCCGCCCATCTCCCCCCCCCATCGCCACCATTTATTCCACTCCCTCTCTTTTCTTTTGTTACGTTTATATCCAGTGATCTCGCCCCCGTTACTACTCACCCGCTCCAGTTTCCCTTTTTTTCCCCCCTCTCCGTTTTCAGCACTTCCAATGCTGCCGAGAAATTTGAACTGTGTCACACGGAAAATCCCCCCCCTCTTCCTGTGATCTAACCTGTTTGATGTATCTTTTGGAGCTCTTGCCCCCCTATTAGGCCGCGGCTTCGCTCCCTCCCCTCATGCAATCCGGGCCCCCTGGCGTCTACTTAAAAGGGCCTGCCACTTTTCCTCTCTTAGGTTAAGAGAGAACACCTTTCCCCTCCCGGATGTTCTAAGGCAGGTCTTCTAGTCCACGTGCCGTCCACACAATCCGCGACACCTTCCAGCCCCCACTTTCCCCTCGCGGTGTGTGTTACATTTCACTTTTTAGCGCTTTCGTCAGTAATCTTCGACAACTTTTCGAGCAGCCCCCCACCCCTCCTCCTTTGTTTCCGGTTTTTGCAATTGCTCCTTCACTCGCAGGGTCCTGTGCACGGCGGTTGATAATACTGCGCGCGTTTTCATCACATTTTAGTACGCAGCTCCCCCTTGCACTTGCAAATCTTATCAAAAAGTCCCTCTGACTGCCCTCCCTTTAAGGAATCCTCAAACGCTCATATTTTTTTCTCGGTTTTTCCCATATGCGAGGACTTAGCCGTTTGTTGAAAATTATGACCTGTAGTCCGTCCAGGATTTGAAGCTGCACCACAAGCCCCCCTCACTAATTGTTTCTGCGTATCTTCTCTTTGGCCTCGATTTTCGACATTAGGATGGTTGGATCTTCGCGCTTCGTTCGCGCCCTGCCCCTAATAAAAGTTGCAGACGTGAAAGTCTTTCTCTCTGGAATTTCCGCACTTAACCTTTACCTGTGATTGTCTACGACTTTTTCTTTCTCTCAGGTGCCTTTCTCGGCCCCCCTCACCCTTCAAAACGCGTGATGCAGAGCCACCTTAGTGGTTTCCCACTCCGGACCGGACACAGAGCATCACCAAAAGGTCTCATCCCGTACCTTTTGGATCCCTTGCTTTTCCTCTTCATCAATTTTCTCGCAGATTTTTTGAATTCCAGTCCTCTTATCCTTCTTTTGTCCTACTCTCCTTCTTTTTTTTGCTCTATTTTCCCTAAAATGGATTCCCTCTTCGATCACTTTGAGGAATGATGTAGTCGAGATTTCTTCCCTATTCCTCTTCCTCTGCTCCATCTAACCAGCTCTCCCCTCTTCCCCTCATCTCTCCCCTCTGCTTCCACGACTACCGCCTCATCCCCCCTTCCCCCCTTCCTCTTGCCCCCCCTCAACTACCGTTGTCCCCCCCCCCGAACATTTAACCCTTCCTCCCCCCACCACTTCTCCTCTCTCGCCCGTCTTTCCTTTCCCCTCCATTTTTCCTCCCCCTCTAACTCATCTTCTCTGCCGTCCCCACCTTTACTCCCCTTTTCCTCCCCTCACAGATTCCTCTCTCTTCCCCCCCCTCAACTCCTATATCACCCCTCCTTTCCCGTTGTTTGTCCGCCCTGTCTCTTTTTCCCTCTCTCCCGTGCACCTGTTCCCCCCATCCCTCCTCATCCCCCCGCCCACTATTTTCTCCCCTGCCCCCCCTCTCCTTCGCTCCTCCACCCCCCTTCCTCATCAGTGCCTCCCTTCCCTTTCCCTCCCCCCATCCAACCTTTCTGCCCTCTCTCGTTGGCCCTATTCCCCCTTTTCTTCTTCCTTGCACCCCTTATTCCCTTATACCCCCCCCCTTTCCCTCTCCTCCTCTCACTCCCCGCCCCTCTTCTCCGTTTCCCCCCTTCATCCTTTCCTCCTCCCCCATCTTGTCTCGCTCATTGCCCCTCTCTTCCCCCCCTCTTTCTCAGCCTTTCACCTCCTCTCCCATGTCTCCTCTCCCATCCCATCTCTTTCCTCCTCGTCTCCACTTTTCATCACCTCCCTACTTGTGCCCCTCGCCCGCTTCACCCCTTTTCCACCCCTTTCCCTCCCCTTCTTCAATCCTCCCCTGCCTCCTATATTCTCTGTCCCTTTTTCTCTTTCCTCTTTCCCCTCTATCACCCTCCTTGCCACCCCCCCACCCCCTCCTCTCTCTTTCTCTCTGCATCCTTGCTCTCTTCCTATCTTCCGCTCACCCACACCTCCTTCGCCCTCTACTCGTTCTTATTACTCTCTGCTCTCTCTCCCCAACTTACTCCTCCCTTCCCCGGCCTTGCCTTATCTTCCCCCCCCTTCTACACTATACTCTGTCTCCCTTTTTCCCCCCTTTTCCCCTCAATTTTGTCCCCACCCCTCTTATTCCTCCCTACTCCCTCTCCTCCTTTCCTTACTCACCCCGCCTCTCACCTCCCACATTCATCGTATGCCTGGTCTTTTTCCCATCCCGGCATCTTCTCATTCTGCCTTCTTCCTCTTTCTGCTTTCACTCCACCCCCCCTTCTTCTTCTCTCTCCCGCCCCCTCACGGTACTCCCTCTTCCCCCCTTCTTCCCTGATCCTCCTCTCTTTCACTTACCCCCCCCCTCTCGCCCCTACCTGCCCGTCTGGGCTCGCAACGCGCTACCCTCTTTTTCTCCTTCTCCCACACAGCTCATCTTGGGAATAACTTCGCGCGCCATGGGTTTGTCCCCCCCCCCGAGGGTCTCGGCCCCCCTCGGATTTTTACCTTCGTTTGCCCCGCCCCCCCCCCCGTCCGCTCCTCATTCCCTCCCCACCTAGTTCCCCCTCCTCTCCCCTTTCCCTCTCCTTTTCTTCACCTCTCCCCCCTACATTTGTCCCCTCCTTTCCCCTCTTTTCCCCCCTCTCTTAGCCTCGTCACTCCCTACCCCCTCTCCTGTACCCCTTCTCGATCTCCCAGTGTCCTGTGTCCCCTCCAGTTATTCTGGTTCCTACCTTCTCCTCCGTCCCATGTGTACCTCCCTCCCTTCCCCGTCCCGTCTCCTTATATCTTCGCCCCCCCCACCCCATTTCTCTCTCCTCTTCCTTCTCCCCCCTCCTTCCCTCCCTTCCTGCCCCTCCTCCTCTTCTACTGATCACCCCCCCTTCCTCTTACTCACCTTCCGCTCCTAGACCATTATCTCTCTTGGTCCCCGTTGATACCCGCGTATATTTTTCTCTTCTTTCCATTCATCCGTCACAACCTAAATCCTATCATTTCCCCTCTCCACCCCCCCCAACCCTCTTCTTTCTCTCCAATCGCTCCACAATCTCTTAGCTGTTCCCCTACATCTTCTACCTCTCTCTGCTTCCCCCCCTTCCCCTCTCTACCTTCCTCGTTGTCCGTTTCTCCCTTTCTCCCCCTCTATCTTCCTCTACTCTCCCCTTCTTCTCCCCCCCCCCTCCCTCTTCTCCCTATCCCCCTTTGCTACCTTCACCTCCCCCTACGCTCTCCTCCTTCATCACCCATCATTCCTCATTCTAGCCCCCGGGCGACTACCAACTGCCCCGCCTCTCCCCTACCTACCTCCTCCTTATTCTTTCTCCTTCCTCTCTCATGCACCTCTCCCCTTTACTCCTATCCCTTTTTTTCCCCCCCCCACTCTCTCATCCCTCCCCCATCCTTCCCTTCCCCCTCACCCTCCCCCCCGCCTCCCCCTCTCTCGTCGCTTTCTACCACCTTTCGCCCCTGCCCCTTCCTCCTCTCCTCCTATTTCGCCCTCCCCTTTCCCTTCTCTTTCTCTCTCTCCACCCACAACCCCCTTCCCGCCCATCTCCTCTTTCCCCCTCTCCTTCCTCTCTCCCCTTCCAGTTTCCCCCTAACTTCCCACTGTTTTGCCCATGGACGTTTCTTCTCGTACCACTTCTACTTTCTTCCCTTCCCCTTCTACCCTCCGGTGGTTTCTCCCCTCACTCTCTGTGCGCCCCACCTCCCCCCCCTCTTCTGTGTTCCCATACCTCCCCTCTTAACCTCCCCTTCCTGTCCCGCCTGTCCCTCCCCCCGGGCTCACCTTCCCCCCCCTACCTCCCCCCTCTTCTCCCTCTTCCTCCCCTGCCTCCCCCCCACCCCCCTTCTTTTCTTACCCCCCTTCCCTTCTCACCTTCCTTCCTTCCCCCCCCCTCCTCCCGACTTAGCCCACCTCCCCCCTTCCTCTTCGGTCCCCTCCTCCCCTTCTTTTTCCTCTTTCCCTCCCCTCACCCTTTCCCTCCTCCCCCTCCTTCCCCACCTTCTCCCCCCTCCCGCCCACCTGCTTTACTTCCCCTCCCTGTTTCTTCCTTTCTCCCCCTTATCCCCCTCTTCTCCCCACACTCTTCTTTTCCCCCCCCTTTTTTCCTATTCACCGCCCACGTCCCCGCCCCTCCCCCCCTCCCTCCTCTTCTTCCCCACTTTTTCTTACTTTTTCCCACCCGTATCCTTCTTTTTTTTTGCCTTCCTTCTCCCCTTACCTCTCCCCCCCCCCCCTTCCCTGCCCACCCTACTGGCCTCCCCACCGCCCCTCCCCCCCCCCCTCCTTGTTACCCCTTCCCACTCCCCCCTTCTCATCCTCTCTCTCTTCCCTCCTCCCTTTTTTCCCTCTCTCCTTTCCGCCGTCCCTCCTCTACTCCCATTTCCCTCCCCCCCTTCATTACCCCTTCCGTTCCCCTCTCTTCCCTTTTTTCCTCCCAACCTCTCCCTTTTTGTCCCCCTCTCCCCCTCTCTCCCACTACTCTGTCCTCCTCCCCCCCTTCCTTCCGTCTCCCCATCTCTTCATCTCTCCCTCCCAGTCCCTTCCCCGCCCCCCCACGCCTCCTCCCCTTTCCATTTCGCCTCTTTCCTCCTCCCTTTCTCTTTTCCCGATCGTTGTGTCTTTTCTACCCCTTACCCCAACTTCACCTATCTCCACTTCCTTCTGACTCCTCCTCCCCCCTTCCCATTTTCCCTTATCAACTCTCCTTCCCTCCTTCTTACTTTCTACTCCCCCTCTTCCCACCTCTCTCCTCCTCTTTTCGTTCTCCTTTTTTCCTCTGTCGATCCCCGCCATCTCCTTGTTTGGCTTTTCCTCTTCGTTCCGCCCCCTCCCCCTCTTCCCACCTCTTTCACATTCCCCTTGGCCTCCCTCCTCTTCCCTTATCCATTCCTCTAACTTCTTTACCTTCCTTGCTCTCTTCCTCTTCCTCTTTTACTCCCCCCCGCCCCCCCAATCTTCCCACCTCCGTTCCTTTCCCCCTCCTTCCCACTCTTTTCCTCCCCCCTCCCTCCTTTCTCCTTCTTGTTGCTCCCCCTACCTCCTTTTCCCCCCCTTCTCTCCTCTCCCCCCCTCCCCTTCTCTTCCCTTGTTTCCCGTCACACCCCCCCCCCTGTGTCCCTGTTCCCCCTTCACTCCCTCCCCTCCCTCCTCCTCCTTACCCCTTACACCCTTCTTCTCACCGCGTCCCATCCTCTCCTTTCTCCTTTCTTCTTCCCTCCTCCATGTTTTGCTGCCTCTCCCGTCTCCCCCTCCCCTCCCTCTCCCCCATAAACCCTCCACTTTCTTCGTCCCCACCCCCCCCCCCCCCAACTTTCCTATCGTCCTCTCCTCCTTTCTTTACCCCTCCCTTCTGCTCCCCCCCCCCTTGCCTCCGACTTCACCTTTTCCCCCACCCTCCGTTACATCACCCTCTTGCCTTTCCTCCGCACCTATCCCCCCTCACCCTCTCTCTCCCCTCATTTCAGCTTCTTTCCTTCATAATCCCGATCTCGTCCCCTCCCTTTCTTCTCCTCCTCCTCCCTTCCCGCCTACCCCCTCTCCCCCCCTCCCCTTCCCCTTCTCCTCCCATACTCTTTCCCCTTATCCCTCCCTTCCCTCCTCTTCCTCTTCCCCCCTCTTCCCTCCCTTCTCCCCCCATCCTCCCCTCCCTCTTACTCTCTTCCTACCTCTTTCCCCTTCTTCTCCCTTTCCCTTTTTCCCCCTCTCTCCTTATTTCCCCCTCCACCTCCACCCCCCCCTCTTTCTCCCCCTCCTCCCCTCATCCCCTGTCCTCCCCGTCTTCCCACCACTTGTGCTCCTTTCCCTGCTTTTATCTCCTTTCCTCTTCCCTTCACACTCCTTCCCATCTCTCCTATCCTTCGATATTTCTCTTTATGCCCTCTTTCTCTTTCCCCCCTCTTCGCTTCTTTTTCCTTCCCTTCTCATCCCCCTTTTTGTTTTTCCCTCCTCCCTCTCCATACCTGCAACCCCTATTTTTCCTCTTCCCCCCCCTTCATTCTCCTACCTCTACTTTATTCCTCTATTTCGCTCCCCCCCTCCTCTCCATTTTACTTGTTCCTACTATCCACTTTCCTCCCTTTGGAGAACAGCATATGTTGCTCCCCCCTTTGGTCATTGTCTTTCTTCGCCTTTGTTTTTTCTTCTCTTTTTTTTTTCTTGTTAAACAAGCCTTTTGTTCGATGCATCATTTTTTTTTTGTCGGTCCCATGTGCCCGAGCATCCTATACACATCGTCTGATCTTTCCCCATCTACTTTACATTGGGCATAAATTGCTTCCCCCCCCTCTCGGGTTTCTACCTTCCTCTGTTTTTCAACTTTGCTCTTCAGGGCGCTCCCGCCGTCGCGCCCGGCTTAACTACCCCTCATCATGGAGACACCCCTCTCCAGGGCATCCTCTCCCCCTGCCCCCCAAAAATGATTGCTGTGGATGTGGTTCCTGCCCATACGGTTCCTGACTACCCATAACGAAGTTGCCCAACCCCCAAAAAGTCGACATTTCATCGCCTCTTTTTGGCCCACAGAGAAAAAATCTTCAGACTTTTTTTCTTTCTTCGAATGTCCTTTATTCTCGGCCTTTTCTCCTTTTTCCCCTTGCAACTTGGGGCCAGCAGTCGGACCTATTGATGATGCGCTTCCTCCTTAGTTGCGTCGACCGACGTGCACTGTTCCCTGCGGCTTCTGAAATCCAAGTTTTTTTTTTTTTTTTTTTTTTTTTTACTCCGGCCCAACTCCTATGTCCGGTTTTTATGTGCGCTAAGAGTTGTCTCCATCTTCATGAAGACGCGTTACCATTGAGTCCCCCCCTTTTCCCCCCGATTTTTAAAAGTTTGTCCCCTTCGTCTGAGTTTTTTTTTTTTCTCCCCAGTGCCTTCAAGGCACCTGCATGATAATACGCTGGAAGAGGTTTCTCTCTTCAACTACTCTCGGCCAAGTTCAGGCAGTAGAAGTTGAAGATGACGACTGTATCCCTTCTTTCCCTCCCCTATGGCGCGAATTACGCTTCCGTCCCTTGTTTGCACGCGCATGCCCTCCCACATCCCACCACAGTTGATTACACGCGGACTTTCGGATTTTCTTCCCGCCAACGTTCAACGTTGTCTTTTTGCCTCCGCTGCAGTTGTCAACACGCTTCCCCCTCTCTCCCTATAAAAACCTTTAGCCCGGTTTTTTTCCTTAAGGTGGTCGATTTCTCTTCTTCAATATGCGCGGTCCACCAGCACTCTCCCCCTCCGTTCGGTATACTTTGGGCGCTATGTGAGAGGAGGCTATCGAAACTCGAGTACCATACGTGCGACTTCCCAATCTCCTCTTGTGCTTTTCCTTTTCTTCCCCCCCTTCTTCCTACGAATTTTGGTGCGACCTCTGCGATCGTTCTTGACTCGCCTCGATCTTACCTCGACGGAATGTTAAAGCGCACCTTTTTCCGGTGCCTGATCGAGTACAAAAACGCCTTGCAAGTCGTCTTTTTTCGGAAATCCTGCTTTTCTTTCTTCCCCCTTTATCATGAAGCTTCTCTTGCCTCCAGGAAGTCTTGGTTAAAGCGCACTTTCAAATGGAGAGACCATTATTCGTGCCGCCCCCCTTTCCCCGAAAAACTGGATTCTTTCGCCCAATTAACTTCTTTTTCCCCCCGGACGCGCAGAACGATATTCCCCCTGAGTCCGCCCGGTCGTTCCTGCCGATTTACCTGGTCCCTTTTCATTCGGTAGGATAAAACTCTCCTAGCCCTCTCGCGTCCCTCCCTCGCCTAGGATGCAAGAATTGTTGTCTAGGCGACTGTACAAAGTCCTTCCCCGACTCTACCCCTCCTTCTTCTTTGCAGACCCGAATTTATTCTTATGCGCCCCAATTTGAATGAGTCCGCTCAGTTTTTCTTAAACCAACCTCAACCCCATTTCTTTTTTCCCCCTTCCACCTCCTTCGTCGTCTGACCGCCTCGACAGTAGAAGAGTCTGGGGCTTTACCAACCCTTTTTTTGAAGGTGTGGATTCTGTCGCCGGTTTTAACCCTTTCCCCCTTCTTTTTTTAGGCGTTTTGGGCGCAAAAGTGACCTCCCCGTTTAATATGTTCCCCTTACTTCTCTCAGGCGGGTCATCCGTCTTCTGTCGCCCGTCCAAGATCTTGTCCACGCGCGCTTTCGCACGTTACATTCCCTGCTTGCCCTATCCGGTCGATTTAGAAATCCGCGGTTACTTGCTTACGATGCCGACTTTACCCCCCTGATCATCTGACGAGCTTGCGAACTGTCCCCTCCCCGTCTAAGTCACGGTTTCTCCCAGAGGTTTTTTCCCCATTCCTCCAACAGAATTCGTGGATGCAGTGCATGCGTTACTATCGGTGTTTCCGTTTCGAATAAGGGAGAAGTTCCCTCTTCTTTTTCACTTCGTGCCCGTAATTTTCCTTCCTCTTGATTCACCCTGTCACCCCCACCGCGTTCCTTGTTACATGAAAACAACTTATAGTAATAATGAACCAGCAACCTCTTTTTCTCGCTCTGGTGAATCGTTTTCTAGAATCTTTTTTCCTCTTTTGTCTGATTCCTCCCCTACCCCTTTTCCTTTATGCCGGCCTGACCCCTGTCTTTTCCACCCTTCCTTCTAGTCCAGCATTTTCGATCTGCGAGTGAATTCGAGTGAATCTGTC
>Ga0179593_1663785_pt1 | contig 12876 bp, 14 predicted proteins | sample CZODoug2_1_08_16_FD_185931 | JGI IMG/M metagenome (GOLD analysis project Ga0179593, IMG submission 185931) | Vadose zone soil fungal communities from Angelo Coast Range Reserve, California, USA - CZODoug2_1_08_16fungal (PacBio error correction) | ecosystem: Environmental > Terrestrial > Soil >... | reverse complement strand
TTGGGCTGCAAGATATCCTTTTTTTTGCTGGGAGATATTCGAGCCCATCTTCTTTTTCCCTTCCCTTTTTCTTTCCGGGATTGTTTTTTGATGCATTCCCCCCCCCCCCCCTTCTTTCTTCCTCCTGAATCCCGTTCGTTTCGTCTTGTTTCCCTTGACTGGGGGAATGACACTGAAAATACGCCTTCATTGCTTTCGGGTTGGGCCTCCTAGGATCCCCCTTCCCCTTTGAATGCTTGGGGAGTCCTGACGTTGGGAAGAAGCCCCGCAGGTTTTTCAGGGATTTTTCCCCTTATTTCCCCTCCCGTTTTCTCTTCGTACGTTCCCTTTCTTAGGCGCCAGTGCCCTTTATTCTACTTTTCACTGTCTTTGAAAATTGAGGAATTCTTTTTCTACCCGGTCGCCCTTTACCAAGCCGGTCTATAATGATCAAGGAGTTGCTTCTCGTTCGGGGCGGCAGGTCTCCTTTCCAAATCTCTTTATTTTTTCAGGGCGCCTTCTTCTCTGTCGACCAAAAAGGCTCTTCTTTCGGCCATGATGTGGGACGGGATTTTCGTTATAGACCTCAATCGCACGTTTCGTTTTCGGAGCCCTTCCCTCGTCCCCCTCCAGGGTCTTCTCGTTTTGCTTTGTCGGCGATTCACTATTATTTTTTTTTCCCAAATCCCTTATCGAGCTGCCGGAGATGGTAGCAGAGGCTGTACCTTTTCCTGTCCTTCCCTTTACCAACGCACCCATTCGATCTCTACCCCTTGCTGACGTTACTATTTTGATTTCAAAAATTTTTGTCGCTGAGTTTCCTTTCACATAGGCCGCAATTGGTTGCCTTCTTAGCGGAACTTTTCACTTGGACTTTTGTAATGTTTTCGCTGTTTCTGAAGTTTTTTTTTTTCCTTCCCAGAATGCCGATTGGCGCTTTTTTTCTTTGGCCGAGCGGGATGATGCTTGCTTCTTTACACCCCTCCGCACGGAGTTCCCCCGTTAGGGCCCCTTTTTTTTTTTATTTTACGTGGTTTTCTCTATCCCGTTTTGGCCTCATAGAAACTACCCCCTTTTATTTTCGCTTTATCTTTTGCTTGAGAGTGCCCTCTCACTTGGTCCCACTTTTGGCTTCGCATATCCTGTCTCTTATATCCCCCGGTGGCTGCGTCCCCCACTGGACTTTTTTCACTGCGTATAAGGCGGTGATGCTCCCCCCTCCACTCGAAGTCCCCTCTCCTTTCTTCCCCGAACCAGGTCTCTTCTATTCTTTGCTTGGTTGCTCGGATTGATGAATAAGAGAGGGGGATGCAATGTTTTCTGATTTTCTCTTTAAGGTCCATAGCTTGTCTTTGATGCTTTTCGGGATCCTCTCTTTCCTTCCTCATATTTTTTTTTTTATTGAGTTTCCCGCTAACCCCCCCCCAAGCCGTCGTACTGACGGAATTGACGCCCACAGCAAATCGCAACTTTCCTTTATATTACCCCTTCCTTTCCCCATCGCCCATGCCACACCCCGATCCTCCCCTTAATATTAGTTAGAAGATCTTTCCTTCTTGCTGATCTTAGTTGGATGGACCTCCACCGCCCCGCTTCTTTTTGCAGCCAATCCGGTCTTCCAATCACCTTTCGGACCCTTCTCTAACGCCCCCCCATTGCACGCCCATCGAAGGATACCCCTCCCCTCCCCTTCCCTGGACCAGCTCTTTTCCTTTTCGACCCCCCAAAAGTCTCTAGCGGAAACCCCCATTCATGGACCGTCTTTTCTGATCACCCACTTTGTCGCCCCCATGTCCTGTTCCCTTGATAGTCTCGTTATGCAGGGCGATCGTTTTCCCTGCCCTAATCGCTCCAACTCCAACCAAGCCATCTTTCTCGATTCAGTCTGCACCCCCCCCCTTTTGACTCACTTTTTTTCCGGAAACTTCCTCCCCCAAACCAAAGGCAGCCCCATCTTGAATTTTTTTTTTTTTTTTTTTTGGTTCCTGACCCTTCCCTTTCCCCCAAATTCTTCTTTCACATCGTTCAGTGTGAGTTCCGCCCCATCGAATCCCCTGTGCTTACGCGTTCATTCGTAAGAAGGACCTCCTTGAACTACGCGTCTGCCCCCTATCCAGGCTCCATGCCCATCGTTTTCTTTCAAAAATTATCTTTTCCCTGCCCCCCCGCCGGTACCCCCCTTGAGAAGTCCCCCCCCCCCCATTTTCCAATCACCTAATTCCTCATGCGCCCATGAGATTACTTCTTCTGACTACACTTTCTAAACATGATGACAATCGGCGCCACCTATTCTCCCGGAGGTTCTCTCCCCCTTAAAAATAAATCGCTTTCTGTAAGTGACCAATTATTTAAGACATGAAAACCCGACAACCCGCCAGCAATACCTGAGACCGGCTTTAAATCCCCCCATTTTTTTTGCTTTTCAGCCACTTTCCCTCCCCTTCCATTGAATTTCATGCCGAGCCTTGGGCGTTCTTTTACCCCTCACTCAAACTTTCTTCAAAGCGTACCAATACCCTGAAAAACCCTGGCGTTGATTTCACCCCGTCTTCATGCACCGTTTGCTTTCCACACCATTGTTTGCCCCCCCCTCCCCCCCAATTCCCCGTTTCAAACCGACTCGACAATCTCGTCGTCTGTTCAGTTTTTCCTTCCCCTTCCTCCCCCTTGCCACTTCGGCGGCTTCATCGTATTTCTTCCCTTCCCCCCTGTGCCTCTCTTCTAAAGGTCGCGAATATCTACGCAACAGGAGAGCGGAATCCCTTTCGCCAGCGTATGGTCGTTTCTGACCACTTTTCCCTCGCGCTTCCATCATCTTTTTCGCTTCCGGACCTCCCGCCTACGCTCTCCCGCCGGAAAAATGGGAACAAGACTGAGCGCCTTCGAGTTCCCCCCCCTAGTCTTCTTCCGCCCTTTTTTTTTTAAGCCGGAAAACTCGCCCGCTCCCCCATGATCCCCCATGCTTTTGGCCAGATCCCCCCCTTACAACGGGAGGACAAAACAGCCCCTGGTCTCCTCTCCTCTTCTTTTCCTCTGGGAACCTCTGTTTTCCGATCTCCCCTTGCGAGCCAAAAAATGACAATTTTTAAGACAGCCCTAGGCCGGAATAACTTCTTCCATTGACATTCTCCCCCCCATGTACCACGAAAGTGTGAGCATCACCCTCTTCCTTTTTCCCCGGCCCCCCCTCCCTTTCCCTAATCCTTTGATATAGATACGGTGTCCCGAAGGTTGCAAGCGGTCTTGTGTCTCTCCAGCAGGTTTCTACGGAGAGTTCGTACCCTTGGTTTTCTTCCTTCTTTCGGTGGGTGCCGCCTTTCATTTTTCAATTTTTGATGTCCAGATTCCAAGGATCGGAATCCAAAGATTTCCCTCTTACGAATTCTCCCTTAGCCCTCTTTACGCCGGAGTCAACCACCGGCTTTCTCCCGTTTCCCTTTTTACACACCTTTTGGCTCATTGTCCTTTTTTTGTCCCCCTTCGGCAGTTCAGTTTTTCATGGAGCGCTTCCGATTCCAAACAAAAAGATAGATGCTTCAGATTCTCCCTGCGCTCGCAGCGCTTGTTCCTCTTTCGAATCGACCCCTCCTTTGCAGCCGTTCCCGTTCTCCCATCATGATTTTTGAATTCTCGCTGATGAAAGTTCCTTTCCGTTGTCATCCACGGAGTCTTACTTGGAAATCTGCCGCTTCCTGATTTCCCCCGAAACTTTGCTTGAAGATCTTGGTATTGGGTTTTTTTTTTTTTTTTTTTTTTTTTTTTTGGCTGCGGCACGGAAGAAGGACGCAGCGTTTGCTTTTCGTCCTTGGTTTAATGGAAAAAATGAACCTCCGATATGGTCGGTTGCCTTCTTTTCCCGTCCCCATTTCTTTTAAAGCGTTTCATAGCGAGGGCAGTGGGATGGGGAGCAGTGTGTCACATCACCAGAGGTTCCTTTCTTCTCTTTCTGCTTTGGTCTTCCTCTCACCCTCTCTCCCTTTTTGATTCCTCCTGCAAAGAGGTACATTGAGGAATGAAAGCAGCGCTTTTCCGCTCTTGCTTCAATTTTCGTTTTCTTCCTCTTTTTGGCGTCTCGGGGCATGGCCCCCCCTCCGAGGTTTGTTTTTTTTTCTTTACCCCCCTTTCTCCCGATAGTAGACACCACAACTTGGCTTGCCTTTTAGTATTGCCTGCTGTGTTGCTGAGGCATATCTTTAGAGACACTAAATCGCACCCCTTGGGCTCCTTGGCCCCCTTCAGACGGGGGAAATTTTTTTTCCCCCCTGCCTTGTTTTCACGTTTTTGCCGGCCTTTCTTAAAAGATTTGAAATAGTTCCCAACTGCCGCTTGGGTACTCTCCCCCGACGTGATAGCAGATCTGCTTTTTCCCTGCGCTCTTTTCCCGATTTCCCTTCCATGCCACCACTTTGCGAAGCTTCGACCAATTGGGGCTCTTCTGTATACCCTCCCCTGTCAAATTTTCCTTTGGTTGAACCCGCCAACCAGCGTTTCTTATACCCGATAGTGACTTGGTTATGTTATTGTCAATTCACGGATTGAATCTTTTCCGGCGAACAATTTTGGAGAATTAGAGGAAGGCCTGTCCCCTTTCTATTCGCGGACGCCGGTTCTAATGTTCCGGCTTCTCCCCGTTGTTTTTGTTGATGCCATGATCTCGACTTTCCCTCCCTGAACTTCAAGATGCAGAGGGGAGGTGTCGTTTCCTTCTTTCTCCCTTGGATTGGTTTCCTTCCCCAGTTTCGGTTGCATGCGAGTGCCCCCCATTCCCCTAGATTCTTTTGGTTGTTCGCTTTTTCTCCTTCTCCGTGGGCTTCAATGTGGCATAGACTCCATTGGCTTATTCCGCGAACAGAAGTTGAGATGATCACACAAAACATCCAGAGGGTCAGCAATGACTACCCGTCCTTTTCGTGCAGGTGTATTTCCCAACTAAGTAGAGAAATTCCCCCTATTCGTCCGACGATAACATGAATGAAGTAGTAGAAAATTGGATCTTGTCATTTTGTTCCTTTCACGTGTTTACCGCGAGCCGGTGGAGGCTGAGGTTGGCGGAAGATTAAGTCCCGCGTTTCGGTGTGTTAGATTTTGGGCTCATCCCCATCAGTTTGTTTGGTTTGCGTCCGAAAGTCCCCCTCCCGTCCGCTTCATCTCGGAATGCCGAAAACCAGTCGCCCCTTGCTTTTAGACTCCCTCCCCCCCCCCCCTTACGATTAAACAATAGTCGCTAACCCCATCCGCCCTGCTAATATTTTTTTGAGTCGACTCTTTGTGCCGCTTGCGCTTTAGTTTCTTGGGTGCATCACACGCCTCTGTAGTTTTTTTTTCCCCTAGTGTCCGCAGCGCGATTCGGATGAGACTCTCCCCACCCCCTGCGAAGTCTAGAAAAATATCAGAAAACAAATCAACCGGCCCTCCCCTTTTTTTTTTTTGCGCTTGCCTCGCCGCCAGTCTCCCCGGAAACACCCATTTCCCAAGGGATTATCAAAAAATTTTTTAACCTTTCCCCCCCGCCCGAGCTTTGCTGAAGGTCGAGTTTTCGGTCACTTCTAGCCTTTTTAGCCAACGAAAAACAACTCGCCATTCTTCCCTTTCATGACGGCTGGTCCTTCTCACGCTTCCCTTAGCCTTCTCTTTGCAAATTGGCCCGCCCAAGTTTAGCCGTCATCAAGAAATCCAAAAAGGAGTACCATCTGAAGCTTCCATCCGGCGGCCAAAGTTTCTCACGGCAGGATCCCCCTCCCCCCCGCCCGTTTCTGACCTATCTAACTTTTTTGGCCTGTTTTGAAGGTTTCAAAGTAGAATGGAAGGCGACTTTGAACCACAGCTTCTTCCCTCCCTTTATCTTTCAGCCAGTCCCCCCCCCCCCCTCCCTTCCTGTTTTCCACTATTCCACAATAATCTTTCCTCCCCCCCGAATCCCCTTCAACTGTCCCCCCCCCCCCCCCCCCCCCCCCTTTCCGCCTAGAGGCATATCATTCCTCCTAAATTTCCGTTCCTTCTTCTACTTACTTACAAGTCCTGTCAAACATAAGGCTGCAATTTACCTTTTTTGTCGCCTTTACGTGCACCCCCAAAGAACCGAGTTGACGGCAAAAGGTCCCCCAGTACCGCTTAGCGTGACATCTTTTGTACCGACGGTTAAGGGGTTTTCCCACAGTATGGATCGACACACTTCGCCAGAAAATCCTATTTCATTATATAGACCGCCGGCTGTTTTACATTCAAGTCTACGCTCCTGATTACCGCTCATTCCGGGAGCGCCACCCTACCCCCTACCATTTACATTAGGACGCCTCGAGGAGACCGCTTTCGCCTACCCCCTTTCGACCCCCAGAACTTAATACAATTTAGCAAAAGAGAAACCTCCAATGAAAAACAGGATCTTTCCCCTTTTCCCAACTTCAGTGGGCCCCCATCCCTCTCTTTTTCCCGTTTCACGAATTTTTCCTCCGACCACCAACCTTTAACAAAGACCCGCCCTTTTTCTCTGTGCGGTGTTCATTTTAAGTTTTCCTTCAACCAGTTTGCCCAAGGACGAAACGGCCCCTGGGGCTTCCTCTTCAGCGTTTGGTCCCCAATCACTTGCGACGATCGTTCCCAATCCGGGCTCTTCAGTAACTCTTGAGCGTGTCCATAAATTTATCCGCAAGCGTATTGGTATAGTGGATGCCACCTCGGCCTTCATGTTGTCCCCGCGGCCTCTTTCTATTGATGTTTCTTTTTTTCCGACACCGCCCGTATCTCGGTAAACCCCCCCACCCTCTTCTCCCTACCTCGAGTTGAGCTTAATCCTACGCGCTCACCCCTGAACCGTAGTTGACGGAAAAAGGACAATGATCCCTTTCCGCTGTGGCTTAAACCCCCCCCCCTAAAGGTCTAGTTACAAACCCCCCCACTTGTTGTTCAGAGTATCAAAGCGTAGACTCACGTCTCTGCTTCTTGGTGTCCTCTCTTCCGTGCTTCTTCCACCTTTGGTCCTTTTGTAAAAAGAAACTTGAGAATATCCAGAAGGAAGCTAACCAGAACCCCTCAACAAATCACACCTGCCAAACTCTCCTCCCGCAACGCTATGGAGATCCATATAACGCTTGCTAACCCCCTTTCTTTTTTTTTCAATCCTCTCCGTTTTTTGGTATCTTTACGGTGATGTGCCCTCTTTTTTGCGGGTGCTCTCCAGAAGCGCGGCAGTGTCTTTCTAATTTCCCTGGGTGCGAGTGTTTATAGGTTAGCGTTCTCTTTGCCGTATCTCCCCCCTTGTTCTTCCCCCTTCCTCCTTCCACACTTAGGAATTAAAACAGAGTTCCCGGACGCAGAGAACGTAGAGAAGATTTTAGCGATGAGAAACAATTTGGCGTTCTGACAGTTACTTCTCTGGCCCTTGATCCCCCTGTCTTTGTCCAATTAGTTTCAGGTTCAATGGAGCGTTTCCGATTCCTCTCACCACTCTAGATGGTCCCCTCGAGGCCTATGTGTGCTCGTCTTTCCCCCCCCCCCCCCTCCCTCTTCTGGTTTGCTGGTTGAAGGTTAAGAGGACGGGACAATCAGTTCTTGTTCTCCCGGCGCTGCGATGAGTCTATGTATCTCCCGACCAGACGCTTTTGAGAATGATGCACGCCTGTCCCCCCCCCTTTTCGACTTTTCCCGTACTCTTTTGAAAGCGATATTTGAGCGCTTCATGGGGGAGGATGAGGAAATTCGAATTCTTGAAGCCGCCGACCCGTTGCCTTTTTTGGGAAACTTTTTTTTCCCGGACGAACCAACCGCACGACTTTCTTCTTGTTGGTTCCCCTGTTCCTTCCTTTACATTTAGTCTCCCTCGTTCCTTCCTTTCCTCTGATGGTCTCCCTGACGTGTGACCCAGCCAGCGCATGTTTTCATGCTAGGGAGTTGCAGAAAGTGGGTTCGTAAAAACCACGACAATTTGTCAGGGTCCCCTTTGCTTTCTTCAACGTTAGGGATTCACCTGGACAGTTAAAAGCTGGCGCTTTGCTTTCTTTTTCATTCCTCTCCTGATCAATTCTGTTTGCTGCGGAGGGGGGAAGGTCGTTAATCGTCACCAACATAAATCTCCTGAGTATTGAATTCCGTTGGCCGACCCCTTTCTCCGCGTCTTTCCTTCTTTCTTTTTTGATGTCTTCTCTTTCGAGGACAATCGCACGGGGCGCTTAGGGGAATGTCAGGCGGAAGACCCTTCCAGGGCTTTGTGCTGTCCCGATGACGGCTTTCCTTTTCGTATTTGAATATTAAATCCCAGCGATTTCGTCTCGATTTTTTTTCTCGAAAGATTCCAGTCGCTTCCCCCCTTCCCTTTTTCTCCTGGAACCCGGCCCCAAAAGGCCCCACCCAATTTGCTCTAGGTGTTCCCCCTGGGGTCCTTTTCCTTTTTCCTCCCCCTGAAATTATTTCCAGTGACACTTTTCCCCGTGGTTTTATGTTGAGGTTCGGCGTAAAATTTCCGTCACGGGAAGACCGTGGCTTCTAACATTTTTTCTCTTCTGCAGTGTCTCTTCCTCGTAAAGACAGCCTTTGAGCTTTTTTTCCCCTGAGAAGTTCCGGAATCAAGCTCGAAATGCAGAGCCTATGCGCTCGGGCTTTGTGTGGAAATGTTCTCGATTTTGGAGACTTTAGAAGGTTTTTTGATGCTCTCCTTTGGTTCCCCCCCAGCCCCCCTTTTTATAGCTGGGTTTTCAATGATGTGATTTGTTGCTGTTTCTATCCTTCGAAGTTGGCGTGTTTGTTTTTTTTCTCCTCTATTGCTAAAATCCCCCTGTTTCATATATTTAACAGCGTGGCTGATCCCCACTGTATTCCATGCTTGATGAACCGAAACCCGAAAAGAAAGCGAAAAGATAGTATACCAAAAGAGTAATTATCCTAGGTCCTTTCCTCTCCCTTTTATTTTATAGAAGGTGGGTGCGAGACCTATTTCTAAAGGTGGCAGATCCGTGCAGAGGATTTTTTTGTGGTGCTGTCGTGCTTGTGTGTTGTGTATTTTGCTTGGGGGGATTTTTTTTTTTTTTTTTTGTTTTTGTTTTTTTTTTTTTTTTTTTTTTTTTTTTTCCTTCCTGTTGCTGCGATTGTTCGGGCTATCTCTCTTTCCCCTCCTTTTTGTTGTTTTTTCCAAAATACTATCCACTACCCGTAATAGCTGATGCAGCCCCACCGAAATCGCAACCTTTCCCGTTCCTCTTTCAACCCTTTTCTCTTTCTTTCCTGCGATCCCTCTCTCTGATTGTCCTTCCTCTGTTCTTCCCCCATCTGGGTTCTTTTGGTCTTCTTCCCTATTACATTTTTTTTTCCCCCGTAAAGTGCGCAAGACAATTAAGCTGTGCGCTCACTTCTAAACTGATTTAGCCTCTAACCGCCACATCACTCCTTCGCGTCTTTTTTCCCCTGCAACCCCCAATAACTACACAGGTAACAAGCTATGTTAAAAAGGTTCGCTGATTCGCACACTCCTGGGACAGCTCCCCCCAAAATTTCGGGAACCTCAAGACCCTATTTGTGCTCTTTTTTAGGGCTCGCTGGGGCGGTTACCTTCCGCAAGATAATTCCCGGCTCAAAACTTCAAACCCGCCTTCCCGGGCCCCTTCCGGTCTTCTTTGAACGTTTCCGAACCCAAAACATTTTAGACAGCCTGTCTTACAGGTTACTTCTTTTCCGTCCTGAAGACAATCATTGAGTTTGATCCATCGGCGAAACCGATTTGATCCTGACGCCCGCGGGAGTGCCGTGTTCCTATCGCAAAGGTGGCCGGTTTTTGCAGCGTCCCAAGTCGAAGAATGCCTTCGAATTGAACTACGCAGTTCTCCTTCTCAAGCTTCTTTCCAATCCTCCGATTTCTTCCCCATCCTCTTAGTTGCCCGAGCCCCATCCTGGACCGACGATTTCCTCCGCAATGAACTCCTATACTAAGCCCCCGCGATTACCCCCCCGCGACATTAAATAAAAACTGGCTGCAAGACTGTATCTTCTCATATCAAAGGAGAAATTCCCCTAAGAAATAGATTATATTTGTACGTCCCAAGTCAGAACCTAACCCGGAACTCCTCCCCTTCAATACCCTCTTGTCCTTTCCAGCTTCTGACAATTTACCCCTCTGACTTACTTATATTTAATAGAATTCCTTGCTTCTTCCCGGGCCCTGATTTTTTCCCTTTTTCCTTTTACTGAACGAAAACCACTTTGCAATCCTTCCTCCTTATGCTGACGTCAGGCTACACATCCTTTGAAAGCGCCTGTAAAGATAAAGTTTCTGTTGTGTCCTCCCGCCCACCTTCCCCTTCTTCCCTCCGCAGAACCGAGATTCCCTTATTTTTTTTCTTCCACCCCTTCCGACCCGGACCTCACCCGTCCACTTAGGAGGCCATATTAGATGGACATAACACCAATCCCGGAGCCCTTCTTAGAGATCAAGCTTTAAAGCGGCATCTCCTTGTTCTCCCTCGTCTCCCAGCCTTCGAGAGAGTCATCCCAATTTAGACCAGAGTATTCTGTGGATCCCACCATCTTGCACTTATCATTCGAGACGCTTTAATCTGAGGTTCCCGTCTGTCGGCATTTTGCACTCTGTCCCTTTTCACACTTTTTCCCCCAAGTCCGCTCCCTCACGCGGCGCGACGCTCGTCCGCCATCTAGCTTCTACTCTTGGGGCCTCGCTAGTTCAAACGAAATTTTCCACACTGCTTTGTCCAAGCCCCCCTCACCCCGGTCTACAACTTGTTCTCATCCTCCCTCTCTCTAGTTCCTGCTTAATATGTGAAATCGTGTAATATCTTGTGACCTCGAACCCTTTAAACATGATCTATACCGCGGTCTGCCCCTGCTTCGCTCCTCCCCGAACAACCCCCTCCTGGTCTCCTCCTTCGCCTTTTATCTGGCGAGACACCTCTCCCCTGCTTTCACCTTAGGAATCACCCCTATCTCTTCTTTCCTCCTCCTTTCTCCGTTTTTCCGACGTCCCTTTCCTCTCAACGAGTGAGCCAGGAGCGGTCTTAGGGACTTGGGGCGTATTGTATCTCCGTACGTATGACGGGCCTCGGAGTTTTCCTGGTGATGGCCATAAGTCCCTTTAGGAATTAACTCTCTCCCCCCGTTTAGAGAACTTTCTCGCTTAGAACATTGCGTTTGAGCAGCCCGTTCTTTTGATCTGGCAATGAAACAATTTTCATTACCCCTTTCTGCACTCTCGCCCCCCCTCTTCTACCCTTAGAGATTGCGGACGATACTTCGAGTTGGTGTTGGTTTGGCCCGCTTGGTCGAGCAGAGTTTTCCGTTCCGCTCTTCCGGTGCCTGTGAAAGAAGGTGCAGACTACTGTTCCATCAGATTCTTCCATTCTTTCTTTTTGGATTGGTGGCACCCAACCTCATCTTTCAATTTTTTCCCGATATAATGTTGTCCCGATTAGATCACCAGGTTTAGCGAAGCGCTTACCCAGTTACTTCGGTAGGTCGGAAATAGAATAGACCTCCCATAGAATTTTTGAAGTTTTCTTCTCTTCCTTGTGCCCCACTGTGTTTACAACTTCTCAAGAAGGAGATTGTATGACGTACCTGAAGCCTTTAACTTCGGGAGGACCCCCCCCCTTGTTTGACTTCATTAGGCTTCGAGTTGATTGGGGTGCTGGACCAGCCAAGAGGTCCGGTGTTTCCTTCGTATTGCTTGTTCTGGGCCTTTGGGATTAAAATATCACCCTTCTGAGATATTTTTAATCGGAGAAACGCTGATTGCAAAGAGGTTACATGGGCAGAAGAGACTGTTAATTGAAGACGCTGTAGAATCATTCTTTGGATTCTGATGATTGTCGACTTGGGAATGTAAAAAGTGAGGAGCTTTCTGGCAGGGAGCCCCTTCCACCTCTTTGTCTACCAAACCCATTGCATCTGTTGAGGGCCACTTCGTCGCGGTATGATAAAGTTACCCAGGTTTCTTTCCTTTTTCTTAGGCCTTTCGGTCGTCCTTCTTCCCTTCTCTATTTTTTTTTTTTCGGCCCGACTCTTCTTTCCTTCGTATTTGAAATAGTTTCACCTCACCAGGCGATGTCTGGCGATCGAAGCTGGCTCGCTCGCATCGCTTGTTCAGTTCACGTCTTTTTCCTGCGCCTTGGAAAACCCTGGGACCAAAACGGCCCCCCCTCTAGTTTGGGGTCGATTCCGCCGGCAAACGCTTTCTTGATGAAACTCCCCCCCAAGATGGTGTCGTCTTTCGCTAGGGCGTCGTTTCTGGTTTTTTTTTTTTTTTTTTTAAATCTTCCGGAAGACCGTGGCGGACAAATGTTGGAGAATGGAGGCTGACTTTCGCTCTTCCCCGACGGACAGAATGCTTTTTTTAGTGGCGATCCTGTGACTCCCCGTGAACCCCCTCCCCTGCAGCCCCTCTGAGCCTTTTTTGATAGTCCTTTTTTCGCCCGACAAATGGGTTTAAGGATTCCGTTAATAAGCCGAACCCTTTTTTTTCTGGTTCCGGTTCGTGATTTTCCCTTGGAATTCCCCCTTATCTTTTCGCCTGTGGAGTAGAGAGGGCGATTGCTAACCGTTGGTCCCGTTTCTCTGCTCCCAAGCTGCTAAATGACTTTCCACACCTGATATGGTGAGCCCCAGCCCCCCCCCGAACCTTGAGCAAGCTTGATTTTCCCCTCCTCACCCCCGATGGATCCTGCATTCCCTCTTTTTGAGGGGTCGTAAGATGTGATGAATCGAGTTGCTGTGGAGATTGGTGCTCAGATTCCGTTACTTTTTCCCTTTTTCACCTGCGTTGTGATGAGGTTCTCTTCCTCTTTGTTGTCTTCCTTTTCCCCCTGTCCCCCTAGCATCACCCAACGCGTCACCCGGAATCGCGTTCGACCTTCCTTTCCGGACGCACTCGGTTTACCACGGCATCCATCTGTCCGCCGTTTT
>Ga0179593_1380979_pt1 | contig 12876 bp, 14 predicted proteins | sample CZODoug2_1_08_16_FD_185931 | JGI IMG/M metagenome (GOLD analysis project Ga0179593, IMG submission 185931) | Vadose zone soil fungal communities from Angelo Coast Range Reserve, California, USA - CZODoug2_1_08_16fungal (PacBio error correction) | ecosystem: Environmental > Terrestrial > Soil >... | reverse complement strand
CGTCCCGGTAGTCCACGGCGGCAAGATAGTATCTTTTCCGGGCGTTTGGTCTTAGGACCTAACACCGCATGGCCTTTTCCCCCATAAGACCTGGATGTTTTTTTTTTCCATGAGTACAGGCTGGCTGCTCGACGGTTTGTAGGCCGCTGTTATGTCTTTTATCCGCTTGCCTCAGCCGTCCAACCCCCCTCTCTCCTACCCACGGCAATTTAACTCTCTTCTTCCCTTCCTAACATCCTTTTCCCACTCCACACACGACCTTCGAGCGCATTTTTCAGAGCCCTTTTCCCGTGTCAGCTGTCCCCCACCGGTTTCTCTCCTTTTCCCTTGTACGGTTTCCTTCTATATGTCGCGTGCCGTCGTAGGAAATCCAGCCCTCCTCGCGGCATACATTTTTCCAGGAACCCCCATATGCCCCCATCACGTCATGCGGCTGCGCAAACGCACCCTCCTGATTTTCTCTCTGCTTCACACCCTCCGGCCGTTCTCCTCTCGCCTGAATAAGAGAGCGTTAGTTTTTCCACTAAGAACCCCTGCTCGGTTTATACTTCACCTAAAGGGAGAGAATTCTGCTTCAATCATTAAGGAACATCTTCCATCCTTCGATGTTTATACCCCTCCCCCTTGACCTCCCAATCCAGTCAAACTGTGATACTGCACTGATACAAAGTACATATGATTTGTCTTTCCCTTTCGGCCTCTCCTTTACCACCAAGTCATTTCCTCTGCGCCGGCCCCGCATCTTGTTTTTATAGACTGTTACCCCATCTCTCTTTCTTGAGAGGAGTGGGTCTTTCGAGCACTTATATACCTTTCCCACACTTTTTTACATCCTTTTTCCCTTCCTAGAAATGATGTATTTTAATTAGATTATTTCACCCCCCCAAGATAAAGGCCCCTCTTTTACCCGATATACCCTGACCTGTCTGTTTTGTTTCCCCACCCGTGTAAACACCGTTTTTCCCTCTTCCCCTTCTCCCCTTACCGCCCCCCACTTCTCCTTTCAGTGATCGGCATTTGACTGACTGATCACGTGGTATTGCGATCTTTTGTGATGGTACCAAAACCATTGTCAAGTAGGGCTACCAGGAGATGCGGGCCCTTTATATCATCAAGTTCCCCGCCCCCCTTCTTTGTCACTTTCCTCCCCACCTTCCCCCCGCCTCGCCTTTATATGCCAAGCCCCACCCCCCCCTTATCAACCCCCCTCTCGACAGGCCCACCCAAATTTGACCAAGTCGCCCAGGGATCTTTTCTTCTCTGCAACAACGAAGGGTTAACAGCGAGGAAACCTTATGTTTGCTAAGATCTGAAACGGAGTTCGCCGGTGCGACAGCACCCGGACACATTGAGCACCCCTCGCCGCACGGTTTCCCCGGCCACCCCACCTCTGTGTCTCACCCTTCAAAATGGAAGAGGGATCCAAGAGTTCCTTGCCATCTGCACCATTTATTTTCTTTCTTATCCGTCATGCTCTTTTTTTTGGTCTCCTTTGTACTCCGGTTTTCCTCAAGCTTCCCCATGCTAGATGCATCTCACCCCCCCCCCCTTTCTTTTTTCCTATGGCCTCTTCACAATTTTTTTCCCTGTTCTTCATTACATCTCCTTTTCCTACCCCGTTTGAGAGATGTTATCCCACACATGTTTTTGGACACAGTACCTATGATTTATTCATGACTACTTCTGTACCGCGGTTTTTTTTCTGCTCATTTGTCCCCCTTTTTTCAATCCTTCCTTTTCACACCCTCCGACGACCTCGCTTTGACCTCCGCCCGGGCTTTTACGAATGCCTCGGTTGCGTCACCTCGGGCACAAGGACGTCCTTGCCTCACGCTGTATTGCCGCTTTATACTCCCCACTTGAGACCCCTTTTCCCTACAGTTATCGTTGCTGTTCTCACTGAGAATCTTTAACGTCGTCAAAGATGCTGTTCCGCTTTTGAAGTCCCCAGATTCTGTTGCCAGCGAAATCCCCGGCTCTTTTTTTTTCTCAAGTTGTGTTTTTGCCCACCGTTTCTTCTCGGGTTTATCTCTGTGTTGTTCGTTCCTGAGCTGGTTGGGCTTTCCCTCATGTCCACAGCATGTTTTGCGTGTACTTTTTTTTTTACTCACCTTCGACTAGCTCTATTCGTCTTTTAGCCCCCCCTTCCCCTTCCCTTAATGAGTTCCTTCCCATCGACCACATTCGGCAATCTTCCACTTTATATCAGTGGGCCGGAAGTTTTGATTTTACCCGCCCCGTGGTTATTGCCACTTTCTGTTAACACCCCTCTCCTTTGTAGTTCACTGGTCCCTTGGGTAGTGAGGGCCCCTCGACTGGATTCCGTTTGATTTTCGAACTTATTCAGGATGCGGCCTTGCGTAGTTTAACTGTCAATTTTCTGGCCCCTTCCTTCATTCCCACGTCGTCCTCTCTCCTCTCCTCTAGTACATGAGCAAACCCCCGTTTTCTCCGCTCCCGGCCATGTGTCACTTTTTTTGCCTTGATTTCCCTTTGCGACCCCAAAAAAATCAAATATCTTACGAGGTTTTTCGTCCTACGGTTCTCTCCTCATACCACTGGCCTTAAGATACTGAAGTCCTATTCAGCAGCTCTTAGTTTGCTAGGCATACGCTAGTACTGTGGTTCTTCGTCCCCAAAATAGACGGGTCTTGGTCGCTGATTGAGTCCCGATCTCGCCCCCTCTTTTTTTTTGCTTTGCCTTAATCGCCTTTCCAGGATGTATATGTTTCCGTCCTTTTTTTAAAATTGGGGTTCGTCTGTGTTTTTATTCCCAGGTTATGGACCACTTTTGCTGACCCCTTTTTTCCCCGCTATCAGCTATCTCGGCCCTAACTTTCATTACAGGTGATTCATCTTATTTAGGTTTTTTACCGTCCCTGGTAACAGTTCTCCTGTTACTCCAGCCATTTCCGCTCTCTTTCGTTCTTTTTTGTTTCCTTCTTTGTAGACACTGCTCGGGGTTGATGACATCTCTTTGATGTTTTCGCTCGCGGGTTGTGTGCTGATTGGAGCGTCCCTTTCGCCTAACCCCTTGACTTTCCCCTCTAAGCAAGGGTCCTCACGGTTTCCTCCAAAAAACCGCTTCTTTCTGTCCGCTGGTTGAAACCGGCTCGCGGTTGTTCCAACCTTCCGTCCCCTTGCCCGTAATCACAGCGCCTTTCCCGTCTCTCTTATATCTGTTCCTCTCCTTTTTTTTTTTTCCAAGAGATGACGAATTAGAACCAGCCGCGGTTATATCATCGGCAGGACGTTTTTTTCCGGTTCCTCCTCCCCGCTCGGGTACCAACTCCCCGTCGCGAAGTTTTTTTTCCCTTGTGCCCAGGAAGAATGATGCGGTTTTAAGGCACGGTTCTTTCGGAAGATCCCACCCCGTCGGCAACACCCCCACTTCTTCGACCTCCCTGTATTATTATGCTTTCATTGCGAAGTTCCCTTTTCCCAAGACACCTAGAGTTTTCGGAAATGAGATTGTTTGACCCGTTTAGTGTTCCACCGGTCTTCCTTTAGATTGAACAAAGGGGGATTTTTCTTCCTTCTCGGCGGTTTTTGTCCTTAGATCGTTATTAATGTTTTTCCCCCACTTGCATATGCCGGAGAACTCCGTCCCCCCATCCCTCCCCCAGCAGTATGCTGGTTCCACGTCCTCCTCCTTACCTCAGTTTTTTCGTTTCAAAAACCTCTGTCTCTCGCCTGCTTTCCCCTTCACGGCGAGTTTTACAGTCCAGTCTAAGGATCCTTCTCCTTGGTCCGCAATCGAACCGTTCTTCTTTCCTCCATTTCCCAGGACGATTTCCCTTATACTAGCCCCTACATGATGTTTAATCTGCTTCCCTGTCGGCTCCCGCAGAACACGGCCCTCTGATCCTGACTCCCCCTACCCACCAGCACCCCCCCCGAGGGACCCGTAATCGAGCCAAACGAACTGCTCCGGTATCCCCCTCACTCTTCGCTCCTTCGGGTAGTTTCCTAGCAATTTCAGGTCCACTCCTCACATGCTTTTACCCCTCACGCGCCCCGAACGTCCAAGAATTTTTCTTGTAGCGTCGTTTTCTGAAGTTTCCCCTTCCGCTTTCCCCAATCAATAACGGACCACTTTTAAGTCCAACCCTTAAGGAGGGTTATTAACTTCACCCCCCGCCCTTGCTCTTCCACTTCCCCACAATTACCCCCCCCCCCCCACTGATATTCCTTGCCCACGCTGCCCCCTTTCACCTGCAATTGTACTTATCCTTTTGTTGATTTCATTTTTTTCCCCTTTCCCACCTTTGCTCTCGCCCAGCCCTAATCGGAGATGTTTTTTTTTCACCAAATATTCCCAGCCAACTGCTCTCTGTTGCCAACGCCCAGCCTCACCGCATGCTTTATGCCCAGTCCCCCCGAGCATACCCCCCACCCTTGCCCTCAAAGTCGTTTTCCCCACACCCCAAGCCTCGCGAACCTCTCTCTTTCCTTCCCGTTCGGCAACCAAGACCAGCTGTTGGTCAACTTCAGCTGCCCCCATATTAGAGTTCATGAAACGATTGTTACCGCGGACCCAGAAACGCGAAGGCCCCCGTCACATTGTCGCGCATGCAGGACGTCTAACAACCACCTGTGAGCATTTTTTCGAGGGGGGGATCCTCTCCGATGATGCCGCCGTATATACCTCCGTCTCTGATTGCTGCTGCTGCCGCCTTTTTCCCTCCCGTACCCAAATGAGGCGCTTCCTCCCTTCCCAACCAAACTCGTGCTTCATGATCTAGTCCTTCATGTGCGCTGAACTTTTCGCTATTGTTACTCTCATCTTTTGTTGCTCGATTAATCTTCTGGACTCCTCTTCTCCTCTTCTGAGCCCCCCAATGTTGGTTGTCTTAATTCCTTTCCGAGCATACACTTTTTTCTTCACCCTGCCGGCCGGCCATCCTTTGTCATCTTCTGGGATGTCATTTTTGATGTCGAAGGATAACCTTGGTTTTTGCCGCGCTCTGCGTTAGGTCCCGGTCTTTCACCGCTTTTTGTTGTGCCTTGCCGGTCTCTTTCTTCTTTTGCGCGACCAGGTCGATGGCTGTACTTCTGTCGTTTCACGTTCTAACCAACAATACACCCCTTGCACGTACAATGTTTCCGCCTCGGTTAACCCTTGTTGCCAAGCCTTACCCCCTGGTTCTTTCCCCGAGGGGGGTGTGGGAAAAATTTTCCTTTCTTTGTCCTTCTCGAGGCTTATGGGCCATACTCACCCCTTTCGATTTTTCTTTATGACAGTGGAGGCGAGTTAATGTTGCATCCTTTTCTTTCCCCTCCCTTCGCCTTACGATTGCGTTTATTCGGTCCCACTCCACCAGCTCCAGCCTTTTCACCACCAACTTTTCTAATCTTCAAGGCCGGAACCTTGTGCACGTTCCCCCTTTTGCTTTCTTCCTCTCCCCTCGGGTTTGTGTGCTTCCAAAACCAGAGCATATTCCTTTGTTTAAAGTGGGCCTGTGCTGCTTTTTTTTTGTTTTGAAAAGTTGTCTCCTCCTACGCCTTCCCTTTCCCCTTCGTCCGATCGCCGGCTTTGGTCTTGGTAAACGTGTTTTCTTTTCCGCGATCTTTAATAAAGTCTAAGCATTTCCTCCCCTCACTGTGAGATTGACGCACCCTCTTATTCCGCTCCTTCCGCTTCACGGCCGGTTTGCTTTTGCTTGTGCTCCCCTGCCCCTCCCCCCTCACAAATCTTTTCCCTTTTTCCCCTTAATACGTTTTTTCTCAGAGTATTGCCATGTGCAAAACATCACTGAACGTTCTCCTTCCGGCTGTTATCTCTAGAGCCTGTTTTCTTGGGAACCACTCTCCCCCTTTTTTGTCCTTCTGCAGGCATTCGCCCGCTTTCTATGATATACTATTAGGAGCGGGTCTTCTTCTTCTTCTCATATGGTTTCTCTTTTTTAGGGATTTATCCACCCAGTTTGCAGATCCCGTTTGATGAAATTTTTTCCTACCGATTCCACCGCGCGGCTATTTTACTCCACCCCCGGTTTCTTCCCCCTAGAAGACCCTCGTCCCACGGTGAGACGTAACCCACAGTATCATGGCGTTTCCCCCCCTAAAGGAGCCTAAGCGTAGTTTGTTGTTCTTTCGCTGACGGTTTTTCCCCTACCTCGAAATGTTACACCTTCCTCATTGATGGTCTCGAGTTTTTCTTCCGTCTTATGGAGCCCCCTCGATACCACCAGAGTTCACTCGACGTTTCCAACGTATACCCCGCAAGGTGCTGCCTAAACCCCCCCACCTTGTTCCATTGTCCTGATTTGGATTGACCAAAGGAAATACTCTTTTTTTCCTCTCCCCACTTTCGTCCCATGGCGGAAATCGAATCGGACCTGCTCTTACCTCCTCCACTTTGTTGTTATGCCGTACCTCTCCCGGCGGTTCAAGCCTACCTTCCCCTTCTTCGTTTGTTTCTTCTTCATCCATTCGGTCGGTTTCAACAGCTCACGTCTTTTTCCACTTTGCTTGTGGATTCCCCTTGCCCGTTTAACGTCGACTTCTCGTAGAGTTTAAGAGCAGTCATCTTCATGCTTCTGCCACTCCGGCAATGAACCCCCCCCCGGCGCCCACTCAATCCTCCTTTCTGTACTTTGTCACACAATATTTCCCCCAACAGGCCCAAGTCAGCGATCTCCTTGCTGGACCCTCCTGTTGAGGTTTTAAACAGTTACGGTCTCCGGTCATCTTAACATTCATTAACTCACCCCTGCGGTTGTACGTCCATTCGTCTGGTTTTCCTTTTTTTAGGACCACACGTTTCAGTCCTGCCCCAGTCCTTACTGTTCGCACAGACATTTTTTCCCAACTTTTTCGCACCTGTGCCTTTCTGAAACCGGTGCATCCTTACCCACCTTAGCGCGACCACCCCTTTTACCTCAGCCCAAAAAGAATTTCGCTCCTCTGATGACGACCCCCCCTTCCGATTTTCCCTAAGTCCACCCCTTGAATCAGTTCTCTAGTTTGCGCTACAGTTTGCATAGTTCGCATTATCTTACCCTTTTGGTCTACCCTCCCCCTTTGACACACGGCACCTCTTAATGAACTTCCCTTCCAAGTTTTATGCTTTTTTTTGCAAATTGGCTCATCCGCCCCCGGTCACTTTTCCCCCCCGTTTGCCCATTTTCTGGCCCTTAGCGCGGAAAAAAGCCGGTACATTTCAGATCACGTCAACATCACCGTTTTTTTGAGGTCCTGGACTGGGTCTTTTCCTTATATTCACTTTTACACCCCTTCCCGCACGCCCGTGACGATCCTCTGTTCTCTATCGGTTCCCCTCTCGCCTCCTTTCATCTTCACCCAAAGCCACTCTTTTCTTGCCCCTTATCCGACGGCGGCGGGTGTTCCACCGATTTGAAATACCAACGTTTTTTTTCGATGTCCCACCCTAGACACATACGCACCCCCTGCTACTTCCCGATCTTGCCTTGAACTGCTATGCGAGTTCCTTGTGCTTCTACTATGATGGTTCATTGATTTCTACCCCAAATGATTTAGTGCATCCTTTATCTCTCTGGTCTGGTTCCTTATCACCAAGTCCCAGCAAACATTTTCCCTGCCTTATGCAACGGCCCCACACTAGGCCTTCCTCTTTCTCTTGCCCCCCTCCCTAGAATAAACCCCCCCCCCTGCTCACACCTTTGTCCAAAAACCCCTCATTCCCAGAGAGCCAGGGATCGTTCGTGTGCCAAACAAGCATGTGGGCCTTTTATACCCCGGATGTAGGCCTCCTTTTCAAGATTTGGATTGCGGTGTCCCCAGCAACGCATGCCTTGGCCCAGTCCTGACCATGCTTTCCCCTGGCACCTTGTGTTTTTTTTTTAGCAACCATTCACCGTTCCGCTTTTAGCCGGAGCTGCCTCCTTTTCATCTCCCTTCATAGACGCGGAGCTTCCCAGCTCTGATGATTGATGATGTACTCTTGGATTTCTACAAAATTTGCCCTGCGGCACGACAGTTTCCTTCCCATCCCCCTCATACTCTCCTATAACTTTAATCCACTCTTTTTCTCTTGTAAGTTGTCTGCTACTCGATCTTTGCAATTCCGCTTACTAAAGGGAGATTCTTTCCCTCCCCAGGTTTTTGGTTGCTTCAGGTTTCATGGTTTTGCGGTTTTTGGGCAACTTTCGTCTTTGCGCCCACTTCGGAGTTACACGAGTTTTGATTTTCTTTTTTTTTTTGTTTGGCTCGCGCCTGGGCAGACCTTTAGGCGGATCCTCTGCCGAACCTTTCCCTGGGTCTGGTCCTGGTTTTTCTCCAGAGGTGCCTGTTTACCCTGAGATCACTTTGCCGCGTTGGCTTTTCACCTTGCCGAACCATTCCCATTTTCACTCCTTCCCCCCACTCCCCCCACACCTCACCCCCTCTCAAAGACATGCTCCTATCTTTCCTTCCCCAGCACTTCTTTTCCATTTACAGACGGCGCTCTTTTTCCCACAGTGATTTCGGCCCCCACCGGCAGCAGGTTTTTCTCTTTTTTCTATCTCATTTCGAATGGGAGTTTATTCTTGGCGGCGAAGCCCTTTCGGGGTTAGAGAACCCCCCCCCCGCGGCCTCAAAAGTCGTTTCATTTTCAACACCCTAACGGAAGTTCATGGCTTCATTCCACTTTAATAAATACAATAACCTTCCCCTCTTCCTTACAACCCCCTATCGTGAGGACTTCTTTTTTTTGGACATCGCTTTGGTCTTGTGAACCCCCGGTTGGTACACACCCCTTTGAGCCGTACGAACCTCGTCTTGTCTTAGTTGCGGGCGGTATTGGTCTTTGTTCCCACCCTCTCTCAGTATCGATCGTCTTAGGCTCTCCTACCCCCAGGATTATAGCCGGCTCCTTTTTCGCCCCTGCGATTCAAACAGACCTCTTTTCTCGAACTTTCCATCCCCCCCCCCACGTCTTCCCCAGCATCTCCTTTCTTCTCGGAGCCTACCACCCTTCCTGGTTTTTCCCTCTTGTAGCGCCAAGCCTCACCCCTTTTTTTATTTTCACTATGGGCCGGAGATTTTCCAAATAACCACCGCACTAAACCACTTAAATATTCGTTCTCAGACGTCTTTCCTCACATTTGGTTTGTCTAACACTTCCCCTCATCATGCCGTTGCGATTGCCACCTCTCACCCTTCGATTTGCTTCTCGTTCATACCCCCACGGTTACAGCTCGAACCCAACGCCGGTTTTTGTAGATTACCCTTCGCTAGCCGCCGATGTTTTTTTGCTTGAATCTTAATCGTTTTTACCCCGGTACTTCCTTTTGGATACTCGCTTCGGTTGCGCATTCCTCGCTTTCTCTGCCCAGTGTTTCTTCACTCTATGTGGGAAATGGCTCCCTCCCCACCCCTTTCGAAGGTCCTCCACCTACCTTTCAAGATAAGATTTCAGCAGTATTTACCAGTGGCTTTTTCCCCCCGTCCCACAGCTCTCCCTATTTCCTTTTGTGGTTTGGTGGTCCATTTTCATCATACGAATGTCCTATTTGAATGGTCGACGGGTTCTTATTGCCTTTCCTTCGGACTGAACCCACCCGGTTCAGCATACCACTTTCTCCCCCCTGTCACTCTCTCATTGCTCACTCCCCCCCAAACCTTACCATCCCCGGGTAGATTTGGTTTCCCCCTTCCCTCACCTTGCGGTTGATTTTCCCTTCCCCCCTATAGACATCCTTCACTCTCCTCTTACTCTGGGCCTTACCTACATTTTCCTCCTCTCCGTTGGTTTGAGAGCCTCCTCCCCTAGAACAACTTCCCCCTTCCTATTTCTCTTAGTTACCCCGAGTTGGGACCATTAACTAACATCCCCGACATTCAGGGTTTCCAACTATCCCCCCCTCCACGGAAATTTTTTGAGATCCCATTCTTACCCATACTGCTTTTTATCCTAGGGGGTAGCCCCCGCTGTTTCATGGTCAGCCGCTTGTTCATCCCCGGCATACAACCCCCAGCGAATCCGAACAAATCACCTCCCTCTTTCCCCCTTTGAGCCTGATTCAATTCACGACATCAGCCCAACAGACGCATAGCGTTTTTTCGCCCGCCATTGAGTAACTGGTTTTACGTTCCGTCCTCCCTTCTTCTCGTCCTTCTCAATATTCTCAATTAAACCGGTCTTTTCTATCGTAGTCCCTCAGGTTTTCTGGACGCGGGACCCATCAGCCAAATTGATCGGCATACACAATGGTGCGATCCCCGTTTCAGCCCCCTTCGAACACCCCTTCCCTTTATGCACATGCCGCCGCACTCCACCTTATTCTCTCCTCATTTTCAGCAAAATCGTGCCCGACCCCCCACCCGCCTCACAAGAACGGACGAGCGTTCTTCCTATGCAGCCTTTCTAATTTCCCTCCCCTCGGGCTCAAGCCTGCAACTTAGACAGTTCCTTCCTCCCTTTTCCTTTTGATACCCGCCATCCTCCCCAGGCCCCGAGTGCAAGAACAGTATAAGTCAGCGATATTTATGCTCTTCTTGCCCCTGTCTCATGCAAAAAGAAACAAACCCGTTCTTTAAGCTTGGCCCTTGTTTTTTTTTACCAAACTGACGGGGTTTTTTCGTCGTCTTACTACATAGCGGTATGGAGCTGATCTGTGTGACTTCTCCTTTCCTATGATTATATTTTCCAATTTTTTACCCTCAAACGCCTCCACGTTTGCTTATCCTTTCTTGAGCGTCGCTCCTCTCCATCAGTCGCCTACAACCCCCTCTCCGGTCCCTTTTAGGCCACACACTCTTTCTTTGCGGTGGTTACACCTCTGGCCCATAACCAACTTCCTGTTTCTTCCTGCATTTACTCCGGCCCCCCATTCCTCTCTTGCCTTTTTTGATTACGTTTTGTCCATCGGCTCTTCGGTTACCTCCACCTGCCTTTTTGCTAGCTGCCTTCCGTGTCGGTGGTTCTTTCACCCCACAGTCCCGCCCCCTTCCTGCGCAGGCCCCAACTCCCTTTTTTGATATGCCGCCAAACCGAGTCCACCCCCCTGGATCGCAACGTTTGACCCCACAAAGCCTTCCCCTCTCTTCTCTTCCGGTGGACCCCCCCGATCCAGGTGAACATGAATTGTTTCTTACGCGAATCCTTGATATTTGGATTCGCCGGTCCAGACCAGGCACGCTCCGGCCATCACATTTTTCTCCCCTCATGTCCCCTAGGACACGCGGACCCTTTTACCCAACTTTTTTCGAAACAACGACGGTTCTTAGCCTTTTTTCTCCCTGTATCTGCCCCCTACGAGTACTTTTCGGATACCCTGTGATGATTTTCCCGTTGCTTTTCCAATTTCGTCCCCTTTCCCTTTTCCCCCTCCCGGACCCCCCCCAAAAACGGTGTCTCCTCTCTCTCTTCAGTGTTGGAACATTGCTCTTTTTCTCCGCACTCCTCCCGCTTGGATTTTGGGGTCGGTTTTTGTTTTTTTTCTTTTGCCCAGTTCTCACCGGGGATTTCATGAGCCCCCTCCTTTTCTTGTGTTGGCTGGCCCTTTCTCGAGCTCCTATCAGGTCGCTCTGAGTACAGCGCCTCTCAGCATGACTGGTCGTCTCATTTAAATTTCAGCCCATGAGATTTTTTTTTTTTGGGGCCTTTTTTTTTCTTTCATTCTTCAATCTTCTTTTTTTCCTTTGTGGCGGTGTGGCTTTCTTCAAATTACTTGACTTTTGCCGGCGAATACCCCCCCATGTTTCAACGTTTCCCCACCTCCATTCCATGTTCCGCTTTTCAGTTCCCCTTTTCGCCTTGCCCACGTCTTTTCACAAGGATTTTTTTTTTGTCTAGTGCGAGCAGGTGTTTGTCTTGCATTCACCCAGTTGCGTGGGCAGCCCCTCCGGTCTCCTTTGCTGGGGCCCCTTTTCGAAAGCACCACTTCTCGGCGTTTCCGCTACTTCATTTTCCTTTTTAACCCCCAACAAGGAGCCAGATCAGCTCCCCCTTCACTTCCTCCTCCCTTCACGGAAAGACTGATTATCAGTGGCCTTTCTGCTTGGCCCATTCCTCCCTGTTTTTGATTGTTCATCCCGGTAAACCCACACCTTCCCCGCCTTTCTTTGGGTACTGACCTATGGGCAGTGGAGGTCTTGAAATCACGTCGATTCTCCTCTTCGACCTAAGCCCTATTCTATCTTCCGCTTTCTTTTCTCGTCCCATCCTGTGTCTTGTCCCTATCTTTTCCTGAAGAAGTTCTGAAGGTCCCACCGTCTTTTTCTAAGAGACCTATGCTTTCGCGTGACCACCCCGTGAGCTTGCTTCAGTGCATGGCACGGTTGTTTTTTTTGATTATTGAACTAGGCAGCCCTCCCCCCCTCCTCTCTTTTTTCCAAATGACTTACCTCTTTCTTTTCTTTGCTCCGTTCCATGGCCTTGGTTCCCAACCTTACTATTTAATGTCCCTCATATATTGCAATTTCTCATTTCTTGATGTACGTTCTCTCCCTTTAGAGTTTTTTAGGTCACAACCCTCTCCTTCTTCATTTTGTCTGATGTCTTCCCCTGATTCTCTCTCTATGCTAATCCTACCGCCTAATTTTTCGGCGGCTATGATGCATTTTTTTCCGTCAGTGCTCCCTTTTTTCACATGTTTGACCGTATTCTTTTGTGCTTTTCACCCCCGGTGTATGCCGCCCAGTTTTTCTTTCAGCTGTCCCCCCTCAGCATACCAGAGACTACCCCTTTCTAACAATTGTTCCCCGAAGTTTTACCCGGTGAGACTTAAAACGGCACGTTTCTCTCCATCCAAATTCTTGTAGTGCTGTCCTGCGTCGCACCCGTCAGTGACACATGAACCCCCGACGTAAACCTTCACTCGACTTTGTCGAGCGGGGTTCTTTCCATTCTTTTCACCCCAGTCATAACCTCCCCTATCCCTCAGCAATCTCCTTTATCAATGGGTA
>Ga0179593_1228697_pt1 | contig 12876 bp, 16 predicted proteins | sample CZODoug2_1_08_16_FD_185931 | JGI IMG/M metagenome (GOLD analysis project Ga0179593, IMG submission 185931) | Vadose zone soil fungal communities from Angelo Coast Range Reserve, California, USA - CZODoug2_1_08_16fungal (PacBio error correction) | ecosystem: Environmental > Terrestrial > Soil >... | reverse complement strand
TTCCTTGAAACCTGGGGTCTTCATTTTCCGTCCCCCTACAGGAAAAACCCCTTTTTGCCCGGAGGCTTTTCTTCTCCCCGGGTGTAGCTGCTACCCTTTTCTTTAGAGTTTCCATTTCCCCTCTAGACTCCGGAATTGTTGTCCAACGACTGTGTGTCTTCTTCCCCGATAAACACTTTTTTCTCTGCTCCCTAGGCCTTTGTTGCCTTCTTATCTTTATTAATTCGTATGTGGGGCGACTTCCGTCATGGCTCGAGACTAAGTTACCCCTTTTCCCTGACCCCCCCCCCGGTATCTCCTTCAGGGCCTCTTAAAACAAATGAAGAATCCCAGGGATGTAGCTCGGTATCTCCCTTACGGTTTTTCTATCGCGTTAGTAAGTGAAGATTTAGGCTAATGAGTACTTTGTTTCTATCACTCTCTAGCCTTTTTCTACTAACTCTAAACATTTTCTTCACTTGATTCTTTTAACAATACCCCTCCAGTGCACTCGGATGAAGCTGTCTCCCTTTTATATCACATGCGCTTTTCTGCTAGTCCCCCCTTAGTTCTTTTCTAAGAAAAAGTCCTTGGTGTAATCGTCAACGGACGTTTCTTTTTGTTTCTTTGCCCGGTTTCCCTTCTTCTTTGTCCCCCCTATCTCAAGATTTCCGAGCGCCCCTTGTCTTTGACCCTTCTCCCGCCTCTTATTTCCAGCGCTTTGCCAAAGAATTTCCCTACAAGCCCGGACAGGCCCCCCATCTCACCCATTGCCATTTAGAAATGAAGCTGACCGCCCGTTCGCTTAATCTACTGCGTTTCGAGCCCACCGACCCTTGCCTCTCCGTCCTCCTGATCCAGTTAAAGATCCGTTCCAATTTTCTCTTCCCCCGTTCTACTGTGCGCTGTCCAACGAGAGGATCATCACGTGCAAATCTGTTCTGACAGGCGTGAATCGTCTTTTCTCCCTTTGGGCTCCTTCCATCTTCCTTTTCTGTAGAGTAGAGGCTGTGTTTTCCCTCATCGACGGGGATGACCTTCCCCCTTTTTTGCTAACTCTTCAATTTTCCCTAGTATTGCCGAAGCAACCGTACCCCGGCCCCCGTCACTCGCCCCCCTTGGTATAGACTCCCCCTTGCTTAACCTCTTCCTTGATTCATTTCAATTCGGAAGCCCTCCGTGCCTACCCTACCCCGTTCTTGACTTCGAGTCTCCCCTTAGTACACTCGCGCTTTGGTTTCCGCTCCTGTTTTTTTGTTTTTTGTTTTTTTTTTTTTCTCTCTCCCCGCACCCCCTGCTTGCTCCTCAATTTTGATTCAATTATCCCTTTCTTCATTCCCCACTCTTACGTTTCCCCATTGATAATCACCATGTCAGAATACCGGTCTTATTAGTGGGGATTAAGAACTATCTCTCTCAGGTGTTCATTCAAATAGATTTTTAGTTTACGATTCTTGTGACATCACCTCCCATCTCCCCCCTCACAATCGAGCATTAGGAGTTTGTCCAGGTTGTCCCCCGACATTGGATTCACATTTGATTTATTTTTGTACACAAATGCCGTTTTTTTTCTCATCGCTTACCCTCTTTGTTTAGATCGACAGGAAAGCTTTCTTTTTCCTTCTCCTCCGTTGTTTTTGTTCTCTATTATGCTTTCTATAAAGTTTTACATTCTATGTCTCTAAGCGCACTCCGTTAGTTTCCCCCCTCCATATTCACAAGTACCCATCCCAATGGTCCTATTTGTCACCAACCCCTTTGACCAAACTCCGAGCGTTCGGTCTTCTTCCTTTGTGCTTGAGTCGTGGGTTTTAACTTCTCACTAATCCATTGAATGAAACCCTGTATTTCCCCTCTTGCTTCATCCCCCCACTTCGGATGCCTCTTTTTCTTCCCTTGATTATCACCTTGCCCCGCCTCTGGATTCAATCTTAGAGCCGGTGCGTCCCACGATTCCTTTTTTTCACTGCTTGGGGTTTTACCTTTCTCTCTTAAAACCGTCCTCTCTCTTTTTTCTTCCTTCGAGCGGCTCTTCTCGTTCCTTTTTCGGTAGGCTTTTTTGTGTTGCTGCTTCCCTTGATGAAGCTTCCGGATTTACGCATTGGCGGCTTCGATAACCACTTTGTTTATTATGCCGACATTTTTTTTCCTAGGCTTTTCTTCCTCTCTATTTGAATTGCCTTTTCCTCCCCCAACTGCCTTGCCCCCTCGATTAGTCCCCACCCACAGCTTCTGTGAGCAACTCCCTTCTGTCATCTCGCTGAGCCACCTCACACCCTCACGGTTCCTTTTCCGAAACGTTTTTTCCTGATCGCCTCGCTTTGTTTGTCCGGAGCAACTTTTCGCACTGCGAGGATTTACGATATGCCACGATCATTGCGGTGCTGATAGTCTGAGAGTGGATCTTTTGTTTTGCTTCATTTCTCGTCAGGACTCACGCGAAAGGGCCTACTATTGATTGCCCGTAATTGGGTTGCTGCTTGTCCGGTTTCACGGTATGTAGCGTCAGGTCCCCCTTCCATCCTCTTTTCGCCGCTCTCTGGAGAAACGTTCCACCGACTGTTAGTTCTAGTTATCCTGATGAGCTTGATCCCACTTTCTAACCGCGAAAGCCACACACTAGTCAGCATCGGTCCGGTTGCGATTCCTTTCCAATAAGTTTCATCGAGCAATACTAATTCTTCGTATCTACCGCAGGATCCGAAAGACCCCGGCGTCTCCTTCTCTCTGGTATTAAGTATTATTCTCTCTTCTCTTTTAGGATACGTTTCGCGTTACGTCGATTGCTAGAGATTTTTAGCTCCTCAACCCTAGGCTGCTGTGAGCGTTTCGGTTTTTCTAACAGCGATACCGACGGCCCGAGAACTACCCCTTGTTGATTAGTAAATTTGTCATCGGCCTTCCTTGCTCGATAAATTTTTTGAGAGTTCCCCATTTAGTTCCTTCTCTAGAGCCAGGCTCCCTCAGTGCTCGACTTCAATCCCATTCCCAGGAAGACTGCCGCCTTTCCGGTTTTTTTCCCTCTTGGAAGGCGGGTTCCTACATGTCGGTAGGTCCTCCTTCCCATCGTGCTCAGGTGAATCTTTCCCCCCGATTATTCAGGGTAGGATTCTGTCCCCGGGAAGACCCCTGCAGTTTCTGCGTTTACGGTGGTTAATTAGTGACTTCCGCAGTTCCCTTGCCTTCAAATTAGATCTCTTTTTCTTCCTTGTTGTGTGCGAGACTCTCTTTACTTTTTGTGCAAAGCCCTGGCACTGCGTAAATCCGAACGTGCGAAAAACATTCCTCCCAGGGACCTGTGTTTTCTTTTGTGGCTCGTACTCCCCCTTCGCTTCTCTCCCAATTCCTCTTCCTATGGGCCTTTTTGGCAGAAAGCTTAGGTAAGGAATTAAAAGTTCTCGAAAACACCCCCTCTTGTCCTCTGCAACTTTGTTTCTATTTTCTATTGTTGTCCCCGGTATCGCTGTTCAGGCTCGAGCACAGTAGTGATTTCATCTTCCCCCTCGTCTCGAGAACCCTTGCGACCCCAATGGTTCTCTACCATTGATTGTAGTGCTTCTGATCTTTCTCTCTGTTTTTTTATGAACGCGATCACCTCAAAGCGCTCCGATGTTGTATATTACAGATAGAGTCCTCTTCTTCTCCCCCCAGTAGCCCCCTTCTCATGAGCGCTAAACTCCTTTCAGAACCATCGAAAGAGTCTAATCCCCTTTCTTTGATTGTAGGGCCAATGCTTAATTTCTGGCTGATCCACCTATTTTGTGAGCCCCTTCCCTTCACCGAGGTTGAATGTGTTATTTCCTTTTTCATTAAGCGTGGCTAGACCCTTAATATCTTACGCGCCCGGTCGGTGAAAGTTTCCCCCAGCAATTCCGCTTCCTCAAACCGCTGGCCAAGGCATTTCCTTTCCCTCCTTGAATGACCATCGCCCCAATCAGACCATTTCTCTCCCCCCCATTTCCAGCCTTATTGCCCGTTCGAGTAGCTTTCCTAATGTTGACGCTTTTCCCCAATTCCACTTCTTCGCCGAATAAGCCAAGCCAGGAAGTTATCAGATCGTCCCATCCCCGCTGCAAATGTGCTACTGTGATCCGTCTCAAACCTGCGATGTGCATCGCCTGCCCATACCCCCTTGGGAGGTCTTCACGGAGTTTGTTTGCGGGGTTTTTCTCCCAGTAACAGTATGCTAGCGTCTTTTGGTTGAATAATCGAAGTGGTCCTTTCATTTTTCCTTTGATAGGGCATTAAACTTTCTTCGGATTGCAGAATCAGTACTCGGACAAAAGGTTATTTTCGACCCCTTATAGAATCCACCTTGCGACTTGGCATGTCTTCCCTTCATTTTCGCTCAGCATTTCCCTTCCAGCAACGTAATTTTATAGTGCTCGTCGCAGAATCCCCCTCGCGCGGGGTTTTCTCGCCTGCTCTTCTGGATTTCCACAAAGTTGTTCCTTCCATTCGTTTAAACGGATATACTCCCCTTTTTCACTATTTCAGTTTCACCCATTATAATAATTTCCTCATTCAACGCTCGATTGGGGGATTCCGCTCTTTACCTCGCTATCGGGTTTAATTCCAATATCCCTTCGATTTTACTCCAAGACCCGCTCAAACTCCAAACCCTCTAGACCGAATCTAGGCGTTTTCTTCCCCCCCCATTGGGTTTCTTCCCCCGAAAATTGTTATTCCTTTGATTTCTGTTTCTGTTTCCCTGCCTGCTCGGAGATGCGTCAGCGCCCCTTCACTGCTAGACTGTAACTCCTCTCTTCATTCCCTACCGTTGTGGTTGTACTTTTCTCTTCAGCTATCTACCCGGTGACGTCTTCTCTGAGCTCCAGCGCCGCAGCTGGTTTTTCCAACCATTTCCCTCCCCATCAATCACACATTGTCTTGTAACCCAATTTGACCCAACACGGCGCTGCGGTATTTCTTGAGGTTGGAGAGGTTTTTCTGTTTTAAAATTCTCCACTAATCTCTTTGATAACAAATGATAGCTAGACTTTGTTTCAATCCCCCCCTCCTCTAGCGGTATCTGAAGTGATATCTTGAGCAAACGTCGTATTCATTAGTTAGTTCTTTTGTTGGGTTGTTTTTTTCTTTTTTTCTTGTTGACAGAATTGAAGTTGGTTAAATCTTTGGTTTTTTTCGATCTAGACTGCTGCGGAAAACCGGGGTTCTTTTTGATCCCCTATGTGCTGGTCCGAAGAGGTATCCTTTCCTAAGGGAGTGTTTGAGGCACGTTTCGCGAACCAATGATGAAGCATGAAGATTTACGCCCGTTTTAATAACCCTCCTGAGCGAAGGCCGTTCTTAAATGGTGTCGATCTTGGTATTTACGGAAACCTCGAAGCTGGCTGACTCGTTGAGCCCCAAATGTGCAAGGGCTTCTATACATGACACCCCATCCGTGCTACATCCTTTCTTTCCGAGACCCCGCGACACATCGATCACGGCTTCCACGTTCCAAGGCTTTGGTCTATCAACCGTTGTTGCTCCGTAGACATTCGCAACTTTGCCGGTGATTGGTTACTTGACCCCTTGGATGGATTCGACTTTCCCGAGAAGTGAGTTGATGCTTGGCAGGGCATTTTTCTTCAGTTGCTCTTTTTTTGAACTTTCCCATCAGCTTGCCCATTGCTACTTTTTGTACGCTGTCTTCTGTTCACTTTATTGTCCCTGATCAGGATTTGCCATTTCTCCCTCCACAGATTCTGGAGAACGTTTAACGACACGTGAGTTTTCGCTTCCCTCTCTTGATCTCTGATCCCCTCTTCCGTACCGTTGAAATCCCCCATAGGACAAACCTAGTCCGTTCGATTTCTACTAATATGTGACGATGCAAGACACTAATTGCCCGTTCATGTCTGGGATCCTACCCGCAAAACTCAGTTTTCTCGCTTTCTCTGTCTTAAGTATTAGAGGTTACTTTCTTCCCAGTTGTTTGCCTCTTTCCTTTCGATGGCTTCTCTTTTATTTTCTATTCCTCTTTTGATCTGTCGCAGGGGATAGTTTTGTACCTCGATACCCCCTCAATTCATCGCACTCCCCATCCACTTGCGTATTCCTTCCCCCTTTGTCCGCTGCCTTCATTATCGATACCGTATTGCCAGCGTCCTTCTTAACTTAGTCGCTCCATTTCCCCCTTCGTGCTTTTTTTTTTTTACACGATAAATTCACAAGCCCCTTTTCCCCTCCTATTTCCGGTTTGAGTTTTGTTCCTCTTTTAAGTCAGTCCTACATGTCTTGTCGGTCAGTCTTTTTTTCCATGGCGATGTCCGACTGCGACGGCGCCGGGTTTCTGCTTCCCTCCCACTGGAAGACAAATTCCAGTCCTTTTGAAGTTTTTTTTGCTGGAAGTCTCCAAAGGCCCAGGGATTTCTCAATTATATATCCTTTCCCCCTTCCTTCCTTCTTGGTTTTTTTTGAGATATATCTCATTGAAACCCTCTTGCCAATTGCTTCCCCTTCTCAGTGCCCACAATTAAAGAAGTACATGGAAGGTGGTCGTCACAGGGGACTTCGACTGACCACCTTAGAGTACTTCGCCCCATCTGCCTTTCGACGCTGTCCTTCTTGCCGTCCAGACATTATCCCATTCTTCACAGCGGACAACCCTTCCTTCTTAATCTGGACTCTTCCCCTTTCCTCTCTTATTGGTAGTGAGTCTTTCCCGGGCGAGAGGCTTGATCAGGCCTGTGTTCCTCTTTTTTTTTCCCCCCGTTGCCAACAGGTCTATTCAGGAGGCAGTAGTAACCCCTGGACGACCGGGATTGTCTTTTTCCTATTAATCGTCTGTTAGCACGAAGAGCCCCTGCTCCTAAGCCCCCTGATTTTTTTTCTTTCTCGCCCAAGCTCGTAGCACTGTCCTTTCATCTCAACTCTCTCTGCCCTCATTTTTGCGATCTAACATAACGCCCTGTTGTGAAATCGGAGAAGCCTTGTTTCCTGCTCTTTCCATTTATCTTAGCTCTGCACTCAGTCTTTTCCGATGATCACGTATTTTCTGATCTCCTTGACGCGTTTTCTAGTTGTTCTTCCTCTCAGGTTCGGCGTGAAGCTCTTCTTGATCCTCATATCTTTTACGAGAGCCTGTGTCTTGAAATTTCTCCCTAATCTTAGTTCACAGAGTTGCACCAAGACTGCTCTACAGTACCCCCTTGAGGTGTGACCAGCGCAATCCTTTCTAAAGGAAAGCTCTTGACACGTTCTGCTTAACTCCCTGCGCTCGCCTGCCGCCCCACCCCTCTAAATCTCGGCGATAGTCCCCTGACAATTTTTCATAGTATCGTCCCATCCGAATTTTCGCCAAGTGCTTCTTTATCCTTAGCCAGCGAGGAGCATCTATTCTTCCATTCATGTGGGAAGGTGACCAATCGTGCCCCCCCCGATGTTGTCGCGGTGGTTCTCGCGGCCCTCCCTAAAAGTTCCGCCAGCTCTCTCTTTGGTGACCCCATCGATTTGTTGAATTGACTTGATCGAAATGGACCTTTTCCCCTACCTTCGTTTTAATCCCCAGTCCAATCTGCCACCATTATCCGATCAACGTTTTTTTTATTAGAAGGCCACCTTGCGTCCCTTGTCTTCCTTCATCAGTCTCTTACGACGTCCTCCAATGAAACGTTATCTTGAATAGCCGTCGTCGCCCGCCACAACCCACATCGTGCAGTTTCTTTCGCCAGCTGCTCTCTCACTCTCAAAGTGCTCCTCCATTATTTTCCGCCCAACCGGCTCTACCGCTCCTCCCGATACGATTCCAATTTAATACTTTCACGACTCCGGCTATCTGTTTTGGTATGAAGCCCGTTAACTCTCTCTTCTTAAGGTTTTTTCAATAGATTAGTCCTTCTTTTTCCCGTTTAACTGACACTACAACATACCCAATCACGAAGACTTTGTTTTGTAAATTTGGTCGCCACAAAGACACTGTGATTTGAAATTTGATATTCTTACAATGCCTTTCGGCGGCGGCTCTCAGCCCCATTCACCTTGGAGAGAAATGCAATATCTCTTTTATATCTTCCCTTTGGTTTTCTGATTTTCATTGTTATTTTAATTTCCTATGCGTCTCCCAGAGCCGCAGCTTACAATTTTCCCAACTCAATCACATGTCCCACACAATTGTCTTGTCAACAACTTGACCCCACGCCAGCGAGTTTCTTTCTTTTTGAGGTTTAGCGTGGTCTTGCGTCCACCCTTTTTCATAATCTCTACTCCCACACTGATAGGAGTTTTACCTCTGCTTCCTCCCCCAAGCCTGAAAGCCGTGTTTTGTTATTTTTATGACTTATCTTATCAATTTTTTAAACGTTATCGTGATGCTTTATATTTTTTTTTTCCGGCCACGATTGAGTTCTTTTCCTTTTGGGAGTGTCGAGTCGTTTTCTTGATTCTGACAAAAACCGCCGCGCGCTTTTGCTGCGGCTCGACCCTTATATCAAGTAGTCCAAGGTTTCGTGGAGTCCGTTGGGCTTGCGGAACGCAGCTCAGACAGGCTTTACGAACTTTTGGTGTCTTTTCTAATAACCATGACGTAAGTTACTCCCTTTGGAAGTAGGGGTTTATGATTATGTAACTACTAGGGGGGCCTTTCGTAGTTCTCCCAAATGGCACTTGCACCGTCCCTATTCTTCCCACACAGCTATCGTTGTTCCCCCACTGGGTACTTTCTTTGAGCAAACCGTAGCCCCCAAAATTCTTCTTTTTTCTATCCGGCTTGTCTTCCCCTTGAATTGAACGCGTTTTTATGCTCCTTCTGCTTGGGCGCAGGAGAACCCCCAGCTCTGCGTGCGGATTGGTACCCCTTTCCACGATCCTTTCTTCTGTGTCTGAATCGACGAGTTAGTGAGACTTTTTTTTTGGCTTGGTAATTCCTCTCTCAGGACGCCGTCCACTTGGCAGTAAATTTGAATGCCTCCCCCTGGTTTTTTATTGTCTGTTACGGCTTAGATCCCTGGCTTGTTCCCCAGCTCATTACGAACGAGCAGTGAGAACGTCACTACACGTGTTCGTGTCCATCTATGAGCGCTGCTCCCCCACTTTTCTCCCCGACACGTTTTAACCACTTCGTGCAAGACTCGTCAGTTTTGCTTGTCTCCTACCTCCCTGTTATCCCCCTGAGCAAGAACTAATTTGTTTGAGCAAGCTAATGGTTCACTCCCAAAGTCATTGCGTCTCCGCCTCTTTTCTCAAGTATTTTCCAGCGATCCTTCTGTCTAGTTTGCGTTCGGGCGGATGTCCTCTGATTTATCCCAAATCGAGGCTGGTGCGCCTTGCTCTCCGTTTGTAACACTACCGATTACTTTCTTCCGCAGGACACTACACCTTACCCCTGGGATTTGTAAATTGTCTTTTTCGACGTCCTGCTCCGCTACCTTTTATGGCAGCGCCCCAATAGTAAATTCCTTTTTAGTCCTTATCTACTTGACGCTCGCCAAAAGATAACCCTTCCCCCACCCTTCTCTTTTCTGCCTCTAAGGGGGTTGGTCGATTTCTCACTTGGAATTACACTTTAGGTCGGAAGACGCCTCTTACTCATTCAAGATTGACGCCCCTTCTTTTGGTATTTCTCGACCAACGGGGACGACCCTTCCCAGGTTTTTGGACTTTTTTTTCTGAGGTACTTTTACTCCCCAGTGCCAGGCTTTCCACATTTAGCCCTTCTCTCTTTTCTCTCTTTGTTTTTGATATCGATATATCTTTGACAACTGCCCTGGTCCTGTCGTAAACTCATCCCAGTCTCCAACCATTCCGTCAGGACCATTTTCCTTGGTAGGAAAGTGGGACGATACCGTCTAACCCTCGCCGTCGCTTCCCCCATTCTGCTAAGTATTGCTTCTCCCACGACATGTCGGTGTCTTCTCCCCTCTGTACCACCCCCAGCCATTAGGACATCTCTTTGACATTTCTCCTTTTCTTGACTGATTTTTCCCGGGCGAGAGTCCCCCTGCCTAGATTCTCTATTATGGCTTTTCCATACATTATTCGAGACTTCCCCGGACGATCCCCCCTTTGACCTCCTCCAAGGGCTTTTTATCTCTATAGTAGTTGCTTACGTGGTTGAAAGGACTAGACAGTGATAAGACTACCATTACCGCCCATGCTCGAGCATCACTCACGTATTCCCCAAGATCTCCATAGTCCTCTCACCTCATAACCCAACAGATCAAGAGTCCCTAACTTAAGTTTGCGGTAGTCTTTAATGCTCTATCTTCCCCTTTCTTTCGATGATCCACCACTCGTAGAAAATTCCAACGGAAGCGTTATTGCACCTCAGTGTCTGGTTTGAAGAGGGATACTGATCTGCTACCCCGATTGTCCCCCCGGAGCAACGTGCCGGTTCTTTTACCATATCCTCTCTTCTCCAGAGATGGAACCCAAGAGATCCCCCTCCATAACCGTGACATGACCATCTAAAAAAATCCTTTTCCGTCCTTTCAAGTGATTTTTTTCGCGCCCCAGTACTGCCTCTCCTCTCTAAAGCCAAAATATCCCCCTATCCAGCCTCTCAAGCCAGCCAGGCTAGTTTCCTCTTTCTCCAGTCTAGTACCATCACTCCTTACCACATTGAGATGTTTCAGGTGCCCCTCGATGTGGACGTCCTTCCACTACGGTGAAGGTGACAGCCGTGTCTCTTCTTTTGTTCCTCGGTTTCTCGCGACCATCCCCGTTTTAGTTAAGTCCTCCTCCTTTGGTTGTCCTATCGACGTTTTGGAAATTTTTGTGAGTGTGAACTTGGACCTTCCCTCTTTTTTTCCCTGACTCACATCCTCGGCCAACAGGTAGGTAGTCTCATCCACTTTTTTGATAGAAGCCCCCCTTGTCTGTCAGTTATGCCCCTCAGTTTTCCTCCTACGTTGATCACTGCACCCTTCCAGTCCCTTCTTTCGCAGCAGCAAAAATCTTCGGTCGGTTTCCGTGACTGCCATGTCTTTCCCTCCCTCGCTGCTCCTTCCCCCTTTTTTTCTTTTCAGCATGCAAGTGGATTAAGTTCACCTGACCCCCTTCCTATTACCTTCCTTTTTTTTTCCTGCAGTTTATCGCTATCCAGGTGTTACTTTCAAGAGAGTAGTTGATTTCCCACCACCAAACCCCACACCCACAAAAAACCCCCCACCCACAACCCCAGCGCCCCCCCTCCCCCCCGTTTAACCCCTCAAAAATCATCTCCTGGCCTTAGGCATGGTTTTTCTCCTAATTTTTTTGAAAAAGCATGGATTGCCGTTATTCTTACTTGCCGTTTTTTAGGCGATGTCTCGCAGCTCCCCCTTAACCTTGGCTATAGCCCATGAATCTCTCTTCTTCCCTCCTACGTTGTTCTTGAGATCTCTCCCCTGCCTGATATCAAGTTGAGTCCTATTCTCTACTTCAAGCGGCAGTGTCACCCAATTTTCCCCTCAAACAATTGCCCCCCTATTGTCACCCACCAATTTGACAAAAACGCCGAGTATTGGTCTAGGCTTTTGATTTGTTTCTTTTGTCTTTGCGTTTTAAAATCTCCCCTATCTTTAATTAAACACCTGCAGAGCTTACTCTTTTCCCACCCCCCCCTCATAGAGCCGGTATTTGACCGTGATTATCACTTGTTAAACGACCAATCGTTGATGAATTAGCTTTATCTCCTTTTGACCGCCACATCGAGGAGAACCCTACTTTTGGGCGTTTCGATCGATAGTTCAGGAAAACCTCAGAGCTCTCTTTTGCTTCGTGACGCGGATAATGGAATTGGGCGGGTGGAGGGAATCCCTCGCCTTTAGCCCTACAGAGGGAAAGCCTAGGATATTCAAGGTGGACTTCTATACCCCATTTGAGTCTCCTTCCGCCCCTTTTGGAGAGTTCTACGTTCCTATTAAAAGACTCGTTGTCTTGCGAGTTCGACAACCTTTAAGGGCCCCAGTCCTATTCTTTCCACCCACATATTTCGGTTTCACGCCATACACCTTTTTATATGTACTTGAGTCACCCGCGACAACATCGATTCCTTGTGTCTGTTTCACAACACCCGGATTTGTTACGATGCTTCCTTCGACTTTTGCGGCTGAGACATTTTGACCCATCTGCAGGAGGTCTGGCCGATTCTCAAGATCGGCTGGGCTCTCTTTCTTCTATTGGACTTTGATGAGGAAGTGCGATTAAGTTATACTCCGAACGAGTAATGTTCTCCTCTTCTTGCGTTCTGCTGGTCCTTTCCCGGCTGTCATCTGAAGGCTGTGCCCCTTTTCGTCCCCGAGATTATTTTCACATTTTACCGACCCAAGTTCCCGGTCCTTCCCCGATGAGCAGTTCGAGCCCCCTCTCTCCCCCCGAAGAATCAACATAGCGACCTTTCCGCTTTGCTGTCTTTTCCTGACCAAACGGTGATTCTCGTCGCCCCAGAACTAATCGTTCGTACTTCATTCTCCCCCCCTCCAAAGAGGCGTCCTCCGCTTTCCTGTTTTTAAGTATGTGAGCGCTATTGAGTTATAGGTGAGCGTCGTCTCTCCCATACCTAGCATTTTCCCATACCCATACGAGGCTGATGTGAATCAGGGGTCTCCATGTGCACCCTCTCTCAGACGAATAGCACTACAATCTTGGTGACTCCCTTCAAGTTTTTTACTCCCGTCGCCCCTGCTAGTTATCCCTTTTACTCAGCGGAAATCTTTACACCCTTTCGCTAGATCATCCTCTCGATTTCCCCTGAATACAATCTTTCCTTCACAAGGAAGAAGGTTAAGCCCCTATAAGGGTTTGGTTGCTTGGAATTAGGCCCGGACACTACATGTCTGTTAGGAAGTGCCCACCAGTTCCTTCTCATTGCTCTCCCTCCCTCAGGTCGGTCTCGCCCATTTGACCAGACAATCCCTTGTTACCTCGGAAGGTGGTTTAATGAGGAGCCCTATTGCCTGGCTTTCAAATTAG
>Ga0179593_1461219_pt1 | contig 12877 bp, 11 predicted proteins | sample CZODoug2_1_08_16_FD_185931 | JGI IMG/M metagenome (GOLD analysis project Ga0179593, IMG submission 185931) | Vadose zone soil fungal communities from Angelo Coast Range Reserve, California, USA - CZODoug2_1_08_16fungal (PacBio error correction) | ecosystem: Environmental > Terrestrial > Soil >... | reverse complement strand
TGACGCGATTTGCCCGACACCCACATCGGCAACCCTGCCCCCGAGATTTCCCTACGGAGCGTCACTCGACATCCCCTTTCGTTTTCCTCTTCTTTTTCCTTGACAGGAACCCTTGCCCCGGTCGCCAGAACTCCCTCTCCTGTCCCGACACAACGCTTGCAGGTTTTGTTCCTTTTTTCCCCACTCACGAGTTGTGGCGACCCAAGGAGACTTCCTCTCTTCGTTCCTCACTTCCTCACTTTCGGCGCCCCCCCGGTCGTCTCTCCTCAGAAACGTCTTCCTTCAACTTGCTCCTTGAAAAAATTCTTATAGCCACCCACCCGCAGTCGAACCCGTTTTTTATAGGACAAGTCCCGGGTCTTTAAGGTCCTCTCTTCCCTTCACCCCAAGCTTCTCCCCCACATGCCCCCCTTCCTTAATCTCGACCAGAAATTTCCACTCCACTATTTTCTTCCTCATTTATCCCCGGGAGGCAAAGACCAATTCCACCAACGTGAAGCGACCTGCAGTGCTCATTTCATCTCTTCCCCGTCCGGTATCTTACCCTTCTGAAGGCCCCCTCCCTCAGAGGCCCTTTTTTTCCAGAAAAGCCTTTCTCAGAGAAATGATGAACTCCGCTGGACACGTTCCGGTCAAGCTCCCCTCCTTTTTTTTTTTATACCGTCCTTTTTTCCTTCAGAATTTTTTCTCACTCAGTCCCTCTTAGCCCCCCCAAGTGAAAGGGCTAACCACCTTTCTTCGTTTTCGATTTGATCTCTTGTCCCCTTTCTTCCCTTTTGCGCCCTTATGTTAACCCCTTCAATTTCTGTATATTTTAGCGACCTCACAGGCTCTCTAACACTCATCAAGCTTCACTAAGTACCATTGTTGTTTTTTGGGGGCTTCGTCCTTTTTTTATTTTTTATTGATGATCCTATCTCCTGAGTCCCTTTTTTATACCCCGTCCTTGTTACAATGGCATATTCAATTACTCCCTATGTCAGTTTAGTCTTAATCAACGCCCAACTCCCCCCTCCTTTTCTGGTTTCTCTCCGAATCTAGCTCTCCCGTCATAACTATCTTGGAAATCCCCTTTTCCTGGTATCTTCTCCTCTGTGCGGATGGGGCAGATAGCTCTTTCTTCTTTTCCACCAAGGCAAGCCGACTTTTTCGTATTTCGTTATTTCTTCTAAGTTTCTTCCGTGGATGGCCCCTCTGTCCTCTGACTCCTTGTCTTCGGCCCCTTTGTGTATTTAGTGACACCCATGTCGTGTGTTCGTCTAGCCCATCGGGCTACGCAGCTCTCTACTCTTTTCCTCCTCCTTTCTATCGCTGGCTGGCCGCATCTCCGTGATTTGACCCTATGTCTTCGGTCCGTTCCTGAAGCTCGAAATACCCTGCTTTCCATCTCTTAACCCCCTTTTTTCGATATGTTTATCTTCCGTTGGGACTTCCTATTGTGCCACCAAAAGCACTCGTATGCTTTGTGTTATTTCTAAATCCTTTCGGACATTGACTCACCCCTCTCTTTCTTCGCTGGCATGTATTATTTCCTACCGTGTTTCTTGACCCTAGCGCCTTTTCCCCTTTCCGAATCGAATCCTCTGATCTCCTTTTCTTTGTATGCTGGTGGGACTGTGTCCCGCTTTCCTTCTTCCCTCTTCCCACTAACTTTTTCCTCTAAGATTTCAATTTATTCATACTTCCTAACACCACATCGTCTTCGGTACCTAGGACTTTTGCCTTACTTCCTATGAGTAAAGTCCGCAATCTTTAAGTTTCCCCCCGCCTGCATATCCAATCCCTCGCTTTTTTCTTACACTAAGAACATTATGACTCGTCCCTGGCTGCTTCATTTTTCCGTTCGGGCTCGCACTTCCTTCTTCTTACCACGGTTTTTCGTCGGAAGAGGTCATGTATTCCTCACTCTCCTTACGAAGCTGGCCCCTTTTTTTTTTTCTCCCCAAAATAGTTCCAAAACTACCGGACGCCCTTAGGATAAGACTCTCGTTTTTTTTCTCGATGTAATGTCCTTAGCCTCCTCGGTTCATTTCAGTTTTCCCTTTGAGTAGGTTTCTTCTCCTTCTCATTTAGCAAGGAGTACCTCTTCCTCCCGGTTCTTCGGCTTGAAGGAATGATTAATACTCATTTTCTTTATCGGCGATTTGGACTTCTCCGGCCTTTCCCAACCTTTCTCGGCTTCCTTAAAACTTTTATTCCCTCCCATTTTTTTGAACTGATGCAGTGGCTCCCATTATCACCTATTTAATGAGGAGGACAAACAGCTCTCTATCTTACGACCTCTAGGTTTCTTACCTGGACCTCGTCCCCCTCCTTCTTGCCTCTCCCCTTCTTCTCACCCTTTCTCTAAAGGAGAGGGATAGGAATCAGACTACTATTTTTTTTCCTCCTCCTTGTTAGAGAGTTATTTGATTCCGTTTATACTACTCTCCTACTACCGTTTTTTTCGAAGATTGAGTTTTCCAGCTTCAGGGATATTATTGTAACGTTCTGCCGTTCCTTGCTAGATGGTTTTGTCTACCCCTATCTCTGGCCATCTGCATAGAACTCTTCCTAATACCCTTTTCTTTCCTTTCGCCTCTCATCCGAAAAGTACCTGGAGCATCCTTTGTGCCGTATGGACATTTCCTCTAGTTGGCTATCTTCCGCTGAGTAAAGCTAACCTACTATAATCTCTCCTCTAAGTTCCCATTGAAAGGACCTACTATGAACTCTCTCCTCTCAAGTTAACCTACTATGTCGAGGACTTTCCACTTAATTGTCCACTTTCTCCGGTTTAAGAGGAGAATCCTATGGAGTCCTTCTAGCAAATCCCTCGGGTTCTTGATGTTGTCAACCAGTTATTTTTAGAACCATCGCCGAAGTTCTTCCTGTGGTTTTTTAATGAGGCATACTGTTTTTTTCCAGCCTCGCTCTTTGAGCGAATGTGAAACTTTCCCTGCAATGAGAGACCCTAGGTCCTCCTTTCGATGCTTTCCTAGTCATCATCAACTATTCTAGTTTTTCTCTTCTGTCACAATGATTAGCAGGCTCCTATTAACAGCGCGCTCTTGGCTAAGACGACTAGGTCTTCCCCACTTTTGTGTGATGTAATTCCTCTTTCTATCCACTCAAAACATTCTCTCCTCCATGACTTCTTTCACTCAGTAGAGCTCACAGACACCCTACACTCCCTCCCCTCAGGACTCCCCTCTGAGAGATTCTGGCTAAATTCTCTTTCCCAGTGCCACCCCCATGTAGTGACTTCCTCCTTCGCCTCGAGGTTGAGATGTACTCGCGCGTATCTATATATTCAACAACCCTCTCTCATCGATCTCGGTGTTTTCCCTTCTTCGCCCAAATGTCGATTCACCCTCTTAGGATTTCAAACTATTAAACGGGATGACATCGGACATCTCTATATAGCCACTGCCAAACATTAACTTTATATCATTCAATTTTTCCGACCAGATGAGGGCCTTCCACTCCATTAATCCCATAACCTTATACTATACCCTCATATGCGAGTCTTAGAAGCGTCTATCACTCTGCTATCCCTACAGCCTTTTATTCTATCATGCCCGGTAACTTGCGGGACTCTCCTCCTCCCCTTCCCCTACCACCGAGAAGCAATCTATCATTCCTTAGAGAAGTCCTTTTTTCCCAGACTATTTTATTCACTGACTCCAGATTATGACGAAAGAGATTCTCGACCCTCCTACGGCTTTACATGAATTAATGAAAGGAAGGGCCGGCTCTGGGGTTGATTCAGGCTTACATCACCCTCTGCTCCCAGGTTTTTTCCTTTATTAATACTGCCCCCCTTGATCCTCCCCCTTTCTATGAGGCGTGACATCTAGTGGACTTAAACACTCTGTGAAGTTCATTCCCTTCCCTCCGGAGGTTTTTTTGAGAAAGACCCCCTCTTATCAAAGACCAACATCCACCCACTCCGCTTTTGAATTGCCCACGCTTTTTCTCCTCCTTGGCTTAGTTTTTTAATGCTTTCCCTCTTCCCTGTGTGAAATCACCCTAAATGTCCTCCCCACCCTTTCAAGCTTTCCAAAGCTGAGAGTATGGTATAAGGTGGCTATTTTCTCTCTCCTCCTTCCTCCCATTACCCAAATGGCCTTTTAATACAATTCAGTTGCTCTTTCCAAGAATAGTAACACATCTCTAGGAACAAGATTCGGGAAAAATCCTGTAGCCCCCCCCCTCTTTATTATTTCATGAAGACCCACTTCATTTCTCTCCATTGCTCTTGGAATAAGCATGAAATTCAGACCATTCAAAGCACTCTTTCCCTTTTTCACCTCTTTTCCTTGACCTTCGGTCAACTTTTTTTTTTTCTCTCATTGATTCAAAAGAGAGTTGACAGGTTTTCTTTTCTTCGGCCTTTTTTTGGGGAATTCCTTTTCCCTATTCTTTGGTAAGGATCTCTTCTCTTGCTTTGTCAGAGGAAAGGGAGACCTTCAATAGTGGTTGCCTTTTACCATTCTAGTTTTTCCTTACTCCTTTTCCCCCTTCTGAGAAGCATTATAAGTTCTCTTCCCTACGGTCTTCTTAATTAGATTTTTTTTTCTTCCCTCTAAGCGCCTCTGTTATTTCCCTAAACCTCCCTATTCTCTGTTCGTTACAGATTTTTCGGGATACCTTGCCAAGGGGAGGATGCGTTAAGACCTTTTAACTTAGTAACTTTTTTAAGATTGTTTCACATTCTTATATTTCAACACCGTTCTTGTAGTAATGGTGTCTTTTTTCTTCTTCTCCGGAGTCGTCTCTTAAAAAGACACAACTTGTTTTTTTCCTTTCTTTCCGATTCCCTTGGAGATAGTGATTATTCTCTTCCTCCCCTTAAGGGTTCTTTGAAGATTTCTCTCTCACCCCACTGAAGGCTTCGTCTTTATTAAACTTTCCCATTTTTCCTCAGCGACCGGACCTCTTCCCTTCCTAGCCTTTCTCTTTAGTCCCCTTCTAAAATTTTTCTCTCTCCTTTTTTTTTCCTCCCAGTTGTGTTTTGGAGACCCCAGGGTACCTTCTTTTCCTTTTATTCTCCCATAGGAGAATGAATGGAGAGGAAAGGGCCTATATTGTATGTAGTTGAAAACACCACCCCCAATTACCTTTCCAAACTTCCTCCTTGGCAACTATCTGGTAAGAGCCTCTTTCATCCTCAACGCAACACGCCTTCCTTTCTAAGCCATCCTCTTTCCCCCTCTCTTTCAGAAAGTAAAACCCCCCCCATGAAGCAGTTGAATAACCTAACCCCATTTTGGTGAAGATTCCTGCTGCCTCCTTCCTAAAAACCCAAGCTTTTTCCCCTTCTCTCGGCTCAGACCCCCGGAACTTACTTTAACCTTTTGGGAAAGGTAAGAACACTTTCTTCTCCATAATCCTTCGACAGCTAAAGAAAAAATATCCGGGTTCCTCTTTTCCTCTCAAACCTTGATCTAACTGAAAAAGTACAAGACCATTCTCTCCTCTGGAGACGACTCATGCTCGACGGCGCCCTCCTAGGCCCTAATGCTCTCCCTTCCTTTCCAGGAAACCCTCACGTACTCAGGTTGATTCCCACCCCTGCTCCTCTACCCTCTGCAAATTTTTACTGCCCTCTATAGGTAACCCACCTCCGCTTGACCGGAAATGAGGACTCGTTATCCCCTTCCCCGCCCTCCAAGTAGCTTCTTCTCTATCGAGGGTCCCCCCACACATTTTTCCCCTTCAGGGTGACCTCCGAGGGCCCTTTTAGAGCATTTCCTCTTCCCCAAATCCAAAATCCTTAACTTTTCCAATTAGTCTTCCTTCACTCCAATAACACGGAAAGTTAAAAAGGATTTTTTCCCCTCCCCTCTCATGCTATTTTAAAGAAGCTCGGATGACTTGTTTTTCCTACTGTTTGAAACGTCATTTTTGCTTATTAGCACCGTCCTTTTTCCTTTTTTTCACCATGGCGTCTACCGCCCCTGTTTGAAGGGAGACCACCTGTTTTACAGTTCGTTTTTTTACATGGTCTTTCCTTTTGCGCGGTTTTTTCTACCTCTTCAATTATAGTATATTTTTTTCTGAACACGACTCCATATGTTTCACTTCTCGTAAATTTCCCCTTCTGGCCACCTTTTTTTTTTTTTTTTTTATTCGGGTGACTGCTAGAGCTGAACTGAGCCGCAGACCCGTACCTTAAGCGTTACTTCCCGAATATGGTCTTCCTCCTTTGTCTTAAATCCATTTCTTCTCTACTATATGGGATTCTCGGCCTTCCTTTTCCACTTCCCCCTCAGAAGGGGAGTCATTTTCTGTATGGATGGAGACTCCCCTCGCCGATCGACTACATTCCCCGGACCGACCTTTTCCTGGCCTCTTTTTTACTTTCTCGGTTTCTTCTCCTAGGTCCCTTCTTTCTTCTTTCTCTTTATAAATTAAGCAGACTTCTTTTTTCGTAGTAGAGGTGGTCTAAAGTTGCATCTTCCGTCTGAGATTGCCCGGCAGTTGTACCTTCTTCCGATTCTCTCACTTTGTATTTCTTGTCTCTAAGAGGAGATCTCTGCCCGCAGAGCCTTTCTATCGCCCCCCGGGAAGGCGTTTACTTGGTCTGATGATTATGTACCATCGTTCGTTTCCTTCCCCTTCAGACTTTTCTTACAATCGCATCCCTGGGTTACATAGTCACCCAACACCTTCTCTCGTTGCGTAGGCCGGGCTCTGCTGCCTTAGGGTAACCAACTCCTGCGTCTTCTTTTTCCTGTTTTTCTCTGTCTATTCCTAGAATAGAGTTTTACATTCTCAAAACCTTCGCTTGATGAGGTGTCCTGGCATCCTATTTTTCCCCCTGGGTTTTTGTCTTTTCCATAAGACCGTCCTAATCCTTTAATATGTTTTTTATTGTTTTTGTGTCCGTGTTGTGGTTTTTTTTTTTTTTTATTTTTTTTTTTTTTTTTTTTTTTTTGCTCCTTTCTGTCTTGATTGTTTTTTTTAAGCCCCGGGCTATCAAAGATCATCGGTCTTCTCGATTAGATGGTAGTCGTCTTCGACCCATCTCTCCTTTTCTTCTCAATTTCCTCGGTTCGGCTGGTACTTCTCGAGGACCCTTGTTCCCTTCTTTCACCCGTTAGTTGATGCAACGACCTTGAAACTCCACGCTTGAAGCCTCTTTAGTCTCCTGGGCTCATTTCTTCTTCAATTTTTTGACGTCCTTCCGGTTTAGTCTTCCTCTTTTTCTTTATAGCAAGTATCCACCATGTCTTTATAGGTCCTGGTGGCGCTCAAATACGTTCCCCCCCTCTTTTCCCTCGGAGAAGTTGTTTTTTCTCCCTATCTCTGAGAGTACGTAGTCTTAATAGAGTATTTCCCCTTTTTTTCCTCACTTCTTAGAGATTATTGTAGGTTACAGATGTATATTGTCCGCTCTGTCGTGTTGCCTCATGTAATGCATCTCCCCTCTTTCTCTCTCACCCCCGGTGAAGTCTAGTTCTCATCTTGGCAGAAGGTAGCCTTCTGTAAGAAGTCCCCCCTTTTCATCCTTCCCATTTGCCGTTTTAATTCTTAGATGCGCATAGCACGCTGCGAAGAGGACGTTAAGGTCCTTTAAAGAGGGCTTATCTCTTCTCCCAAGTCAGGCGACCCCTGTACCTGTACATCCTTCTCCCCCCCTTTTTTCCTCTCTGAGGTCCAAAAATTATAGTCATGGGAAGCCCAATTTCATTCCTTTCCTCCTCCCTTTTTTTTGAGCTCCCTGAATGATCTCCTTATCCAATGCAGAGATCATTTTTTTTCTCCCCCAGTCTTTATGTGAATAAGGTTCCTCTGAACCTGAGGAGTCTATCCCTCTCTCTCCTTACTAGTCAACTACTGTTTGGCTCCTCCATAGACCCCCATGTCACCGTTCCTTCATTCCCCCTTGGGTGATTTCTTTTACATTGAAGAGCCTCTGTCGCACATCCGCGTACGAGAAATATAGCTATTCCCCCCTCTCAGGAGTCTTCCCCTGGGCACAATGAAACAGCTCTCCCCCCCTCCCCGCCCACGCGGATCCCGTAGATGATTTTCCTCCCTGGCCGAGACCCTTGAGTTTTTTCCCTTACTTTTCCCCCCTACTTAAAACCATTCCTTCTCGGCTCTCTGGCAGAATTTCTTTCCATACTACTCAAACCCTTCAAGAGTCGAAAGACAGAATTTGCGAGAAATCCATTGAATTTATCTCAACTGTGCGATAATTTCCCTTTTCGTCATCCTTCCACCGCTCGCTTTTTTTCATCTTGGCCCAAGGTCCTCTCGGTCGGACTGCTGACGTACATTACCGATCCGCGCCTCTCTTTCCAGAACGAGCTGTTTCTGTCCGCAGATTGATCCATTACCCCCCTCTATGCACCGCTCGTTTCATCTTTCCTTCATGCCCATTTTTGACAAAAAAATCCCTCCCCCTCCAAGGTTCTATTCTTCAGTCCCCTTCTTTCGATTCAATTAGCTGTCACCCAAATAGGCTCCTGGCGTTAAAGATGCCCCAAAACTCCCTGCTAGGGTGAAACGCCCTTATTCTTAGAGAAACCACTGAAAACCGTAGCCGTACTCCTCAGCGGTTGTTTCAAGTTTCCGGAGAAGCCACATTCCTCTCCAATTTTTCTTCGAAGTTTTTGATCCAACTTAGCTGTCTTCTCTTACGTCTACTCAGTTCCATTACTTGCCCCCCCCTTAACCTTTCTTCCCCCCCCGGCATCCTCCTACACCTTCCCCCCGTCACCGAGATAGCAGAGGCTCTCTCTTTTTGACCTATCAGGTCATCTCCGCTTCTAAGATACTACCAATTTTAGACAATGCTCCTTTCTCCCGTGGGAAGACTTCTGCTCAATTGACAGACCGCCTCCTAATTCTTACTAAATCCTATCCGTTTTCGGTCCCCTTTGTAGAAGAGAGAAGAGATTGAGATAATCTCGCCCAGCAACGCCGCCTTAACCAAAAGTCCCTGAAAGACCTTTTGCTTTTTTTTCGTTCCGACAGATTCTTTCTTTCTCGACCCGAGGCGCCCTTCCTGTCTTGGGCTCCCCCCTTTGCTTAAGCCATCCCAGCAAGAGTAATCATCATGCGTAAATTTTTAAACTTTAGGCCTCCCCGCTGAGGGACTTAATTAACGAGCGCCTTGTTTTATATTCTCAGTGACATCCCTTATAATTGAAACCTAACAGCAACAACATGACTTTTCACTTTTGTCCATGCGCATGAAAGTTCGTGTTCACTGAAGGTCGTTCTGAACTATGCTACATTCGGAGTTTTACCATCACCCTGGCCCGCTCCCCAGTTCAGCCAAGGCCAGTTACCACCGGACTGTTTCTCTCAACCGTTCTCCCCCCCCTGCCGCAATGGGGCCTCTCGAGCCTTCAGAAGGCTGGAACCCCCATTTCGTTTGCATATCCGAATCCCCTTCGTCTTCCCTGGTCTACCCCTCGACTCCTTCGCCCCTCCTATTCTCCTCCGGGGACCCATCTTTGGGAGTGAACCCAGGATGTTGTTTTAATGCCCTTCCATGGGTTTTCGCCCATTCACTGTATTTCATCCATTTCTGCTGCAACCTCCATAATTTTGCCCCCTCATCAATTTCCGCCTTTGAAGCAGTTTGCTGGCCTCCCTTGGTCGGGAAGCAGCATGCTTCTTTTTCGGCGTCTTAGTTAGGCGTGTGCTCCCTCTTTCCTTCCCGGGACTTTTCTTTCTTTGTGTGTGTACCTCCTTTCCCCCCTGTTTGGTACAGATGGTCCTTTACCGTGGATTTCCAGCCAAAATGTTCGCGTGTGGTTTTTCTAATCCTTCGCACTTCTTTTCTCCAGGAAGACGTTAGCTCTTCTGCGAATTTTCTCTTTTTCCCTCCCTCAGTCTATATTTTTTTGTCCCACAGACTCCTCTGCGAGTGTCACATGCACACTTAGATCGTTTTTTCCCGGATTTTTTTTTTAGGATTCTTCTGACCGTTCTCTTCCCCCTAAGACATGGTTTCCTCGCCCCCCTGAAACTTTTATTTCCCGAGTTCTTTTCCCTCTTTTCGTGCAAACTCTCTGCTTTTTTCCTATTTTGTAGCTTCAATAGGAGAAAAGTGGACTTTCACCAAAAATTTGGTTTTTTTAAGGTGACAGCTTTTTGGAACCTTTTTACGGCGCTGTTATTTCCTCTTCACCCTTTCGGGATTATGGACGCTTTCCCCTTCCGTGTTCCCTCAACCCCTTGAAAAGAAGCATTGGTTGTTGACCAGCCTCCCAATCTGGCCCCCGGCTCCCCTTCTGCCTTCGAGCGGTTCCTCGTCAGTGAAACCGTAGACCCTTTTTTCTAATCTTCTCCTTCTTCCAGGTTGTTTCTATAGTTTTACGGCTTTCTCCCTCGCGGCCCTGACTTTTTTATGACTTTTCCCCCCCTTTCGTTTGGCTTCTCGATCTTATAACCACCCAGGGTCACTATCTTTCTCGGCTCTTTTTTGATCAGAGTCATCCGACAACGGAAACTGCCTGTTTCGGGTAACGGACTACCCCAAGTTCTAAACTTCCCCCTTTTCCTCCCTATACCCGTCAGTTTTTTTATTTTGTTTTGTGCCGACATTCTCAATCCCATTTTTTCGACCAATCGGTCAAACGGTCCCCCCCCCTCGCGTCTATATACTATCGCCCAAATAACACCCCCTTCCCGTTCCTCTTCCCCCCTTTTTGTGAAGGCATTCCTCCACCTGCGAAGCCCACCCTATAACTACCCCCCTATCGGCGTGTGCCTTACATTCCGCACTAGGTTTTCGCGCCGTGGCTCCCCAGTCTCCCTCAGAACATGGCGCTGCCTTCCTCTTCCAGTTTTTCCGGAACCGGACGCAACGGCCTCGACCCTGCGATATCGGCCCTGATCCTTTTTTTTCCCCCCCCTCTCTTAACAACGGGAAGGACCTTATCTTCCCCCCCAAACTCCGTTGCCCCCCATCCCCTGCCGGAGCTAGGCCACTCTTCCGCCCCCCCACAACCGTTTCTTTCCCCTTGGCACTGAGATAAGTCCTTCCCCCCGCATGCCACTGCCGAGGGTCACCTTTTTCTGTAAATTTCTCATTGGCCCACCCCATGACCCCAACCCTTCATTCATACCCTACTTGGATCCCCTTCCCCCCCTCCGTTTTCCTCCCAGTCATTCCCTCTCAGATTCTTCTTGAAAAGAGCTTCTGACTCTGGTTTCGACCCCGTAGGTTTAATTTATTCATTGTCTTTTCTTATGATTGTTTCTGGCTGTTTCTCCCTTTGGCAGGAACTCTTCAGGGGAGAAACCTGTTTGATAAGTCGTTTTCCTGCGGTATGTGCTGCCTTGGCTGTCCTTTTTTATCCTCCTTCCTTGTTGTTTCTTTTAGACTTAAGTAAGCTATACGAACCAATCCTACTGCCCCCCTAACACTTCAAGACCGTATTTTTTTGTTACACACCCCCATTGGTCTTCTGGCTGCTGCTTTAGAAATCCCGCCCAGGATTTACATTGAGCTCTACCGATGTCCTCTGCGCGCATGTCAATTCTTTCTTGCCCCGACTCTTAAGGGCTTTTCTTAGGCTTAATCCAACTGACACCCCTGCCTCCGGCGTCTTTGTTTCCTGTCTGTAAGCATCCCCTTCCCATAGAAAGAACCTCCTCCCTTCCCCATCACCATTCCGGTACGTCCTTCCTTCCCTACTGTTGCCTTCGATACGCATCATGTAACGTCCTCTCCGGACTTCTTTGAGAGCGGATGTCTCTTCTAGGCGCACTTGTCCTATACCATGACTGACATGCCCGGAAGTCTCCATGCGATTGGCGAAACCTTATTTTTTCCCCTCCCCCGACGTTTGGATAGCACCCCATGCCCCGAGTTTAATCCTTCGCCTTAGATCCTCTATAAGTATGGAGATTCCTTCTCTGACCAATACTTTCTAACTGGTCCCTCCCTTCAGTTATAGAAGGTACATCAATTGGGCACGGAGCCACGTAGCTATCGTCCTTTCGAAGTCACCGGCAACCCCCTTCTCTTATGATGATGGTTGTTAGTATCCTCGCATTCCCTGATTGACCTCCTACTCGCGTTCTTTTTGGGCCTGTGAGCAGTCCCCTTTGGGGTCCCTCTAGTCTTTTTCTCCGCCCGAGTTTCTTTTGCTTTTCCTTTGCTTTCTTCTTGGTTCTTTGGAGTTCACTCATTCTCTCTACGGATTTATCGACGGATGATGGATAATCCGGGGAAACAGCGTTTTTGTAGCGAGGGAGCGGATCCTTTCCTTCTGCCCCTGCATGTTCCGTGAACGTAGGCCGCCCCAAGGCTTTTGCACCAGAGTCACCGCTTCTCGGTTGCTCGCCCCCACCGACCCTGCATCTCTCCGAGAGTCCTCGATGCAGGGGATGGGTGACCCTCTGCTTTCCCCTCCGATCCTCTTTTGGTACTCTTCAACTAACACACTCCCAGCCCCTTAACCCTTAAGAAGCCTGGGGCCTGGACTCAAGGTTCCCCCCCTACCCTCCTGACCTAATGGCGCTTAGTTTCGCGATAGAATCAGCTGCGTCATTCGGAATAGATGTCCCGTGCAAGGTCTTTAGGTTGCTGCCCGATCTCCTGTGCCCTTTGAGCAAGATGGTCCTGCATTTCATTTTCTCCTATCTCCCTTTTCTAGATTCTTTAGTATTAGAGCTTTTACCAGCCTCCCCTTTCTCCTCACTGTCCTCTCACCAACTGGTTGGGACCTTATATGACTTCCGACCCTCTAAGGGCCCCTCTGTCTAGGAGGCAGCGCGCCCACCGCGCGCTAGTTCACAAATAAGCGAATTTAAGAAGGCCCGCGGACTTAAGCCATCACTCCCCACCCCCCCCGAGAAACCCTTTTTCCCCCTCTCTACGTAGTGCCACTGATTCCCCCTAGCGTTAGAGAACGTCATCAAG
>Ga0179593_1346609_pt1 | contig 12877 bp, 18 predicted proteins | sample CZODoug2_1_08_16_FD_185931 | JGI IMG/M metagenome (GOLD analysis project Ga0179593, IMG submission 185931) | Vadose zone soil fungal communities from Angelo Coast Range Reserve, California, USA - CZODoug2_1_08_16fungal (PacBio error correction) | ecosystem: Environmental > Terrestrial > Soil >... | reverse complement strand
TTTATCTGGTCCTATCTTTTTTTCTCCAGCTGGAGATTCTCGACCTCTTTTGTTCACTGGCCTTTCCCACCTCTGTCTCACGCCTTATGGAAGCACCGTTTTCCTTTTTTTTAGTCACCATTCCCTTTCGGCCGCGGCGGCTGTACTCCCCTCTTTCCTTTCGAACTTTACCTCACTGTTCGCCGGGAGTTCCCTTCTTCTCTTCTCTAAGATTTAAGTCGCTATCTGTTGCTTTCCCGTCCCCAATGAGAGCCCCGTCTCCCCCCTTGTATGTCATTCTATTGTCAACCGATCTCTTTTTCCATCACCGTGGGCGCGTCGGTCACTGAGTCCCCCTCTGTTAACGACCGGGATTTCTCTCTTCCGCTGGTCCCGGGTGGTGCGCTTGATCCGAGGCCGACTTTTTCCTTTGGTTCGCCGGCATTGCGAACCGAAGTCCTAAAGGTTGTCGATGATATTGAATCCGTCTACGTGATTCCATTTCTGGCCTTCTTTCTGCTGGCACTTTTTTGGGTGCGTCCTTAAGCGATGTCCTTGCTTGACCTTCCCCCACTAGTGACTTCTCTTTCGTCCTGCCGTACTTTTTTGCAACCTCTCATCGATCCATTTTAGAACTCTAATGCGTTCTGCTCGCTCTCTCGATGAACTTTGATCGTTCGAGCACCTTTTTCCGCGCGCCCTGAGAAGGATGCTCTTCCTTGATTGTTTACTCCGTGCTGGAGTTTAGTGGCCGACACATGGTCAGTCGCTTTTTTTTTTTGCGCTCTTTTTTCTGACAATTGGATGCCCAGAAGTGCAAATCTTCTGGACCTGACTTTCTGCGCTTGGCGCCCTACCTTCGTGATCTGTCTGATGCTGGTGGTGAGTTTTAGCGGCTGTTGACTTTCATCCTTCTCGGATTATGTTTTCCCGTGGCTGATCAATGTTTTCATTCGTATTCGCTAACACCTTCCCTTTACCTTCTTCCTTGCGATGCTGAAAGAGACGTCTCTTTTTTTCTTCTCGTAGGAGTTCCTCCCCCCTACCCAATCCCCGCCCCCGCTGATGATCCTACACCTTCGCCCTTGCTTTCGATTACGCGATTTTGATGAGTCGCACTGAATCCTCCAAACTTGTGGCCCCCTTTTTTTCGATCTTTTTCTTAACGATTCAATAATCTTCATCATTTTCCCGGCCTTCTTTTTTTCTACGTTAACACCCTCTATACTTGTTTGTAGTCTCCTCTTTTCTCATACCTTCACTTGATAGGGTGCTCTCATGTGTTCCTTTTTGTAATTTCCCACCACCCCCCCTTGGAATTGCTTTTCTCTTCTCTGGTTTTGGGTTCCCCTTTTAGGTTTTCATATTTTTCTTTTTGGCACCATGTGCTGCCTATAGCCCACTTTTTCTCGGCGGTTTGGTTCCAAGCTTTTGGAGCAGTTTCGGCCCCCTGTCTCGTTTTTGCCCAGTCGTTTTTTTGTTACGACGCTACTAATCAACGTCTTCTTCTTGCCTTTTCTCTTCTCCCGTATCGTTGTGATTGGTGCTCCAATTTGCCTATTCCCCAAAATCCCAATCGCGGTTCTTTCCCCATGAAGACTCTCCCATCTTTCATTTGTGGGATCTCTTCCACGCCGTCGTACTCTTTCTCCCCTATTCTAGCCATTTTGAGACTTGACCTTATTTCGTCTTCAGAAACTCGTCCTTTCGAGTGGTCTACAAGGGTGTTCTCCTTCATTATCGTCCTCGTTGGAAAATCTTTGGTAGTTTTCCATTATCAGCTCTTTCTACCTAGCCCTGCTTTTCATACCTCGATTATTTCAAGCCCCGTGAGATCTTGGGATCCTTCATTTGCAGATGTGGGGCGTCCCCCCACGCCCTCTTTTGGGAGTGTTATGGCTGCGCACATTGAATCACATGCTGTCTTCGTTGATAGAAGAATCTCTCTCTTCCTTCTATAGAGTCCCCCTTCCTGACCAATTTGACTCGTTCCCTCGGACGGGTTAGTCCTCCTTCCCCAGAAGTTTGGATCGGGCTTTCGCCTGCAGGCGACATCGCGTATCTATATATCGATTTCCCCTCTCCAGTTTTTGCGCTTTCGCGCCCCTCGCAGGTGGCTGTCCGTTCCCTCCCCTTGAACGCATTTTTTGCGAGTCCGGTTTTCCTCCCTTCGTCGTTTAGTCATAGGGTCTTTCCGTTGCTTCTACTCATTCTCTCGTAAATCAGGTCGATTCTTTCTCCCCCTACGTTATCATTTCTGCTGGTGGTTGGAGGTTTTTTTTCATTCCCCTCCTCCCGAGGAGGAGCGGCTTTTTCGTTCTTTCCTCCTTCAATATGAGCTGTCGCGATGTACTGTTAGTCCCGTTTTTCCACTAGCCCCCGCACGGGGTTCCGGAGCTCGAGGTCCTGTTTTCCACTCCATTCCTCTTCCCTACTTTCCCCCCCCTTCCCATCACTGCACCAGGTCCTCCTTAGATTTGTACCTCTTTGCGCCCCGGCTGCCGCGTTCAAGACGACCCTTCAGGCCTTGAAATCAAGTCTTTTACCCAAAACGGATTGCATTTTACCTTCGTCCCCTCTCCCCACTCTGTTCCTTCTTCTTTTAGCGCCCTTCATGGTGTTCCACCAGCCCCCCTCTTTGATCGTGGGATTTGCGCCATCCTCCCTCCGGCTCAGCAGGCCTGAAATCGTCCCCCTGCTGATTGATTGATTTCTCGTCCCCTCTTTCTCAACGAGGGACTTTGGCCTGTGTCTGCCCAGTTAAGACAAGCTCCTTTTGTTCGGACACCCAGCCATCAGGGGACTATTTCTCCCCAGGTGGCCCTCCCAGGTTCTCGATCCCCCACGCTTGAGTCGTTATCTCTCGTTAAGACTTCTTTTGGCGTTCAGGCCCCCTGTCATTTTCCCAATTCTCCTCTTCGTCGACAGATGACTTTCCCCTGACGCCTCCCTGTAGGTCTTCTCGTTCTCAAGCATATTTTGATTGCTTTTGCCTTCTTTTTAAGAATACGTCCTACCTCTCCTCATGAACTGAAGACCCCGGCTGCTTCCCGTGGCCTTATCTCCTGGCTGAGTGCTCTTTTCAGATAGCTCTCTTTTCCTACGCCGTTTTTTTTTTGCGCTCCCAGTCGAAGCAATTGTGACCACTTAGAAAGTACACACTGTTCTTCTCAGATTGTTTAGCTGCGGGCCCCTTTTCCTTTCTAATTTCGGCCTATTGTTCTCCACTGCACTTCCTCCCTCCACCGATTGAGACGAGAAGGTGCCTGACCCCCTGGTTTCTGCCGGCCTCCCTCACCTCTGTCCACCATAGCGTTGATCTTTGCCGCTGTACTGTGCTTGGCGTCTAGACGGCGCTTTTGTGTCTCCACAGACGATAATAGCTCCAGTTCTTTTCCCCACGAGAACCGTCTTCCAGCATTGGCCTGCCCTAGGATTTCGGCTTTTTTGGTTCCGCCCCACCCCTTCCTGATGGAGCCTCTTCCTTGTCTCCGCCCTGGTTGATTTAATTTTTCGTTACTCATTTTTTCCCCCTGGGCCGGTATTGTCATAGGCCTGAATAAGCCGGCTGGCTCGTCAAATCCGACCCCCCCCTGCTATGCCCTTTTTTGGCCAGGTTCCGGTGGTCTACACATAGCTCGGTCGCCAGCAGCCCTAAGCAAATTTTTTTTTTCAAACCGAATTTAACCTTCCTCCTTTGTTCCACCGTCTTCTACGACTCAGGTCTCTCTTCGCTTCCCTCGCGGCGAGCTCCGTAATCGCAGTGAGACTTGGGTGGTCCGTCTGATTCGGAAAGAGTTTTCTCCGCTTTTTTTTTACTCTGTCAAACCCCCGTCGGTCTTGCGGGTCCGACTCCTCTTGATTCCCCCTTTTCCCAGTTGTCGCGAACCATATCAGATAAGTCCTGAAACACGCCTCCGCCTGGCGACGCTCAGATGTGGACTGTACATCCCTCCACACCCCAATACTTTTTCTCCCTTCGTTTGCTTCTCCTCTCCTTCGACTCTTAGTGTCCTTTCATCTCTCGCTTAGACGAGTACTATGAATTTCTCTTCGAAACCTGTCGAAACGCCGTCCCCTCTCCCTCTTAAGGCGGCGCCTGGTTGCAGTCCAAGTCCCCTTTTCCTCGGGTGCAGCGCCAACTGTACTCTTGACTGAAAGCGATTTTTCATTTCGATAAGTCGGAGTCTGTCGTCCTGCCCGGCGACCATATCCTATAGCCATTCTTAGCATTCGTACCGACGATATAGGGCGATTTCTTGTTTCCATTCGCATCTCTTTTTATCCGAGAAATCCTGAAGGTAGGATTTCGATGCTTTCCCTTCTCGTATGATGTCACGCTCGACGATGAGCGCGTATGCCGCGAACTCCTCCCCCTTGTTTTCTGCCAACATAGGTGCGTTCATTCTCCCTCTTTAGGTTGGTGCGTGACCTTTTTCATCATCGTTGGGATGGTCTCCCTGTTTACGGTCATATTATCGTCGAGTACCTGAAGGATAGGGCCAAAACCCCTTAGGATGTCCCCTCCTCTAATTCCTTCCTCCCCCCCTTGTGTTGTTTATGCATCTCGACCACGGTGCTATCGATCTGAATTGGCCGGCTCTTCCTCCGCGATAGGTACAAGGCACTTCTAGAATTTCACCTATCAGGTTTCGGCTTTTTTCCAATTAGAAAACCTTTTGACCGTGGTCGATGTGCGGCCATGGGTACTTGGCCTCCTTGGCTTTGGGTGAGTTATAACCAGTTTGTGCACCTTCCAAGCCCCCCCAGATCACGGCGCATAGACCCCCGCTCTCTTGAAGACTTTTGGCGTCATGCTTTATCGTCCTCTCAACCCTCCTAGACCCCCGCTCCTTCCCCTCAGCGCGGAACACGGCCTTTGCACAGTTCCCTTCAGAACCCGTTGGCTGAGAAGGCGATTCAGATGGTACCATTTTGGCGAATCCCCTTTGGCCTTTTTTTTCTTCTCCAGGCTTCAACCGATCGTCCCGTTAATTATGCCTTCTTCCCCTCCCCCTAAAGAGCCTTTTCGCCCCCTTCATGATTTCCATTTTTTTCAAGTTCCTTCGGCCTTTTGGAATCCCAAACCGTTTCTGGCTGGCTGTGCGTTTTTTACCTTAAGAGCGATCCCAAGTGATTGATCGAATACTCGTGCCTTCCCCCCCCCTGGTTATCGGGGCACATGACTTCGCCCGGCAGTCTACAGTCCAGACGGGCAACAGGGTTGATCTGATTGGCTTCTTCACAAGGCCAGACCCTCTTTCTCCCCCTCAAGCCGTTGGCGAATTGAACGATCTTTCCATGTTTGCTTTTTGCTTTCTTTTAACTTTGCGCTCCCTCCGAACCCCCAGAGACGCTGGCCCCTTCCTTGGAGCCGCGAGAGAGAGTGTTCCTTTTTCCTTCCTAAGCCCCGTTTCGTCATTTTCGGCCCCATCTTTCCTAAAACTGAAAAGCGATTTCCCTTTTGCCTTTTCCCTTCACCGCTAACTCGGATCCCGTTCTTTTACCTGATTGCGCCAGCGAATAAAGGGATACCCATGTTCCCTTCACGACTATTTTGCCTTTAGCTGTCTGACCCGCCTCCCCTTCTGCGCTTCTACGTTTCTTTTTCCCTTCCATGCGGCAGCTTTGCACGGCTCGCCAAGCATGAGAATCTCTCCGACTTGTCTGGCGCGTCTACTCGATCAAAGGTTCCAGCTTTCCCGCTTTCTCTATGACCTTCCCTCTGCTTATTCCGCCCCTTCGACGATATATTGTTTCCCTTTCCTCCTTTCTTTCTCTTCGCTAGCCACGGTTGGGTCGTTCTGCGGCAACCCGGCCGTGATTTCCTCTGCATATGTGATGTCTCCCTTCATGCCGATATCGGCGTCTGGACCTTGCATGGAATTCACGGCACAGGATTCCCTCTTGACAAAGTCTTCCTGTCGTTCCCTCCTGCCGGTTCCCACCCCCTTTCCCCCCCTATCTAGCACCTGAGAAACAACCATTTTTCCCGCCCCGGGAAACTGAGCGCCCTCCTGTAGGGAGCACTTTCACCTCGCGCATCCGCTGTGGATCCTCTAGCTTTTCAGTTGCCTTCCTTCTCTCCCCAGCCGGTTTTAGCATTTCGTTTTGCGTTCATTCGGGGACTGTCACGAAACAGGATCGCGTCCCTGGCGATCAGACATTCCTTCCCTTGCCGTAAAGGAACATCGCGAACAGTTGTTGTCCTCCTTCCCTCCCTTTCATGGCCAGCCCGCCTCGGTAGTCCAGGACCCCGCTTCTTTTTTTAGTTACCCAGCTTGCGGACGCACTGCTTGCTCCTGGTCCGGTTGCCCGTCGTCTCCCTCTCCTGAGTCGAAATATATTCATTTCAGAACTCCCTCCATTTCTTCTTTTTTTTTGAGCGATTGCGGAGTCCTCATCCCTTCGTGCCGATCCTGATAGACCTCCATCGGGTCACGGTTTTGACAGTCTCCCCCAGAGATCCGTTCCCGTCAGCTGATATGGAACTGCCTGGAACGTCCTTTCCGAGTGCGGCCGCCTAATACCATGACATTGCTTTCGTTGACGACCTCCACGTTTTTTTTTTTTTGCCTGCCACGCGGCATCAGTTTTTCCTCTCCGCATTCAGTTTTTATCGTTAGTTGACATTCCCAATGGCCTTCTGGATTGATGTTCCTTGATGCGGCTTCTTTTATCTCTGATCCCTTTCCCTTTTCTCTTTGATCGGGTGTCCCGGCAGTTAACCTTTCTCTTTCGTCCGACGGGATCGTCGTGCCCCCAGTGGTGAGCACGTGTTTGGTTGCTGCTTTGAGCGAGGTTGTTTGGCGCTTCCTGCTTTTCAGAAGGCAGAAGTGGACGCCTCTCCACTTACACAACATTGGCTCTTCCTCTCTTTTGCCGCGCGTCCTGCTTCTGCTGCCATGTTTTTTTTGTGCCTCATGAAGCTTTTTCATCGGCCGTGGCCCTCCTGACCTCTCCCAGCTCATGGCTATTGACCCTCGTCTTCTTTGCCCCGCTCACGATTTACTTTCTCCTCAGGAGGCTTGGGGAGAGTAATCGCCCCTTTTTACTTCACGTCGAACAAGTTTTTAATTCCTCCTTTGCTTCCCTTTTTTTTGTTATCATGCGTTGCGGTACGATAGTTTTGGTTTTTGTTTTTTTCGCTGCCGTCCAATGTTCCTTTAATGTGATGTCCTCGATATTCGGGTTTTAGAACATTTATTTGGTACCTGCCTGCTGCCAAATTTTGGACGAGATCATCGGTCTCTTTCTGCAGCTGGGACGCCCAGAGTTGTAATCGCTTTCCCTTTTCTAGTGTGGTTGTTATTTTTCTGCAGTGCCCGATTAGAGATTTATGTCGCCATGCTGTGGCAGTCGAGCCCTGCCTTTTTTGACCTTTCTTAGACAACTCCATTCTACATGACTTTACCTCTTGTTCTGGCTTTCCCTTGTCGATGTTTGCTTCGTGTCTCTTTTTCCGGTTTTCCGCCAATACAACGGAAACTCTTTCTTATTCCTCTTCCATTCATCGGATTTGCCTCTTGATTTTTTTTCTCCTCTTCAGAAAAGTCCTCCTCTTTTCACCACTTTGTCCCTTTAGCCTGAGGCGCCCTTAGTTGGGACCGTTTAAAGATTCTTCAATTTCCACTATAATACCCTTTCCCGTTTCCTGCTGAATATCTCCTTTCCTCAAAACCCTCCCGATCCTACGTTTTTTATATTTGAGTTTTTCTCTTTACCTCCAGTTCCCCCCTACTGTGGGGTTTTCCTCCCTGTGGACCTTTGTTTCCCTTTCCATCCCCTCGGAATGATGGAGGCGTTTTTCTTCTGGCGCAAAATAAGGCCTGATTATATTTTACTTGGTCAAATTCCTGCTTATCGCCCCTTCTCGCACCCTTGGTGAGTCCCCTTTCGGTTGGCCTTTTTTTGTGATCGTTAAGCCTGCTTATATCGGGGCGCCACAGTTCGTGTTTCAGGTTGCCCTCCCCTCTTGACGAAGAGTCTTCCGCGGATCCCCTTTGTCTCTGATCCTTTCGTGGTCTGATGGTAGACGAAGGGCTAGCAACCCAATGGGCCACTCTCTTGTCTGGAACTGCCTCCGAAGACCTCTGTATTTTTCGCCCGCTTGCCTCGGTTTATTTATCGGGCATGCTATCCCCTTCCCGCTTGCATATCATCAGTCCTCTCCTTCCCAATAACGTTTGAATATGTTCCTTCCCCACGGTTTCTCCTTCCAAAGCGTTTTCACCTTCAGAGATGTTGTCGTTGAGACTCTATTTTTTTTCCTGTCCTCGTCTGCCTATAGTTGGATGACCATCCCTCCAGATTTTTCCCCCCCGGATATAACCTTTTCTTTTCACATGAACAAGTGCGCTTTTTTTCTCCCTTCATTCTGGGCTGTCCTTGGAATTTCCCCGTGCTCATTTTCGGGACGGCTTTCTCCCTTAGTTTCTCCTCTCCTCTCTCCCCCTTGGATTGAGGCGTCGTCCCAAACAAAACTCCTCTCCCCTTTCCTTGCATCTTGACAGGCTTCCCCTGTTTATTTGGACGGCTTTTTCCCCATGAGGTTCGGGCTCGGATGCTGTTCTGCGGCGAACTCTCCGCCTACTCCACTCGATTTCAGCTCCGGTTTTTTCCCCTCTTTTCGCGAAACCTCCTCCTCGCTTTCTTCCGTCGCCTCCTTTTTGAGATCGAATTTCGTCTGAGTTTCTTTTTTCGTCCTCGCCTTTCCTTCTCGCCGGTGATCTCTTCGACCACTTATGAGCATTTATCTGGGTTGTTCATATTTCTCCCTCCTTGTCACCCCTCTTCTTTTGTTGGTTGATGTACAGCCTCATTGCGTCGCCGCGTCCGTCGTTCTTTTTTCCGCCCACTGTCTCGCCTGATGTTTCGCGACGAAATGGCGTTCAGCCTCCCTGTTCTTGCATCGTTCATCCCTGGCCCGGAGATCGCCTTTCCCGTTACTTCATAGTCCGATCTACTGACCCAACCCTCACGCAACCGGGAATTCTCCTTGGCTCTACGGTCGCTCGCTAGCTTCCTGTGCCTAGACATGACCTTCCTGCCCTTTCCTTTCACGCAACAACCCTTCTTCCTTGTTACATTCTTTTCATCGCCTTGTTTCTCTGGCTGTGACCGCGATCTTGTGTCGCTGACCCTTTTGAGCCTCTTGTTCCTTCTTTAGTCTTCCCAGCCTTTTCATGCATTATCGGCCTCCTGCCCCAGGATGATGCCGCCTCGCCGTTCTTAAACCCCACTTGCGTGCTGCTCGGCACCTCAATTCTCCTGACCGTGTTTGAGGCCACCTCCTCTCTCTCGTTCTCCCCTTGTCTCGCGGTGCTTCTCACATTCGCTTCTTTCTCCGTGTGACTCCTCAGTCCGCCCGGTTTGGAGCTTTCATTTTCCGCGGCAAAGTCCCTTCTTTTCCTGTTTTGAGCGTCTCACGGCGTCCCTGTTTTAGTCACTCGATCACCCTTTCTGTTTCCAGTGAGTTTTTTCCCCCTTCCCCCCTTCTAGAATACAAGCCGAAGAATGCTCGCTACTACCCTTTGTTGACAGTTGGACTGGGGGGGGCCCATGACATCGGTTTCCTCGTTTTTCTTCTTTGTGGACGGATTAGGTTATCCCCCCTCCCCTCTTTGTTTTTTTGATGGATCTCTTGACTCCCACATTCTCCTCTCCTCTCTCTCTGACAGTACATTTTTCCTGGTTTATACTCGGGGCATCTTCTTCTTGTCTCATTCGTCCTCTTTTTTGCTCCTAAGTTAAGACCCGAGGTTAGAAGAAGGGGCTCCCAAGGGTCTCCTTATTTTGCATCCTGTTCGACACCCTTCCTCTTACCTTCTGGTCCCTTTTCTGATGTGTTCACTGTTCTCTTGCCGAAGTCGCTAACGCTTTTGTATAGAACCTCTCCTCTCAAGCCTTTTTTGCTCATCCTGAGCAGGGAGCCTTTTTTACGCCCCCGGCCTGATAGGTTTTTGTGTTCACAACACGTCTCTCCCTGGACCGGCCGCCCGCTTTGTCCTTGCTTTACAGCGCAGCCTTTCCCTGGTTCGTCTTTTATAGGCCTGCAGTGACCGTTTGCTGCTTTTCGCACACCCCTCCCACTTCGCCAGGGGTCTTTAGTATTTACCCCATAGCTCGGGCCGACAGCTACCTGTCACCTATCTTTGTTTTTTTTCACCATTATTACAGTATCCGTTTGTCCCAGCCTTTCATTTCCCAAACCCTTTTCTTTGAAAAGTCTTTCCAGTCGCTTGACTACCGTACTGAGAATTCCTGTTTTTGGGTGAGGCGGTTTGCAAGTATACAGGATGAAGTTTTTTTTTGAGGATTCAGCCCGCTCTCTCTATGTCGGGTCTTGCCCTTTTCAGACAGCCCCGAGTCCTTTCCCCTCCCCCCCCCGTAGTCCGAAAATTAGAAGTTTCTTCCATCCCTGACGCTTCCCTGCTCCCCTTCCCCATGAGGCTTCCCTCCCTCCCCCACCCACACTATGCCACCACTTATTATTAAGTCTTTCCCCTCCTGATGACCCGTACGATGGCTCAGGAAGTGAGCATTGAGCGCGCCTTCTGAGGGGGTCGAAGGCTCTGAATCAAACTCGATAACCGCCCGCGTAATATCATATTCCGTTCGAGATCCTTTTTTCCGCCACAGCCCAGCGCGGGTTCTCCCTAAGAACACACAGGATTTTAAAGTTCTCTCCCTCCGATCTGGATTGTATCCGCGTGCCAGCCATTATCAGCATTCATTTATTCGAGATTCCTTCCCGACCCCCTTTCCTAATGTCGGTAGTCCCCTTCTCCTATCCTGTTTTCGATTGAGCAATCCTCAGGTATGCGAGAGGGGTATTCCCCCTATCTCCTGCCTGATTCACTTTAGACCGTCCGTCTTCATTTCCTTGCGTCCCCCCCCTTAGAGTGCTCGCCCGCGTTTCGTACCCCTCTTGTCCCCTCTGTCCTTGAGACCAATTGGGTCCCTTTGTGCGTGACTATTTCATCCAATCCCGTCTTTATGTTCAGCCATGCGGTCATATTTTGACTCTTCCACATGTAAGCTGTTTCTGTTGACTCACTCCCCCCCTTCCCCTTAGGTCCACTCCTCGTAGATCTTTGAACACCAGATGTTGCCTGACATTCTTTACCTTTTTGAGTTGTCCTGATTCCCCCTCCCGACTCAGTGTCACGTAGGTGTGATGTCTCTCCCTCTGTCCCACGATAGTACGTTTTGTTACCAGTACGTTCTCAAAACTTCCTCTGGTATGCTTCTTGGTCGGTTTATTTGATTTGTTTTGAATAGCCAGGGTTCACACTCGCCCCCCCCTCCCGGCTCGTGTCGAGACACCCCCTGTAACGGCAGACGCGGGCGCCTGCTCTTGTGAGAGTAGACCTGAAACTCCCTCGTCTCCCCTCCTTTGAAGTTTCGGCCCCGTCTCCCTTCATTGCCACCCGCCGATCACGTTGGTCCTTTCTGCGATCAGCCGCCCCTTTACCCCCCATCCACTCCTTCCGGCCGGAAGGGATGTTGTCTCCTTCTTCCCCCCGAAGCCGCCCCGCATGCCCCTTGCTTGAACCCTTCTCCCCCACATGACAATTCTCGACACCGAGCATGTGGGCATTTTTCCCCACGTTCTCTAGGCTCCTCCCCCTTAGCGAGTTGCGGTCGTTTGGAGACGTTTCCCGCTCTACCCGTCCTTCCCCTTTCTATCGTGCCTCCTTTGCCAGAATCTTGCCTGGGCCCAACCATTGAAGTTACCGTCTGGCTCCCTCCTGGGACACCTTTTTCTAGTCTTTTTTTTCCGAAATACGAACCGCACAAGATTTTTCTTCTCAAATCCGAGTTTTTTCAGCGATCATCATCTCGGATTGTTATCTTCCCCCGCCGGAGAAAACGCCCCCGTCACATTTTACTCGCTTTCCGTCCCCTCTCCCCAAGCAGGCCCCTTCCTTTAGACTCCGTTTGCGAAGACTTCAGCCGCATTGATTAGTTTGTCCCGTTTGCCACGCAGAAAGCGATGAAATCTATTCGTCCCTTTCCCCCAGAAGTTAAACCGAAGATCCCACCGCGGATTCCTTTTTCTTCGTGAACCAGGCTGTCTCGCGCGCTGATTTCAGCAGTTATGTCATCCCAAATGGTATTCACGCTGAACAGCTGCTTTTCAGACGATGTCCATACAGGTAGCCTGAATATGCCTTTCCATCCCGATGCGCCGCCACGCCGTTCATCTCCCCTCCCAGCTCATTCATAGGCTGCGCGTAGTTTTTGAGATAAACTGTTAGCTTGCCTCTTGCGCCCTCAAGCCGCAGGTGGAGTCCCCTTATCTCTGATTCTTTTTCCTGTCTCCGAGCGCTTCCCTTGTCTAGCCATTTCTTCTTTTTCTTTTCTGGCCCAGGACTAGCTTTTTCTTTTCCCACAAAGTTTTTTTGGCTGCGCGTTTGCTCCTTGGACTTCATTTAGAAGTGATCAATATCTTAGCCAACCTTTGCATGTCCGGCAGCATGCCTGCGCCCCCTTTCCCTTTTCTCCTTCCCAAGAGCACAAAACCCGTTAGCCCTCTGGCCATCTCCGAACCTTTGTTGCGATCCGCCGAGTTTGTCACCTGTCCCACTCACCTTGTTAGGTCGATCTGTTGTCACAGACCGGCACTTTCTTCTGCCTTTACTTGCTCCTCCGGGAGTTCCCCTCCGGATCTCGATTGGTCCTTCAGATGATAAGATCCAGGCGTCCTTCTCCCATAGCGCCCCTTTTGGAGGGTCGTAGCGCCCATTTATGGTCCCTGCCCGCTCCTGCTCCGCAGGGATGAGGATTTCCCTTTTTTCCCCCCTATGGGTGCCTTTAGCAGCTTGGGATCTGGTTCTGTTTCCTCTTTCTCAGTTAGTCGGTCTTGAGTACTCGCTGAAGAGTGCGGCCACAA
>Ga0179593_1602954_pt1 | contig 12878 bp, 11 predicted proteins | sample CZODoug2_1_08_16_FD_185931 | JGI IMG/M metagenome (GOLD analysis project Ga0179593, IMG submission 185931) | Vadose zone soil fungal communities from Angelo Coast Range Reserve, California, USA - CZODoug2_1_08_16fungal (PacBio error correction) | ecosystem: Environmental > Terrestrial > Soil >... | reverse complement strand
TCTACAGCGCCCGTGCCCCCTGTTCCTCCCTCATTTGAGACTAGTCCCAACGCCAGGTGCTTGCAGGGTTACAGTATGCATGTAGTCCGGGCATAAGTATCTCACGACACACGCTGGGAACCTCCCTCGACCTGCTCGGGTGAGTGCTTCGACCACTCAGCGGTAACTGAGTTCCTACGTGTGTGCGTTTGTACATCTTCAGCAGGATTTTTCGAGAAGTTTTTTTCTCTCTGGGTTCAGGTTGCCGCGTCCCCAGTTAGTTGTTTCCTATGTCCAAAGACTGATGTCGTATCTGCACTGGATCGGTTCATCAGCCCCCATTGTAAGCATGGCACGATTTGCCCCGTAGCATTCCGTGAGGGCGGCAGGCAGTGTCTCCTGAATGTAGTCCTCGCGATGGTGTGACGCCCCGCCAGTTTCCCGCGCCACAATACTTTACACAATCCGATCCCCCCGGCGGCCGGGCCAGATCGATGGTAGTTTACAGAAGCCTGGACCCGGCGCGGCTTCGACTCCTCCCGTGTAACGATTCTTAAACGTAGGACGACTTGGACTCATGTGTTTACACGACGCTTAAGCTGCTTTTCTAGGTCGACCACTGATACTTTACCCCCCCTCCAGCTAGGCGGCGATGTTTACCGCAGTTGTCTTGAGAAAAACGAATTGTTGCCACAACGAAGATTTCCCTTTGTGGTGGGTTTCGGGCAACCTGGCGTAGGAAAGCGGCTCGTGGCCGCCTCCGCCTCGTGCGCGGGGTTTCCTCGGACCGGCTTACCCTTGAAGAAGACCAGGGGTCCCCCAAGCTTTTTTGAGACCGCCCTAGCCTGTTCAGTCGTTTCATTGATAGTAGTAGGCCATTCCCTCTCTCCGTAGATGAGAAGACTGGTCCGTCGATAAGCGGCTGGTCGAGCCGCCGGACAGTTAGCCAAGGGGCGACGCCGTTTTCTTGCCTTGAGCCGCCATCATCGAAGAAGATCCAATGGTCATACTAGTTCGCAGGCGATTCACCGCTTGCTCTGCCTCTTAAGACCGTACTTACTTTGCGACCAATCTCCCATCGCCGACTCGGCGAGATACAGAGTCAGTCGTTGCTCTCCCGGGAACACTATGGTTCAAGTTAACAAGTGGAGTCGCCGAAATGGCGCCGCTCCACCCGGCCGGCGCGCAGAGCGTGCGTTGACACTTACCCGGTCGGCCTCCTGCAATCTCGTCTTTCGGGCAGGTTCCGTTTAGAAGACCGACAGGTCCCACGCATGCGATGACCTTTGTTTTTTTCTCCTCTATGCAATATAGCACGACTCCACCCAAATAAAAACTCCCATAGACTCTCCTTGTCCGCCCTTCCACCAAGGAGAGTTTGAGCTTCCGCAGCATCAATTGAGGGGGAATAAACCGAAGAATTTACTGCACAGCCGGTGCGATCTTCACATCGGTCCCCCTAAAGGGCCTGTGCAAAAATACAGTAACCCCCCTGTTCCCATCGGCAAGACAGGTAGCCCCTCAGTTGTAAGCCTGAGGGTAGTCTGAGGCCATAGTAGATTACCAGAAGACCAAATCCCTAGCGTTTTCAACTGGCTCCCACCGCAGGCGTCACCTCAGGTCGGGCTTAAAAAATATTTTGAAACCCTCAGCCCTTGCGCGGGGGCCCACGTGCCCGTGCGCTCCCGTCAGTTTAATAGGAGCAGTAGTTCTCAGTTCATTGTTTTAGATCACAACTGCCCCCCCCCGGGGGCAGACAGAAACCTTCCAACACGTTGTTTCCAGAGCCGCCGTACTTTTCTGTTTTTTTTCAGTTAAAGTCTGAAGAACAGGCAACCGATTCCGGAGGTTCCCTCTTTTATCTACTCAGTTGTTCTGTGTTTTACAATGGGACCATCTCCTGAAAGGGGCTGGCACGGTTTTGGTACATGTTAGGTCGGACGCCCCCTGATCCAGCGGTTACTAGGAGAGATACCACCACAACCCCCCCCCCCCCCCCCCCCCCCATGGCGGGGGCACCGGGGTGGATTTCTTTCTGATCGGCCCCGCGAGTCATGGCTGTGTGGAGGTCACCTCCTGAATCTCAGAGATATGATTTTCCTTATAATGAGGGAGCAATTGTGGACTTTGGGGGCAACCTTTTCCGCTTTATGAATTTGGAGTGGTAGCTCGGCTTGCCTCCCGAATGTGCCCTTTTGCGAGCAGATGTGCTCGCACGTTTTCGTCCGAGTGCTCGCAGCCTTTTTACGCTGAGGGCTCCGGGTTGCTCGTCATGGCGACCCGGGGGACTTTCACCCGCCTGGGGTGCTCAGATGGCACTTGATGTCATGATGCAGATGTGTGGATGCTCGCGCTAAAAGTTTTCTTTGTTTTATTTTTGTTCGCTGAGTTTTCTATCGACTTGCTCCGCTGCGCCCCCGGGCTCTTGGCTGATGTCTTCCGGGGAGCATGGGCAGCGCTTTTAATGTCATTAGAATAGAGTCCCCTGCTTGCGAAAGGCCCTGCACCGCACTTCTGGCCCTGCGGCGCTCATGTTAAAGCCTCTATGTTTTGCCGTGTGGACGCGCCGCTTTCGGCGTGTCTTGGACCCGTAATCCCAATGAGGGATTGCCGTGGAAAACGCGCCCTTGCCCTGACTATGTATTTCGACCGAGGTGCTTACGGGGATGATGTCTCGACTTACCCCCTTTATCATTCAGAAGGGTTTTCCCTATGCGGTGAATCGCCTGCGGAGCGCATGAGTCGGCCGTGGCGCCGACTAGGATTGGCGTGGGATGAGTCAGGGACCGTCTAGCCCGACTGCTTCAGCTTTTGCCTCGACCACGATCGGGCACGATCGACGTCTTTTTACGCTTGGAAGCTGATTTTTGTGGATGTCCTACGACAGTATTCGTCCTCGGTTACTTCAACGTCTAGGACTCAAAGGAGGTGTTAAACGATCATGACGGCGTCGTAGCGGTCCGAGGCCCCGATGACGCGAGCGGAGCGGTTTCTGGCGGAGTTTCTTCCAGGGATCCCGAACCAGGCCGCCCCCGGATCTCGTGGTGGCCCCCCTTCGGTGTCGGCAAGTCCCTTCAACGCTTTCAATCGCCGCGTTTGGGCAGGGCGGGTCGCTCTTCGTGGGTACCAGACCTGGTCCCCGCCGCCCCCTTCGCTTTTAACCGTGTTGGCCTTCTTGCTCTCCTCGGTTAGCGTGCTGATCGAGCGTACACGATGGAGGCTTCGTACGGTTTTCAGCCAGCATGCCTCTACTGCGAACCCTCCCTGATCTTCGTTTTTCAGAGAGATCGATTTCCGATGGGTTGTCTTGCTCGCCGTGCTTCCGCGGTGTGTACGCCTACAGCGCTGGAAACCATTATTCCCTTTTTTTCAATGCCTCCCTCGATCGGCACAAACGCGATGGTGGCCGGCGACTGTTTCCCGATTCCTTAGTACCTACCCATCGAGGGTCTGGACAGTCACGAACTGGTCCGCGTCCTGAACCCGATCTGCAGTCTTCCCATGCTGACGCCTGTCCTCTTCCCGCAAGGCTGGCATCTCAGTTTTTCAGAACGGTGCGCCGACCGTGCAGGTGCGCGGAGCGTTCCGCGTTCGGGATCTAGGATTTCTACGAGACATGCCCCCGTTTCGACCTACCCTTCCCTCGACCGTTTGGCGTACCGCGAGCGGAAGTTTTTAGAATGGTACAGGTGGGAGTTTTGAGAAGGTCTCCTTTCCTTTTTTTCTTGCTCTTCCTTGTTTGGTTTTTGAAAGCTTGGACCCCTTCCCGCGGCCGCCCCCCGGTCGTCCATCTCCCTTGCTGTTAGCCGTACTCCCCGAACCGGTAGAGGGGGGTCGTAGTCCCCTGCTTCTTCGGGACCTCCGATGATTGCCCCACGAAGCGGGAACGCTTTGTTTCAGCACCTGTGAGTGCGTGCTCCCTCTTCTTTTGCAGCCTGCGATAAAGAGGGTGGTTTGGTCGTACAGATTGCAGGATGGTCGACTTGATCGGGCTGTGTTTAGAGCGCGGGCCCCAGTCGAGTTCTTCGCATCCCGCTTTTCGAATCGCGGGCTAGGACTTAATTGAGAAGCTCGTCCTCCGGCCACCCCGAGGCTGTGGAGTCGCCATGGCTTGGTTTAGGATTTTTCGCCTCGCGCTGTGTCTGCGAAGCGCCCCCGTTTTCCCCGGACGCGACCGATCACAAAGCGATCCCAAATCAGCTCCGGCCGGCCATCTGGTTGCTGGGCTCCGCAGTCAGTAGAGCCTGCCTGTAGGACTACCTTGTTCCAGATATAATATATTCAGCTACATATCACACTTGATCGAGGGTTTCCCCTCTAATTTAAAACTGTCGCGCCCCGGTTCGATTGCGTGCCTGCGGGGCGAGGTGTCGACACTAGCCATTATCTTCCCTGGCTGCTAGGCGGGATTTCCCGGTTTTCGTCTTGCCTCCCCCTTCTGGTTGCCACCAGCCTCTGCTGCTTGGTTTCGGGAAATTGCCGACCTGGAAAGCTCAGTCGCCGCCTACGATCTTTGCTTTTTTGGTGTCCTATTTGACAGGACTAAGTGCGCAGTACGGTGTAAAATCTGGAGCCTCGCTTGTACGAAGCCCGCTGCCGCCGTGGTTATCCATCGGCCAAATCCTACTGTCGATGGCGACGAAGTTTCTGGACTCCGCGGGAGGTAGAGCCGCCAGGACGAAGCCCGGGGGACTAAGGACCTGCCCCTCTTCTGAGCTCCATCCGCTGGTAAGCATCCCCCGGTCGGACCGGGGCGCTACGCAGGCTATCCGGCTCGGTGATAGCATTTTCCCCTAAGAACTGTATGACGCGGCCCCATAAAGTGTTTTCAGAACTAATCTACCCTTATCCAGGTCGCGGCGCGTTTTCCACGTCCACACTACTTGATTTTACGTTCCCCAACATTTGCCGAAAGCGGATGCTCTCCACCCGGGCCGTGTAGCGGTCGGTTGTCCCACATTAACCATGATAGGACAGAGAGTGTGAGCGCGTCCAAAGCCCGCAGGTCCCTCTGCTATGACACGTTTGTTCTGTCTTTTTTGCCAGCTCGTTTCCCCCCACCCCCCCCCAACTAACCGATCCTATCCTTGAAAGATAATCAACGGCGGGCTCCTCCGCGGTCATCCCCTTTGAGGGGATCTTACAACGAGTTTCTGATTGGAAGACAACAGACGACGAGCGTCATGCGCCACCCCCGGGCGGTTTCCCCACATCCGCTCACATCCGTTCCGCCCCACTCGTACCCTCAGTGAGAATTTTTTCCGAGCTTCGTTTTGGAGGCACTCGTGAGAACCACTTTCGGAAGCGCATGGCTCGCCGACACCATCAGGAGGGCCGACAAAAACCAATATTTTTGCTTTTTGCACGGTTTCCGGAGCCCCGCCACGTGCGCCCGCAGGGTTTCTTAGGCCGATAGCCTCTTCGCAGTTCATGAGGTTGCCGCTCAATACCCCCTTGTTGGCACGACCGAAGCCCTCTCCCCCGTTCCGATCCGTAAGATGGATAAGGTCCACGTCGAGCAAAAAGTTCCACCCCCTTCCTGTTCGGTGATATCTTAATTTTTCTTCTATAGATACCCCTTTCGAAGCGGCGTTGGCTTCGGCTCGACGCTTCCCCTGCCCGAGGTTCCGAATTTTTAGGGAGGTGGGAGCGCTTTTATGATATTTTCCACTCCCTCAGGTGGTCATTCTTGTTGAGCGTAATTCATGAACTGCGCCGACAGAAGAGCTGGCATCCTGGGAGAAAAGTAGTTTTCCTGGAGAGGTGATGCGGGAGGTTTTTCCGCTCTTGGTCCGGCCGACTGACTGGGTGACGTGCTGGAGCCTGCGGATGGGCACAGGTGTTTCGCGAAGTTCTCATCGTTCGCCCGGGATCTCGACAACGTGAGGTGCTCAGGGCGGGCGTTGGGCGAGGCCCTTTTTTGTCTTCTGGCGCGGGCGTTTTGGTCACACCCACCCACAGTGCCTTTTGTCTCAGTGGAACGCGTGCTTTTTTTTTCTTCCAAGAGGACGTGGCCGGATGGAGCTACGGTCCCCCAGGGGCCTACGCACGAGGAGGAGAGAGATCCGTTCCCCAGTGAGGGTCGGTAGAAGGAGATTGGTGTAGAAGGAGGGGTCTGGGGGAGGGACCAGTGCTTTTTGCACTATGGGAGCTCTGGGAATCGCACAGAAGTGCGGACATGAGAGGTTTTCTTGAGAAAGGCGCTCCGGAAAGACTCTTTTTTTTGCGCGTCCTCGATGGTTAATGTCAAAGATATGAGCTGACGGGCAGTTTTGTTTCCTTTCGTCTGGTTAAATGTTGAAAAGTAACCCAATGAGTGAGTTGCACGGGGGAAAACGAGCCCGTGCCTACTATGTGAATTAAGAAATAAGGCCGGCTGAGTGGACATTGACTTTTGCAAGCTCATCACTACCCTTTACTTTTTCGCTTTCCTCGCTGTTATCGCCGCGGAGAGCCAAAAGTTAGTGACATGGGAGCGGCTTTCGCGGATTTTTTGCCGAGAGTAAAGTACCTGCGTAGCAACACATAGTCCTGGTCTTTCTGTAGAACCTAGCGCGGCTGCCGACCGCGAAAGAGCCTGAGCTTCAAGCACGGAGGAGAGATCCCTGAGTAGTTGGACCTCTTGCCTCCGACCGAAGGAGGCCTTCTTCCCTCTACTGCCCTCTCGTCCGAGGTGACGGGACACACAGTGCTTCAGTAGGAGGCCCCCCGTTCCCACCTAAAGGTTGTTTGTGTAAAAGATCTGACTTGCACCCGGGAATGACAGTTAGCACAGGTACGATTACACAGCCCTATTTCCGAAAGGCGACGGGTCGGAGGACACGGCGGGCGGAGATCACTTCCGCTGCAGGATTAACGCACACCTCTCATGATCCAAGTTAGACGTTTGAAGGGGGTTAGCCCAAAATAAACAACAAGCAGGCCGGCCCCTTTGCTAGGACCAAACCACACACGAAGAAACACAGACTGTGGAAAGAGACCCCCTAGTAAACGACGGATCAATCAAGGGAGGTTGGCGAAGGGGCTCAGTGGGTCGCCCAGTACCTAAGAAGTTGTCCAAGACACTAGGAGGACTTTTTCATTGACCACCCCCATTGGAGATACCCCTTATCTGCGTTTTCTCTTGATCGGGGTCAACTTGAGGAGATTCCATTCCGGTCTGCCCCCTTCCAGGGCTCACTGCGCCACGCACCACCGAATGGACGGAGCACATGCGCCTGAGTGGGGTCCTAGGTGTTGGGGCCCCTTTCCTTCTGGCCGGGCGCTGCCTACTTACCACAGCGCCAGATACTTTTTGACTCCGCCCTCGCTCGGTTCCCCCTTTCGCGATGTTTTGTTTCTCGACGCGGTGCTGATCCATAAGTGGAGGAAGAACTCGAGGGTCTGGAAGCGGTCCCCCCTCAAATTTCCCGTCCCTCGCCCTTTCACCTCTCTGGCACGTGACCCCCATCTATGTCATCCTCGGCCCGCCCCTTCTGGTCCGCGCATTTCGCCCACGATTTTTATTTCCCACTCCCTTCCCGAGGCAGGATCACCAGCCCCCAGAGTCAGAGTTCAGTGAGTGACTTTTCTCCGAGAACATGAAAAGGCCCCCAACACGGCTCGGAAGGGGTTTTGGTAGTAAAGAGATTTCCCAGGCACTGTTTCTTTAAAGAAGGGAGGCAGCTTCCTGCCTCCCACTTTTTTCCTCTTTCATCACACGTTTGTTGTTGAGTCAGAGGTTTTCGACCCCTTGAACGAGACAGAAAAAATTCTTAGGAAATTTATACACCCCGAACTAGCGCACAATCCCCCACATGTTTCTCGGAAGGGTGTTCTTAGTTCATTCCTTTTGCAGTCTCTCTGAGGGCCCGAGATCGACCCGCCCAATATTCCTATCCTCCGACCCCTTGCGCGGGGGGTAGGAAGCTTCCCTCGGCGTCCTTCCTATTCCCCTCCGGGTTGCGTGCCCGTCGTAACCTAGTCAGTCAGTAGTTGTCTCTCCGTTCCCGCTGTTTGTGCCCTGCTTATCCCATGAACCAGTTAGATTTTCCTCCAGCCTTCGTACCAGGACCATCCCTTGGGCTCCTGTACTCGGAATACGGCCTTATGGTTATCCCTTTTTCCCTAGTAGCGGTCACACAAATAGATGAAAGTGTATTCATTGTCGATCGGAGGGAGAGTTCCAAGTAGATACCTAATTTATAACTCTCGATGTGGTCGTTAAAGTTACCAGAAGGTTACAGAAGTGATCATCCCCAGTCAGCACACCCACGAAAAAAAAGCCGAGAGTTCCTTCACAACGCATCAGATCTGGGTGGAGGGGGCCAATTGATGCCTGAGCGTCTCGACTTCCTTGCCCGCTTTTTTCTCCTCCGTGTCTGCTAGATAAGGTTTTTCTTTCGATCGAGGGGATTTCTTGTGGCACCTTAGTCGCGGTCGGGCCTGAGTCCCCTGTGCCTTCGGGTCGAGGTACCCACCCACGATGCACATTATACGCCCTGTGCGCCAGCATGGTCGTCCGATTCGCCCCACGCCTTTGTCGTATTGCGACCCCCCAACTTATGGTTCCACAACGTAAGATCGTTTTGCGGCTGGTGTTCTTCCCCTGCCTACCCCCGGGAAAGAGAAGAACATCCGCATAAGATCCCCTGTTTTTTTTTTTTTTCCTTCCCCCGGTCTTCCTGTCCTCAGTAGCGGAGTTGGTGTACACCTTGATGGCGGCCTGCTGCCAGACCGATGAAGAGTATGGTTCTTAGTTCCCTTTCTTCCCCACACATATATTATAAGTCGTATTGCGCTTAAGTATCTTCTTGATCCTCTTCTTGGTCGTAGACCTAGGAAAAATTTTGTCCGAGATTCCTTTCAAGGGACACCTCCCCCCCCAAAACCCCCTATCTTCAGAGACGCCACCCGCGTTACTGTAATCCTCCCCCCCCCCTTTGTTTGTCCTGGGGCGGGCTCTTTTAGGCTATTCTCGTCTTGTATCGCTTTTTCTTCCACCTCCCTGCCCCCTTTCCGCTGCCTTTTTTCTTCCCCTCTCCTCCCTCGTCGGAGAATCTACAGCCTGCAAGTTTTTCCAGGTTTTCGTTTCCCGTTCAACCTTCCTAATGGGATTACTTTCCCCCCCCCTTTTGGAAAAGCGACCGTGATCAGCTTAAGGAGGTCGTCTCTCCACCCGGCCCAATTTTGCGCTAAAGGGAGTGACAAATGTTCCCCATGTTTTATTTCACGCTTAAAGAGAGTTTCGTTCTTTCCCCAGGGACGTTTACCTTTCCACTCCAGGTAAAGTCCTGGCTCGTAAATTTTTTTCACCACCCCCTTAAGATTTTGAACCCGATTACCTAGCCTTACCCTCCCCCCCCCACACTCCCCACGCATGAGCAAAGAGGGAAAGTCCCCCTTATCAAAACCCGTCTGAGATAAATAATCCTGCCTCATAAATTTTCTCTTCCCGCTCATCAGGAAAACGAGCTCTCCCTGTGAATACCACCCATCTTTTTCTCGCTTTCCCACCCCTGAGCAAACCCTAGTTTATTTCCCCCATTATTTCTACCCTTCGGGTAAAGTTCTTCCAGACCCAGTTTGCAAATCAGCTTTTTTCCGCTCGAAGGGCGGTACCAGTAGCTACCAAAACCGTGGAGAATCAGTTCTTCGCCGAGTACCACCAATCAGGTAGTTCCTTACCACCGCAGACAACTAATTCTGAAGTATTTATCCCCCCTTCCAACACGAACAGTAAGGGATAAGACCCTACGCTAGCTTAGGGTCCCTTAGTTTTTATCCGCTCAAAAATACTTCCCCAAGAGGGGGAAGACTTTCCCCGCAGATCTCACCAACGTAAAGACGTTATCTCCGTACAGCTCACTAAGGGTGCGGTAGAGCAATTGAAAGGGCCACGCCGTTCATTTTTGCTGGTTTGGATCTATCTCCCCCTTCCTCCTCATCCCTTTTTTTTGCTCTCCTCCCATGAACCTCTTTGAAGCGGCGGTGGACTGTGATCCGACGCGTGACAATCGCAGTTTATTCTCGTCCTGCGGGGGTCACGGGTTTTTCTTCGCTTCTGAAGGCGACACTCGAGGTTCTCTTGCTGTTGTTTCTTTAACTCCCCCTTCACTGAGCCTCGGATCGCGTGAACTGAAGGGTAACTTTTTCAATTCCCGTCGCCCGTTGCATTTTTATTTGTTTCTAGCTTGCGTACGGCCAGTCCCTTTAGGGGAGCTTTTGTTGGCTCTCCTTGATATCCCCTGTGTTCTAGTTACGCTTCAACGAACCTGCGATATTCCCCCCGCTTATTGTTTCTTGGGGCTCCGGGTCTCTGTATGGGCGAAGGATGGTCGCGGGGATGTTCTCACCGTGACAGGTCCTTTTCCCAAATGGAAAGGCTCGGTGTACGACATTATTTCGCCTCTTATTATGCTTTTCTCTGCTCAAAGGGGATTTCCCCTATGGATTGAAGTCCAGGTGGACTCCGTCGATGGACCATGATATTTGCTTAAGTTTCGAGCTCCGTTTTCGTGTTTGATGTCTTCTCTTAGCTGTTTTGAAGCGCTGCTCCCCTTTTCGATTCCTTTTTTCAATTGCGGGCTTGAGAACGCGTCCCCAGCACCCGAATATATGGAAGCAGCCTCTCCCTTGTTACCTTTCCCCCCCCTCCTCTCCTGCTCTCACCTGTTCGGTGGAGGCTCCTCTTTCTGAAGATTCCCAATTGAAACGTCCCATGAGGGGTTGCCGGGGAATTCCGGCGGTATTTCCACTTCTTCTATTCTCACTTCTTCTATCTCCTCAAGAAGTCGAGGGGATTACACTTTTTTTCTCGAACGGTCAGTCCAGCCTAGACATTTCTATCCACCCGCTTAGGTGAAAACTAGAGATCCCAAGAGGTGTAGCAAGGGGCTCTTCAGCTGTGGAGTTTTCTTCTATTTTACATTCCCTTCGCCGACACGACCCTTGCCCCTTTTGATTTTTGATTCCTCGACCACGAGCCGTGAGGATGAAGAACTAGTCGGTCCCCGTCGGAGTCTGTTGGCCCCGATTTCCCCCTCCCTGCCTTCGTTCACCGATTTGAGTCCCAAAACTCTTCCGGCCCACCTCTCCCCCCCGACTGCACGTCCGGCCTTCCAGCAGGACCTTCTGCCACCACGATCATCCGCGCATTTGGTTCTGCGCCCCTTCCCCCCCAGTGCCCCGTTTTCCACTACTTCTAAAACAAGCCGCCCCCCTATTTTCTTGACAAAGTCATCCGGGGTCGGTCAATACGTACCCCCAGATTTTCCACTATAAGGAATAAGCGTGGCCTTCTTGAGTAATTGTCCGTTTGGTCTGACCCCGAGTCTCTGTCCCCCCCCCCCTCCCTCGAACGGCGCATTTTTTTCAACTTGGACCACCCCTTCGGAGATTCAAGACTCGACCTCAGCTGCTGATCGCGCGGTACTCATGTCTTAATCCTCCCATCCTTCTCCCCCTCCCAAGGTCCTCTCTCGCCCCGGCCACCCTCTCTTTTGACAGGCGAATCTTCTTTCCGTGGTATCTGGGTGGCGCGGGTTTCCGCTGCAAGAGTCGACAGTTTTCAGCCCTTACCAAGACTGCCTCTTCTAATTCTGCTAGAATTGCCCGCCTCGCTTCCTTCCTGAGTAAAGGGAACCTCCTGGTGTAACGATTTGGTCTCTCTACCTTGCGAGTCCCCTACCTTTGTTTTTTCCAGCTTTCTGCGGAACATCGAATTTTCCTCTTGAGAAAATGCCAAGATGAACGTTACAGAAATACTGTGCCTGAGGTACGTCACTCCCCGCCACCCCTTATTCCCTTTATCAGGTTAGCCTACGGAGTTTGCCCGACACTTCCCCGATCTTCCGGTTTTGTTGGTCCCGCATTCCAGGTTACTGCTGTTTCGGAGTCTTCCGAGCTTACATGCAATTTTCCGGGGCCTTCCCTACAGAGTCCCCACTCTGACCTGGCTTTGGGCTTCGAACAAGAGTACACCCCGAGCAGAAAGGATCATGGCCAAGCAAATTGGGGTGATGAGACGTTGTTTGAGTCTGCTCCACAATCTCTCTCCGCTCATCCGTGGGTGTGTGGGTGTCTCGAGATATTAGACCTTTCCAGAGCATGACACCCCTGGGTTAGGACATATACCGTGACCCTCCTTTGCCGACGCCAAGCGTTTCTAGGCAGGTCGTTCTTTATTGACCTCTGCATTCGATGGAGCACGAGATGCGAAAGGAAAAGAGGCTAAAGAGGTCCCTCCTATCGATAGGTTAAGTGACGATTCCCGACTCTTCGAATGAGAGGAAGAAGGGTGAGTGTGTCCTAGTAATCCCTTAATGTCGAGACTGGAGGGGTTTGCGTGAGGAAAAGTTCTAGTCCGAAGCCTTTGTCCAAGATGAGGGAGGACTTCTGCAAATTGTGGGTCAGAAACTGATTCTCAGGCCCCACACATCGTTGACCGCATTTTCCCTGAGGAGGTTAGTTTCCCGTAATCAGAATGTAGTCCATCTCATTTCGGTGGGCGTTGAAAGCGCACCGATCATTTCAGCGGTATACTTTCCTCAAACATCAAGAAAAAGAGACTCTTTCCCGGCCTACTTGTTTCTTTCGCCAGTATTGGCCCTGGGAAGCACAGGGGTACTCTCTCCTCCCGTGTCAGTTTTCGCAAGTCGTAATCGATTGGAGGTAAAGCAATGGGGGAGTTTGAGAGGACCGGCTTAGCCTTTCCCCTGCGGTCGAGGTACACGAGCACAGTGCCCAGGGGCAGAGGCCCCTGTTCTCTGTTACCGCGGTGGTCGTCTTGCCGAAACCCCCGGTGGGTGACAACCAATCAGATCGTTGGGTTCTGTGGTCGGGAAACTCCGACTCACCACCCAGTTATATTATGTAGTACACTTTGACGTCCTTCAAGCAGAAGCACTAGATTCCCTCGT
>Ga0179593_1575295_pt1 | contig 12878 bp, 21 predicted proteins | sample CZODoug2_1_08_16_FD_185931 | JGI IMG/M metagenome (GOLD analysis project Ga0179593, IMG submission 185931) | Vadose zone soil fungal communities from Angelo Coast Range Reserve, California, USA - CZODoug2_1_08_16fungal (PacBio error correction) | ecosystem: Environmental > Terrestrial > Soil >... | reverse complement strand
CCCGGGAATCCCTTTTCTGTGACTTTTTTCCTTCGAAAGCGTTTCCTTCTTTAGACGATTTCCCCCTCCCCTTAAGAGGAGCGCGCACCGTTGACCAAATCCCGGCGAGCAGCCTTTTTTTTTCCAGGCAAAGACTTTTTCCTCTCTTCACTTGTTTGGGAGGACTGCCCGTGGCAGACCATGTTTTCCTTTGCTAGATTTTTTCTTTTCCCTTCTTTGGACATTCTTAAGAAAATCAAGCGTTTTGATGGAGCAGAAATGCGGCACCGGTCCAAGCTTCAAACAATTTATAGTGAGGTTATTTCGTCTCCCCAGTACTTCTTGCACCACAGAGTCTTTTCCCCCCCCCATCATCCCTGGATCCCTGTCGATCCCCCCTTTTTCTTTCTTTCGCACAGGCCGCTACTTTTTCCCAACTATTCTGGGTTGGCGCCCCTCTGAAACGATTATTCTTTTCTCTTTTTTCCAGTTCCCCCCAGCGGCCCTTTTTCATCCCCGCCAGAGGAAGCGACCCGTACCGTCTTTCCCCCCTTTTTCCTTGCGTTCGCAGGGTGTTTTCTTACACTCCGTGGGTCGGAACTTTCCCTCACAATTGAGCCTAAGTTCTGCGCCGCCTCTTGTCTCTTTTTTCTTTTTTGGTCTTCCCTGTTCAGATCTCTGATAGCAAAGACTTCTCCCACTCTGGCTTTTTTCCCCCAAGACTTTCCCCTTCCTGCTTGCGGCTAAACCTTGGGGTTTTTCTCCCCCCCCCTCCATCAAGATGATCAGGACAACGTCCCCAGTCCACTCCATGTGGCAAGGTTTTTCGACTTTTTCCCTTAGACCTTTTTTCTCCCCGTGCGACCCTCCCCGGCAAAACCAAGACCCCCCCTCACCCCCCCCTTACCCAAGACTTTGACAATAACCAGGGAAACTCGAGGCTTTAATTTAAGAGGCAAGGCTTTTCTTTCTCCTTTACCCCTGTAAGTTTAGTGTTGAGATCTTGTTATCGGAGTTGATATGATTTCTTTTGCTCCCCCTCTACGTCCCCTATTTTCTAATTTTTCCTCCCCTAGCCTTTTTTAGTGTGTTTTTTGAGGTTAAATTTCCCATCAACTATTTCGGCGAAAAATATCTTCCTTTCATTCTCCTTTTACTGAGCAGACGGCCTTGATTCCCCAGACTCCTATTGAACTTTTTTTTCGGTTTTTTATTGGTATTTTTTGGTTTTCACAAAAGGTTCCTTGGGTATCGCATCGCCTGTGCTACTTTTTCTTTCATCGCAGTGGTTTTTCCATAGTTCCCTTCCCCTCAACACATGTTTCTCTTTTCCCTGCTAATCCTCCCCCAGCGGATTTCCAGCTTTTTTTCCCAACTTTTTATCTTGACTGTCACCCCCAAACCCCCACTCAGTCCTACCTGAATGGTTGTTATCATGATCCTTTTCTCCGTAGGAGTCTTCTTTTTTTTTTTAAACCCCGACACCTCTTTATCGAATCTGGATTTTTGTGCCTTTTCCTCCCCCGAAGGTTTTTTTGCTAATGTTTCAGAAGGGCTCCAGCTTGATTGCCTTTTTAAATTTCCTTTAACCATAACTGCTGGTTTTTTTTCTTCGCGGCTCCTGGCTTGGGGGGTGGGCCCCTCCCTCCGTCGAAGGATTTTTTATCTCTATCGTTCCTTTTTTCCCCCAAGCAGACTCTTTGGAACCAACACTTGATTCAGTCCCTTTTTTTTTTTTTCCACAAAAACCCCCCTCCCCCCCCTTGTGCAACGGCGTTTTCCCCCCCCAGATCGTTTTCCCTTTAGACTTTCCGCATCTTTGCGATCTTTTTTCTTCCAAATCCCTGAATTGTGTAGTCGTCGCCCCCCCCCCCCCAAAAAAACCCAAACCCAGGGGGGTTTTCCCATAGTCGAGGATCGCCCAGTTGGAGGTTCCCCTTGGCTGGTCCTCCTTTCTGAGAATTCCTTTCGAGTAGAGGGGAGGGTCTCCGGTTTGGGGGCCGGTTCGCCTCTGAAGGCCCGGCGTGTCCGCAGAAGGATTTTTGTCGCTCGCGGGATTAACCCCACACACCCCGCCCCCACAACCAAAACCACCACCCAACCTTCTACTTTTGCTTTCCCAAGTTTCCTATGGCTTCACAGGCATTGGCGTCCAACCATTTACATTTCCCAAAAAGATCTCTTCCTTAGATCCCCCTCTTCCCCCCCCACGATTTCCTCTTTCTTCCCTCTACGGGACTTTTTTTTTGTCAAGAATTTTTGTACCCCCTCCAATCACTTTTAAAGTTGGCTTAGCCCGGTAAATCTTCCCTTTTTCCATTTTACTCCCCTTTCCCCCCCACTGTGAGTCCCCCCTTCCTTGACCTTTTCATTCTTAAACCCTCTCCACAAATTGTCCTCGAGGTATTTGAACCCTTCCCAGATTCAGTTTTTCCCAGTCACCCTTTTCTTTCCCACATCCTCGTTTTACCGGCGCTTTCAAATCTCCTCGTTCCCTCCCCTTCCCCGGTGCGGTCCTTGGAGTTTGGATGGTCCGTTTTCTTCTGTTTTTTGGCGGTCAATGTTTTCTATGTCCCTACTCAGAGCCGGATCCCTTTTTCTCTTTTTCGTTTTTGACTGTCGTTCCTCCCTTTTTTCGCCGAAGCCTGCAAACTTTTGTGCTCTTCTGTGGATAATTTTGTGTGGAGACCTTCTTTCTATCGACGACCTGTTCCTCTTTTTCCCCCTTGGTTTTCTGTTCTTCCGTCTCTCATCCCTCTTCTCGAATTTTCCTTCCACCACATCTTTTTTGTAGTTTTTCCCGGAAGCTTGGTCTTTGCGACCCGCTTTCTGCGCTTACTTTTTTTTCCCTCCTTTTCCCATTTTTTCCACTCCGCCGAACCTGATGGAAGTCCCTTTTCCGTCGCCCCCCACCATAAACGGGCCCTACTGTGGTTTTTTTCGGCCTGGCTTTTCCTGCAGCGTCCTCGCAAGGGGTTTTCTTTCCTGTGCCCCTGGGTATTTTTTTCCTTTTTTTAAGGGGTTTTTAATAAAACCCTATATTTTGGATTTCCTTTTCGCGTTTTCTTGCATCCCCTTTCTGGAATTCCATCGTATTCCCGGTGTATATGACCAGTCCGCCAATCTTTTGAGACTTTTGTCCAGGTCGGGCCCTTTTCCGTTACAGTTTACCCCTTCCCCCCCGGCGAATAGGCTTCTTGGTCGTTTCCTTGCGCGCTTTCTCATTTTCTGGGTATATGTTCTCTGTTTTACCTTTTTTCTGTTATCTTTTCTACCTTTTCCCTCCCTCCTGTTTTTTTCCCGTTCCATGGTAACTTCCCCTGCTGGCCTTTTCCTTGAAGAATCGATTTTCCCGGTGCCTGCTCTCCGGCTTTAGTATTTTCAGTCGAGTGGGTCCTTTCTCCCCTCCGGTCCCCGCTAATGGTTTCTCCCTCCCTCCTCCTTCTTTCTTTTTTTGAGTCTTTCCTCGTCCAGGCCGTGGAGTGATCCAATGACGGCCAAGCAGTTTTCATAAGACCGGTTGAGATCCTTTTCCCCCAAAACGAACCCCCCTTCTTTTCCCTTTCCCCATGCGCCATGCTTCTCTGGATGGTGTTTCTCCCCCCCGGGCATCCAGTTTTTCCACCAGGATCCCCGACCAAGAAGACGCCGTTCGTATTCGCCTCTTGAATTCCCCCTTTCTGGCGCGGCCTCTCCCTCCAGCGCTGTTTTCACTTTCACTGCCCCCTTTTTCCTCTCCGTAACGTGGACGCTCCACTATTTCTCCGTTTCAGACCATGCAAGTGCTAAGGTGTTTGCGAACACGGTGTCCCACGAGACATAGACCTGACAGAGAAATGAAGAACCCTTTCCCCCTCCTTCCCCTCCGACTCCCTTCCCCGCCGGGTTTTGGGGTTTTTTCCCCCTTTTTAAAGGACCAGATACATTCCCCAATTTTCCCCCATTACCAGATCACTTCCCCCCTTCCCACCAATCTTTCTAGCAAGGCGTCCCCTGCCTCCTTCCCACAGTAGTGTTTTTCCGAAATCTTTTCTGGGTTGCTGCGGTTTTTCCTTGCCAATTTCGGTCCTCTTTCCATGTTCCCCCCCTCTAGTGAAGAGTCCCCCCCCTCGAGAAATACTTTTTCCAGTTGCAGTCCCCTTTTCTCAAAGCAGGCGCCTATTTCTATGTCAGAGAGCTCCTGTCTCTGGTCCTTTTTTGAATCGGAAATGCCTTTCTTTTCCCTGCAGAAGGAATTTTTTGAGGAGCCACCCTTTTTCCCCCCGGTTTGCATAGTTTTTTGCCTGGAGTGAGGGGACGGCCAAAGACCCCAATGGCTGAAAACGTTTCCCTTCCCCTAAACGGTTTTGCTTTTTTTCCCCCCCCCCTTTGATCTTCCTTTCCCTTACCCCAAAGTCCAACCTACAAACACTGGGCAAACCACCCACAAGACTTCAACAAGGGAAGTTTTTCCCTTCCGAGGAGCAAGTTCCTCCTAAAGGAGCTTCCCCCCCCCCAAACTAGACTGATTCCTCTTTTGCGTGTTTCCTGTAGTCTTGTTGGATTGTCGTTTTGGCCTAATAAAGACCTCCGGTTCCCTGCATTGTGCCCTTTTCCTCCCCGAAGAGACTGTAATTTTTTTTTTCTAGATCCGTAGGGTTCCCCGTTTTTTACAGGTAATCCACTCCTACTCCCTTCTAAATCTTTCAGTGATAGGCATTCCCTTTTTTAGGTCCTGAAGGAACAGTGATCTTCCCTCTTCCGTACGTTTTTTTGTTTGACCCTTTCTTTTTTGAGACGAAGGTACTTTCCCTTAGCGTGGGACCTCCCCCGGGTTTTCTTTGTTATTAACTTCCCTGTTGGGGGGGGGGGGTGTGGGGGGGGGGTCGTGGGGGGGGGGGGGGGGTGGGGGTGGGGTGGTGTTGGGTTGTGGGGGGGGTTGGGGGGGGTTTTGGGGTGGTTTTTGGGTGTGTGTGGGGGTGGGTGGTTTTTGGGGGGGGCCTTCCAGCATGTGTTCCTTTCCACACACTGTGTTTCTTCCGCGACCCCTCCCCCTACCCCCCTTTCGTCCGAGCAGGGCACGTAGACGTTTCTCCGGAAAAAATCCGGCCCAACGACCTTTTATCCTTTCCGGACGTCTTCTCAGACACCAGAGCTTTTGAACGTCCATTCATCGAATCTTGTTGCAAGTCCCTTCCCCGACTGTAGTTGGTCCTTTTCTTGTCAAGAAGATCTCCCCTATTTTCCTTTCTTCAGTCGACAGATAACCTGATTTTATTGGAGTCCTTTTCTCTTTTGCGGACCTTTTTCCCAATGCAGACCTCCTAATCAGGTGTTGTTTTTTCGAGTTGTTGCACTCCCCTGGTCCTTCGGTTTTGAACCATCCCCCCAATACCCCCCCACGTTTTGTCCCTTCCCCCCCTGCTATTTTTCCCCCCCTCTTGTAGTCCTTTTTTTATTCCAACCTTGCTCAGCGTGCAGCTTGCCCTTCTTCAAATTCCATTCTTCTTTAGTTTAGGGCGGGCCCCCCCCTCTCCCCCCTGAAGGAGCTTTTCGACCTTTCTTTTTCACTTTTTTTTTTTCTTCCTCAGAATTTTTAAAATTGAAAGAGTATTGTCCCCTTTTTTGATGTTATCCGGGATTTCCCGGTACCACAAGTTGCATTCCTCATACTTTTTTTTTCCTTTTAGTTTTCGTTCCGTTGTCTCTACTACTGATCTTTTTCCCTTTTGTTTTACTTGCTGTCCAAGAGGTTCTTCAGCACCGGTTTCTCTCTTCCCTGCTCCTGGAGATCCATTTTTTATACACCCCCCTTTTTTCCCACCCTTCCTTTCCTCGAATCAACTATCCTGCACGAATCTCGCGGTTTCTATGCAGTCCTTCCGATACCCCCCCCAATTGCCCCGTCCTGGAGTCCTTCTTTTTCTGGCTGCGTTCCCTGAATGCCGCTAACTGTGAGGCATTTCGAACACTTCCTCTCGGATTTCTTCCCCAATTCTAAAAGCCCTTCGGCGATCCTGTAGTTTTTTCAAAATTTCCGATCCACTGGACCTCACCCCAATCGATCAGTTCCCCGCTCATTTCTGATCTTTTCCTTTCCTTCTGAAAGTTATATTTCCCCCCTTGTGCGCCTGGCCTTTGCCTTTTTCTTTCAGGCCCTTGCGTATTTCGAACTTTCGCGAGCTATTTTAAAAGAAGTATCCCTTTTCCCAGTTTGGAGTTTGATTCCCCTCCATTATTGATTTTCTTTTTGCTTTCCACACCTCTCTGGAAGATCCTCCTGACCTTTTGTGATTCCAGCGTGGGATGACATTATTATCTAGACCATCCGCTTCGGACCCCATTTTTCCGTCCAAGGAGGTTTTATTATGAGCTCTTTCCCTTAGGGTGGCTCCTTTGTGGAGCCCTTTTTTGCGAAAGTCCCTTCTCTGGTTACACTCCCTTCGCTGTCTCTTCTTTTTGCCGCTCATGTTTTGAAGATTAGGATGTGAGTTTTTACAAAACCGTCTTTTTCCGCATCTTTCTCGTTTCCTCCATCCGTTTTTCCCCTTAGCGGTTGCCTTCCTGGCTCTACCAAGTCCCCAGGTGTGGCGGTAGTTTTTTCTTTTTCCTGTGAGAGGTTTCTTTTTAGATACTCCTCCCCTTTTTTTGTTTCATTGTTTTTTTTTTGCTTGGATTAGGTTGACTCCCGTGTTTATTCGCCCTCTGTTCCCTCTTTACCACGGGAGAAATTAGGGTTTCCCCCGGAAAGCCCCCTCTTTTCGATGATATCTCTCTTTCCTTTCGCTGCGTGATTTTCCTTGTCTATGGTAATTCCCGATGCCATAGTCAAAGGATTTTTCCCTGTTGAGGCCTTTTCCTGGTGTATCTCCTCTTCTGCCAGTGCATTTTCCCCCAATCCCGCTTTTTGCCTTGAATTGATTTTTTCTATTTTTTCAGGTCCATTTTTCTTTCTCCTATGTTTACTTTGGCCCCCGTTTACGCGGATTTCTTGGGCTCCTCGAAACCCTCCCCCCTCCTCCGGGTGTTGTTTCGCTTCGTCTTTCCTCTTAATAAATGCCTTTTCCGACCCTCCAAGACGGCCCCCCTCCTATAATCAATCCGGATCCCCATGTTTCACCGAAAACAATAACTCGATTCTTACATTCCCCCCGCAACAATTGATCTTTCTTTTTTTTCCATGGACCCAAAAACGTATGATCGTTCCTTTCCTTTCCCGACCGACTCGTTTTTACTTTTTTCCCATAGTCCAGGGACTGAGCGGTCACGCTGACAACAATCCCGCTCCTAACTCCCTTCCCCCCTTTTAGAGAGCGCTTTCCTTTTTTTTTCTGGCCCTTTTGCGACCATGTCGGGAGAGCTCTTCCCCTACTCGGGATTTCCCGCCAGACCTCCCCAGTGTCCCAGAACTCCCCTAGAACCTATTCCTCCCCACGTTGGTGGTATTCGCCCCCCTCTCCCCTATACAGGAACAATGGTTACCCATGAAAGGACAAAGAAAGCCCCCCCTCTCCTTGTCGCTTCTCCTTCTTGAGACACAGGTCTTTTTCCCCCCCCTTTCTGTTGACGGTTGCGCATTTGTGCTCACAAGTGCTTCAGCCGGCTTCAAGGACCTAGCAAACGCATCTAGTCGGTTATTTCCTCCCCCCATTCACCAGGCTTTTTTTTTCCCCGGACGCCACAAGCCTTTTCCTAACCCCGGAGCCCTTCTCCTCTCTATGCTAGGAGGCGACTCAACCCATGTGGAAGTTCGGAGACCCCTTTCTCCCCCTGAAAGAATGCCATCCCCCCTGTTCAATGTCTCCCAGCACCCCCCTTTTTTTCGGTCAGGCGCCTTTTTTTTCCGGCCAAAGAACGCTCATAGTCTAAGGAAAGAACAAAGCCCCCCACTTTTCCTCCCTTCCTGCTTTCTTTTTTCTCATTGGAACTTTTTCCTTCCCCAAAAGCCCACCTGACTCCACGGCAAAACCCACTTCCCCCATGTCACCCCTTTCCTGAATATCTTCCTCTTCTCCTTTTCAAACTCCGGAGCCGGCTTTACTGCTTGTTGTGTCTTCTCTGATTTGGGATTTGTATTTTTATCCCCTGACCGGACTGCATTTTATCCCCCATGTCGACTCTTTCCCTTTCCTATGAGTGTTTCTTAGGGCGGTCCTGCATCCCTTCAAATCGTGACTGGTCTTAAAATTCTTGAACCGTGCTCTTCCCCCTTTGGGGACTTTTGTTTTTGACAGTTTGTCTAAGAACCCGTTTCCAGGCTCGGTTTGATCTCAAGGATGTTTTTCGTTGAAAAGGAAGAAACCCCCTTTTGCCATGTTGGGGGGTGGATATTCCTTTCCTTTTCCATTTAGCTTTCGGCCCGTACAACCCCCCTTTGTTTAGAGAGTTCCCGCGTTCTCCGCGTCAAAGACTCCCTCCAACGAGTCGCCGCCTCCGGGAATTTTTTTACCCCGGCAAACTCTCCCATCAATCTCCATGCCCTGACTTCCGTCAGGAGAAGTCGGAGGTAGCTCTTTCTCCAAATTTCGAACCAGTCCGCCCTCATTTTTTGATGGGCCTCCCCTCCTCCCGAAGCAGAATTTTTTACTTCCAGCTGGATGGAAGCAGGCCTTCAACCTGACCTTTTCCCCCCTGGCGTGAGATGCATTAGTTTGTTGTGAAATCCTCTCGTTCATGGTAGGATTTTCCCCCCCCTCTTTGTTGTTGTCCTTTTTTTCCCTCAACCAAGGACCATCTCCCCCTGCTCTGGGTCACCTGCTTCCCCCCCGCCACCCACCTATCGGTTCACGCCCTCCCCTCCCGCCTTCCCACCCTAACCCCTTTGCTTCCTCTAGCTCACTCCTATTCACACCTACAATAGTCCCTCCCCTTTGCTGATATCCCCCTTCTTGGACGCCTCCCCCCCCCCCCTCGCTCCCCCTCTACCCCCTAATCGCTCCCAAGCCTCACCCTCCTATCCCCTTCCTCAACTTCCTCTCAATCCCACACTCTCCCCCCCCCCTTTGTCTTTTCCCCCACTCTTTTCTCCCTCATCTTCCCATTCTTTCTCATCTTCCCCCTTTTCTCGTGCCCCCTCCCCTCTGCTTAACCCCTCCCCCACCCGCCCCTCCCCCGCGATGTTCCCCTCTTCCCCCCCTCCCCTAACATTTTTCTACTCCCTTTCGTCTCCGCCCCCACCCCTTTACCTCGTACTATCAACCTTCTCTCCTTACATTTTCCACCTTCTCACCTTCCACCTTTAACCCCCCCGTCTACTAACCATTTAACCACACCACATCTCCAGAGGTTTCTTTTTCCCCTTCCTCACCCAGCTCCATCATCCTCTTCCGCCCCCCCCCTTTCCCCCCCCTGTTTCCTCCGGCCCCCCCAATCTAGTTTTAACTTTTCATGCTGAAACTTGTCCGTTCAGAGTGCCTCCGCTTCCTTCGTTAGTGCACCTCGATGAATTTCCCCTGAAACCTCCCCCATTTTTTTCTTCCCCTTATTGAATTATGCCCTGCCCAAATACCCGTCCTAGGCAGATTTGATCTGGTTTTTTTCCCCCCCAGATCATTTTTTTTTCCTTACGTATTGTTCGCGGTACTCCCCCTTGGTTGCTGGGACCTGCTGCCCCAAGCTTTCACTCCATGGACCTTCGCGGATAGCCATTTCCCTTTAGATACCTTATTTTCCTAAAAATCCCCCCTCTGGAACCACAAGACTTTATCGGTGCGATACATCCAGAAATTGATACCCCAACATCCACTGAGTGACTTTCGACTTTGTAAATCTTTTGTAGTCTGTTTTGCAATTTCTTTACCTGTGGGTTTGAAAGGCTACTCGCAATGTCCCTCGGTAGTGTCTTAAAAAAAGACACTCTCTCACTAGAGCTCCCCCCCGAGGATACCTCCCCGGAGCCTTCCCTTTTTTCAACTGATCTTTTTTCTATGCGGTGTGATGGTTTTTTTTTTGCTTTGGTCCGGAAATGCTTTAGCTTGCGCCTTCTCAGTTATCGTGCGAACTTGGATTTGATTTCCCCTTTACCCTTCTCATTTCTTTGGCGCCGCCTGGGAAGACGCCCTCTTTGTGATGATTTTGGCTCCTGCATCAGTGTTGCTTCCCCCTACGAAACTTTTTTTCTCCTAAGACCCATTCCTATATTAGCTCCTTAGGGTGCCTTCTCCCGATGCTGTGTGCCTTATGTCGCCTCGTCCTCTGCGTGGCGGCCGTACCTGGCCCACGGAAAACCCTGATGGCTCCCCTTTTCTCGATTCGGCAACTTTCTAGCGGTCCCTTTTTCCATCGTCCCAATGTACTTACCTGATTTGTTCCCCCTGGGCTATGTCCCTTTCATTGTGTCATTGAGAATTCTACCGGCGTTTCTTGTTTTATGTCTTTTTCCTCCATACTTGTTTTTTTATTTTTGCTTTCCCTTCCTTTGTTTCTGTTTAGCCCCACTTAGAAATATTTTGTACATCTCCCTTTCAATTTCATCAATTTTTCTTCCCCCCGGCCTCGGATCAGCTCTTGCGAAGATTCCCTTTTTCTCTTGGACTCCCCTCTGTTTAATACCTTTTCTTATTCTTCCCGCACTTCCATTTAATTTACCTAAAGGTTTCGATGCACGTGGCAATTTTGTTCCACCAATCAAAGCCTAGTCAGTGTCCCCCTGACTTTTTTCTTTTCTTTTTTCCCGGATTCCTCTCTGGTTCGTTGTGACCGATGGAGGGCTAGAACCTTCCTCCTCCGTTGTTCGTTGCGCTTCCGTAGCCTGATTCTTCCTTCTGACGGCCCCCGGAAGAATCCCCTCCCCGGAGTAGCACCCCTTTTACACCCCCCCCCACCGTCCCACCTAACTCCTCCGGAAGTTGCACCCTTCAATCTTACAAATCCGGGGCTTCCTCTGTGCCATAGTCATATTTCCCCCTCCTGTGAATACCATAGATCTTTCTCTCTCCCCTTTTTCCATTCCCATCGTTCTTTGCGCACCCCAACCAAACCGACTAAAGAACCAATACTTATTAATTTCCTACTTCCTTTCCCCACTATCCGTGTTCCCCTCCCCGGAACCCCCGGGAGTTTACATCCCCGAATCTTTTTCTCCAGACATGAGAATGGCGAACTCCCATTCAAAAATCCCTTTTTGTATTTCCCCCAGCACACCCTCCCTCCCGACTTCGGAAAGGTGTTTATCCTTGCATTGTCTTGAGCCCCCTTTTCGCACTTTACCTTTTCTTTCTCTCTTTCCCTAGGTGTCCCCTTTTCTTTTGTCAAAAGCCATGGAGCGGCGCCAGTATCCCCATGCTTTCCGTTCGCCTTGCCGCCGGTTTTTTTTCTGAAAAGCCTTCTCCTCCGTTCGATCTTGGTAAGGTTTCTTTCTTCGAAATCCTTGACTGTGCTAACGCTTTTCAAATGAGTTCTTCTCAAATGCCCCACATTTCCTCTTGATCGGCTTTTTCATTGGCTTTGATTTTCCTTCCCCCCTTTAAAGAACCTTCAATGACAACCCCTGATCACACTGTGACCCTCTTTTAAACGGAGACACGCACGCGACCCCTTGATCTTTTAAGCCCCCTCCACAATCTCCCCCCACCCCACTCCCTTTTCACCAGTCTATCAGTTGAACCTTCAAGAGACCGCTCGGGCTCAGTCCTGCGTGTATCTTTTTTTTCCCTCGTTTGGCCTTCATCCCCCTCCCACCCACTTGAACTTCCCTTTTCCGACTCTGATAGTTTCTTCCCCCTTTAGGGTTTTCAGGGACCTACAGCTTACCGGCTCAAACCCCCCATGTATAGTGGCCCTTTTTCGAAGCCCTTTCTAGTTATACCCTTCTGAACATTCGTTCCTCCGACTTTTTTTGTATCTTTGTCCCTTGGGTCTCCTTGTGGCCCCCCCTCATTGCTGTTCCATTGAATAGGTGTTCCCCTCACCGGCCCAAACATCTCTCCCGAGTCTCTCCAGAATGTCCTTACTCCGAAGTTTCTTTCCCCGGCAACCTGAGAACAATTCTTCCTTTCCGACGAAGACGGTCTTATTCCCGAGACATTTTTCCCCTTCACCTTTTCCCCCTCCCCTCCCTTCCCTAGAATATGTTTTTTTCTTCACTACTCCTCTCTTTGGTCTTCAATTTCCTTTTCCCAGCAGCTATTGGTCTAAGATCCCCCTCCCTCTTGATCTTGGATCCACCTTTGGTCTTGGTGTTTTTCTCCACTAAGAAAGCTGATCTGCTTGCTCTCGATATTGACTTTGAGAAGAGTCCTCCCTCCCATGTTTTTCGTATTTGTTTTTTCCCCAACCCAAGTCGCCGCCGAGTCTTGCTAGTTCCCTCTGTAGAATTCTCTGCAATCTTTTTCTCTTGCCTCCCTACTTTTTTAGCACTTGCCCCTCTTAAGGGAGTCTTTGTCCCCAATTGGATGGACTAGGGATCCCCTCCTTATTACCTTTTCTCCAAATTCCCTTTCCGTTTTCCCCAGAAGTGGGCTGTTTTTCCTCTTCAGACTTTGCAATTCGAGTCTTTGAGGGCAGTTCTTCGCCGGTACCCCCTTGTGTGGTGACGTTCACTGATTTTCCCCACACTCTCACTCGTCTATACTGCCCATTTCGTCCCATTTTGTCTTTCCATCCCACCAGCTTTTTCCCTTGATCAACTCTCCACCCCACGAATAAAAAGACCTAAATGTTAATTCTTTGATCCCCCAACTTCCCCTCCCTGTTCCTCCCGCATAGTTATTCATGTTTCCCCCTACCTCCCACTTATGAACTTTTTGTTACCCCCCTTTTCCAATCTTCTCGGTTCTTCCTACAAATCCTTTCTTCCCCCCGCAACCGTCTTATTTCATTTCAAGCTATTCTTCCTTTGCTTCTCTTTTTTTTCTTGTTTTTTTCTTCCTTTTTTTTGGTTAGTCCTTTTCCGATTTTTCTCCAAAGATGCTCTTGATAGT
>Ga0179593_1397343_pt1 | contig 12878 bp, 21 predicted proteins | sample CZODoug2_1_08_16_FD_185931 | JGI IMG/M metagenome (GOLD analysis project Ga0179593, IMG submission 185931) | Vadose zone soil fungal communities from Angelo Coast Range Reserve, California, USA - CZODoug2_1_08_16fungal (PacBio error correction) | ecosystem: Environmental > Terrestrial > Soil >... | reverse complement strand
TATGGTTTATTTTTTTTTTTTTTTTTTTTTTTTTTTTTTTTTATTTTTTTTCTTTTGAGTTTGCCTCCTCATCCTCCCCCCCCCCCCCACACCCTTCGTAAGGATTTTTTTTCTATTCTGTCTCCAGGGCCCGCTCCCCCCAAGACTCTGCGGATCATCTTAAACCAGCCCCCGCTCACGCCCTCAAAGGCCGGAGAAACTGAGCCTTTTTTCGAGCTTTCCCGAGAAGGTCGACATCGAAAACACATAATTCTTCCTTTTTTTTTTTCTTTTCCTCCCCTTGTGTTGTTTTATGCGACCTTTTTTGTCATTCGCAGTCGCCTCATCTCCAAAGCCTCCCCCACCCCTCTCCCCTCCACACATTTGACCGAAGCCCTTCTTATTGAACGCTGACGTTCTTTCATGAGAATAATATGAGTCCTCTTTCCTCTTTGTTTTGTGAACGCTCCGATTACTTTCTCCCCGGGCTTTTGTTTTCGTTTCCTTTTTTTCTCTCTTCCCCCCAACCCGCGACGTACGCCAGTGAATCGTTATTTCCCCCTCTTTGCCATAGTTTCTTTTTTATCACTTCCGCTTCCTCGGTCACCGGTCGTCATGCGATTACTGCCGTCCGGAAGAGTATGTATCGATTTTTTTGCCCTTCCCCTTTCGGAACCACTGCGAGCCGACTGCACCCCCCCCCCCCCCCTTCCTTTCCTTTCCCTACTTCTTTTGTCTGACAGTCAGGAGGAATAACTTGACGTCTGCATCACCCCACTCGGGAAACCGCCCGAGACGAACGTACTTTGGATTTAGACAACTGCGGGGCTTCGACCCCTCGTATTTAACTTTCCCCAGATTTTGAGACGTTCCCCCCTCGCCGCTGGTGATGTTCGGATGGTTCTACCTAAGAATACCTCTTTGCCCCTTTCCCGATGAGGGATGCCGAATTTTCGTCCCCTTCCCAAACCCCCGGACGCATTCCCACCGAAATGAGTAGAAGATGTTGGTTACTATAGCCCACGGTTGATTAGTCCGTAATATCTTCACGACCGATGATTAGACCCCCCCCCCTCCCCCTCCCCCTTGATTCTGCCCCTTTGGCTGCCGTGTCTAATAGGATTTCCTGACCGCTCCATTGATTCTGAGGGCCCTATCTCCCATTTGGGAGAGCGGTTCGTTCCGCATTTCCCCCCCCGAGAAATGATGCATTTTCAGCTTTTTTTTTTTTCCTTTAAGTGTAGTTCCCCCTTTTCCACTCGGACCCCCTTCCCCTTAAACGCGGCAGACCTGGGTCTTGACTGGTCCAGAAAGCCTTACACCCGCTTGGAGTTGGCCCTTTTTTTTTTTCTCCCCCGCTCCCTGTTATTGACTGTAGAGCCATGTTGCCGCCCCCCCCCCTTCCCTTTTTTGCTAAATTTTCCTTTCTCCTACCATAATTTAGATCTTCCCCCCCTTGATATCTGAAGTATTTTTCCTGGAGTGCTCGCTCCCCCCAGCGAACCCAAAGATCGAGTACTGGATTTTTTTGTCTCTTTTTTCTCCCGGACCCAGGCCCCACCCCTTTCCTCCTTTCCTCTTCGTTCTATCTGTTTTAAGATGCTGACCCTTGTTTCCTTTTGCTCAGTTGTTTTCCCCCCAGACATGGAAATTTTTCTTCAATGCTCGCGAAGCGCTGACCCCCCTTGCAACCCAAGTTTTTTTCCGCAGATTTTTTTCCCTTTTTTTCACCGATGCCGGCCTGCTTGACGACTCGTTTGCAGCAGTCTTATTGACGCGTCACCCGACCAATAGCAGAATTGACTTACCCCCAGTCCCGAGTAATTAGCTTTGTCCTGTTCCCCCTCTATGACGGTGGCAGATTTGATTCGATGCGGTAGATGCGTCCTTGCGTTTCTCTTTCGCGAACTAGCAGAAACCGCCCGCCCTCCTTCTTCTACCTAAAATTTCCTTTTTCCCTCCTACAGTCCCGATACTTAATGAGGAACCAGCCCTTTGAAGTAGGTCTTTATATGCGATAACCCTCCTCTTCGCCTAAACTGAAATCTCTACCCTCATACTACACTGCACCTTTGTTTTTTTTTTTTTTTTTTATTGTTGTTGAAGACGAGATCAGCCTCTTAAGCTTCCTCCTTTTATCCGCATAGAAACGTCCCCCACGTCGCTTAACATACCTTCGTCCCCCCCTTCGTGCGCCTGAATCAACAGTTATGCCCCGCGCATAGTGTTGACGAAGTGTCTCCATCAGCGTTTTTTCTTTCTTGCCCTTCCCCTCGTCCGCATCTCCGCCGCCAGAACAATCCCCTGCACTCCCCCCTTTTTCTCAGGCTAACCATTTTTCACCCCTTCCTAATACGGGTGGGCGTGTACCTTGAAGTCACTCCCCCCCCCCCTTGTTCCCCGCACCCCCTCACACATGCCCTCAGGCACCCCCTGAGTCGAAGGAAGTCTGTGCCCCCTTTCCTTTTGACTCTTTTGTACGCAGACAGATTAGTCGTAGCCTAACGCAATAATAGCCCCAGGAAGAGACTCCTTCCGGAGTTTAAGAAATCAGTTTTTTTCGTGGATGTTTAGAAGTTCCCATCCTAGTCCAATAGGCCACGAATTAGAATGCAATTTCCCCTGCTGTTTCTCTTACCTTCCCAAATGAGGCGTCGACCCTTAGAGTCTCCAGTACCCGAGTCTTGGTTTCCTTTTCCGTCCTGTTTTCCTTTTTACCCCCCTATAGCAAGTCGCCCTGAATTCTTCCCTTCTCTAATGTTTTTAAATGGTGCAGTTTCTCTGAGCGCTAGGACCTCCGCCGGAGGGATAAAAAGGCCCCCCGACCCCCCTCTTACCCCCTTTATCCCGCCCCAGCTGATGTACCCCTCATCCCCTTTCTTGCAAGCTATAGTTTTAAGTGTTCCCTTTTCTTGACAGAGACCCATGATCTGCCGAAGTTCGTCCCTCTGCCATAGCGACTTTTACACCCGAAAATACCCATGTCCCCCCCTTTCTCTCATCTAGAGGTATGTTCGCTTTTTTCTACGAAGACCCTTCCTTTACTTCGCCTGTAGGCAATTCTTTCAACGATGAGCCCCCCTAGCTGAAGCACCGTAGAGCGTTCTCTTCAAGTCTCTTTCGTTCTTTAGCTTTCGCAGGAAGGCGGCTTTTTGCAGCCCCCCTGCCCCAGTCCTCCCTCTTTAAGGAATTTTTCTTTTCCCCCTGTAGCGTGCAATCCCTGGTTCCCGTCAATCCCTGAAAACTTTTGATTGAGATTTTTTTTTTCTTTCCCTGCCACCATGTCCCCACCCCCTCTCGGGCCTTTGTTCTTGCAAACTCGTAAACTTGCGTCTACTTCGAAGAAAAGAGACGCATGTTTTTTTTTTGTGTCTCCTTTCTCTACTGCCCGAGTTCAAGTTGTAGTCGCTTGCCCCCCTTTTCCCTTTCTCCCTCCCCCGCCTTTGGCTTTTCCTTTGGCACGCTCCTCTATCCCCTCATGGCTCCATCGATTCACATTACCCCAGCCAATTAAATGTCCAACGCGGACGAATCCTCGACCCCCCCATCGAGACCGAGGACGAATGTTGACCTCCCTGCAAATTTTGGCCGCCCCCCCTGCACGCACCCCAACCCAGAAGAGACTTTCTCCGGGACGGCCCTTCTTTCATCCCCAACGTCTCCCTGGTAAAGAGAGCGCCCTTTTCGCAGGTTCCCCTCCTTTTTTTTTCTTGGTTTTTTTTTCTCTTTTTGGGTGTTTTTTGAGTCTTGTGGTTTTTTTTGTGGTTGAGTGTTTGAGAGAGGTGTTTTTTGTGTGTGAGGTTTTTGAGCCGCATTTTCTTAAGGACCATTTTTTGAGAATTTCCTTCCCTCCTTGTCCCCCCCCCACCCCCCCCCCCCCCCCCCTTCACATATATCCTTTCTCATCATCCCTTCAGTTGTTTTTTTCCTTTCCGGGATGGTAATCTCCAGTCCTGAATACCCTTTCAAGCGACCGAAACCACGTAGTCCCTGCGAAGTTCCTTTTTTTCGCTCTTTTTCCCTTGCTCTGCAAGGAGAGCGTTTTTTGGCCTGGTTAGATGAAATTTCCTTCACTTTCCGACCCCTAACCCCCTGCCGGGATGTGTTTTTTTTGCTCCTATGATTTTTATTGAAAGAAACCTTTGCCCCCCCCCAACCAGAGTTTACCCAAGTACTTGCTCTCCTTTCATCCTTTTCCCCTTGTGACAGTTTATTGTGAGTGTTCTTCCCCAGTTCTCCCACCCGCGAATTTTCCAGAGGTACTTGCTTGAACTGAGAGTTAGCACATGACCGATGAGTGCCTCCCAATTCTCTCATGGGGATCTTTCCACGACAACCATGTTCCAAGACAGCAATTTGCGTCTTCTTGGCTCTCCTTTCCCTCCAACTTGGCTCGCCTTCATGTACAATTGAATTCCCCAGACAGCTCACGTCTTTGCTGATAATTATTAGAATAATGATGAGTTATATCAGCTTACCGGAGAAACTTTAATGAGACAGTTTTACCCGCCCGAGACTAGGTGGGAGTTCTTTGATTTTTTTTGCCCCCCCCTCCCCGCCCCTCACTGAGCCCTTCCGAATGAAGCTGCCTCCCCCCCACCTGAGTTGACACGCGCTCGCCCACTCCGGACGCCGTCCCTTTTTCTTCTGCTTGGGCCGCCCACCCCCCCCTGTCCCTGCCCCCCACGCAAGATCCCTTCCGCTCCATGACCGTACTCTCCACAGAAAACGATCTCCTTCTGTCCTTGTTCTGGGCTTCATCGGTGTCAATTCATCTTTTTCCCCCCTCTTCCTGTCCTTGCGTTTTTTTCCTATGTTCCTGAATTTAATCTCATGTGAACGCCCCGCGACCCCCACGCTCCTGCAGCGTAATCGACCTGTTTCAACAGTAAGGATATTTTTTTAGGGACCTTCCTGACCGAAATTAGCCCTACTTATAGATGTTTTTCCTCCCCATCGGCTACCTCAAGCATAGGGCATTTCTTCCTGTTTCGGGAGAGAAAGAATCTGGTTCTTTGGCTGTTTTGTTGCCCTCGTTTTTCTCTCCCAGCAAGTCTGTCTTTCTTACCTCCCATCGCTTTCCCTGACCCTTTTTATTTTTTTCTTTCTCCTTCTCTCCGCAGAGTCTTCTGGCCTTCCCCCTTGCGCCCCCCCCCTCTCCTCCGGTTCTTATCAGCATCAGTCTCGAATTTTAGGACGCCCCCGTTTTAAAAATGGTTTGCCTGGAATTTCCCTCTTCTCTTATGGCATTTCGATGAGGGACCTCCTCCCCCCCCCCCCCCCCTTCCTCAGCCCCTCTTTTTTTTTCTCCGCTTGCACCAGAAAATCCTCTCATGCTCTTATCGGACACCTTCGAAACCTGTTTGCTACCCCTGCAAGGGATTTGCTTTTTTCCGGCTTCCTTTTTTAGCTGACTGCTTGCCGGCGCGCGGCGACAATGTTTTTTTTTTTTTCTAGTTCCCTTTGAACTACCCCTCTCCGAGTTAATGCGCGGCCACCACCTTGTGCCTTCTGCGGGAGAGGCCCTGAGTCGTTTGCGTACCCCTTTTCCCCCGTTTCGCAGTACCTTGGCGGGGCGCGTTTGGAAACCCTCCCCCCCTTCTTAGCCCGCCGTTCTTCTAACGATGTTTTTCTGTCACTCGCACGTCCTGCACTTGCGAAGCGACCTCCTTTTTTTCTCATTATAACTGCGGACGGTTCGCTCTAACACACCTTCCCTACTTTCTCCTCTTTGTTGTTGAGACTCTCAGCGTTGGCGGTCTTATACCCTCTTTTTTCTTTATCGAGTTTCCTCCAAGCCCCGCAACCCAAAACCCCCCCCCCCCCCCCCCCCCCCCGACCCTTCCACTTCCCCCCTTGTCGAGTCGTAGCCCCTCCGTTCTACATTCTCGGATATGAGCCGAGTGCCGTTTCGCCTCCCCAGGCGTCCCCTTGACGCGAGTTTCCCCCCCTCTTGAGACATCGCCGCTCATGACCCGGGTTTTAACTCCAACATTTCCCGAGAAGAAGAATCACCTCGCTGTGCGTTCCTGGCGGGATGGGTGAAATGGGTAAAGAGAAAAATCTGTTTTTTTTTTTTTTTTCTGCCGCCAGAAAAGCCTCTCCCCAACTTGATTCTCGTTCAGCCCCCTTGGTGCCCCCAGTCAAGACATAATTAAGCTGTCCTGCCAAGCTCGTTTTCCCTGACTTAGCCCATCCCCCAATCCTCATCGAAAAAAACAGAAGTTCTTTATTTTCTATCCCTTTTTCCCGCCTTGAGATCAGTGAGCAGTTCCCATTCTAAACTTCCCTGATGAGTTTTCCCTGTAGCTAGAAGGAAATTCTTTCCTTTACCTCTGGTCCCTCCAAGGTAACCCTGGTGTTCCGGCACTGAGCCGACTTCCCAGCTTCCTTCCGACCCCCTCCTTCCAGTCCCCCCCAGCTTTCCATGAAAGGCGATGGCAGGCTTTACGACCCCTTGCTATCCCCCTTTGAAACCCCCTCCACCTCGGCCCATTCCGCCAGGGTCCTTTCCCAGATCCTACAAAGAGGTTGCCTTTCCTCCGTGTCTCTTTGACAGAGACCCATCTGCTTTTCTGTGCCTTTTTCCTTTTTTGTGGATGTTCACCCGAAAATAATGCCACCTGCTTTTCCCTGATGCATCAGGTTTTTTTTCCCCTTGCTCGTGACTCCATTAGATACAGTCAATGCTTTTTTCGTCCTCGAATCTTTTTTGCACAATGGTAGACACTTTTCTTCCTCCCCCGATAGCGCAGCAATCCAGGAGTTCTGATTTTCTAGGATCCCCTATTCCCCATTTGCTCTCCCGCAGTGTAGCACAGAAAGTTTCGAACGCCCAGCGGCCCAACCGCCCGAGTTTCCGCCGAGGCGAGGAGGGGGGGAAGGACCAGACGCCAAACCCACCCACCCCCCCAGACCCAAACACGGCACAAACGAACACCCCCCCCCCCCAACACCACCTAAACCAACCACCTAACCCCTCAAAGACAATATCCACCCCCAAGCCCCACAACACACCACCCGACCACACCCCCCACAAAAACCCAACGACCCCCCACCACACACCCCCCCCCCCCCCCCCCCCCCCACCCACCACCCCCCCCCCCCCACCCCCCACACCCCCCCCCCCACCCCACCCCCCCCCCCCCCAACCCCCCCCCCCACACCCCCCCCCCCCCCCCCCCCACCCCCCACCCCCCCCCCCCCCCCCCCCCCCCCCCCCCTCGCGGGCAGCCCCCCTTGTTTCTGATCCATCACGTATCGTTGAATAGTCTATAGTAGAGTTTCTCAAAGGAGGAACCTACACCACCAGGAGACGACCGTAAACGTTAGCTTCCTCCAGGTCCGGTAAATTCCTCCGTTACTACACTAAACTTGACATGCAAATACTCGCATATTCTGATATACAGATTCCCCATTTCTACCTTCTTCTCAGATCGTTCCTTTCCTCCCCCCCGATTATGGACAAGGCACCCCGGGTTGTAGTGTAGCGCTTCCAGTTCTTACCGGTCCACCAAGACAGAGCATTCCCCGACCCCCTCCCCCCTTCCCCCCCCCTTGCATTCTATGTCACGGTGACCTCATACCTCCCACTTTGACACCCTCCCCCTTCCATGACCCGGGCCTTCCTTTTGGAACCCGTCTCAGTTGGGGGACGACTGACTCCAACACCACACCCTGCTATTTCTCTTTTTTGCGTAGAAGTTCGGCCCGCCAAGACTCCTGCGTTTTTCCCCCACCAAAGTCTCCTCGTTCGACGGAACGGTCGGCGCCATTCTAGTTTGTTGCCCTTTAGCCTACAATCGTCGTTTCAATTTCCCCTTCTCCTCCTTTTTCTTTATGACTTCACCACACCTTTTTCTCCCGCCCTTACAAACTCAAAGTCGTGCACCAACTTCCGCCCGAGCGAACTTATCTTTTGGCCCTCTTTCTTTTCCTTTTGCTGCGTTATTAGCGCAGACAAGTCTTTTTCTCTCCCCTGTTCCCTTTCCTTTTAAGATGATTTTGTGTTTTTTTTCTCGTAAAACCCCCTGCTGCCTGTCGTCACCGAGCCAGGATTTCTTCCGAGTTCAGTTCGAATCGCACAGCGTCAACGTCCAGGACTGTTCCCCCATTGAGGATCTTTTAGTACTGTCTGCCCTTTTATAAATTCCTACCAGCAAATTTTTGGGGAAGAAATCCATGTACTGGTCCCCCTCCATGTTTTTTCCTCTCCTACCTAGTCGTTGGCGAGTCTTTCACCTTCCCTTATGTTTGATAAATCCCCACTGAGATAGCTCCTTGCCAGCGAACGTTTTCTTTTAAGTCCTTTTTTAAGCCTTTCTTTTCCCTCAGGCCGTCCCTCTCTCCGACCGTTCCCCCTGCCTGACCGATGGTGTAGTTTTTGATTTTCTCCTATCGGGGGATGTTCCCTCCACCCCTCGGCTTCTGCAAGTTTGAAAGGATGAAATTTGCTTCCCCCCCCCCCCCTCAGGATGCACGCGACCACTCTTTCATTAAGTCCCCATAAGTTTTGCAGCTTTTTAGCGACTTGAGGGTTAAGCGACTCAATCCCCCCCCCCGGACACTTCTGCCCCCAGAAGTCATAGCTCCTTGATTTTGAATACGTCCCTTCTTCCTCTCCCCCGCTTTGGTTGCGGCTCATCGGTGTCCCAATCTCCCCCAACCCCTTTTCCCTGCCCCACGTTCTTTTAAGATGACGAATTTTTCACGTTGCCTTAACGGAAAAAACCAGTTTCCTTCGCTTCCTCCCTCGAGGGCAACAGTCTGGCCACAGATAATTTCGCACAATCCTGGCACTGTTTCTTTTGACACCTCCGCATCAGCGCCCACATTGGCAGCTTCGTACATCCCATTTGGTTTTTTTTCAGTTTTTCCCTTTGGATTATCGCAGTACGCGACGCCTGTCAGTCGTTTTTTTTTCTTTTCCCCGAAACCCATATCCCAACTGTACCAATGGGACTATCGATACCTCTTTTGTTAAGGACTTCCCCTTTTTCGAGACTCGTCCTCAAAGCCTTTCCTTACTAGTTTTTTTTTTTTTTGTGAGGCCCCTCGATGTCCTGCCCTTTTTTCATCCTAGAAGAAAACCACGATTCTCTTTCCATGAGATTCCCCCCCGATGGCAACCCGTCTATGACGTCTGTACGCGCATTGAAAGCAATTTCTCTCCTCCGATGATCTGGCAGGCTTCGCCACTTTGCCCACGAAGAAGTCTCTTCCGCCAAGGCACGTCTCCAGGCTGTGTCTTTCTGAGCTTTTGACGCGGACCCATTCCCCATTTCCAGTCTCTTGGTCCCCTTTTTTTCCGTCCACATACCATGGAGTCTTTGGGCTCTTCCTTTCCTTTTTTCGCTCGGAAACGTTCTCTTTCCATTGCAAGCTTGTGTGCGCCTGGATGGACCTCCCTCGTCTCTTGATCCGAGGGTTGACCCTGATATCTCTTTTTTTTCCTTTCCCTTCCCGATAGTCAGGCGCGACGGATGGGCTTCTATGTCCCTCCTTTTCGTGCATTAACCTTTCCTAAGACAAATTGAATCTTTCCTCCCCAGTTTTTTTTTTTCCCTTCATTTCAGCCGTTTTGGGCTTAGGACCGTTTCACCCTCCCTCAACAGAGCGGTATATTCTTTCCCCGCTTCCTTCCCCTACCTTCCTCGGCTCTGTCGTGCGCTGATCCACTCCCCCCAGAGGCTCTTTTTCCCTCCGTTTCCAGTCACCCCCCTGCCAATGACGTCGCCCTTCCGCATCGAGCCTCCGAATCCCCCCCGTGAAGCCACCACCGGTCGACAGCCTTCGCGTTTTTTTCTTTCGCGCGCGTGTGGGTGAAGGGGTCAAACCCCCCCCCTCCCCCCCATAACCCCCCCCTCCTCCCCCAAAACGATTTTCCAGGCAGTTTCCCCATGCATTTTACGTTCCCCCTTTTTTTTTTTTTTTCCTTTCCGGAACTTTGGTTTCAGGGTCAGGAAGACCTCTCCATGTCGATTTCTTTTCCCCTTAGAAAAGAGCTGTCTTTCCCCGCGTTCCTCGACCATAGGAACGATATTGTCTTTTCTTTCGCGTAATATTTTTTTTTTTTTTTTTTTTTTTTTTTTTTTTCTTTTTTGTTTTGCAATGATTGGCGCCGCCTAAGACCCTGATTTTCCCTTTGTTTCCCTCCAGCGGAAGCCGTAAGGAAGGCGACCCTAATCCCAGTTCCTTTCCTGTATGGGTAATTTTTCCCGCACGCCTGCCTTGCCGCGTACCATCCCGCAGCCGTTTTTTACAGCCCAGGGATTCCCATGCCTCTCGGGGCCTTCTCGTTACCGATGTGTCTCGTATGCGAGTCCTGTTTTTTTTTCTTGAACTTATGTTTCCTGATGTTACCAAATCCCTCGATTCGCCAGATTTAGCCAACCCCTCAGTTGAGCCGTTGTTCTTTTCCCCTTCAGACGAGCCCTTGCGTCATTCCCCTTCCCAGTCATTGACCCCCCCCCCTATTCGCCACCCCTAAGAGAAGAACCGATTTCTCTCCTGATCGGTCCGGTATCGAGCGAGCCCCCGATTTTTTTTCTCGAACGACCAGGCCTTCACCCAAGCCGCGTCCCCTATGGAATCTTTTTCCCTCTTTAGGCAGTTTTAGTAAGTGTGTTTCCCTGATTAGGCACTTTCCCCGCTCATCCTGATCTCTTCTGTAGGTAGACCCACCCCTACCCCCCCCCCAGCGCGCGCATCTCCCCCCTTTCTTCCAATCTCCTTAAATGTCCGTTCTATTCCAAGCTTACCTCCTTGACCGCGCACGTTTATCCAGATCCAGGTATTTCACTTCCCGTCAATTTGAGTCGACTCGTCGCCCCCGACTCTTTTTCCCCGTAAATGGTTGTAGTAGGCGCACGTCTCCTCCTAGTCCAGCTGCGATAAACAATCTCCTGTCAACAAGTCGAAAGACCCCTTTCGTTTCCCCCCCCCGCCGAACCACAAGTAGGCCTTTCCTGAGAACCTGCGTTCACTAGTCTATGCGCCTCCTGACCGCTACGTTTTTTGACGCGATTCCCTAAACACCCCCTACCTTTTTTCCAATGGAGCGTAAGAATGCGCCTCAGCTTCCTTTTAAAAGTCCTATAAAATCCCATTTCCACCTTTACACATTTTCTCGCCTCTTTTGGCAGATGAGAACGTTTTAGACTTTGACTTTTTCTCTGAATGACCAATCTCTCTCCCCCCCCCCATAAGTTTTTTTTCTCGAATCTATGCCATATAATGTTCGTCCCTCCCTTCTCAAGCGCTGCCGAAAAGTCGACATAATGAGATCCTTTGTCTTTCCTTTTCACGCCCTTCTTGACCTGGGAGAAGATGACAGCGTCCGCTTTAGATCGAAATGAACTTAACCCCGCTCTCTCTACCCGCCTGTGTTTTTCGTTGCTCCCTCGTTACCCCTTCCTGTAATCAGTATAAGCCTTCGTTGTGTCTTTTTTCAGCGCGTCTCGTTTTTGATTTCCACGCGTCCCCGTTGTCACGGTTTTTTTTTTTTTTCATGCGAGCCGTCATGAGGCCGGAGTCTTTTCTTGATTCTGTTCCACCATTTTCCGTCGGACCCTATGGTAGATTCCCCCGTCACAAATTTTTCCTTCCTTAGTTTTTCCTGTTACCCTTGACCCCCCCCCTTGTCTCGCGCGACATGACTCTTCCTTCCAAGTCCCCCTCCGCCTATTCAACCTGCAGAGTTGTACAGACTAAGCTGCTCCCTGTATACAGGGTCACGTTCCTCTAGTCCAGTTTTCCTCTCCGCGCCTGGTTGATGTTTTTCTTTCTAAAGTCTTTCTTCACAATACTCCCTCGCATCTGACAGTCCGTCTCGGGTAAACCCGCAACCCGTTTCCCCCCCTCCCCCCGGCCACTCGGACAGCATCTCAAATCTTTTTTTCTTTCTCCCTGCTTTTTGTAGTTTGCCCGTTTCCCTGACGGGCGCTTTCTCCCATATATGCATATACCCCTCTTTTCCCCCCGATTCTTCCCCCCTATCGAGCTCCTGAGACTTTCGTTCTTTTCTCATCGTTTTTCCATGCCCTTCCCTCATGAAGACGTGCACTCCTTTCCGTCGAAGGGCCGCCGTATCACTGTCGAGTAATCAGCACTCCCCGTCCCCTCCCTCTCGGGGTGGAACCCATGCTAAGAGACGACCTGCCCAGAAGTGGTCTCTCCCAACGAGACACATCTCCCTACGCCCGGCTCTGATTCCTTTTCACATCCCAGGCAGGTTCTTTTATTTTTTTTTTTTTCCATGAGATACCGCCGGCCAGCCCCTGCTACAATATCCCTCCCCATTACGCTCAATTCTTGCAATATATTACCTATGAGTCGAATTAAGACTTTTTTTTTTTCCTTTCCCCTTTCTTTTGCGAAAGCCATATCCCGTTACTAGATTCCTTCCTTCACTGCTCAGCAACTGCATAATTCCTCCTCTTCGTATCCTCTTCTTTCTCGGATGATTCCCAAAGGAGGTTCCCTGTTCTTCCCCCCTTTTCGCCTGAAAGCTCTCCTGATGAGATGATTCTGAGCCTTTTCCTTTGCCCCCCTTTTGGGGGACCCCCCTGTCGCGTACGCACCACTTTGGCCGATTTAGCACGGCGACTTTCCGTTTTTCGACTTGCTAGCTTTTTTTGACTGCTTGACCTTCCCCCCACCACCCCCCCCCCCTTTTTCGTGCTATGAGCGGTTCCCGTTTTTGACTGCCACCAATCACGGGGGTCGATTTTTTCCTTTTCCTGCGCGTCGATGTCTTCGGTGCGAGTACTTCTCTCTGTGGGATGTCCGCGCCACTTTGAATTACTTTTTTCCCCCCCGTTTGATCGTCAGCAGAACCCGACTGGCATACTAACGTTGTGTGTCTTTATACACAGCCTCCTCCGGCGGTAGCCTACCAA
>Ga0179593_1366131_pt1 | contig 12878 bp, 17 predicted proteins | sample CZODoug2_1_08_16_FD_185931 | JGI IMG/M metagenome (GOLD analysis project Ga0179593, IMG submission 185931) | Vadose zone soil fungal communities from Angelo Coast Range Reserve, California, USA - CZODoug2_1_08_16fungal (PacBio error correction) | ecosystem: Environmental > Terrestrial > Soil >... | reverse complement strand
GCGATAGTTATCCTTTCTTGTTTGTCATAGGGCTGATTTTTTTCTCCACACTCGATTTCGTCGGTCCTCTCCTCTGACCCGGATGCCAGCCCCCACTTGGTGTCCATAGCTTCGTCTTTCCTTAGATTACCCCTTTTTTTGTTTTTTTTTCCCCCCCCCCTCGGGACCTCCTTCCCCCATTCCTGGCTCCCTCTTTCCCCCCCGTTTCTCATCACGAAAATTCCCATTTGAACCACAGTTCGCACTCCCTAATTATCGATTTGTCTCTTCAAAATAATTCCCCTTCACTCCCCCCCTGAGTCCCTTTTTTGCAAGAGATTTTCTCTTCCTTTTTTTTTTTTTGTCTCGGGTAAAGGATTTTCCAACTCACATCTTTTCTTTTAGGTGTTCTTACTTTCCATCACGAGCGGTTAAGCCTCTTTCCATCCGCCTTATCAACCCCCCCCCCTAGTTTAATGAAATGACTTTTCCTTGTTGAAGGCCCCCTCCCATTTTTGTCCAAACCACTTTTGCCTCTAGGGGGGGCTCGAACCCGTTTAGGTAGTTTTAGCCCCTAAATCGTTTACACCGCCGCCTTTAAGCTCGGCACCATATAGAGTTTGCCCTGCCCCACATTCCCAAGTCCCACCCCTTATTTTTCCCGGTGGTTGGCAAATTGGTTCCCCTTTTCTCCAACTCAGAGGTCCTCACTTTTCATTTTTCCAATGCGTGTTCCGGTTTGACACTCTTGTGTTCCTTTTCGCCACTTTAGAGAGTTTTCCCGCGGTCCCACGTGCCGCTACCCTGTCACGAAACCTTGTACAACTTTTCTTTCTCCCCCTGTTTCTCTTCTTCTTTTTTTCCTTTGTCTGAGTCCAATGTCTTGGAGTTCCCCCCCCTGGCGATTATCCTGGAGTTGAGATTCTCTCTCCTATAAGGGTCTTACGGCCCTGTTTTTCTTTCCGCACCCACCTGTCTTTCGACTTGCGCATTGATTTGAACCTTTTTTTTTGTCACCAAGGCCTTCTTTCTCCCCGTCTCTTTTCCTCGGAGAGTTTTCCTCTCGGATGATAGTTTGTTCATCCCTAAATGGTATCGAGCAGTCGGGGCTGGACGGTCTTCTTTCCCGTTGTTATCTTCCTTTGTGAGAGACAAGCCTACCCCCCCCCTTTCCAGATGTTGCACCTTTCTTCCCCCTTCCCCAGTCTGCATCTCCCCCGTCCTTTCCTCCATCAGGTCTTTTCTTCCTGGTGGGTGGGTGTACTTTTTAATGAGACAGATGAAATTTTACCTTTCCATTATCCCGTAGTCTTTTCTTTTTTTTCCCACCCCCAGGGCGGTCTTGTCTATATGCCCGACTGTCGACTCTTTTTCCATAGAACGAGAGTACTCCGCGCTTTTCCACCGGTTGTGTTCCGTCCCAGGATGGGCACACACCAAGGTAGATGTCTTTAATAGCTATCTCCTCTCGTGTTGTTTCTTCTGATCTTTTTTCCCCCCCCCTAACTGTCATGTTTCCTTCTTTCCTTCCTCCCACGGTTTTCCTTTTTCCGTTTTTGGACCCGATCTCGTTCGCCCCTTCTGCCCCCCAAGATTCTGTACGTAGCCTTGATTTTTTGGTGTGTTAGCCCATGGCCCCTGGCTTAGATTTCGTCTTCTTCCTTACCGGGTCTTTTTCAGCTGATGCGTTTTTACGTGCTCTTGTTAAGATTCCCATGGCCACAAGATTTGTCATTTGTTTTCTGTCCCCCTTTCCCCCCTCAGCTGTGTATTTCAACGGAATTCCCCCCCCCCGCCAGATTCCTCCTCTGTGCGGCTGACCCTGCTTTTCCGTAAAGCTTCTATCTGAGTTTTTTCCCAACCCCCGCGTTGGGTTGGCGTCGCTTCCTCTTGCTAAAATTTCCGTTTTTTTTTCCCCCCCCCCCCGGTCGCAGCCTGGCTTCGTTCCTCGCTTTTGCGTCTCGAGTGCCGTGGCCCTTAATCCCCTTTTGACTTTGAATTTATCTCAACTCCAGGCATCCCTCGCCAGTTTTCTCCTTTGCCCTCTCCGCTGCCCCCCCTTTTGTGCACCCTCGCTGAGCATTTCGTAATTTGGATTCAATAGCGTCATTGGACAGAGAAGGGGCGATGCCCCCTTTTTTGATTTCGTCACGTGGTTAAGCGGGCTTCGAGTCCTTTTTCCCCTTTCAAAAACGAACTTTTCTCGTCCCCTGCTTTTTACACTTCCGCCTTGCTTTTGAGTGCTTGTTTTTGCCACCCATGCGCCAACTGTGCACCCACCAAACCAGTTTGAGCAGTGTTGGAATTTTTCTTCCCTCGTAGAGGTGGCGCTCTTTCCTTTTTCTTGTTTCTTGATAAACCGTGTCTTTTACCCCCTCCCCCCCTCTCTTGGTTTTCCTCCCCCTTTCTCTCCTGCTTGTGTTGTAAAGGGGTTTTCCTTCCTTCCCCTCCCTTTAAAAATTCATGTCAATGATTGTTTTTATTTTGCTATTCTGATGGAACGTAGTATGCAGTGATCGTTGGGAAATTTCTTCCCTACAAAAAGCCCCTTTTCCCTCTCCTCCTTTCCCCCGCGTCCAACCTCCCCACCCCCTGCCCAGAGCCTTTCGGATTTCACACCGTTTTGAGTTTATTGAAATAGTTTTTTTTGTGTCCCCGGCGAATCGATATTTCAGGGTCTTTCTGAGTTACTTTGTTTCCCTTTCTCGTTCTGATCATTTAGTTTTCGAGGTCAAACCTTTCCCTCCCATCTCTTTTTTTTAGCCAAGGGGTAGGAACAAGGTGAAGAAACGCTTACTCTCAAGCTATTGGCACGTGGGGGCTGCATACGGTTTCGCCTCTCCTTCCCGCCGTCGAGAGGGTTTGACGAACTCGCCCCTCTTTTTCCCTCTCCACCCAAAGAACGATCCCCCCCTCTCTTTCTTTTCTCCCTTTTTTGTGTTTGAGATTTTTCTATCTCTCGGAGTGTTGAGCGAACGGCGGCGTCTTTCCATTTTTTTTACGTTCTTTAATGTAACCCGGAGCACATCCCCCCCCCAAACTTTTTTCCCCCCCTTTCGAGTCCTTTTTTTGCCGACGTCTGGGACCATTCCGGCTCGAAGTCCGTTATATTAACGCCCCTCGGGGTCCCCCCCTTATTAATCCCCCGCCTTTTTTTTGCATCAGAAACCCCCTTCCTTTTCTCTATTCCCCCCGATGATTTTTTTCCCCTTCTTTTTTCTACCGTGGTACGGTGGATAGGAGGCTGCAAGCCTTCTTTTTTTCGGTTTCTCTTACTTCCATTCACGATGCTTATGCCAGCGTTTCCTAGCAACACCAACAGTGCCCCTGAAGGAAATTTCTTATTTCTTACTTAGTTCCGTCCTTCTCTCCCCTTTGAAAACAAATCCGGCGAGCTTTTTTTTTATGACCCGGTATGTTTAGTTTGTTACTCCCCTCCAAAAGAGTTTTTTCTCCCCCAAAACTCCTATTCAGCTATCGGCCCCCTGTTTGTTCCCCCTCCCCCTCTTCAACCTTTCTTTTTTTTTCCCTTTTGAGGGTTTAGTTGGTACGCATCGGGAGCCCAGCGTTTTTGAAGTTCACTCGTGTTAATGACATCCATCTCTTCTCCGTTCAGCCCTTAGTTCTTCTGCCAGACGGCCCCCCCTTTCTTTTCCAGACCCCCTCCTTTATTCACCATTCTCTGTCGTTATTGATGGGACCCTCGCATCTTTCGAATACTTTTAGGATTCAATTTTGTTAGTGCTTCTATTCTCCCCCCCAATCTTTTCGAGTCTCATGGGTTGCGTGACCTTTCCTCCTCCCTCTCTCTTCTTTAGGAATGGGCACTTCGATGCCGACCAGGAGTTAGTGCTTTCCCGCGTCCATGCTGCCTTGACGGTTTTTTTTAAACGAATTATAGCCGATCTAGACTCCTCGAACTGTGTCTCAGGTAGTCTAGTGTTATTAAATACCTCTTGTCATCTCTTTCCTTTTTCCCTTCAGAGTTCTCTTGCCCCCAGTAGGGGTTTACTCCCCAACTCCCCTTAAGATTTGGCCATATGGGTTAATCAGTTAGCTCATCACCGTATCCCCAATTCTCCCATCGAGCTTTTCCTCCCCTTTCCTTGTGCCCTCCTTTTCTCTTCATAGTTATTGGATGGTCCCCACCGGCGGGTTTTTTTTTTCGATGCCGTAAAAATCTTTCTGTTGGAAACACGCTATAGTCTTCTCGCGCAGACCCCCTCTTCCACCGTTGGGGCTTCCCTCCTCTTTGCCCCCGTACAGCGATTTGTATCCTCCGTTGTGTTGTGGAGAGATTCTTGACTCATTCCTCCCTAATTTTTTCCTCTGGAGACGTGGTGCCACGGCCCGCTTCTAATTTCTCCTCTCTCGTACCCCGCCTCTCCCTTCAGGTTTTGTTTCTCTTCTGTACGTGCATCTCGGACGCCTTTTTTTGCTGTATTTCCCAGGCAAATACTCTGGCGGCTCGACGGTTGCACCGTTCCCCTGGTTTCTCTCTTCCCCTTGACTGAGAGTTTTTTTCTGGAGTAACTGATCCCCCCTTGGTCCCCTCTTTCCAGTGGTTTCTCTTTCCTGCACTTTTTTATCCACCGCAAATATCACGCGTTTTTCAAGCGACGGCGGGCGGTTGAGCCCCTGCGGGAGTGAACGCCGTAGCTCTGATCTGGACCTTTTTTTTTTCGAATGATTCTTTTCCTTGTTTCCCCCCAAACCACCGTTTCTTCTCTTCACGGAAAGCGCCGGTGTATCCTACTCTATTATTCTCATAGGAGCGCGATTTGATCTCCTCCGTCTTCATCTTCTCCCTTTTTCCTTGGACACGCCTAACAAAGCGAAATCCCTCCTTCTCCCTGCCGAATCGCCCTTTGTCTTCTTTCAGTTGAGTATGTTCTTTTTGTTTCTTTTTTTTTTTTTTTTTTCCTGGTATGGCGGCACGTGGTTAAGCTTGCTTCTCTCAGTTTCGCGAACCTTCCCCCTCCTCTTCGCATGAACACCTCCCTTTTTTTAAACTCCGCTTGCTTTTCCCGAGTGGGCTTTGTTTCTCCCAACGGGTCACCCTCGCCCCCCTGTGCACCATAAAGGAGATTCGTTGTGTAATTTTGTTTTTCAAACGCCGGAGAGGTGGCCGATTTTGCCTGCTGGCGGTGGCCCCTCACCCCTTTTTCCTCTTTTCTCAACCCCTCCTTTTTTTTTTCCCCCCCCCTTGGAGCCCTCCCCCCTGCTTTTTTGAAAGTTGCTCGCTTCTTCTATGACATCTAAAACCCCCACTAGGTTTTGATTGCTCTTCGTTCCCTTCGTGATTAAGGCAGTGTTCTTTGACTGGAAAGTCAAGAGTCCAACCCCTAACCTTCCCCCTTTTTTTCCCCCTCTGCTCTCGCAATTCCCACCCCTTTCCAAGGCCTCTCGCTCCCCCCCGCCTTTTGTTCTATTGAAATTAGGTGTTTTGCTCGCCCGCTCATCTTAGTCTTTGCCGCTCTGGGTGGTTTTTTACCCCCCCCTTTTTTTCCCTCTGAAGGCGTCGGCCTGAAATGGTCGGGTACCGACTTTTTTGTCAAAGTGTAAGGCAAACGGCTTTAACTCCTCTACGTTAAGTTGCCACCTTTGTGTTTCTCTTTCTCCTGGGTGATCCTTAAGCCCTTTTAAGTCTACAGCGATCTGTGCCAGACCTTCCAAGTGACGCAAGCAAAACTAAGCTCACGAGATCTCTTTCTGGTTTACTCCTCCAGAATTTGTTTGTTGTTTTTCCTTCTCTGATAGAGTCTTCCTTCTTCTTTTTGACTTTTCTTCATCTTGAGAGTTCGTCCTCGTGGAGTCGTTTCTTAAGGCGAACCGGATGACAAGCCAACCGTTTTCCCACCTCTCCTTTCCTTATAGGTTTTTCTTGCCTTCCCTTTTCCCGACAACAATCGGTCCTGGACAAGGATTTCTCGTCCCGTTTCCCCAAATGAGGGGACCACCAGACTCGAAACTCAATCCAGATCTTATGCAGCAACTTCCAGACTCGTGTTTTTTTTTGTTCTTCTCTGTGTTCGGTGGTCTTTTCGTCCTGGCGGCCCCGGGTCCTTTGTAGTGAGTCCTATTCATTAACGACTTCCCCCTTCTCCTCCTTTTTTTCCACGTCTAGGTCTCCCCAGTGCCATGAAAGGATATGGAAGGTTTAGGAAGGAACTAGTCATTTTTCAACACCCAGCGCTTCGTCTCCTTTCTTGGCTTTCGGCAACCCCCCGGTTTAGGAGTTTTAGTACAGGTTTAGCCCCCAACGTACCCCTTCAAGCCTCCTAAAAGAGAAGGTTTGAACTCCATCCCAATTGATCTACTTTCTGTGCAACCCAGTTGGGACCCCTCTTTTTCCCCCCTGAGGCACCCCCCTCCTGGAATCAAGCGGGACTTTCCACGCGTTGCATGGATTCTTTGTGAAGGGCCGCACTTCGTCGCGGCCAGCTGTCCCCTGGGATCTCCTATTAATTGCCTTTTCCCCCCCATTTCTCGGTTAGTAAATTCTCTTTCCTCCCCCCAAGTTCCCCTCCCTGTTTTCCACTTCGAGGGATCCCTGTTTTTGTTTGTTTTATCCAAAGCGAGAGTCTTGGAGATAACGTTCCAGAGTCGATCCTATGCTCTTCTCTGGTCCTTTTCGTTTGCAACCAGGGAGTTCTTTTCTTCCTTCATGAGACGGTGTTGTCCCCCTCCTCTCGCCACTTTTTTCGCGATTTTAGGATATTATCCATCATTGGTCATCCGCCCTTTCCGTTGCTTGCCTTTTTTTATGAGGTCGGTTGACCCTTAAAACAGATCTGGGAGAGAAAGAACTCCCCCCTTTTTTCCAAAGCGTGGCCCTTTCCTCACTCGAGAACGTCGTATGCCCCTTTTTGTTTGTTAGCCGATGAATGTGTTCATAAGACTTCTCCCTGCCTAGTAGTTGCTTCTTTTACCCCACCCAGGCGGGAGCGTCCGCGATGCACCCTCTTTTTCCTCCTTTTCCCTTGTAGTTTGACCCCTCTCTCTTCGAGTGCGAATTTTCCTTTTTATTCCGTCCCAGATGTGCGTACCCAGGTAGATTTTTTCGTCCTCTCTTCTTTTTTTGTGGAGAGAGATCCAGACGTCCTGGGTTGACCATCTTTCTTCCTCCAGTGTTTCTCCTCCTTCTTGTCCACCTCTGAAGATTTTTGCTGCCCGCTTCTTATCGGCTTGGACGTCCCGCCTGGTGGGTCCCGGTCCAAATACTTTCGGGAGTCTTCCCTCTGGTTCCCCCTTTAGGCTGCCCTTCTCCTTCGTACAGCCTGCTCTCTTTCCCTTTCTTTTCGTAAACTGATTCCCCTTCCGATTTGACTGGGTTTTTTTTTCTCTCCTTTGCTTGGTTCTTTATAAACCGGGAAACTATTCACGGCCTCAGGCAAGCCCGAAGGATTGGCTCCTCCATTTGAGTGAACCTCCCCCTTTAGAGGGCACCCCCCTCTCCTTCGTTCCTTTTTCATCGGCAAAGTCTTTTTCAAAAAACCGTTTTTTTTTTTTTGGCAATCACTCGCCTGGTTGGCTCTCGAAGGGGTAACTTCCTCCGCTTAATCGGAGGCTTTATGTCTCTCAAATTCCTATAAGATCGCCAGTGTTCTCTTCCCTTCTCCTCCCGAAACCCTGGTTCCACAGAAAGCCTCGAAGGTTCTTGAATCGATCTCAGAGTATTTACGACAGTTTTTGAAATGTTTCTTCCCAGTAGTATGTTTTTTAAGGGGGAACAGATGCTCCATTTCGTCCCCCTTTCACCCCCACTCCCTTTCTTTCCCCCCTCGTTTAAACTTGCTTGTTTTTTCTGTTCCGAGGCTTTTCCTTTTTTCTTTCACATTGCGCCAACTGTGCACCAAATAAAGAGCTCTTGTTTTCTTAGCGTTTTCCTTTCCACGCTTCTCTTTTTTCCATCGATTCGTATTTTTGTCTTGATAAACGTTTTTCCTTTTCCTCCCCACTCCTTCCAGGTTCTCCTCCCCCTCTCCGAAAGCGCTTTGTTCAATGGTCTATTTCCAGACTTCCTAAGCACTCCTGGCCCTTTCCCCCGATTGGTTTTTCCCTTTTCATGTTGCTCTTTTTTCCCCTTTTTGATTAATGCAGTTCTCCTTTCTTCTGCAGACCAACTCCCTTTTCCTTTTCCTCACAAGCTGTGCGTTGCCGGATCCGAGCCCCTTTTCCAACGGTAAAGAGAATCGATTTTACCCTCCTCCTAGGCTTCTCACCTTAGGTTCTGCTGAGACCCTATCGTTCTCTGTTAGTTGCTGATCCTTTTTTTTTTCCCCTTTTTTGACCGGCTCTTCCCCCTTTTCCCTTCGTTAGCGGCCTGTCCTTCGAGTAACGAGGTTTTTTTTCTTTTCCCATGTTTTCTTCCCCCACCACTGGATGACTCTCACCGAGACGGAAATTTGTCATGTTTCGGCGATCCGGGTTCGCCTCCCGCCTGCACCTCCCGCGTATCTTTTTCCCCTCCTTCGAATCTTAGCCTGAAAAACTATTCTCCTAACTCTTTTTTTCTACTCACGCTTTTTGGTTTTTCTTTTTCTTTTCCGATATCTAGGGCGTGTTGCTGCCTCCTCTGAGATGTTCGTTTCCCCATCTCGAGTCGTTCGGTCCTTCGTAAACGGATGACCCCCCGCCCCCCCCCAGTTGGTAACCGGGCTTCGCGTTATATTAATAATTTGCCGTTATTTTCGCTATCGGTTTTACGGCTCGACTGGTCTCCCACCTTCTCCATCCCGTTTTTCCCCGATGGGCCACCACCTCCTTAGCCAACACTCCACGAGAGATCGCTCAGGCAACCATTCCAAGATCTATGCGGTTGTTGCCTCGTGCTTGTTCTTTTTTGTCCAGTTTTCTGTATCTCTTTTTCCAACTGCACATTTTGTCCGTAGGGGATTCTCTTACTTTCCTTCCCTCTCCTCTTTTATCCCGTCCACTCCTTGAATAGCAAAATCAAACCTAGTGCCCATTGACCTCTCCTGCCTTTTGTTGAAGGTTACTCTCTCCCCCTTTGAACACCCCCTCGCTTTTCTTCGATTGGGAGGCTTCAGACCAACCGTATTCTCTATCCAAGACCCCCCCCCCTTTTTATTTCAAACCTAAGAATTATCTCGGCTTTTTTGCACGCAAAGCTCTCCCACACTTCCCTTACTTCTGTTGCCTTGACAATTTGGTTACAGTTGGCGCCCCAAGCACTGGTCATTCCTCCCACAGCTGTAAGTTTTCCACTCTTGTCCTTTCTTTTCATCCCTTCTTGGCATTTTTTTTCTCGCAGCATTTCACACGTGAGCCCCCACCTAAGTTCCCCAGTACCCCTTTACTTTCTTTCCCTTATTTGTCGGGCCCCCTCTGATTCGGCGTGTCTTCTTTCTTTTTTCTTCCAGGTTTGGCCTTCTGCGCTCATATACATTTTCGAGATTATTTTTTTTTTCTGTTTCTTTTTCTACCTTCCGCGCTCCTTGCTTGAGGGATTTCCTTTCACAGGGCCCTTTCTTCTCCATCGATTTGTCAGGGTTCATTGTGGAAGGTTTGTTGGAAACCTTTTTAGCCTTACTGCCCGGTTGTTCCCTCTCAGGATTAAAGGCTTTTTCCATCCCTCCCTTTCCTCTCCTCCTTTGATTGCACTTAGCCGTCCCTTGGTGAGAAATCCACCCCCTCTTTTTTCTAGCAAGCCAGAACCCCCCAGTTCAAACTTTGGCTTTTCTTTTATGTTTCGCGCTTTTTCTTTTTCTGTAAATCAGGCTTACTCGATTGCAGAATAGGTCCCCTGTTGTACCCCTCCTTTCTCCTCTAAGCCAGGTCATTTTCAATGGGCTACACAGGACGGGTCGTTCCCTCTCTTTCCCTGCCGTACCTCCCTCTTGACCTGGCGAACGTATAGCGAGGCTCCTCATGTTTATTCACCGTGTGCTTCCCCGATTTTCCCCCAAGTGACAGGTTCTTTCATTTTCCCCTTCTCTTCTATTTTACTCCTAATAAGTGTTGTTGTGAGCTTGGATGTCCCCCTCCCTGTTCTTTTTTACACCCCTTTTTTTTTTCCCGGCCACGGTGAAGAGTTCAGCGCGGTCCTGGATTTGATCGCGTTCGCCAGGGGCAGGTCTTTCCTTCTTGCCTCTTCTTCATCCCTCCTGGTGTTCTCCCCTTGCCAAATATTAGGAGCTCTTTTTTTTTTTTTCAACCAGGTCTTTCCGCTCGGAGTTGATGGGTCCGTCGTTTTTTCTCCATGGAAAAGCTTGGAACTTTTTGTGGATTTCTCCCCCGGTTTTTTTCCTCCCCCCGTTACAAGATCCCACTTTGAATCAAGTCACCGACGTGGTTTCTTCCCAATTAGGGACGTTATTCCTCGTATATTTTGAGTTGAACCTTTTTTTTTTCTCTTTCTATCGGCTATAAGTCGTTACCCCCAACCCCCCCCGGTCTCAGCCTTCTCCACGTAGCCCTCCTCGGTTGCTCCTCCCCCTTTGCCAGTTTTCCCTCTATCTTAGCTAGTTCCTTTATATCAAAACAGGATATTGCCTTTTGGATATGGAACCCGCTGAACCCAATGGAATGGATCCTCGACCTGCGAAAGAAGTCATCCTCCCTTTGCTTCCTTTCTCTTTCTTTACGACAGACTCCCTGTCGGGACTTAGGGAGGTCGGCACGTTTTCCCGCTTGCTGCCCTAATGATTGCCCCTTCCAAATTATAGTGATGCTTGACCCGGTTTAAACTTCCCGTTGTTAACGATTTCTTGTTTCAGGCCCCCCCCCCTTTCCCCCCCAAACTTGCGCCTTCCCAATTCAAGTAGCGCAGTTTTTTCCTTTCTTTTTTTTGCCCAAAAGCTTTCTTTTCCTCGCGGCTGAAAGCTGAGGTGCTTGGTTGTAGTTTTTTCTCTACATTTTTTTTCGACTCCCCTCTCCGCCCCGCAGTCTGTGTTCAATGTGATCTCTTTACCCCCTTTTCTAAGACACCTTCCTACTCAATTCCTTGGCACTAGGTTTGCTTTTTTTTTCTTTTCTTCCCCTTCTTACGACCCTTGTTCTTCTTGACCTTCCCTCTCCCAGCACTAAACAAGGCCCTTTGGGCAGCCTTGGTTTTTTGTCCCACCTGACAAACGGTACAAGCGCTTCTCCAACACGATCCTTTAGTATTTCCCTTTTTCTTTTTCTCTGCCGGTCTTAGGGGTAGTTTTTGTTCTGTGGTTTTTCCCCCCCCTTTCCCCTTTTATGACCAGGGCCCCCCGCTGCGGATGGCGGTACCGATGTTTTGCCCCGTGGTCCCGTCCCCCTTATGTCCTCTAACCGTTTGACGGAATAGATGGCCCCCCTTTTTTTTCTTTGTCCATCGTTCCGCCTTAAGCCTGAAACGAAAGCCTTTTGATTCCCTTCACCCTCGCAAAGCAAACAGTCACAGGAGAAAGACTATATCCCGTTTTCCTTTTCCTAATCCTCTTGTGCGTTGATCTAGATATATTTCTCGCGCCTTCTTTGCGTTTTACCCCCTGCGAGTTCGTCCAAACCCCGATGGTTTCATTCGACCTGCGCCCCCTTCTGACCCCCCCCCCCCCCATAAACAACCCACCGGTTTGCCCATAGCTTGTCGTTGTTATCTTCATCATTTGACACCTTTCCTGTCACCCCCCACTCTCCCCTCTTCCCCCTTTCCTGAAGTCCAGTTATATACCGAACACTTTGGGACCCCCGAATCCCCCCCTAAGATCGTTGACTCCCTAACACCTAACAAGAGACTCGATGCGGTTGTGACACGCTTTTATTTTTTCCTTTTTTGTTCCTTTTTTCTTCTCCAGTGGATGCCCATTACGGAGGGAATTTCTTTGCTTATCTCTCCCCCCCCCTCTACTCACTTACCTCTTCCCCTCTTCGCACCAAAATCAAAGTGCCATTTCCCCTTTCCCCACTTGAGTAGGAAGTGTTAGGAATTGACCCCCCTTTCTCCCCGGGTCCCCCAAAGATATTGGCGGATCTTTTTCTTGTCAACCCCGTTCTTTAGTTTTAGCCCCAACGGTTTAGTCAACCCGCCGCTTAAGCTCTCGGCCACATTTTTTTTTTTTTTTTTTTTTTTTTTTTTTTGAGAAGGTTTTTTGCCAGAAAATGCTTACCCACCACTGAGATACTTCTTTGGTTGCACGTTGGCGCCATTTGGTGAACAAAGCAATCGGGTCCGAAAGATTTCCTTTTTTTTCCCCCTCCCGTTCCATGAATCACTATTCTTTTTGAAGGGCACTCACCGCCTTGAGATCCCCGGAACGTGCCGCCATACTAATTGCCGAAAATTCTCGGTCGTAAATACTCTGTTGTCCAGCACCTTTCCTTGGAGTTTATTTGTCTTTATTCTGACCCACCTGGTTACTTGAGGTTTTAGTTAAATACCACCAAAACTGGTTCGTCTCTCTTTTCGTGATATACCGCGCTCACTATGATCGCTCTATGGCCACCGTTTTTCCGCCCCACCTTTGATTTGTGCGACTTGCGCCAGACTGTTTTGACCAGGTTTTTTTTTTCCAAATCAGTTCTCTCTCGATCTCTCTCCCCTACGTTGTTCCTATAAGGAGCTAATTGCTTTCCCCTCCCCCTCCTTTTCCCAGAGTTTGTCTTTTGCCGTGATATTTCGGTTCAGAATGCTAGAGGACTTTCCCTTGACCCCCCCAAAGTTCAAAGCTTTGGCCCTGGTGGCATACCTTTTTCTCTCTTATCCCCCGTCCCTCTTCCTCTCTTCTAGGGACCCCCGCAAAGATCCCTTTTTCACGCTCGAATCTCCGCTTGTGGTCGGACCCACCAGTTTTTCGCTTCCGGAGCCTGCTCGTAAAGTCCTTTCTAATGTGCCCTCTGATCGTTTTCCGGAACTCAATTCTTCAAAGTGTGATTCCCGTCTCTTTTTTCCCTTTCCTTTAGTACCC
>Ga0179593_1356609_pt1 | contig 12878 bp, 16 predicted proteins | sample CZODoug2_1_08_16_FD_185931 | JGI IMG/M metagenome (GOLD analysis project Ga0179593, IMG submission 185931) | Vadose zone soil fungal communities from Angelo Coast Range Reserve, California, USA - CZODoug2_1_08_16fungal (PacBio error correction) | ecosystem: Environmental > Terrestrial > Soil >... | reverse complement strand
CCCCCCCGATCACCCGTTTCCCTCTTCCCACCTTCCCCCCTTGACCACCTTGCTGATGTTTTTTTTCTGACCCCACTTGCCCCCCCCCTCCCCGGGGTTTTGCAAGTCCCCCCAGCTGGGTTCCCCTTTTTTCCTCCTTCTTTTTGATTTTCGAGTCTCCTTTTTCTCACCGTCGACGCCCCCCCCTCTCCCCACATAAGGGTCCACCCCCCCCCCAATGCTATTTTTATAATCCATTTTTTCAACCCCGTTTACCGATCTTTTTAGACCCAACTTTTCGAACCAATCAGGAGAGCTCCGTGGACCTGCCCGCTGACTGATTTTTTCCTAGTGATTCCGCCGCCTTCTCGAGTTTTTTGTTTCTCTCTGTGATCTTTGGATTAACCAGACGTTAGATACCCCGGGGCCCCCTCGTTGTGGTCATGATGCTGCGGGCCGCCTGAGGACTGTTTTCCTCCCCCTCTTTTTGACCCGATTTCAAACCAGCCTACCTGTTAGAGTTTTCGTTGTCCCCCGATTTTTTTTCTGATTATTATTTTCTTTTTCCCCCCCCCGAACCTCCACCGCGCTTTTTATCGTGACTTGCCTCCCCGTTCAGTTATACCCCTTAATCTCCGGTTTCTCGGTCAGGGCCGCGATCCTTCCGACCCTCTTTCCCCCCCAAGTTGGTGACTAGGCAAGAAGTCCGATCCTGCCAGGAGTCTGCACAAGGTCAAGCGTCCTTCGTGACGAGGCAGATTTTCCAGTGTCACACTAATGACCCCGCCCCCTTTACTTTGTTACGTTTCTGCCACCGTGGCCTGCTGCGCTGGTTCTGTCCACGCCCCTCCTTTTTTTTGAGTCTTTGACTCAGTTCTTTTCCCCCTTTGACTGATGGCGCGTTTTTTTTTTTTTTGTGATCACTCCTTACCTGCCCACCGCTTTAAATTTCAGACCTTCTGAACACCCCCCTCCTTTCCCCACCACTATGTAACCTTTCAGTTTTTACCCTTTTTCACGACCTTTCTAGGAAGCTGACACGATGTACTGTGACAGCTCCCCTGTAACCGCCGTCATACCACCCTGCCCCCCTTCCCCCCGAGTCCCTTTCTTATTATGTGGGTTGAGTCACTGTCCCCGACTCCCGCCTCCCCCCCCCCCCCCCCCTGCTTTTTCAGAAGACGGGTCCTTCCTGGCCTGTTTCCCCTTTTTTCTCCCACATTTTTTCCTTCCTGACCACGGGGCTGTTTTCACCTGACGTTTTTTTATCTCTTGCCCGTCAGAGCCCGGCGGGGTAATCGATGCTTCCCCGGTTCCCGCGCGCCACTGGTGTCCCCCCCTTTTTTGACGACTTTTTTCTCTATCGCCTTCTTTTCAGATTTTTCTCTGCATGGTCCCCGTTTTTTTCACGCTGCCAACCCTCCCCACTCCCTACTAGTCCCAGTGGCCAATTGAGCCCCTGTTCTGTCGCTTTTTTTTTTTTTCCCGTCTTGGAGCTACCCGAACGCCCGTCCCCCCCGTCCTCCCCCGCGTCCCCCCCGCTTGCCCGGCTGCCCCCCCCCGTTCGTTATTACTCGTTTCCTCCAGGTTCCGCCGTCTCAGGTTTGTAGAACACTGACCCCCCCCCCTCCGTCCAACAGGACTCGAACGCTTTTTGTCCCCCACCCCCCCCCCCTTTCACCCCTTTTTTTAATCTCACGACCGTTGATACTCTCTTCTCCGTGTTGTAGAAGCATCGTCCGCCTTCATAGGCTGGTTCAGGGCGTGATGTTTGCTGTCGTTTCCTTTTTTCCTTTGAGTTTTTTTTTTTCACACCCTTAATGGTTTTGCTTTTTCACAAGCCCTCTACGTTTCTTCTTTTGTGTCCCCTGCCCTTTTTCAGAGTTGGTTTGGATCTGATTTTGGTTGCTCCTTTTGACTTTGCTTGACGGGGTCTGATCCAGTTTCCGAGAGCGACGCTCCCTTTTTTTTTTTTTCCCCTTCCATGGAAATACTTCTTATTTTTTTTTTTTCGCGGGCCTCCCTGCCCCCCCTTTTTTCCCCATTGACAATATTTCTATTTTTGCTAAGGTTTTTCCACCAGGTCGCCCCCTTTTGACCCCCTTTTTCCTCTTAACATCGATTTGCCCTTGCTTTGGTTCTCAATAGCACTAGGTATAAAGGCCCTGGCGTCTTTTTTTTGTTTTTTCCGTCCCCCACTTTAATTTTTTTCCAAGTCGGAGGACACTTCCAGGCGTTTCCCCTTGATTCTTCCCCCTGTCCTTGACCGAATCCCCCTAGCTCCTTATTCGTTTGTCAGTGGTTTTAATGTTTATTTGCTCGGGTTTTGCCTTCTCTTCTGAACTTGTCCTTTTTCCCAATCGTTGTGCAGCTCCTCTCCCCCCTTCTTCCTTCCCTTCTGGGTTACCGTCAGTGGGTAGCTAAGTCTTTTCGAGGATCCTTTCCGCGTTTCTTGACGTATGCCCGTAGTTTTCGTTTTATCAGGGTCCATCCTGCCCTCTCTCCTTTATTATTCTTTTTTGGAGCCATCAGGGTTTTTTTATTTTCCTTCGGTTCCTGTAAAGACCTTTGTGTCCTAGTCGCCTTTGTAGGCCCTCCCCCGAGCCCCCCCACCCGCTGAGACGTGACCCCCCCCATAGAAGACGTTACTTCTTCCTTCTTGACTGCTCTCGAGTAAGTGGACGATTGTAGCGTCAGTTCCCGTTCTCACTTCCTGTTTCCACTCAGAACCTCTCCCGAGTAAGCCGTCGAGTCCCTCTGTGATTTTCTTCGAAGGTTCTGACGGACCCGTCCTACCAGACGGTTGCACTACACCCGCTAGAGAGGAGTCCATCGTTTCCTTTCCCTTTTTTTTTGATTCGGCCAGTTGCGGCAGGATCCCCCCTTCCCTCTTTAAGGCGTGATATCCCGAGATCTCCTTCCCCCCCTTTAGTTCTACCATAGAGCCTCCCTCCCCTTTGTGTCAGTACATTCCTCCGCCTGTGCGGCGTCTAGTGTTCCCCCTTGGAACAGTTTCTCCTTTCCTCTTTTTCCTTGATCAAGAGCACACTGGTTCCCCCCCCCCTCCCCTGTCTTATTTTGCCCCTCCGTGATTTCCCGTTTTATCCCGCTTTTTTTCTTCGCCCTCCCACCGTTTGTCGGCGGATGTTTTTTCACAAGCATTTTTTTTTTTTTTTGCCCTCGCGCTTTGTTTTGTTCCTTTCCCCTCGCTCGTTTTTCTCATCATTTGTGCCCCGTTTCTTTTTCTGAGTCCCCGTAGTATTGCCATTTTTGCTGAAAATTCTAACTTTTCCCCTTTTGCGTTGAGTTCCAGTCACTCTTTAGTTCCCCCCCACCCCCACCACCCACCCCCCCACAAAACTTTCGACCTATCTGGTTTCCCCCCTTTCCCTAGCGCTCCGGTTGAGGCCACTCAGATTTTTCGAGACGTGTCTTGCTTCATAGTCCCTCCTGCCGGTTCCCTGATTTTTTTACCCTCCTGTTTTCGGACCTGGCGACACCTTCTGTCCTCTCGCCCGTCCTTTGCCCGGGTTACGTTTTTTGCGGAGCTTGCCTCCTTCCAGCCCCTTCTATCCACCTTTTTTGCAGGTCGTTTCTAACTTTCCCCCCGAGATAGTTGGTACTGGGAGTCACGTTAACACCTTCCTTCCTCGTGCCAGATTTACTACTTTTCCGACCGGCCACTTCGGGTTTGGTTTGTGATTCCCATTCTGTTTAATGGAGACAGCTTCCCCATCCAACACCAAAACGATACAAGGCAGTCTTTTTCCTTTGTTTTTCTTATTCCTTTTACAATCCTGTGGACTGAATCCTACCCCGCGTCCCCTCACCCCTCTGATGCCCTCTCGGTGTCGTGCACCCTCGAGGTCCCCCTTTCGTGCCGACTGACCCCCCGAACTTTTGCGCGCCGATGTTCTGGCGCCCCCCCCCCGTCCGCTCCTGCCACCATATTTTGTGGCTTGACCTTTTTCTGTTTCGTGCCTCTATTTATGACTGCCAGCCTTTTTTTTCATCCTTTATCGGCCAACAAAACCCCTGGTTGCAACTTCCTTCTTTCTGACCACGCTTTGTTTTGGTTGCAAACCTTGTTAGCGCCCCAGCGCCCCCCTTTTTCTTCTCCCGCAGACCTTTCTTTTTCGTTACCCTCGGCATCCCCCCACTTTTCCCTGTTATTCACCCGTTTTAGAAGAGATTTTGGGCCCCCCATTCGTCTTTTTCTCCCCCCTTCCCCCCCGCTTACTTTCTTTTTTTTTACTTTCCCAGAATGCACCACAAAGGGCTCCTTCGTCGCTCGGTTTTTTGTGTTTTTTTTTCGATTTACGCTTGAACTTTTTCGAATGGATTCCTAGTGTTTTTTACGCTCTGTCCTCTAGGACAGAGGATACGTGAACCTTTAGGACTTGCCAGTTTTATTGGCCTGGCAGAGGTGCCCGCCTGTCCTGTCTCGATCAGGACAGCCCAGCGGGCCACCGCTCGGTTATTCTACTGGTGTACCCCGAGGAAGGGTCTCTCCCTCACGCTTTTTTTCCCCCCGACCGTACATGCTGCCATTTCAGGCACGGCCCCTTCCCCCTGGGAATGGGCCATGTTGCGCTTCTCCCCCTTTTTGACTCCGCTTTCCCTTCCCTAATCTATAATTTCCAAGTGGACGAAGCGTCCTCCCCTCGCGTTTTCCTTCGGTAGCCGTTCTCCGTTTTTTCAATAGGACCCTCTAATTTGCGACTGGCCCTTTCCGCACCCTTTTTCCGTGAAGCAGAGGACTACTCCCTCTTTTTGCCCCCCCCCCCCTAGCTCCTCGTTCGTCAGGCTTTTTTCCTGTCGACTGAGCCCCCTTGGCCTCTTTTTCTCGTTAAGAACATGATTCCGTTTTTCCTCCTGGAACACCCCTTTTCCTGTCCCCCCCCTCCCCCCTTTCGAGAATACGTCACTGTTAAGGGTGAACAGGATCAGTTTGATCGCCCCAACGTCCCGACAGTGACCCCATTTCCCCAATCGAATACTTCCCCAACTGGACAAAGTCCACCCCCCAGGGCCTCTTCTTCTCTCTTTGTATAGGTTTTTCACCACACTTTTTTTTGTTTTTCACGAAGCCCATGGGATGTATATATTTTCCAATGATGTGGCTGGCCCCCCATTCCCGTTTAGAAGATTCAAAACTGGTCTGCCCCCCTAGCGAACCGGTTCCCAACCAGGGGTGTGTCTGGATGGATCCCTATGGTTATGTATTTCCTTGGGTGCAGGGGTGGGTTTTTTGACGATCCCCCCCCTATGCCGTATCGTTTGCGGTGTTTGTCATCCTTTTTGCATCCCCGGTACGGCCTCCGGCAAATGTTTGATACCTTGACGGGGACCCCTGGCTCCCCTGATCCGCTATCAGATGGTCTCCTTTTTTTTTGGTCGATTGGGTTGTGACACAGCTCCCATCCCCGACTTTTTTCAGTGGTTTTCCCGCGCTTGCCCCACCTTAATTTGTAAAGCTCCTAGGGACGACACTGACCCTCCCCCCTCCATGATTCCACACCTTCGTTCCCCCCCCCCTGTTTTTTTTGCTGTACTTCCTTCCCCCGCGCCCTGTAGGAGCGTTTTCCGCCTCTTCACGTTCCTTCAGGTGGAATTTTCCCCACCCCCCGAACTTCCCACCCCCCAACCATTGATCCGAACGATGAACACCCCCCCCACCCCTTCACTCCCCTTCATCTTTTGTAGCTCGATTCTCTCTTCCTACCCCCTTGATTGTTTGTTTTTTTATTCTCTCGAGTTTTCCCCCGTTAACTTGGAGTTTTTCCTTTTTTTTTTTTTCTTTTTCTCTCATGTTGTTTGTGTTTTGAGTGGTTTCCCTCCCCAACCTTAGACCAGCTGATTTTTTACACCGAGTCTATCTATTTCGTCTTCGTTCTCCCCACTGTTTTTCGCGCGTTTTTTTTTTTTCTGGGTACCTGTTTGCCGTGTTTGTAGGGAGTGTCAGTCGTTCGACGACTCCTGAGTTAGTTTTTCCTGCTGTCTTTTTTTTCCTTTTATTGTTTTGCTTTTCTCCTGTGAATACCAGTCCCTCCCGACCAGGTTCTCTTTCTTCTATCTCACAGTTTCAGGGACCCCCCAGTTTTTTCCCCGAGGCGGTCCTTGATCCGATGCCCCTCTTCACTTCTCTCCCCTGATCACATTCTGTTCCATCAGTCCCCCCCTGCCGCCGTTTTTTTTTTATTTCACACGTTTTTGCTTTGTTGACCCTTGTTCCCCTTAACTGCCTGCTGTTCTTCAAGTCATCAGTCGGTTTTTGTGGTTTGTGTTTCCGTCTTTTCCGATCCCCTTCCTCTCCGGCGGACCGTTTGTCGCGGTTTGATCCCTATTGAGCATGCTTTCCTGTACATTCCATCTTTTGCGCTCATTTACCAAATGTACAACTTCCGGTTTTTTTCCCCTTCAGTTTCCAGTTTTGTTTTGAGGTGAATTGACTCTTTGTTCGTGAAAGGTCCCTAACCTCCCCTCTTCGTTTCCTCCTGTCCCAGTTCTCTTATTTTTTTTTTCCCCTTCTGTGAAGCGTTGTTTTCGAACCAGCCAGGTTTTTTGCTAGTCACTCGGCGACTTCACACTTTTTACCCTGGCTTTCCTCCTATTCCCCGGCGGGAAGAGAACCACCCCACGTCTGCCCCTCGTGCCCCCCCCCCTTCCTTTCTTCCGTTTTGCTTTCGTTGCGTCCCCTTTTTCTTTACGGAGGATATGCATTGAGCCTCGTGCGATTTACGCCAGTTTCAGAAGAGTGCCAAACTCGCCTTGTCTCCCCTCCCTTTCTTCAGAACGAGTTGACTTAGTTAGTTTTTTGTTTCCTAACAAGGTCCTTCTCCGACTTCCCTCGTGCACCAAGAACAACGTTCCGGTCTTTAGGGTCCCACTAGGAGTGGTTCCCTTTATTTTGGTAAGTTTTTAGTTCCCCCCCCCCGAGTGGACCCTTTTTTCAGCGCTGACGTTTATTATTATCTCTTCATCCTTCGACTCCTCCCTTACAATAGAGTCAGCCTCCCCAGCGGTAAAACATCTCCCCCCAGTTGTCCCCCCGAGGTCAACAGTTTTAGATCTTAGTTCTGATTTCCCCACTTTTGCTCATCGGATTTCCTTGTTTTTTCTATATCCTCTAACTTGTAGTGCCATTCTTCGGCGCTTTTCGACTGTTTTTGTAATATTTTTGACTCTCTCTGCCAACAAAGGCGGGAACGAGAGTGAGAAAGACCCGTCCCTGAGTTCTCTTTTCCCCTTGCGTTATGGTACCCATTTCAGCTTTGTTTGACCCTGGGTTTATTTTTACGAAGTCGAGTGATTCCGGTGCCTTTCTTTTCCCGCGTTGTGCGTTTCAGATTCCATTGGAACTGGTCGTTTCTGGCGTCATCTCGTCTGGCCAAGAAAACTCTGCTGTCCTTACTTTTTTTTGGTGTCCCCAATACTTTTTCGCGCACCTTTTTTAAGGACTCTTCCTCCACTTGTCTGGTGCCCCCCCAGGATGATTGACTCGTGGTTTGAAGACATGCCGCCCCTTTTGCCTTTCCTTGATTTCAGCATCTTTGTTTGGTTTTTTGTTTTTTACGTGTGTGTGTTTTTTTACTTCTTTCACCCAGCTTCACAACTTGGTATGTTTCGTTAGAACGGGGCCCTTCTATGGTTCTGCTGCACCTCGGTTTCTCGGTTTTTTGCCCTCCCGATGCTATCCCGGGTCCCCCTCTTTGGCTGCCTTGTTTTTCTCTCAAGATTAACTTACACCCCGTCACCATTCCTAAGAGTCTGTCTCGTTACCTTGCCTTTGGTGAGTCAACCCCAAAGCCCCAGTCTGCACGAAGGTTGTTTTCTGAATCATTTGTCAAAGGCTTTGGACGACTCGTCTTTGGACTTAGAGAACACATGATTGGACCGTTTTTACCCTGCTTGCTTTTTTAGGTGCCCTTCCCCACACCGCTGCGTAAGGCTTGTTTTTTTTTTTTTTTTGACCCCCGACTGAGTTCCCCTGTGTCCTCTGTCTTACGTATTACGTGAAGAATAAACCTCAATGGATTCATTCCTTTTTTTTGAACTCAAACGGGTCCTTTTTTGTTACATTTTTTCCAGGTCAACCCGCCAGTGTTTGGTGGAAAGGCCCCCATTTAGTTGTTGTGTTTTTTGAGGTGGGTCAGCCGTTTGTTTTCGCGTATTTTCTACGACCCCCTTACCCCCGTTGGTGGAATGTTCGTTAACAAAGTCACGATTTTTTCTTTTGCTCTCACCCAGTTCCCGTGCTTTCCCCTAGCAGAGGCTGGTTTTTCCCCCCATGCGCGTTTTATACCTCCCTTTTGACCACCGCTCCCCGATCCCCCACACAGACCACTTTGGCAAATTGCCCGGCCTGTGAGCCCTCCGTTCCCCCTGAAGTGGCCGCTGAACTTTTTTTTACTCGCGGTTTTCCCCCTGGCTCTGGTGAACCTGTTCAGTTACGTCGATGGCTCTTGAGTTTTTATCCTATACAGCCCCCCAGTCGTTTTTTTTTTTTTTTGACCGCTCAGGCCAAGGGCTCGGTCCAATACACGTTTTTTTTTCTTGCTCCTTTTTTCCTTACCCAGCTGGACCATGCCGTTTTGCCGGCGTGGTCTTTTAAGTGGGACGACCAACAACGTTCGGGCGACGCGGTGTACCCCGTTTTTGCATTGCTTCTTGCCATGCCCCCCTGTACGCCTTCTCCCATTTCCTATGTTTTTTTCCCTGGACGGTCGTGCCTCGTGCCTGTGGCTCCCCCCCTTACAATTCATAGCCTCCTTCCACGTGGACGACTTTGCCGCTGGCCTCTCCGGATTTTTCCGTCCCTGCGAGCTTTTTTTTTTGCTGTGGTAGTTCCGCGTCGGACTCCGGGCCCCTTTCGAGGGCCCTCCCCTTTTTTCCACCGTGGACTTGTCGTGCCGTTTTTGCGTTGTCCTCACTCCCTGTTTTTTCGCCCCCGCCCCGGAACTGTGGAGCTGCTTCGTGTGGCGTACTGGCCTCAGCCCCCCGACCAGCCGGCGTCCCTCACTCGTCAACATTACAGATTCCGCTCCCTCCACACCGTATTTATACCTACGCTACTTTTTTAACGGTCAATGGTTCGTAAAACGTCCCTTAGGTAGAACACTATTCACCTTTCCCGCTCCCCCTTTCTTCAAGACCACCGCCCTTCCACCGTTTCCCTGCATGCTCTGACTGCTATGTGTGACGCGTCATTTCGAACCCTCCCTGTCTGCTTTGGGACGCCCCCGCTGAACCTTTTTTTGACTCTTCGTGTTTGGCAACAGGTCTCCATTTCGTGGAGCGCGTTTTTTCACCCCCCAAGGTTTTCCTCCTGGGCTGGGTCTTTCACACCTATTGATCTTCGGGTGTGCTATTTTTCGGCTGTGTTTTCAGGTCCCAGTTTTTGTGACTTCCCTTCGAAATGTTGGTTTCGCCCTTGCACGAACTGGATTCTGATAGTCTATACATTGAGTGCCTTGGTGCTTGTCCCGCTGGCCCTGCCATTTTTTATTTCACCGCCCCTTTTCTTCCCCATAGTGTGCCCGATCCACGTTCTTTTTTTTCCCGCCTTCCCCTGCCCCGTCCCCGACCCCCCTCCGACCAGTCACCGTTCCACCCCACCCCTCCGGCGAACCCTTGGTTTTTTAAGTGCTCCCTCCTGGTGATTGCGCTTCTTGACGGGCAGCGCTTTTTTTTTCTCGTTGTAGGTTTTCCCTACAACCCTTACCGCGTTACGACCATGATCGCGTTCCACCAACCACCCTTCAACCTCCCCCCCATTTCTGAAGCTTGCTTAGCTTTCCCTCCTCGTTTTGTGTTGTTTCGCTATTTTCCTTTTGACTTATGCTTTTCATTGATACTGGGTCTATGGTTTGAAGTTTTTTGGTTACAATCGTTGCGATCATGTTGTTACTTCTTGTGTCACCTGTTCACCCCCACGGTCTTTCTGCTTTTGCTGTGTCACCCGACCTTTTTTTTTTCTTGCTTCCACTTCTTTTTTTGGGCGGTCGTCAGTCAGAGGGCCGTGGTTGTTTTTTTTTTTTTCGCGGGTTGTGTTCGCCTTGTAGGACGGGTCGGTTTTTTTGTGTTCAGGCCCTTACTTGCCGCAGTCTCCTATTTGCTTTGTCGTCTGCGCTCCACTTTACTATTTTCTTTCCTGAGGGAGCCGGGTCGACATTACCAATCTTCCATTACTGACAAAAGGTAGTTAATTGACTTTACACCAGGTCCCTTACCTTCGGCCCAGTTTTTATCTTAGACCCCCCTCCTGGACAGTCCGTTTTTCTCCCTCGATCACCATAGCGATCTAACAGCCGGGTGTTACCTTTGTTTTTCCCACCCGATGGCGATTTTTTCCCCCCCTTACAGGAAGTTCTTTTATGGGTTCCTTTTTCTATAGGTCCCAAGTTACGTCTTGTTTTTTTTTTTTTCCCCCCTTCGGACCCATCCCCCAGCTCCGATCGTGTTAATTTGTGTACTTGTCTCGTTGATTTCCCTTTTGACCTTGATCGGTCTTCATAGTTGCGCATCACTCTTCTTTCTGTTTCCGTTTTACGCGCACCGGTCAGTAGGGTTTCGGAACAGTCGGTTATTCCCCTCGGTCTTTGCAAGCGCGTTCGTTTCCCGAGTGATTTTTCCCCCCCCCATCTCTGTGCAATTCAGGCTCCAGAATTGATTGTCCTGAGCCTATGAGTTTTGCCTACAAACGCAGTTTTAATCGTCGTAGTCATGCTCTCCAAGTTTTTTCCCCCCCCCACGGGTCGACTCGTCTCTGAGTAGTTGTCGTTTTTTCCACGTTCCCTGTGCCTTCCTCCGCGGAAGGTGTATTTTTCTTTCTGCCGGCTTTTATCTTGTGTTTTTTTTCAGGACTTTCCTATTTCTAGAAGCGAGTATTTTTCTACCCCGATCTAAGTTTTTTCCACCCATCGACCCTGGTTTTTTTCCTCCCCACTAGTAGACTTAGATCGCCGTTTCCAGATCGAGTGGGGTCCTACCCCTCCTTCTTTTTCCTTTTTTTTCCGGCCACCCTTTCCACCTCTTTCAGCGTTGCCATCTGTTTAGGGTTTTTTTCGGGGAGTGCATTTTTTTTTTTTTTTTAGTTTGCCTGAGGACAACGAGCAGGTTTCTGGTCCCCCTGCAGGCTGGCGTTTACTTCCGAGCTTTTCCTCACTTCGCTCGAAGTACACCCCCTCCTTTCCTTTTCCGTCACGCTGGTCCCCCAGCGTCCCATCTTGACCCGCAGTCGCCGTTTTTGGTTTCAGGACCCCCCAGTCCCCTGTGCGGTGTCCTTTGATATAGACGTCCTACATGTGTGCCCCTCGGCTGGTGTTTTTTTCTGTTTCCTCGACTTTGTTGATAGGTCCCTCTTTTCTCCTAAACCGGGGCGCGCCGAAAGTTTTTTTGTTTTTGACCCTGTTCTGGGGGTTTTTTTCCCCCCCCCTTTTTTCGGGTCTACAGCCGCTTTTTGTGAAAGGTTCTTTTTCTGAATTTTTTTCCCCTTTTTTATTTGATGTTAACGTCGTCCCGTACTGTTTTTTTTGACATGCCCCCCCCCTTTTTTCACCCTGGGTAGTCGTTTCCTTGCGGTGGCAGCCCCTCGTTTTTTTGCTGCCGGTTTTTCGCGGTCAATCTTGTTCCTGGCTCCTGAATTTTTTTTTGCTCCTTTGTTTGCCCCCCGTTTCGAAGAGGGTCCACTCTTTGCCGCGTTTTCCCTCTGTTGCTTGTGAGCAAACAAATTTTCCTGGCCTCTTTGCCACTCCCTTGTTGACCCTGTGGTTCTCCTTTTCTGAGAATTACGCTTGGTCCCGGTCTGTGTCATGAGCGGAACATTTTTGTCCTGGGCTTTTTTCAGTCACGTACACAAGTCCTCTTTTGGTCAACGTGCACGACCCCCCCCTGACACATTTGTTTTTTTTGAATAGGGTAGTTCTGTTTGCAATCTTTCCGCACACCCCGTCCCCACCCACGAAGTGCTTTTCTCTTTTCTTCCAGGCCTGGAGCTCCGGCTTCCTTCTGTTTTCCCCGCCTGTCAATGCATCTTTGTTTTCCCCTTTTTGGCTTTTGTGGCAGCCACCTCGGTTTTCCCTTTGCCGACCCCTGCTTAGCGCCGCACCTTGCCTCGCCTGGGTTGTGTCTGGGCCACCCCGCTCTTCTCCCTGCCCCCGAAGATCCTACGTGGAAGGTAACCCGGTTCTGCGCGAAGAGCTTTTCCAACGTTTTTGCGGTCGGTCCGCAGCATCCTCACGGCTTCGACACTCCCACCCCCGTTGCCCAAAGGCTTTTTTTTGTCTGTAGTCCAGCACGACGGTGGGGGGTTTTTTAAAGCGCCCCCACCCCAAAGACCCACCATCGTCGGTTTTTTAGCCCGCCCCTCAAGTGTTATTGAGTCAGAGGCTCTTTCCCTTTTCTTTTTCCAGTCTGGAAGATGAGCCTCATTGTCGGGTGGCACCCCCCCGTGTCTGTTTACGGCCACTTTTGTACCGCCTCTGTCAACTGTTTTTCACACGCTGCTTATGCTCGCGCAGGTCCGCTTTTCCTGCGTAAGCCCGGGGTGTCACCCCCGGTTTTAGGTCGCGTTTTTTCCTGGTACCTTTTTTTCTAGTTTTGGATAGGAACGCCTCCTGATTTTCCCGACCCCGCGAGATTCAACCCCGTTGTTCCCCCTGTCGAGTCTCAGAAATTTTTGCTATTTTGACCATTCTAACTCTTTTCAACCATCGGTCACGGATGGGTCCGTGTTGCCCTTCGGAGAAGTCGAGTTTAAGGCGAGTTCCGTGGGTGGTTTTCCCCCCCCCCCCTCAGGCCGCTCCTAAGGACCGTCACGTGTGACCAGAGGTCAGTCTACCTCCAGTGTGACCAGATTACCACCTAAGGGCGCAAGGCGGCATTTTTTCTTGTACCCT
>Ga0179593_1318528_pt1 | contig 12878 bp, 14 predicted proteins | sample CZODoug2_1_08_16_FD_185931 | JGI IMG/M metagenome (GOLD analysis project Ga0179593, IMG submission 185931) | Vadose zone soil fungal communities from Angelo Coast Range Reserve, California, USA - CZODoug2_1_08_16fungal (PacBio error correction) | ecosystem: Environmental > Terrestrial > Soil >... | reverse complement strand
TCCCCGGCCCAGAAGAACGTCCTCCCACCCGCCGATAGGGCCTATCCCGTTGCTTGTACAAAAATTTTCTTAAAGTGTTTTCCCCCCTCTTTCAGAGCGCCCAATCTCCTTACAAATCTGTCAGGCTGGCATCTCAAGCTCTCCACTGGGCATGAAGAATTTAACGTTGTAAGTTCTTTTTTCCCCCGCCCAGTTCAGGACTGAATTACAGTGTAGTCCCGCTGCTTTTTTTTATCCGCCTCTCCCCCCTTCGTTTGCGTTTTTTAACCATTTTGTCTAAAGTGTCCAACTTCCTCGCCCGGAACTCAGTCCCTCGTGAGCTAGGCCTGGCCGGCGCCTGTCCCCCAAACCACTCAACGAAATTGGCCCCATGGCAACCCTTCCTTTCCTTTCTCGATTAGAGTCTGATTTTTTTTTGCCCTCCGACGGGCACAGGTATCTTCTTTTCTTTTGAATTTTTTTAATCCCGAATCCCCCCATTTTCTTTTCACCCCATTAGATTTTAAGTGTGTGCCCTCCATCTTTTCTGTTTTCCGTGCTATTTTTTTGAACGTCAAAGACCGACTTTTTTTCCGGAATCTTTCCCTGTCTGTATTACTTTTTTCTATAGGCCCCTTTCCCATGTCTTGTCGCTTTCCAGCTCTGAGAGATTTTGGTTCCCTTTGGGATCTATTTTGGACCACACGGCCAGAAGATAACCCCCCCTTCTGTCCCATTGATCGTCCGGGGCGCTGCTTCCGGCCTTTTTTCCTTATCGTAGGTATTTTTTCTATGACTCGTGTTGTCTTGTTGTCAGGTTATTCTCAGGAAACTATCCCTTTTTTTTCGATGATACTTTCTCGGTTTACCATTTTTTTTTGTTCTCGGCGTTCTTCGAGACCCGGATTTTACCGGATTCTCGAAGCCACGATGTTCTTGTTTCTCTCTCCAATTTAATTCCGAGACGCGTTATCCACCCCCCCCTTTCCTCCTCAGGGGTGGTGAACATCGCCTTTTTTTTTCCCCCAGATTGGGTTGTCTAAGACGCAACACCACTTTTTGCCCTCCCCCAGTGTGGACTGGATCTCTCTCCTTATGAGTTTTTTTCCCCCCCCAGTTTTCACCGATGTGTCTTAATAAGGAGTCACGAAATGGATGGTCCCCCCCTCAGGTTGCACTTAAGTACTTCACTTTTCTTTTTCTCTTCCCTGGTTTTCGTTGCGCTTCCTTTTGACGCATAAACACTGTATATCTCCAGGTTTGTGGGATGTTATCTTTCCGTCCGACCTTCCGGGGTCTGACTCCAGTCGCCCTTGTTGTTTTGTCGTTTCCTTTATAGGTTACTCTTTTTCTCCTTTACTCACGTTTCGTTGGTCTTCCCGTTTTCAAGGATCCCGCTCTCTTTTCTGCGGTCCCCCTTTCGACTTGCCCACTTCGTTGACGGCTGGAAGTGAGACCTTTTAATTATGTTTTGCAGTCCTGACTTTCCCCCAACCCTTCTCTTTCCGATCACTGGTCCTGCCGCTGCCTGACTGATCCTGTTTTTTTTTTTGAGAACCTCTTTTTTATCTTGTTCTTGTCCCCCCCAAGCTGAGGCTTGGTTTACCCCCCAGTTAACCATTTACCACCTTGGTTTGCTTTTGTTTAAGGTGAACTGTTTTTTTTGGAACCCCGTCCCCGTGTATTCTTTCAAAATGACTGCTGACGTCCTGGTAGGTATTCCAGTTTTGTGAAGCTTGCCAGTAACCGTCCCTCTCAAAGGTCTGGTGTTTAAGGGAAAACTGTGTAGGTTACCCCCCTGATTCTCCTCTTTCCTTCCGAATGCCATTACTCCAGATACTGAACCCCAATGGAATAAGGATTGCCCCCTTCCTCTTTTCGTCGGTTCAAAGTAAACTATTTGATCTCGTCTTTCAAGGATGTTCTTTTACATCGGCACCATCTTGCCTTTTGTAGTTTTCCCTTTCTCTTCCCTCTAAACCTCGTTTCAGTTTTTTTTTTTCGCAACTTCCCCCCCATTGGTCCCTTCGAAATGTGGTTTCTGAAAACCCCCTTCTTCTGCCCCAAATTTCGTTTTTGGCGGTCGCTTTTTCGTCAGTAAACCCCATCAGGGGTCTGACTGTTCGGTGTGGCCCCCCCTTCTCTGTGACTTCCGGGGCGCTCTATCCCTTCTCGACCCAGCTTTACTGGTAGTTGAACCCGCCCTTCGGGGGGCGGCTTTTTTTTTTTCTTTTTTTGGCCAGTATGTTTGGTCCCCGTCAAGGGCGTCCGGTATGCATGAGGAGCACTGGTGTTTTGGGTTAGCCCCCCGGCCGGGCTTCAGCCAACTTTTTTTGGATACACGGCGGGTGTACACCTCCGGGTTGGGGATGCAAACTTTTCAGGAAGGTACGTTTTTTGATGTCTTTTCCCCCTGCAGGGCATCCGGGGGGCGCTTTCCCGAAACCCCGTTTGGAGCGTAGGTATCCAGTCTGCCCCACCGTTATGCTTTATTTTTTTCGGAGTTGCCCCTACCTTTCTCGGTTTGATTCTGAGTCCGCAACCCCCTTTTGACTTGGGTGGGGATGATTCCTTTCATGAAGGTCTGAAGCTTGTGTTGGCTATTTCTTAAATAGATTACTGTCTCTTGTACCAACATTCGTGCCCCCCGGTGCTTCGGCCCCTGTTTTTTCCTCCAATTCCCGGTGTTCCACGGCTTGTTGGTCTTGGACTTTAATGGTTTTCCCCCTCCGTCCCACAGTCTTTGGGGCACCCTGGCTCTTCTTCCCCCTCCTTCCCCAAACGTTCCCCCTTTTTTCTTTGGCCGACTAACCCGGTTTCTTCCCGATGCACCCACCTCTTGTCAAGTTTTCCCGTTGTTCCTTTATTGTCCATCAATCCACTGTTTTTGCCTCTATCTTTTCTAGTCCCTTGATGTGGTTCGGTCGCATTTCACGTTCCCGCCTCCTCTAGATTCCGACCCCCCTTCACCCACAAGCGTGTGGTTTGTTATTTTGCCCCCCTTCTTTTATTCCCTCACAACCCCCGTCGATTGCGGGCCGAAAACTTGTCCCGTCTTTATGTGTGGTCAAAAACTTTTTTCATAGTATTTTCATTCTCTTTTTTTTGCTGTTTATTGGCGTTTTCCGAAAATTTCCGGTCCTCTTGAAGTCACCTCTCGTTTCGTTATTTTTATTGGATTTTTCAAAAACTTTGACCTTACCCTTTTTTTTCTGTTTTGTTGTTGGCGTTTTTTTTTTTAACACCCAACGTCCCAAATTTTTTCCCGTGGGAGTTGAGGTGAGGACCTGGGTCACTTCCCTCTGATGCCACCCGTGTTTGCGGGTTGTTTAGGAGGATTTCCTATATTTCCCTCCTTTTTGTGATTGTGTGAGAGATTTTTCCCAGCACCCTTTTTTCCCCCTCCGCGTGATACAGATTTCAGGCACCCTCTCCACGGTTTTCCCCCTTTTTGAACCCGAATTTTCCCCTTTCCCCTTGGCGCTTTGAGCAAGGACCAACCCAGATGCTTTTCCCCATAGTTCCGGCACGGGGACTTCGACGCCATCCCCGGAGACCCCCTTTCCCCTAAACTCTCCAAGTTTTTCCCACCGCCAGCGCTTTCCTTTTCACCCCCTTCCCCCTTCCTGTGCGGTTTCGGGAATCAATCGTTGGTAAAACAACCCGCATCCGTTTTCTTGTGTGCCGTTGGCTTCACTTTTTGGACCATTCACTTCCCCTTGACATACCCGTACCATGTCCCCCTTCTTTTCCCCCCCTGTGGACCTTCCCCCTTCTTCCCCAACCTCCTCCGGTCCCTCTGGGTGTATATGATCAACTTTTTCTCCGGGGCCAGAAGAAGGACGTTGGGTACGTCTGATGACCCAAAAAGTTTTTGAGGGTCCCTTTTGGCCAAACGTTGGGCTTTTGGAGGTTTTGTTTCACTTCTAACCAGGCATGTTTACCAAGACACCCCAAAGCACCTGACCCCCCCTTTATTCGCAAGCATTGATCATTTTCTGTTCTCCCCCTTTCTGATCTAGTGTTAAGGGATACCACCAAATCTTGGCCCTCCATTATTTTTTCTCCCTCCCTCCCCCCTTTTGCGGACTCCGGAGCCACAGACCGGAAATGTTATTTTGTTCTCCTCGTGGCAATCGATACGTTTTTGCATCTTTCCCTATCTCCAAAGCGGTGTTGCGGGCCCCCTTCGCGTATTTTTCTCACTCCCACACCCCTCATTCATCCGTTTGCTCTTCCCAAAAGAGGTTTTTCCAACCCCCTGTTCCCACCCGCGTTTTGCTCCCCACGCAGTTTTGCTCCTCCCCCCTCCTTGTTTCCTCGCTACCTTTGCAGCTCCGGCCCATCGACCTCCCCTCGTTCCTTTGTTAGTTTCTTCTCTTCACTCTTCCGCGGCCGGTTCTTTATTTTTTTCTTTTTTAAGGTACAGCTGGGGTTACGCCATTTTCACAGTTCGCCTGATGGTTGAACCAACCGTCTTCCCCCTTACTGTTTTTCCCCTTTTTGCGGACTTCCCGTTCGCATCCCTTTTTTTATCCTGCCCTCCTTTTCCCCTCTTTTTGATTTTATGTTCCGACGGCAAGCACAATATGCCCCCTTTGATGCCAAGGAACCTCCTGTTGAACTTGGTTCCTCGGTGAAATCCTTTTTTGACTGGTGTAGGGGCCGCGCGCTTCCTTCCTTTTTTTTTTTTGAATCCAAGGTCACTTTCTTTTCCTTCTGACATTTCGTCTCTTCATTAGGGGAACCCTTTTTGCCAAACCGGTTTTTCCCCACCCCGACCTTTGCCCCCCGAGAGGGAATCAAAGTTCACCCCCGATTCCTCTGGTCAGTTTTCCGCAGTTGACGATCACGTGTCCTTCCAAACACCCCTTCTCTTCCAAGCCAAACATTTCCCCCAGTTTGTGGAAACCCCTTCAGCTTTTTTTCTACCCAGCTAAAAGTGTTCCCCCCAGTAATTTTTCCCTCTCTTCCTGATTTTTGATTCGAGTGGCTCCACTTTTCGTCCTTTAATCCCCCTTCTCTTTCCCTTTCACTTCACCTGTGCCGTACGAATGACGAGTAAGTCCTTTTAAGCCAGCATCTGGTTTGACCTGTTTCAGAGGTTCGCTGCGATATTTCAACGTCCTACCCTAGTTTTAGACTTCGTCATGTCGATCGTAGACCCCCCTTCGATTAACCTCCCCGGGGCTCCCTTCGCCTGGAAAGCTGGTGGACGGGTGAAGTCCTCTTCCCCCCCCCAGCCCAACCTTTTTGAGCTTTCCTTTTTTGGAATGGTCCTCTTCTTTGACCCCCTGCCTACAGAAAGTGATTACTTGCGTCTTTTTTTTGAGTCACCCTTTTTTTCCTAAACACCCGGGGATCCACGGCACTCCTGCAGGGACCTCGCCTTCCCCCCTTTTTACCGTCCCCCCTGGTTTTTTGTTTGAAAGGTGTTTTTTCCTTTTTTCTATCCAAACTGATTTGAAAATTATTCTTCTTTGTTCCCCCCCCCTTTTTCATTTCGGGATTATTGGCCGCGTTCGCGGATTCCCCCCCCCCTTTTTGATACGCGATCTTCCGTTGTTTTTCTTCGTATCTACGGGATGTTTTGTCTCGTCTCTACATCCCCCTTACCCGGGAAAATATTGATCATTTTTGTCAAAACTTCTTCGTTGTTTTTTAAAAACCTTGAACAACCCTAAGGATTTCTCTCGTCTTCTTTTACACGATAATCTCCTGCCCTCCCTCCCTCCCTTCTCCACAGTCATCTGGTGACCTTTAGGTTTATTCCTTTCTGTGCCCCCATCGAAACTCAGATGCCCAAGAAGTTCTACTCTTCCTTTAAAGCTCCCACGACATGGACTTTCTTCTACCTTTGCCCTTTTTTTTTCACCCCCAGAGCTGAAATTTTTCCCCTTTTCTTTTGACCTTTCCCTTTTTTTCTGCTTCCAGCCCGAACAAAGCCTGGAGGGGCCAGATACCCCTTTCCTTTCATTGGTGCTAATCTTTTTTCTTTACATCTTTTTTTCAGTTTCAAAAGCTTCCTGTTCCCGGTCCCAGTCTCTTTTTTACTGACCAAGTCTTCCTTTTGTTCCGCCTTTTTTCGTTGAGATTTTGTAGGGAGATCCCCCTGGCCCTAGCTCAACTTCTGCTTATTTTCGAGCCTCCCCCCCTTTTAAAATCACTATTGATAAACTTCTGATTTCCTTCTTGGTCCGCTCTGACTCCTTTTTTCTGCTTATGACTCTCCTACTCAACGTAAAGATTCTTTCTTCCGTCGTGATTGCTGCCTGGCTCTTTTCCCCGCTTTTTGCAGATTGTCACTATGTGAGACCCTCCTCCGATTCCCTTTCCTCCTTACTCATTGTTGTACTGATTACGGTTGCAATATAGGGCATGTTTTTTCTTTTTCTCTGTGATTTTCTTTTCCTCTCCTCCATGTTTTTGTTGTGTTTTTTTTTTTTTGAGATGGTCGGAGATAACCCCAGTTTTCTTTATCCCCCGAACAGAACCCGGTCCTTTCCTATCAGTGGCGGACACCCCCCCAACTTTCTTTTTTCCTTCTTCTCCCCCCTTCGGGGCGCTCATAGTCCTTTCCCCCCTTCTGCCCAGTCCCTCCTTTCCTCTTCAGCAGCTGCACGCCGATTTTCAGCTTTGACCTTCGTCGAGTCAGCCATTTTTCCGGACTCCGGGAATACAAGGAGTCCCAAGCGGCTTATTCTCTAACTTATTTTCCCTCCCCCCCTTCTTGTTTTCTTTTTTAATTGAACGGCTGAAGACATTGTTCCAGCCAGGAGTGATTTTAGTTTTCTCCCTTCAGTAAAGGCGCCCGAAACCCCCCTCCTTCAATCAAAACCCTCCAATTGACCTGACCCCCACCCCCCTTATTTGCCGGTCGGTATTCCAGAAAGAAACCTCCACTTCCCGTTTTTTATAGAAACTATTGCAAGGTCAAACCCTGATCCGTCTGAAAACTTCACCTATCTTTCCCATTGTTACTTCCACACAGTACGAGTAAGGCTTGGAACCCTAACTTCGTTTAGTTTCCTCTGCCTTGCCGCAATGTAAACCTCTATTTATTCGTTGCTTCTAGTCTGGGTCTCAGCCTCGATTAGCCTCCTCCCCCCTGTCCTGTGTTCTATCTTGATGATGTGTACATTTCCGTCATATTCTTTGGGACATCCCCCACCCCCTCTGTTTTCCCACCTTATCCTGGCGCGGTCTTGCTGGTCCTTTGATTCTTTTTTTGCTTTTTATCGTAGGTCTTCTACTCAGTTCGAATTTTATTGACCGGAGTGTTGCCGGTCTTTTGCGCATTGACCACACTCTTCCTTGTTTTTCCTTTACCCCGTTCCCCTGTCTTTTCTTGGTCCCTGTTCTTGGTGGATTCCGAGCCCATTTTCCTCTTCTCGTGCCCCACGATTCTTCTCCTTTCACTTTTAATATCCGCCGTGTTCCCCTCTCCCCCCTTTACCCCCTCCCTCCTATGGTTTTACGCGACTGGTCCTTTTTTTTCAAAGATTTTTTCTCTCCGTTTCCTCAAAACCTTATGAGCAACCCCCTTTCCCGTGGACTTCGTTGGTCTCGTTAATGAATGACCTTGATTTCCCCAGTTTTTCCCCGTGGTTTTTTTTTTCTGTCCTGATCGAGAGGGACCCTCAAGTACTTAACTTTATTCCCGGTCAAAGTGGTTTTTCTTCCTGCCTTTCTTGACCATCCTTTCACACCAGTTATATGGGTTTCGTGATAGGCCTCCGTTCAGATCGGCCCCCACCCTCCGTATTTTCCTTTCTTGTCCCTTACTTCTTTGTATCGGTGTTGATTCCGAACCTAAATTTAGGTTCAGTTCTTTGATTTCCCTCTCCCGCTCTCTTACTTTTTTCTGACCCCCTTTCCTCGGCTCCATTTAGTGTCGGCCATCATGTATTTCCAGTGAGACTCACTTTAATTCTTTCCTTTTCTCCCTGAGTCTGCTACACCAGCCTTTTTCGCGGGTCTTGCCAGTGTTGTTGAATTTCTTTACGTTTTTTTTTTTTCGAACAAGCTTCGTCTTTCCCCAAAAAAGTTTCGTTTTTCTTGGCGATCAATTGTTTTCCTTCAAGAAACCCCCGTTTTGATTTTTATTTTTTGAGACTTTCTGAATGATCTTGTTGGCAGTTTTTCGTCCCCCCCTTCCCAGCAAAACTTTCCTGGGGTCCTGGCAAACGTTTTGTAGGTTCCAACTTACTTCCAAGCTGTGCAGACCTAATGTCATCAGTAATTTTTCATTTCCCCAAAACCTTTCCCCCCCTTGATCCGTCTGGTCCCGGGCGGCTCACCCCTTCCCTTCTTTGATGTTCCCTGTCTTAGTTTCCGTTTTTGACTTCTTGGACATCGTTCAATAGTTTTTGGATTGCCGTCGGTTTTTTTCCTGCTTTCTTCTTTTTCACGGTCTGTTAGGCGCCAAGTCCCCCCCCCCCTAACCTTTTTTCTCGAACCCTGGAATCGACAAGGGACGGGCCCCTTTAGGCAGGTCCTTCTTTTCCTTTTTGTTTCCACCTTCCCTGGCGTGGCTTTGATGGCTGAAACCCTGTCCGTGTGTTTGCTTCTTTCGGCCTTGGCGCCGGGTTTTTTGAATCCCTCCCATTTCTGGACCCTCCCTGGTTATTTCCCTGTTGGGATCTGTTGTGGTGGGCTTAGGTTGGCTTCGTTAGGTTGCCGGAGGCTCGTTTTTTCTCAGGTGAGTAGCAACTGCGGTTGCGGAGCAAACCGTTCGTTTTTTGAGCACCCTCGGTTTTCTTTTTGAGGGCCCAACCTAGTTTTGGCTCCCCCCCTGGGGTTTAGCACAACCCTGTCAGTCCGAGAGCTTTTTTCAATTGTTTTGGTTTTGTAACTGCCGCCAGCATGGGGCGTGGCTTTTTTTAACACGCTTCGGAGCGGTAGGTTCTCCTTTCCAACCCCCCAAGTTCTCGCGTTACGGAGTCCCGGACCCCCCCCCTACCAATTTCTTTTCTCTGTTGATCTTCCGTTTCGTCATGTTTTTTTTCCACCCCTTTTTTCTTTATGTGAGTTTTGACCTGAAGGCAGATCGTTGGTGCTATTCTCCCCGTTTACATTTGCTACACAATCGTTCCCTCCTGAATAGCTTGGTCACCGGTGTCCCGGTGTTGTCTGTTTTCCTTCTTTTTTTTTTATTCGTGCCCCGCACGTTGTGCATGGCCCCCTACTACTTCCTGCCCCGTCAAAACCATTTTTGGGCCGTTAAAAACGGTTGATCCGCGACCCCCCCCTATTTGGTCCTGAGATACATGGTGAAGGATGTTCCATATTCCACCCTTGACATATCCGCCTTCCACTCGGTTTTACCTTGCCTTTTTCAGTAGGGATTTTCCCCCCCCAAGTGTTTTTCCCCCCGTTTGTTCGTTCGATTTTCCCCCCTTACCCTGATTTTTTCCCCAAAGTTTCTTTTTTGATTTTTCCTACCACATCCCAGAGCTTTTTGTTGAAACACAACCCCTTGCCGCTGGCTGTTTTCCCCCCCTTTTTTGGGCTGATTTCATGAGAGTTTCAGCGTTATGGTCTTAGATGACTGGGCCTGGTGTGGTATGAATGAAAGCGCTTTATTTGGTTCCCGCTTTCTACCCAAAAGGGTCGCCTGACCCGTATTTTTTCCTTTTTTTGCAACAACACGGAATATTGTTTACCCCCTTTTTTCTCTTTTTGTCCCCCTCTGTTTTAAGGGCGCGATGCACCCCCCACACGTTATTTTTATTTGGATTTTTTTTCTCCGGACTTCTTCTTTTTTTTCCTTCCACTCCTCCGTTGTTTTTTTCGTTCCTTTCTCCCTTCTACCCCCAGCACACCATTTCGCGCTGACCCCCATCTTTTTTCCCCCAGACACCTTCCTTCCAAGTTTACACCATATTTCTGGGTTGTTGCCACTTTCCCCCGTCAAGACTTTTTCTAAGCCCACCCCTTCGCGTCCTTCAAATCGCAGTTCCCTTTTCTGTTCCCCCATTAACCTCTGAACGACTTTTTTCATGAAAACATCTTCCCCCCCCAACTTTTTTTTTTTTCCCCCGACCCAGTCGGCATTTTTTTTCAGCGGCATCCGGCGGTTTGTGGTTTACTCCTGTTTTTACCAACAAACCCGCCAGGTTTTCAGTTTCTCTTGAAGTTTCCCGTGGAGTCACTTTCAATTCCCGCCTCACACTCCCGGGCCGATTGAACTTTTTTCTTTCAGATTTTTGCACGTGTTATCTGGACATCTCCACACTTTGATATTTTTCCAGTCCCCTTTCTGTGTCACCCCCCCCGGTTCTCTGCCGAAGTCATTTTTCTTTTTTGAAGTTTCTCAAATATTGCCCAGGCCCACCCACTTGATTTGGGACTTGAAGCTGAACCAGCAGGAGTACTTTTTGCACCACGACCCCCCCCCCTTCACCACACAGATGTTCGCCAGCATTCCGCCAATGGTTCCAGATTTTTCCCCCTTTAATCTATTCCCCCCGCGCCCAAAAAGTCTCTCAGTTTCCTCCCCTCCACATGGTTACTCCTTAGATACCCTCTTGTTTGGCCCCACTGAGTTTTTTTTTTTTTTTTTTTTCTTTCTTTTTTTTTTTTCTTTTTTTCTTTGGTGTTTTTTGGTTTGGTGTCCGATCCGGGGCAGCTAAAATTTTTTTTCTTTTTTCCCCTACGTTGAAGCGGTTGCGGCCCGCGGGCCGTTTTTCTTTTATAACCACACCGGCACCTTCCTCCGTGTGTTGCCAACCACCCCCGTTTTGATCCAAAAATCCCCCTTTGCCACCCCCCCTTGTTTGCTCCTCCCGAGGGTTACCGGTCCCCCTCCAGTTGACCCTCCCCCTTGATTACCGCGCCTCCGTCCAAGAAGGCACCCCTCCCCCCCCCCTCTCCGCCTGCTAGTTTTTCCGCTCCTGCTCTTTTTCCTTTCCGTTTTGCGACCGAAGGTCAGCTGGGTCCTTTATCCAGTCCAGGGCTGATGGTTTGTCCCCCCCCCCTTTTCCTTTCGACTGTTTTCCCTTTTCCCCCTTGTTGTCCCTCCCCAGTCGACCCCAACACCCCGTTTTTCCCTTGCTATTGAACGGGCCGTTACCCGCTGGTTATGCTGCACACTCAGACGGTCCCCCAAGACCAACCTCTTTTTTTTTTTCAAGAAACCCCTTTCAACTCCTCTTCGACCTCCCCTCGTAAGGTGATCCTCCCCTTTCCTTCCTCCCTTGAGCACTCCATTCTTCGGAGTCCTTGTTTGGTTCCCTTTTTTTTTTCTTCTTACCGGAGTGGTCTTCTTTGAAACCCTTGACCTTCCTTCCCCCCTACTTTTCGCTGCGGGACTCAAAATGCGGAACCCTCCTCCGGTTGTGCCGGCGCCGCAGTTGATGAATTTCCCCTTTCCCGTTCATGTGCCAACCCCCGTTCTCGCCAGCCCAACCCTTTCCCCCTTTTTGGGTCAACCTTTTCCCCTCTTTGTTCGGTGACCCCCCCCAATCTTTTTTCCCCCCACCCCCCCCGTATTGTAGTTGTCAGCGGGCACTGATTTTTTCATTGCCTCTAGGCTCATTGTCTTTTACTGACAACATGCTTCTTTTAATTTCCCCTTTGGAATTTTCCTGCCTTTTCCGCGAGCCCGGGTCCGTGTGAAGTGCTGTTCGACGTTTGGCTCTGTCCCCACGCGCCCTTCGACCTAACATTTTGTACAATTTCGTCGACCTATACACCCTCACGTGGCCTCCCAAGGTTTCCTTCCTGGTGTCCCTAGTCGTTTGACGTTTGAGGATCCTGAACCTTTTTTTTCGATCCTTGGAAAGGGCCGTTCCCTCTTTTTTTTTTCGCTCCACCCCCCCACGTTCGACAAGTTGTGGTCAGTACTTTCTTTCTGGGGTACCTCTTCGACCCTTCCGAAAAACACCAGTTACTGGGGGTCACCCAAACCTCCAAGTTGATTTACGATCCGAATCCCCCCAACTTCCCTTTTTGGGTGTTTTAATTCAACCCTTTTTTGACTTCCCTTCCCCCCCCAGTTTTCAAACGGCTCTCGATGGCCCCACAATCCTTGACTTGGTTTTTCCCTTCTCCGTCGTCTTCAAACCTTTGATCGAGTCCCCATCCCCCTAGTTTTCACTTTTTATCATAGTGTGGACCTGGTTTCCGCTTCCCCTCCCCCATCCCCCCATTTACCATTTTTTGTGTTTTCGATTTCCGCGACGGAGAGTGTTGCGCCCTCCCCCCCTGCACCAACCTTGGATGCCGATCCGGACTTTTGTCTCTTCCCTACTATACCTACAACCACCTGGCTGGTTCCTGACGCTCCCTGACTTTTGTTGCCCGTAGTTTTTCCTTTTCCCTGTGTCCCCCAATTTCGGGATCCGATTGACCCTCCTCCCTATAGAGATTTTTGCACTCCTCCCCCTTGCCCATGTTTGAGGACGTTCAGTTTTTTTTGCCCAAGTTTTTTTGACTCCCCTCCCCATTCCTTCCGGGACCTTTGACGTTAATAAGACTCCGCGACCCCCTTACAATCCCCTGGAGGTTCCACGCCTTTCCCGTCACCTTTGTGATACGGGATCTGATTGCCCGAATTTCAGCCTCTCCCTTTGTTACCGGGTCTCCTACCGCCTGCGGTGTTTGGGAAGTTTCCCCTTTTTTCGTTTGTCTTTCTTTTTTTTGCTTTCCACAGTCCTAGTGCTCACTCTGCTGCATGGTCTTTTTCGAGGCCTGTTTTTTAAATTTTACCCCGTCCCATTTCTTTTCTTCCAAGGAGGCTTTTTTTTCGGCCGTTTTGGCCTTCCCCTCCCCCCTTTTCCCCCTTTTATGCAATTTCGTACTTTCTGCCTTCAAACCCCTGTTTAAAGCGTCTCTTTATGATTGAGGTCGATCCCCAAGAGCTGTACTGAATTGTCCCTCCTTTATGTCGTTTTACG